>WNGB01000066.1_pt1 | contig 179910 bp, 168 predicted proteins | sample 5400681 | NCBI WGS metagenome assembly WNGB01 (sample SAMN13153367, study PRJNA577476) | soil metagenome | isolation source: 115 cm soil or saprolite under grassland replicate 2 | place: USA:California | collected 2016-06-15 | reverse complement strand
AGGGTGATTCTTGTCGGGCAGGGTGATTCTTGTCGGGCAGGGTGATTCTTGTCGGGCAGGGTGATTCTTGTTGGGCAGAGTGACTCTGCCACGCACGCGTCAGTCCTATGCCTGACAAGCGCCAGTGTTCCCGTGCCGGCAAGCGTCAGTGTTCACCTGCCCGACACGCGTGAGTGTCCCCTGCCGGATCAGCGTCAGTATTCCCCCTGCCCGACACGCGTCAGGCCCATGCCCGACAAGCGTCAGCACCCTGCCCGACAAGCGTGAGTGTCCCCTGCCCGACAAGCGTGAGTGTCCCCTGCCCGACAAGCGTCAGGTGACCCGCGATAGACTGCGCCTGTGCCGAAGCTGACCGTCACGGTCATCACGCGCAACGAAGCCTCCAATATCGACGCCGCGCTCTCGTCCGTGAGCTGGGCGGACGAGATCGTCGTCATCGATTCCGAAAGCACCGACGACACGGCCGCGCGGGCGCGCAAGTACAACGCGCGGATCGAAGTCAGGCCCTGGCCGGGGTACAGCGCGCAGAAGAATTACGCGGCGTCGATCGCGTCGAACGACTGGATCCTGTCGCTCGACGCCGACGAGCGCGTCACGCCGGAGCTCGCCGCGGAAATCAAGGCGCTGCTCGCGACGGAGCCTCCGCGGCGCGGCTATCGCATTCCGCGCATCAGTCATTACCTCGGAAAGTGGATTCGCGGGACGGACTGGTATCCTGACTATCAATTGCGGCTCTACGATCGGCGCGCGGCTACGTGGAACGGCCGCCGCGTGCACGAGTCGGTGACACTGACCGGCGAGCCCGGCGTGTTGCGGCACGATCTGCAGCACCTCCCGTACCGCGACATCTCCGATCATCTCGCGACGATCGATCGCTACACGACGCTGGCGGCGGAACAGATGCAGGCCGACGGGCGCGTGCCCTCCGTCTTCGGAGTGGCACTCCACCCGCCGTTTGCATTCCTTCGCAACTACATCCTGCGCGGTGGATTCAGGAGCGGAAGCGCCGGATTGATCGTCTCGGCGCTCAATTCGTATTACGTCTTCCTCAAGCTCGCGAAAGCGAGGGAGTCGCGCCTTGCGCCTCGCCGCTCGCACTTCGACACGTAATGTTCTCCCTCCATATCGACACCGCCCGGACCTGGCGCGGCGGCCAGAACCAGGTGCTGCTCACCGTGCTCGGGCTGCGCGCGCTGGGGCATCGGTCGGTACTCGTGGCGCACGCCGCAGGGGAGCTGCGGCAGCGCGCGCGGGAAGGGCTCGAGCTGATCCCGCTGGCGCCGAGAACCGAGATGGATCTCAACGCGGCATGGCGCCTGTCACGGCTGATCAAGCAACTGCAGCCCGACGTGCTGCACGCGCACGATCCGCACGGCGTCGCGATGGCGGCGCTGGCGCTGTCGATGAGCACGCAGCTCGCGAAGCCGCCACTGATCGCCGCGCGCCGCGTGGACTTTCACCTGAAAGGCAACGCGCTCTCGCGCTGGAAGTACCGCCAGGTGGACTGCTTCATCTGCGCATCGAATGCCGTCCGGCAGATGCTGGTCTCAGATGGTGTTCCCGCGGCGCGTGCGGTCACGATCCATGAAGGCATCGATCTCGGTCACGTCGACGCCGCGCCCGCGGCGGATCTCCACGCGGAGCTGTGGCTTCCGCACGGCTCGCCGATCGTCGGCAACGTCGCCGCGCTGGTGCCGCACAAGGGACAGCGTCACCTCATCGAAGCCGCAGCGATCGTCGTCAAGAGGATGCCGGATGCGCGCTTCGTCATCGCCGGCGAAGGAGAGCTCCGGCCCGCGCTCGAGCGCCAGATCAAAGAGCATCGCCTGGAGAAGCACGTGTTCCTTGCGGGCTTCCGCCCCGACATCCTGTCGGTGCACAAGGGCTTCGACATCTTCGTCATGAGCTCGGTCACCGAGGGTCTTGGCACGTCGCTTCTCGACGCGATGGCCTGCGGCAAACCGATCGTTGCGACGACCGCAGGCGGCATGCCGGAGGTAGTCGCGGACGGGCGAACGGGCGTGCTGGTTCCACCGCGCGATCACACGATGATGGCCGACGCGATTATCCGCCTTCTCACCGATCCCGCGCTCCGCGCGGAAATGGGAGCGGCCGGTCTCGCGCGCGTCCGGGCGAAGTTCAGCGCAGAACGCATGGTGCAGGACACGCTGGAGGTCTACCGCCGCGTCGCGCTCCGCGCGCACGTGGAAGCCTGATAGCTCGCTTGTCCACGTACGTACTCACGCAGACGCCGCAAAGTACGCAGAGAAACAATTGGTCTTTGCGTTCTCTCCGCGCTCGGCGTGAGCACGTACGTGGCGGCCGTTACTGTTTGATTGCCAGAATCCCGGGTTTGCAACCCGAGTGGTCGCGCGGGCAGTCATCGTAGGTAATTGCCGCGCCGTTTGACGAGAACGTGACGCCGCGCGCGATGCGGCTTGACGGAAAGCCGTCGGGATCGATGATGGTGACAGCGCCGAGTGCGGCCCCCGTACGGGCGTCGAACAGGCGCAGCTGGTAGCCGTTGACTATGAACGCGACGCGGTTGCCGTCCGGCGTCCAGGCGATCTCCCCCGCTTCTTCCGACGGACCGCTCAGCGATTGCACGATCCTGGCCTTCTTCGTGTCGGGACCGACCCAGAGAGACTGACAGCGGCCGACGGAGCAGCGCCCTTCGAGGATATACGCGACGGCGTTACGCGACGGAGACTCGACCACCGCCACCGCGCGGCGCGACCCAAGGTAGAACCCGGCACCGAACCCTGCGATCGCGACTACGAACGCGGCGATGAGCGCCGCGATCGCGGCGCCGGTGCGGTCCTTGCGCGGCGGTTGGGGCGGCAGATTCCCTTCAGCGGACATTGCGCATCTCCCTGCCGGCGGCCGAAGCCGCAGGCGTTCATCATCCCGACGTGACAGATCGAAAAATCAAAACGCACCGGATCGATCGGGTCGATCGCGCGTAACGACGCGGTAATCTCCGCCGCCATTCGCCACCCCGGTGACGAGTACCGCGTCAGGCCGAGGCACCTGCCCAGCCGGATCACGTGCGTGTCGAGCGGCACGATGAGTTTCGATGGCGGCACCGAACGCCACGCACCGAGATCCACTTCATCGCGCCGGACCATCCAGCGCAGGAACAGGTTGAGACGCTTGCAGCCGCTGCCGGCGGACGGCCGTGGGAAAAAGTAACAGACGCCCGTCCGCTTCAGGGCGCGCCTGCCGTACACGCTGGCCAGATCGAGGGCGAGCGCCCGCCGCGAAAAGCTGTCAAGCGCGTCTCCCAGATCCACGGCAGCCGGGTCGAAGCCCTCGAGGAAGAATCCTTCGATCGATCCCGAGCGATCGATCATCTGATGCAAAATCCACAACAGCGCGACGATGTCGACGCCGCGCGTCCAGCGGTGCACCATCGCGCGAAGCTCGGGGTGCGGCGCCTTCGGATCGAAACCGCGAACGTATGCCGCCGGCGCTGGTCCGAGCACGCGCGCCAGCGTCTCCACCGTGTTCAGCACGCTCGCGACGCGACCGAAGGCGAGCGACGCCGCGCAGAAACCCACGATCTCCTGATCTTCAGGTTTCGCGTACCGCCGGACGATCTGCACCGGGTCCGCCGCGGAGTCCTCGCGGTTGTAGGCCTCGTAAAGGCGCTCCAGTCGCGATGAGAGGCCTGCCACCGCTAGAAGCTCGTGATCGGCTCGCCGGCTTTGCACATGGGACAGTCGGCGACTGCGAAGTTCTCCGGAGCCTTGTACTCCGCGAGCGCGTAGTTCGGCACGCCGACGTCCGTCATTGCCTCCATGCGGTCGCAGATTTCCACCGTAGCGAGCACGGTTCCCCCGGCCTGCCGCACGATCTCCGCGCACTGCTGAAATTCCTCACGTCGTCTGCGATCAGCACGCGCTTGTCCTTCATGTGCCGCGCGTAGAAGTCACGCAGGACGAAGCTGTCGCCGCGGATCGTGAACGGCGCGTAGCTGCAGGGCGGATGTGTGAGCGCGCGGCGGCCATCGAGGAGTCCCGCCAGCGTATGCGCGAGCAGTGCGCCGCCCATGACCGGACCCGCGACCACTTCCGTCTTTTCAAGCAGGTCGCCCGGCAGCACCTCGAGCAGATCCTGCGCAAGGCGCCAGATCGTGGATGGAAGGCGGAACAACTGGTGCGCATTCAGATAGACGCGCCCGTGAAAACCATTGCCATAGTCGAAATGCCCGTTGCGCATCAGCACCTCGAACTGCTCGAGCTGCCGCAACGCCTGGTTCCGTAGTTCGTCGATCCTGCTCACAGCGCCTCGTTCCTGTAGACCATTTTTCCGCCCACGATGGTCGCGACCACCGCTCCCTTCATCTGCCAGCCGTCGAAAGGAGTGTTCTTCGACTTCGATTTCAATGCCTTCGCACGAATGGTGATCGGCGCATCGGGCGAGAGAATGGTGATGTCGGCGGCGACGCCCTCCGCCAGCGATCCGCCAGCCAGGCGAAATACGCGCGCGGGATTCGTCGACAGCAACGCGATCGCGCGGACGACGCCGAGCCGCCCGGCGTGCACAAGCCGGTCGAACACGAGCGGAACGCATGTCTCGAGTCCGACGATGCCGAAGGGGGCGCGATCGAACTCGACGAGCTTCTCGTCGGCATGGTGCGGCGCGTGATCCGTCGCGATGACATCGACGGTTCCGTCGGCAATCCCCTCGAGCATGGCGTCGCGGTCCGCGGCCTCGCGCAACGGCGGGTTCATCTTGACGTTGGTGTCGTATCGGATCGGCGCTTCGAGCGATTCGTCGGTGAGGACGAAATGGTGCGGCGCCACTTCGCAGCTGACGTTCGTCGTGCCGCGGGCCTTGGCGTCGCGGACGGCGCGCAGCGACTGCCGCGCGCTCATATGACACACGTGATAGGGACCGCCCGTCAGCTCCGCGAGGGCGATGTCGCGTTCGACCATGATCGACTCGGCGACGCCGGGGATGCCGCGCAGCCCAAGCCGCGCCGCGTGGAACCCTTCATGCGCGACTCCGTCTCCCTTGAGCGAGGGATCTTCACAGTGATCGACGATCGGCATGCCAAGCATTCCGGCGTATTCGAGCGCGCGGCGCATCAGCAACGCGCTCGCCACGGGTCGCCCGTCATCGCTAAACGCGACGCACCCGGCGGCTTTCTGCGCGCCAAGCTCCGCCATCTGGTCGCCGCGCGACCCGATCGACACCGCGCCGATGGGATACACGCGCGCGAGCCCAGCTTCGGCGGCCTTGCGAAGAATCAACTCGGTTACGCCGGGATGGTCGTTTACCGGGTCCGTGTTCGGCATGCATGCGACGGCAGTGAACCCGCCGGCAATCGCTGACGCCGTGCCGGTCGCGATCGTTTCCTTGTGCTCCTGCCCGGGCTCGCGCAGGTGCACGTGAATATCGATCAGCCCCGGCGCCACGATCCAGCCGGATTTCACCTCGAACACGTCGGCACCGTCGACCGGCAGCGATTTCCCGATCCGCGCGATCTTCCCGTCCTGGATCAGGACGTCGAACTCGCCATCACGGCTGGACGCCGGATCGACGACGCGTCCGCCCTTCAGCAGCATCTTCATCAATCGGTTACCGCCTCCTGGCCGGCGAGCAGGTAGAGCACGGCCATCCGTACGGCGACGCCGTTCGTGACCTGTTCGAGAATGACCGAGTACGGTCCGTCGGCCACGTCGGAATCGATTTCGACGCCGCGGTTCATCGGGCCGGGATGCATGATGACCACGTCCGGCTTCGCGCGCGCGACGCGTTCAGGCGTCAGGCCAAAGAGCGTGAAGTATTCGCGCGTGGACGGGATGAAGTGGCCGTGCATCCGCTCGTGCTGGATTCGCAGCATCATGACCACGTCGGCGTCCGCGACCGCCTCGTCGATCGACGTCGTCGGACGCACGCCGAAGCGCGGCAGATCCGCAGGCATCAGCGTCGCCGGACCGCAGGCCCACACGTGGGCTCCCATCTTGTTGAGGAGCTGCACATTCGAACGGAGCACGCGGCTGTGGAGCAGGTCGCCGACAATCGCGATCTTGAGTCCGTCGATACATCCCTTGTGCTCGCGGATCGTGAAGGCGTCGAGCAGCGCTTGCGTCGGATGTTCGTGCATGCCGTCGCCGGCGTTGATGATCGCGGAGCGGCACAGGCGCGCGAGCAGATGCGGCGCGCCGGATGACGGATGACGTATGACGATCATGTCCGGCGCCATGGCTTCGAGATTCCGCACGGTATCGAGCAGCGTCTCCCCTTTCGTCACGCTCGACTGCGCGACCGCGATGCTCAGCGTGTCGGCGCTCAGCCGCTTCTCCGCGACTTCAAACGACGTGCGCGTCCGCGTGCTCGGCTCGAAGAACAGGTTCACGACGGTGCGGCCGCGGAGCGTCGGCACCTTCTTGATCGGACGCGCCGCGATCTCGGTCATCGCGCCAGCGGTCTCGAGGATCAGCCCGATCTCGTCCGGTTCCAGATCGGCAATGCCGAGGAGGTGGCGCGACTTCAGCATGACGCGGCCTCCCCCTGCGGATCCTCGAGCAGGACTTCATCTTCGCCGTCGATTTCCTGGAGGCGTACCTGGACGCTCTGACGAAGGGATGTCGGCAGGTTTTTTCCGACGTAGTCCGCCTTGATCGGCAGCTCGCGATGGCCGCGGTCGACGAGCACGATCAACTGGATCGACCGCGGACGTCCGAAATCGATCAGCGCGTCGAGCGCCGAGCGGATCGTCCTGCCCGTATACAGCACGTCGTCCACCAGCAGGATTTTGCGGGCGTCGATGGAGAACGGGATCTCGGTGCGGCGGACGACCGGCTGCGGTCCAACGGCGTGTCGCATCAGGTCGTCACGGTACAGCGTGATGTCGAGCGCGCCCGTAGGCACTTCTTCGTGCGTGATGCCTTTCAGGGTATTGGCGATGCGCCGCGCGAGAGGAACGCCGCGCGTGCGGATGCCGACGAGCGCGAGGTCGCTCGTGCCGCGGTTGCGTTCGACGATTTCGTGGGCTATTCGCGTGAGAGCGCGGGCCATCCGGTCCGCGTCCATGACTTGCGGCATTGCATTCACCTCTTCGCGGCCTCGCTGGACCGCAGTTAAAGAGTTCGGTCGATCATACCATCACCGAATTGCGAATTCGACCCACGCGCCGTCGATTGCAAGGCGCGAGGATCCAATCCAGGAGAACAGCGGCTTCTTCGGCAGGTACCCATCGTCCAGCGTGAAAACGCGGTTGACGCGCGTCAGCGTGACGGAAGACGGACCGCTCGGCGCCGGCGCATCCTTCTTCGGCGGCAGCGTGAACGACTTGAAGCGGACCGCGTCGGGGGCACCGGCGCCGGGCGGCAGCGGCACCGCTCCGCGGAAACAGCCGGTGCGGACGATACGGAATTGCGGAAGGCCTCGATCCGAATCGAACCAGCGGGCCTGGCCCGCCGCATCCGTTGCGTGCACCGAGAAGGCGACAGCGGCGTTCTGCAGCTCCGTGCAGGCCTCGACGAAGACGAAGCGCCGCGGATCGGGAATTGCGCCAGAACCTGGCGCCGCGTCCTCCCTCAGCTTCTTCTCGCGCACCATCTCTTTCGATGCGAGCTCGTGCGTCCACGGGTGCGCATCCATCACCACTTCGCGCGACGCATTCGTGAGGTCGAAACGTTCGGGCGCCGGCGCGAATCGTATTTCGGTCGGACCGGACTCGCTGACCATGTTGTTGTCGGTTGAGACCCACTGCAACGGATGCGCGGCTTCGTGACGGCCACGGAACGGCGGCACCTCGTGGTTCGGTCCCTGGAACTCCTCCGCAACCAGCTTCCCCTCCGCGTCAATCGTCGCGCCATAAACGAACTCGATATCAGTCGTCCGCCCCCACGTCGCCATCAGGCGATCGGTGGCAGTACCGCCGTCTTCGTTGGTGAAGATCACCGAGTAGCGGAACTGCCGTCCCTGCGATACCGGCACGACCTCGTACCACATGAAGACCGGCAGATCGGTGAACTTGCCGACAGTATTGGGGCGCGCGTAGAGGATCGGCGCCATCGACTGCGCGAGCTGGTCCTCGCTTCTGACCGGCGTCACCAGGATGGTGAAGCCCCGTACGCGCACGCGTCCGATGTCCTTCGCGGATAACGCCGCGTCCATTACGATTTCCAGCTTGTGCGGTCCGGCGGCAACGCGGCCGAGCGTGATTCGGTATTCCGACGGCTCTTCGCCCCGCGCCAGCAGCAGATGTTGCGAATACTGCCCGTCCAGCAAAAGGCGCAGCGCTGCCGCTTCCCGTCCTTCGATCCCCCAGTCGCAGTGTTCGCACCACGTCTCGATCGTCGCGACCGCTTCGCCCCGTTCGGTCGCGGTGAACGGGATCACTGTAGGAGGACTCTGCACCAACGAAATCAACGCGAGCGCGATAGCCAGCATGGGATCGCCAGTCTAGCGAATTTTAGCTGTGCTGCGTCCGTCTTGCCTGTGTAGGTCTGTGGCCGCTTTAGCGTCCGTGAGACGGAATGAACGCAATCGGTCTCGTGGCCGTGAACGCGGCATTGAACAGATCCGCTCGCGCGTAGCCATCCATGTCGCGCCCGACGGGAAGCCCGAGGGAATAAAGGATCGTCGGTGTGACGTCCACGATCGAGCCGCGCTGTTTACGGCCGGGCATCACGGTCGATCCGTAGGCGAGGAGGAATCCGTCCGGCGCGTTCGCGTGCGTGCCGCTGACGTCGGGATCGCGCATAATCCGGCCGAGCGCGTGCTCGATCGGGCCAACGGGCCGCATGCCGAAGCCAGACACGACGAGCAGGAGGTCTCCCGGCGCCAGCCGCTCGACCGCGGCGCCGATCTCCGCGTCCACGTATGCGTAATAGCGATCGATGATCCCGCCGTACCGCTGCTGATCTTCGTCCGAGACGTCGGCGAAGTCGCGCGGTTGCGCGTAGCGTAGATAACTGTGGCTGACCGTGTCGATACCTTGGAAACGGATCGCGGAAAGCTGCACCGGGCGCGCGGCCTGCAGGTCACGCAGGGCGCGGCTGTACGCCTGGTCGCGCAGGGCGGCAATCGCCGCGGCATCTGCGGCGGACGGGGGCGCGCCGCCGAAGGCGTCGCGCGCGACCGGCAGCAGGTCGGGCGGATACGCGACCTGTCCTCCGAACTCCGACATCGAGCCGACCAGCTCATGAAATCGATCCGTCACGAGGAAGCCTGTCACCGGCTGCGCGGGGTATGTCAGCGGCCAGCGGACGATGCCGGCGCTGATGCCGTATTCGCCGAGGATCGTCCAGATCGGCCGCGCCCGCCATGCCGCTGAGGAAACCGGCTGGTCGCGCACCACGCCAAGTTGGACCAGCACGTGCGAGAAACAGTGATCGGGCAGCAGATCGACGGCCCGTTCGTCCCCGGGCGCGAAATACGATGCGGCCGATCGCACGCCATTCTTCGCGGGATACATTCCGGTTGCGACGGCCGCCCACACCGGATCGGGCTGCGTCGGGCGGATCGTCGCGAGATCCATCGACGCGCCACCGTCGAGCAGGCGCCCGAAATTCGGCAGCCGCGCGGCAGCCACACGCGGCCAGATGAACTCGAGCGAGGCGCCGTCGAGCACGAGCAGCATGATTCGCGGCGCCTCTCGCGGCGGCGGTTCGGTGAGAGTCACGCGTCGGGCCCCGAGCGGCAGCTCGCCTCCTTTGCCACGCGCGGCGATCGGCAACGCGAGCGAACCCGTTATCGCCAGGATCAACAGCGCGGCGCCCACGCGGCTGCCGCGGCGTCCGAACGAGTAGTGCGCGATCGCAATCAGCACGAGCACGACGGCGGACGCGGTGGTGGCCACGGCGCCAAACGCAAATCGTCGCGTCCCCGCTTCGTCCAGCACGTTCGGAAAGCCATGCAGGTTCAGCCACATCAATGTTGCGGCGACGGCGGCCGCTATTGCAGAGAGCCACGCGAGCAGGCGGACGCTGATCCAGCCGGGCGAGAACACGCTGAGGCTGACGAATTCGCGCGCCAGCATCGCGACGTAGAACAACAGTGCGAGGTGCACGCCGTACAGCGCGCCGAACGTTGCATACCAGCGCCACACGGTGCGCGACGCGAGCGGAATCTGCGGGTTGAGCTGGAGCAGCAGGATGGTGAGATATGCGGCACCGAGCGCGCCGGCGAGCAGTGCGTTCGTCAGCATCCGCAGGAAGCGCATGAGGGCAAGTGTATACTTCGCTCATGCCCGTGGACATCGACGCCGCGGTGATCGCCAACCGTCGGTTGTCGGCGGACTACAACGTCCTCTCACTCGCCGCGCCCGGGATTGCCGCCGCCGCCCGCCCCGGACAGTTCGTCATGATCAAGACGTCGGGAGGACAGGATCCGCTGCTCCGGCGTCCTTTCTCCATCTTCGAGATTCTTCGCGACGCCGACGGCGCGCCGATCGGCGTCTCGATCTTCAACAAGCGCGTCGGGGCGGGAACCACGCTGCTGTCTCGCGTCGAGGCAGGAGCGCGCCTGCCGCTGCTCGGACCGCTCGGCCGGCCGTTCGAGCCTGTCAGTCCTCCCGCGGAAGCGTGGATGGTCGCCGGCGGCGTCGGGCTCGCGCCGTTCGTGACGCTCGCGGCGGCGCTCGCGGAGCGCGGCACGGGGGCGACACTGTTCTACGGCGCGCGCCGCGCGGAGGAGCTCTACTGCATCGAGCTCTTCGAGGCGCCCGGCGTGACGATCGTACTCAGCACCGAGGACGGCAGCCGCGGCGTTCGCGGACGCATCACGGTTCCTCTGGGCGCCGCGCTCGAGCAGCGGACCCTCGGCAATCCGGTCAAGCTTTACGTCTGCGGCCCGACGCCCATGATGCGCGCCTGCGCGCAGCTCGCTCACCAGCACGGACGCGCGTGCGACGTGTCGCTCGAACAGGTGATGGGGTGCGGGCTAGGCGGCTGCTACAGCTGCGTAGTCCTGGCGCGCGGCGCCGATGGCGGCAAGCCGCACCATACGCGGACTTGCATCGACGGACCTGTTTTCGACGCGCAGCGCATCGTGTGGGAGGCGGTCGCGGGGCACTGATGGATCTCTCCGTACAAATCGGGTCGCTCACGCTGGCGAATCCGCTGATCGCCGCGAGCGGCTGCTTCGGATACGGGATCGAGTACGCGGATATCGTCGACCTCTCGACTCTCGGCGGCGTCGCAGTGAAGGGTTTGTTCCTTTCCGAACGTGAGGGTCATCCCCCTCCCCGCATCGTCGAAACGCCGTCAGGAATGCTCAATGCGATTGGCCTGCAGGGGATCGGCGTGCATCGTTTTATTGACGAGAGGCTCCCCGAGCTTCGCGAGCGGCGCGCGATCGTCATCGTCAACATCTGCGGAACGACGCTGGACGAGTACGTCGAGGTCGCGCGCATTCTGTCTGAGGCCGAAGGCGTGCACGCGCTGGAGCTGAACATCTCGTGCCCGAACATCAAGGAGGGAGGCATCACGTTCGGGTGCAGCCTTCCGGGCACCCACGCGGTCGTCAGTGCAGTGCGAAAGGTCACGAGCCTGCCCGTCATCCCGAAGCTGACACCGAACGTCACCGACGTGGCGTCGTTCGCGCGGGCCGCGGAAGAGGCCGGGGCCGACGCGATTTCGCTCGTGAACACCTTCCTCGCGATGGCGATCGACGTCCACACACGGCGTCCGAAGCTGACCAACATCGTCGGAGGACTGAGCGGACCGGCGATCCGGCCGATTGCTGTGCGCATGGTCTACGAATGCCGGCGCGTGGTGAAGATCCCCATCATCGGCATGGGAGGCATCGCGACGGCGGACGACGTGCTGGAGTTCATGATCGCGGGCGCGAATGCGGTGCAGGTCGGCACGATGAACTTCGTGGATCCATTCATCTGGTCGAAGCTGATGGATGGCATCCGCGATTACATGACGTCGCACGCCATCGCGCGCCTGCAGGACATCGTCGGCACGGTGGACACGAGCGAGAGAGAGAAGGCCTGGATTTCTTCGTGAGGGACAAGATTCTCGTCGCGCTCGACGTCGAGTCGCGCGACGCGGCCCTGAAGCTCGCCGACATGCTGCGTGGCAGCGTCGGTGGATTCAAGATCGGAAGCCGCCTGTTTACGGCGGAGGGGCCGTCGATGGTCCGCGCGCTGACGGAGCGCGGCGACCGCGTCTTCCTCGATCTGAAGTTTCACGACATCCCGAACACCGTCGCCACGGCGGTGTCGGCCGCGGCGCAGCTCGGCGTGTGGATGCTGAACGTGCACGCCAGCGGCGGCACCGCGATGATGCGCGCCGCCCGGGACGCGGCGCACGAGGCAGCCGCGCGGCACAACGCGCAACCGCCCCTCGTGATCGGCGTGACCGTGCTGACGAGCATGAACCAGGCAGCGCTCAGCGAAACCGGCATCGTGATCGAGTTGATGGACCAGGTCATGCGGCTGTCGGAGTTGACGAAGGAAGCGGGTCTCGATGGCGTGGTGGCGTCGCCGCGTGAGACGCGAGCGATCCGCAGGCGTTGCGGCGCGGACTTCGCGATCGTCACGCCCGGCATCCGCGCCGCATCGGCAGCGAAAGACGATCAGGAACGCACGATGAGTCCGGCGGAGGCGATTGCGGCGGGCGCGAGTTATCTGGTGGTGGGAAGGCCGATCATCGCGGCGGAGGATCCTCGCGAAGCTGCGCGTTCGCTCGTGGAGAGTAGCCAGTAACCAGTAAACGGTGTCCTTGCCGTCTACTGTCTACCGATTACCATCGACTCATTTGGCCGTTATCACGAAGTGGCCGCGGCGATTCTGCTGCCAGCAGGCCTCGTTCTCTTCCGTGCAGAACGGGGCTTCTTTGCCCTTGCTGACAATTTGGACGCGATCGGCGCCGAGGCCGAGGCTGACGAGATACGCGCGCACGGCTGACGCGCGGCGCTCGCCGAGCGCCAGGTTGTATTCGGCGCTGCCGCGAGAGTCGGCGTGACCTTCGACCATGATCTTCGTGGACGTCCACCGCTTCAGCCAGTCGGCATCCTTCTGCAGGATCGGGCGCGCCTCGTCTCCGAGCTGTGCGGAATCGAGCGCGAAGAACACGTCACCGAGCGGCTTCTCGCTGTTCAACTGCTCGAGGGTCTTTCCCGCGAAGACCTCCTCCTCGGTCAGCGTGGGCGGCGGCGTTTCGCGGGGCGGTGTCGGCGGCGGTGGTGGAGCCGGCGGCGTAGTCCGCGGCGCCTCGGCCGCCGGCGGGGGTGCGGCGGGCGGCGGGGCGGGCTTCTTCTTGGCGCATGCGCTCACGCCAACCGTCGTGGCGAGCGCGATCGCGGCGAACACGCGTACTCCTCGTTTCATCTCAATCTCCTGCGCACAAGGTAGAATTTTTCACGAAAGTTTATCACCGATGGATCGTCTGCTCGAGGCCACCGCGCGCGCCGAACGCGATCATTTCTGGTTCCGAGGCTTCCGGCGGTTCGTCGAACCGCTGGTCGCCGACGCCGCCGGAGGTCGCCAGCTCGAAATCCTGGACTGCGGCTGCGGCACCGGGCATAACCTTTCGATGCTCCGGAAATACGGCCGTGCCTACGGTATCGACCTAACCTGGGCCGGACTTCAGTACGCGCGTGGTCGCGGCGACATCGGGGTCGCCCGTGCGAGCGCCGCACAGCTGCCTTTTGCGGATGGCCGGTTCGATCTCGTGACCTCATTTGATGTGCTGTACGCGCTCGAGGACGCCGTGGAACGACGCGCCATCAGCGAGATGCACAGAGTGCTGCGGCCCGGCGGCACCGCGATCGTGAACGTCGCCGCCATCGACGCGCTCCGGGGCAATCATTCTGTGCTCGCCGGCGAAATCCGCCGTTACAGCCGAGCGGACCTGCGGCGCAGGCTGGAAGCCGCCGGATTGCAGGTGACGCACAGCACCTATACGAACTTTTCGATCCTGCCCATGGTCGTGGCGATCCGCATGAAGCAGCGGCTCGGCGGCCACGTCGAATCGCACGAGGAAATCGCGATCCCTCCAGCTCCGATAAACGCTGCCCTGTCGGGCCTGCTGGCGTTGGAGGCGGCGGCCTTGCGCGTTGTGAACATGCCGCTGGGGAGCTCGCTTCTCGCGGTCGCGAGAAAGTCCGGGTAACGACTACTCAGGGTTGACGTCTAAATCGATCGTCGCAGGGCGCGATCCGGCCTGCGCGAACCATGTGACGTGTGATGCCACGCAATCCAGCTCGATTCGATGGCGCCCTCGAGGCAGCGGCGGGACGGTAAATCGGCAGCGGACCGCCTCGCCTGGCGCGATTTCGCGCGACGGTAGCGTAAGAGGCTCGACGTGAAAGTCGAACGTCACGAGGGCGCCCGCCGCATCATAGAGATGTGACCCGAGCGAGACGCCACCTCGGATCTCGTTCGAGGGCAGCCACGTGCTCTCGCCGCTGTTCGTGACCACGACATCGAGCACGATCGGTTGTCCTTCGATCAACCTGCCGCCAATTACGTTCGCACCGATGTCGGAGCTCAGTCCCTCCGGCGTGCCGCTGTCGGCGCGTCCCGCTCCTCCCTTAGTGAGCGAGAAGAACCGAACGTGGCGAAGAAACTTTCGCGTGGAGGCAAGCCACTCTTCCTCGACGGCGCCTCCTGCGAGGAGCTGCTCATAGTCTTCGAGCGAAACTTGGTACGGCGGGCCATGAAAGACGCTCATCCGCAGATCGCGGAAGCCGTTCGCGTGCGCCGTCCGCCAGATATCGTGCACGTCCACGTCCCGCTCGACGACTCCGTATGTCTGCGACTCGAATTGCGAGCGCGGCGCGCCGGCGTGCCGGGGGCCCGGTTCCGCGAATGCGGCGATGCCGCCGTCGGCGAGAAGCCGGCCGAACTCCGCAATGACGGCGCGCGGATTGGGCGCATGGTGAAATGCATCGAAGCACACGATGCGATCCAGGCTGCCATCAGGCAGATCGATCCGCCGTCCATCGAACGGCAGGAATTCGGGTGACGGCTGCGCGCCGATCACGGGCTGCCGCGCGTACAGCTCGCGCGCGATTTGCAGGGCCGTATCGGAGACGTCGAGGACGACCATCCGGCATCCCATCTGCGTCAGAAAACGCGAGAGCCATCCGGAACCGGCGCCGAACTCGAGCACGCGCATCCCCGGCGTCAGCCGCAGCGCCTGGACGACGATCGCGAGGTTGGCCAGCAGCACCGGCGTTTCCTCTGCCTGGCTGAATGGCTTCGCAAGGTGATGATCCCAATCACCGAGAGAGCTGAAATAAAGGTCGGCCGCGCGATTGAACGCGTCGATCTCCGCGTCCGAGGCGTCCGGCGCGCTCGCGAGCTGTTCCTGCGCTGTTGCAGATTGCGGTTTCGGGCGCCTCGTGCCCTCTGTCATCTTTCGCTCGACGAATGCGATTGCGTAGTCGAGTCCCTCGTGGCGCTGCAGCGCGACGTGGGTCGAGCGGAACGACGGAGAATCCAACGCGCGCAACATGCGCCGCAGCGAGAACACGGTCGTCGGAATGAACGGCGTCTCCGACGCTTTTCCGCGGATCGCATTCGCCACGACGTTCGCGCCTGGAATGTACTCGCGCGCCCAGCGCGACGCGCGAACTGCGGTGGAGTCGGCGGATCGGTACGGCCACTGGAAGACGCCGACGCCTCCGGGCGCGATCATCTCGCAAAGCCTCACGAGCAGCGTCAGCGCTTCCCGGCGAGGCATCCGCTGCAGAACGTGGTAGCAGACGACGAGATCGAACATCCGCGGCGTCGCGAACAGCTGTTTGGGTGTTTCGAACGCGATATGCCGGACCCGGCGCTCCGCCTCGCGCTGCGCACGTTCGAGCATCGCCGGCGATCTGTCGACGGCGGTGACCGATCCCGGCCGCAGGGCGAGCGGCAGCGCGAGACGTCCGATGCCGCACCCGTACTCGAGAATGGTCATCGGCGCGAACTCGGGCACCAGGGCTGCATCGATCACGTCGAGCAGCCAGGAGACGACGGCCTCTCCGCTCGCGAAGAACTCGCGTTCGTGCCCGGGCGTGAGGTTGGCCTGGAGGAATCGTGGCGCCGTGAGGACGGCGAAGTGCGGCTCGCGTGCGGCGAATGATTCCCAGCCGCTAGTCCACATGCACCTGGTAGACGCGCAGGGCGAGGTGCCGCTGATCGGCGCCGCTGCCGCGCTGGGCGGGCACGAAAAACTTGCTGCTTTCGATCGTGATGTGGCCGTTGACGGCCGCCAGGGCGTCGGCGGGTACCGTGATGGTCTGATCGAAATCCGAACCCGGGGCGAACGTGGCCAGCTCCTTGTCGCCCGCGAGCACGCGCACGCGCGGCGCGGCGTCGAAATATTTCATCGGCGACTCGCCTGTAATGCGCAGCGTGATCGGTTTCCCTACCGGGCGAACCCACAGGATTGCGCGTTCGCTCATCCAGCGCCACGCAACGCCGGTCTGGGGGCTGTACTCGGGCTCCTGCCATCCAGCGTCGAACCCCGCCATGGGGACGCCGGCCGGCTGCGCGTCGAACTGCTCGAGCAGCACACCCTCCCCTGCGGTGTGCAGTTCGAGCGGTTGATATGCAGGTCCGGCGGCGAGCGCGCCTGGTGGGAGCGCGAGTTGCGACAGGAAAAACCCTGCCGGGAGTGCGATGTCCGGCAGCCTCGCGCCATTCAAGGACACCTCCAGCGGGCGCGGCGTTCCGGTATTGCGTCCTCCGAGCAGAATCGTCACCTCGCCAGGCTGCTTGCGAAGCCAGGCGACGACGGGCGCGACATGCGGCCCGAGCCGATCGCGGGCCGTGGTGCCTGCGACTTCGGCCGTGATCGACCAGCCGCGATCGAGCATCCAGTGGGGCGGCTGCATCGTGTACCAGTCCACGTTTCCGGGGCGCGCGCCACCGACATACGGTGGTTCGGCGAAGCCCCATCGATAGGCACGGGCGAGCTCGCGCGCCCGGCCATCGAACAGCGCGAGATCCGTCCGCAGCGGATCGGCCGCGAACCAGACGCGCGCGGACGGCTGCGCGCGCCAGAGCGCGACCAGCGTCAGCCATTCGCGTCCGTGCGGCGCCTTTGCCGGCGGCGCCGGAAGAATTTGCGCCGACCATTCGACGGCACGTCGCAATCCCGCGTGAAAGCCAATCGTGTCCACGCCGTCGCCGCCGTGCGCGGTCGTCGCCATGTCGTCGAAGGCGCGGAACGCCGGCGCCCCCTCGCGGGCGTAATGGCGTGCAGCCGGCATCGTGCCGAGCAGCGAAATCACCCCGAGACCGACGGCCGCCCCCGGCATTGCGCGTCCTGGAAGGCCCTCGAGCGCGGTCATCGCCGCATAGGCGATCACTGGAATCAGTGGCAGCGCGTAACGCGTCGTGACCGTCTCGTGAAAGAGAAGATGGAAAACCGCGTACGGCGCGAACGCGATGACGAGCGCGAACGCAGCAGGCACGGAGCGCCACGCGAGCCTGAGGCTGCCGATCGCTGCCAGGATGCACACCGCGATACCTGGCCACCAATCCCACGGCCACACGAATGTATTGAGGAGGGCGCGCGCGATTTCGCGCAGCGAGTGATGCGTCCAGAGCATCACGATCCCGCCGCCGAGATCGGCGTCGGCCTGGAAGCTCAGCGCAGCCAGATATGCCGCCGGCCCGCCGCTAACGAGCAGCAGCGGTACGCCCCACGCGAGGCCGCCGGCCGCGAGCGCGGCCAGGGATGCGCCTGCGGCACGCGCGTTCCGCCTGCGTACGAGTGTGTAGAGGAGGAAAGGAAAGGTGAGCACGGCGGTCTGCGATCGCAGCCCTACCGCGAGGCCCGCGAGAAGTGAGCCGCCGACAAGCGATCGTGTCGAAGTCCCGGAGAAAAGCGCGAGGGCCCAGATCGCCGCAGCGAATCCGGCCATATCACTCAATGGACGCAACGCGGTGAACCAGTAAAGCGGCGACAGCGCGACCAGTACCGTCGTCCACAACGCGAGCGCGCTGCGCCCTTCGAGACGACGGAAAAACAGGAGCATCGCCGGAAGCGCCGCGGCGCCGCCGAGCGCGCTCCAGAGTGCGAGCCCGCGGGAAGACGCCGCGTCGATTCCTGCCCCGCGCAGCGCGGTGGTCGACAGCTTCCCCAGCGCGATGTAGACCGGGTACCCGGGCGGATGCGGCTGGTGTCGCGCGACGTCGAACTTCCGCACGCCGAGCGCGAAGTTGATCGAGTCGAGGTCCTCGAGCGTCCTCGGCAGGAACACCAGGTGGGCAAAGAGAAAGAGGAGGAGCAGCGCGACGCCGGCCGAGCGCTGCGGTGTCACTCGATCGGACGGAGCTTCAGTGCGTCGTTGAGGCTGCCAAGACGGTAGCCGCGCAGATCGACGGTGACGTGCGCGTAGCCGAGCGCGCGCAACTCGCGATCGATCGCCGCCGCGATTTCCGGCTCGAAGGCGCGCGCGATCTCCTCCTTGCCGAGCTCGAGGCGCGCGATGGTGTCGTGGTGGCGCACGCGGCAGATCCGGAAACCGAGATCGCGCAGGACCTTTTCGGCCGCATCGATCGTCCGCAGCTTTTCCTCGGTCACTTCCGAGTGGTACGGGATGCGCGACGACAGGCAGGCGGATGCCGGCTCGTCCCAGGTCGCCATGCCCGCCTGGCGCGCGAGCTCGCGAATGTCCACCTTCGTGAGACCGACGTCGTCCAGCGGACTCAGGACGCCGAATTCACGCGCGGCCTGTCGCCCCGGCCGATAATCGCCGCGGTCATCCGCATTGCTGCCGTCGATCACGGCGTCGAACCCGCGCTCCCGCGCGATCGCAGTCAGCCGCGTATACAGTTCGTGCTTGCAGTAATAGCAGCGATTCGCGGGGTTCGCGCGGTAGTCCGGATTATCGACCTCCGACGTACGCACCATCTCGTGCCGCAGATGAAATGCGCGCGCCGTGCCGATAGCCAGGTCGCGATGATGATCGGGGTAGCTGGGGCTGTCGGCGGTGATGCAGATGGAACGGTCGCCCAGGGTGCGCGCGGCAGCGATGCCCAGGAATGCGCTGTCCACGCCGCCGCTGTAGGCTACGAGGACGGAGCCCAGGGAGAGCAGCCGCGCGTCAAGGGCCGCGGCCTTCGAGGCGAGGTCACTCGTCCCAGTCCTCCTTCTCGGCATCGTCGTCGTCTTCGTCCGCGTCTTCATCCTCGAAATCGTCGCCTTCTTTGTCGTCGTCGGCGTCCTCATCGTCTTCGTCATCCTCGTCGGCGAGATCCAGCTCGATTGGAGACGTGCCGGTGACCTCGAGATTGGAACCGCAGTCGGGGCAGCTGATTAAGTCCCCCTTGTCGACGTCGAACTCATCGACCTCGATCTCTGCGTCACATTCTGGACAGGTGGCCATACACGCTCCTGACGATTCACGGCGATAGAAGTTCGAATTATAGCGAGAACCTGATAAATTGCGCAATCAAGCCTGTGAGCAATAAGACCGTCATTGTCGCCGACGATACCGCGTTCGTGCGCGACAGGTTCGCAACAGCGCTCGTAGGCGCCGGCCACAAGGCGCTCACGGTCAAGAGCGCCGCGGAGCTGCTCGCGCACGTGCGGGAGGATCTCGCGCAACTGGACCTGCTGGTGCTGGATCTGCGCCTGCCGCACGCGGGGGGCGTCGAACTGGTGCGCGCGATCCGCAAAATCGACGGAGGACGCCTGCCGATCCTCGTGTTCAGCGGGACGATCGCGAATGCCGCTGAGGTGAAGGATCTCGCCGCGCTCGGCGTGGCGGGGTACGTGAACGAGTACAGCGCGGTACAGAACATCCTGCCGTCGCTGGCACCGCATCTGTTCCCCGACAACTTCAACCGGCGCGGCAGCCCGCGCGTGGTCCTCGGAATTCCGGTCGCGTGCCGCTTCGGCAACACCATCGCCGCGGCGCTCACGTTGAATCTGAGCAAGGGGGGCGTTGCGATCCGCACCATGAGCCCGCTCGACCAGCACGCGAAAGTACGCGTTCGCTTCCGGCTCCCCGGATCGAAGGTGGATGTCGAGGGTGATTCACGCGTCGCGTGGAGCGACCGCCGCGTCGGCATGGGCCTGCAGTTCGAGAAGGTGGAGCCGCCCGACCAGAAGGCGATCGACGAGTTCGTCGATCAGCACTTCTTTACCAACAGGAAGGCTTAGGGGCGGTTCGCGAACCGCCCCTACTCTCTCAAGAGACGCAGCGCGTTCGCGATCACGATGAGTGACGCGCCCATATCGGCGACCACGGCCATCCAGAGCGTCGCGACGCCCACGATCGCGAGCACGAGGAACGCCGCTTTCAACACGATCGAGAACGCGATGTTCGCGCGGATGTTGCGGACGGTGGCGCGGCTCAGGCGAAGCGCGTAGGGAATCTTCAGCAGCTCGTCAGCCATCAGCGCGACGTCTGCCGTGTCGAGAGCAGCAGCGCTGCCTGCCACACCCATGGCGAGGCCGATGTCCGCCGCCGCGAGCGCCGGGGCGTCGTTCACGCCGTCGCCCACCATCGCGACTGTTCCGAACCGCGATCGAAGCGACTCGATGGCCTGCACCTTGTCTGCGGGCAGCAACGCGGCGCGTACTTCGTCGACGCCAACGAACTCGCTGATCGCCCGTGCAGCCGGCTCGTGATCGCCCGTGAGCAGCGCCACGTGACGGACCCCCTGGCCGCGAAGCATCTGGAGCGCGTCGCGTGCAGACTCGCGCGGATGATCGGCGACGCCGATGACCCCTATCGGCTGCGTCGTGCCGACGACGACCGTCGTGCGGCCACCAGCGGCGAGGCGATCGAGTGCGTCGTGAATGGCCGGGGAGCAGATGCCGCGCTCCTCGAAGAGGCGATGGCTGCCGACGATCACCTGTGTCCCGTCCACTCTTGCCTGCGCTCCGAGCCCCGGCAGCGCCTGGTACCCCTCGATCGTTTCGAGCGGCAGCCCGTGCTCTCTCGCATGCGCGACGATCGCAGCGCCGATCGGATGCTCCGAATGACTCTCGAGTGATGCGGCGAGCTGAAGGATCCGTTCCGGCGACACGCCGTCCAGCGCCGTGATGTCCACGACGCGGAGTTCCCCCTTCGTCAGCGTGCCCGTCTTGTCGAAGGCCACGCAGCGCACGTCCGCGAGCCGCTCGAGGCGCGCCCCTCCCTTGATCAGCACGCCCTTCCGCGCAGCGGCGGCGAGCGCGGACACGACAGAGACCGGCGTGGAAATCACGAGCGCGCACGGGCAGGAGATGACCAGCAGGACGAGCGATCGGTAGATCCATTCCGTCCAGCTCGCAGCGAACACGAGGGGCGGCACGATCGCGACAATTACGGCGATCGCGAGAACGACGGGCGTGTAGACACGTGCGAATCGCTCGACGAAAGTCTGGCTCGGCGCGCGCTGCGCCTGCGCGCGCTCGACGAGATCGATGATGTGCGCCAGCGTCGAATCGCCGCGCAACCGCGTCACGCGCACGTCCAGCGACCCGCGTCCGTTGATCGTTCCGGCAAAGACCTCGTCACCCACCTGCTTCTCGACGGGCAGCGACTCCCCTGTCACGGGCGCCTGGTTGACGTGGCTTTCACCCGCCGCGACGCAGCCGTCGAGCGGAACCTTGTCCCCGGGCCTGACGACAACGGTGCTCCCCACGGCGATGGTGTCGACGGACACGCGACGCAGCCCTCCTGCATCCGCGTCGCGGACGAATGCTTCCGCCGGCGTCAAATCCATCAGGGCTCGAATCGCGCCGCGCGCGCGTTCCATCGCGCGCGCCTCGAGCAGCTGCGCGAGTGCGAACAGGAATACGACACAGGCCGCTTCGTACCATTGGGCCAGTACCATCGCGCCCATTACGGCGACGAGCATCAGCACATTGATGTCGAGCGCAAGCGAGCGGGCGGCCTGAAGGGCGCGTCGAACGCTGTAGACGCCTCCGCTGACGATCGCGAGCGCGTACGCGGCGACAATCGCCCGCCGATCGAGGCCAGCGAATTCGAACAGCAGTCCCACGCCGATGAGGAGCCCCGAGAGCAGTACGAAGAGGCGGCGCGTTGCAGCAGATGCCGGCGGGCCGACGGGTTCGTCATGCTCGAGCCACGCGCGCATGCCGGTCTGCGCAACCGCTTCGGCGATCGTGCTGGTATTCAGCTTCGCCGCGTCGTAGGTGATCGTCAGCCGTTGCCGCAGCACGTCGGCCGCCATCGCTTCGAGCCCGGACAGCTTCTTCAGACGCTTCTCGAGGATTGCGACCTCTTCGTGGCAGTCCATCCCTTCGATCTTGAAGATCGATTCCGCGTGGATCTCGCAAACAGGACACGACCCAGCCATCAGCGGCGCTCCTCCGTCACGTGCCTCAGGCCCTGCTGGAACAGACTTAGGATGTGTTGATCGTCGAGCGTGTAATACACGCAACGCCCTTCCCGGCGCCCGCGTACCAGCCGCATGCTTCGCATCAGCCGAAGCTGGTGAGAAACCGCGGACTCGCTGATGCCGACGTGCTCTGCGATGTCACACACGCACAACTCTCCTTCAGAGAGCGCGTCAACGATGCGGACTCGAGTCGGATCGCCGAGGATGTGGAACATGTCGGCAAGCGCCTGGACGACAGCGGGATCGGTACGCACAGAGATCGTGGACATATGAATATATGAGCAAACGCTCAGATGTGTATATTGACACAGTTTCGACGCTGCCGGTAGACTCCCGAGTTGGCCCCTAATACGCTTTTCTCTCTATAGATTACGGAGACGCCCAACGTGATTGAGGTCCAACACCTCACCAAGCGATACGGCCGAGTCACTGCCGTCGACGATGTGAGCTTCAGAGTCGAACCCGGCGAAATCCTCGGCTTTCTCGGCCCCAACGGCGCCGGCAAGACGACGACGATGCGCATTCTCACCGGCTACATGCCGGCATCGGAGGGGCGCGCCACCGTCGCCGGATACGACGTCTTCACTCATCCGATCGAGGCGAAGCGACGCACCGGTTATCTGCCGGAAACGCCGCCGCTTTATCCGGACATGACGATCCGCGAGTACCTCGACTTCGTCGCGCGGATCAAACGCGTGCCCGCGGCCGAACGCAACTCGCGTGTCGACGCCGTCATGGAGCGGACGCGCGTCACCGACATGGCGGCACGTCACTGCGGCAAGCTCTCGAAGGGCTACCGCCAGCGCGTCGGGCTCGCGCAGGCGATCATCCATAACCCCGAGGTGCTGATCCTCGACGAGCCGACCGCCGGGCTCGACCCGAAGCAGATCATCGAAACGCGCGAACTGATCCGGAGCCTCGCGGGCGATCACACGATCGTGATCAGCACGCACATCCTTCCCGAAGTCGCCCAGACCTGCCAGCGCGTCGTCATCATCAATAAAGGACGCGTCGTGGCGGTCGACACCCCCGACAACCTTACGGCGCGACTCCGCGGCGCGGAGACTATGTATGTGCAGGTCGACGCTGCCGGCGCGGACGTCGTCACGGCACTCTCGGGCATACCGGGTGTCGTTCGCGTCGCTGCGGCAGACATGCGCACCGGATCCGGAGCGTTCGAGGTCGAAAGCGAGCGCGGCCGTGACGTCAGGCGGGAATTGTCCCGGGAGATCGTGACGCGCGGATGGGGACTGCTGGAGCTGCGGCCGATGCGCCTCAGCCTCGAAGAGGTCTTCCTGCAGGTCACGACCGAGGAAACGCCCGCGGAGGCTCCCAATGCGTAACATCCTGGCGATTGCAGACAAGGAACTGCGCTCTTACTTCGCGTCGCCGATCGCATACATCTTGATCGGATTCTTTCTGCTCCCGTTCGGCGTGTTCTTCTACTTGTACCTGAACAGCTTCGTGAAGCAGGGACTGCAGATGGCGCAGTACGGCGGCCCGATGAGCATCAACCAGCAGGTGATCCGCTACGTGCTGCAGAACGCGTCGGTGATCATCCTGTTCATCATGCCGATGATCACGATGCGGACGTACTCGGAGGAGAAGCGCTCGGGCACGATCGAGCTGCTTCTCACCTCGCCGGTGACGGACCTCGAGATCATTCTCGGCAAGTTCTTCGGAGCCCTCGGACTTTACATTTCCATCCTCGCGGTGACGCTGCTCTACATGTCGATCCTGTTCTACTACGGCCACCCGGAATGGCGCCCGCTCCTGGCGGCCTACCTCGGTCTGCTGTTGATGGGGGGCTCATTCATCTCGATCGGCCTGCTCATCTCGAGCACCACGAAAAACCAGATCGTCGCGGGCGTCGTGACGTTCGTCGTCTTCCTGATGTTCTGGATCATCGGCTGGTTCGCCGACACGGCAGGGCCGACGATTGGTCCAATCACGTCGTGGCTGTCGATCACGGAGCACTTCGATGATTTCTCGAAGGGGATCATCGATACCAAGCACGTGCTGTATTACCTGAGCCTCATCACGTTCGGCCTGTTCCTCACCGCGAAATCGGTGGACACGGAAAGGTGGCGAGGCTAGCCATGTTGAAGCGCATTCTTGGACTCGTCGGCTGGCTCGGCGTCGCGCTCGTCTTTGCGGCGGTTGCGATCCGCTTCCTCAAGCCGGAATACCAGCAGTACTACAACGGCCTGGCGATCGCCGGGCTCGTGTGCACGCTCCTCTACATCCTGAGCCAGTGGCGCGAGATCGGCCGGGCCATGTCCGGGCGGCAGGCGCGCTTCGGCACGCTGGCCGCGGCGAGTGTGCTCGTCGTCCTTGGCATCCTCATCGCCATCAATTACATCAGCACGAAGTACAACAAGCGGTGGGACCTGACGGCGACGAAGCAGTTCTCGCTGTCGGACCAGACGAAGAAGGTGCTGAAAGACCTCAAGGAACCCGTGCGCATCCGCGTATTCGCAAAGACCGAGGAGTTCCAGCGCTTTCGCGATCGGCTCGACGAGTACAACTACCACACGAAGCTCGTCACGACTGAGTACATCGATCCGGATAAGCGCCCCGGCATAGCGCAGCAGTACGGCGTCACGACGATGGGCACCGTGGTGTTCGATTACAAAGGACGGAACGAAAAGGTCACGTCGGACACCGAGCAGGAACTGACCAACGGGCTGATCAAAGTCATCCAGGGTCGTCAGCCGAAGGTCTACTTCACGATCGGCCACGGCGAGCGCGACACGGTGAGCGCCGAGTCGAGCGGCTACAACGCGATCTCCGGCGCCCTGACGAGCACCAACTTCATCGTCGACAAGATCGCGCTTGCGCAGGTCACCGCCGTCCCGGCCGACGCGCAGCTCCTGGTGATCGCCGGCCCGACGACCGATTTTCTCGGACCTGAAATCGACCTGCTGAAGGCGTATCTCGCGCACGGCGGGAAGCTGCTGGTGATGCTCGATCCGGTCATCAAGGCGGATCGGCCGCAGCCGACCGCGTTGATCTCGCTGCTCAAGGACTGGGCGATCGACGTCGGCAACGACATCGTCCTGGACGTCAGCGGCATGGGCCGATTGTTTGGAACCGACGAATCTGTTCCGGTTGCGGTCAGCTATCCAGCGCATCCGATCAGCGACAACGGACGGTTCAGAATCCTGACGGCGTATCCGCTCGCACGCTCGGTGTCGCCGGTGCAGGGAGGCGTGAACGGACGCAACAGCCAGACGTTCGTCGAGACGAGCGCCAGCAGCTGGGCGGAGACGAACATCAAGGGGCTCACCGGCTCCGAGCCGTCGAAGTTCGATGCGAACGACAAGAAGGGTCCGGTGTCGCTGGGTGTCGCCGTTTCCGGGCCCGCCGTCGACGCGCAGAACACGCCGCCGCCGAAGGATGAAGAGGCGCCGAAGAAAGCGGAAGCGCGCATCGTCGCGTTCGGCGATTCGGATTTCGCCAGCAACGGCATCCTCGGCATCCCGGGTAACCGCGAGCTGTTCCTGAACGCGGTGAACTGGCTCGCGGAGCAGGAGAACCTGATCGCGATCCGGCCGCGCGATTCGCAGGATCAGCGCATCACGCTGACCGCGGACCAGGAGCGCCGGATTCTCTACCTGACGGTGTTCATTGTGCCGGGCCTGATCCTGCTCGCGGGCGTCCAGACCTGGTGGCGGAGGCGCTAGCATGAAGGGCCTTCGCTCGTTCCTGGTGCTGCTCGTCATCGCCGCGGCGCTCGGCGGATTCCTGTACTACGATTCGAAGCGCGCCCCGTCCGACGCGAAGAAACAGGAGAAGGTCTTCGCCGACGTGCAGTCGGACAAGATCGAGCAGGTAACGGTGAAGGGCATCGCCGGCGAGCGAACGACCTTGCAGAAGCAGGGATCCGCCTGGCAGCTGACCCAGCCGGCACCGGTCGCCGCCGACGAAGCGGAACTCTCCGGCATCACGTCCAATCTCGCGTCGCTCGAAGTGCAGCGCGTCGTCGACGAGCAGGCGTCCGACTTCAAGCAATACGGACTCGACCCCGCGCGCATTGAGGTGTCGTTCAAGGCAGGTGGGAAAGATCGCGCGCTGCTGCTTGGCGACAAGACCCCCACAGGCGCGGACATCTACGCGCGGCTGCCGGACAAGCCGCGCGTGTTCCTCGTGTCGTCCTACCTCGAATCGACGTTCAACAAGACCGCGTTCGATCTTCGCGACAAGACGATCCTGAAGATCGATCGCGACAAGGTGGATCGCCTGGAGATCGTCACCGCAGATCGCACCGTGACGTTCGGCAAGCAGGGCGCGGAGTGGCGGATCACCGCGCCGTTCGACGCGCGCGCCGATTTCGGCGCCATCGAAGGCATTCTTGGCCGCCTGAACTCCACGCCGATGAAGTCGATCGCCGCGCCCGACGCGAGCGATCCGAAGCTGTTGAAGGAGTACGGGCTCGATAAGCCCGTCGCGACGGTGCGCGTCGGCACCGGCAGTTCGCAGGCAGGCCTCGCCATCGGCAAGAGCGCTGGCGAGGGCGTCGTCTACGCGAAGGACCTGGCGCGGCCGATGGTGTTCACCGTTGAAAACGCGCTCGCGGACGAATTCAAGAAACCCGCTGACGACTACCGCATCAAGGACCTGTTCGACGCGCGCTCGTTCAACACGACGCGTGTCGAAGCCACGCGGCAGGGGGTCACGCTGGCGTTCGAGAGAGACAAGGAGACCTGGAAGCAGGTCACGCCTGCAGCCAAGGCCGCGGATGGCGCCAAGGTCGAAGCCCTTCTGACGGCGCTTACCAACGCGCGCGCGACAGGGTTCGAATCCAAGGTCGCAGCGACGGGTCTCGACACGCCGGAGCTGACGGCCACGATCAGATTCGAGGACGGCAAGAAGCAGGAAAAGGTCACGTTCGGCAAGAAGGGGTCCGACGCCTTCGCGCGGCGCGAAGGGGACGCGACGGCCGCGAAGATCGACACGTCGACACTGGACGGGATCGTCAAAGCCTTCGACGCGTTGAAATAGTTTGACGAGCACTCGAGGCGGTCTTATAGCTTCCGCCTTCCGCCTTCGCGCGAAGCGCTTCGGCGGACTCGCCGTAGCCTTGGCGGAGGCGGTCAGGTGGAAGATCTACGTGATCGCAAGCCTTCTCCTGGTCGAGGCCTGTGTATCAGCTCCTCCAACCGTTGCACCCAAGGCCGCTGCCCGCGCCGACCGTGCACTTGCGCGGCAGCTCGATAGCATCTTCAACGCGCCATTGATGGACCAGGCGCTGTGGGGTGTCGAGGTGAAATCCCTGGACACCGGGCGCCTGCTTTACGCGCGCAACGCGCGGACGCTGATGATGCCGGCCTCCAACATGAAGATCGTGACGCTCGCCGCCGCGATCGACACGCTCGGCTGGGACTACCGGTTCAAGACGACACTCGAGAGCTCCGCGGCGATCGAGGCTGGCGTCCTGAAGGGGGACCTCATCGTTCGGGGCGGCGGCGATCCGACGATTAATAAACGCGATAACCGCGCGGCCGCGCTCTTCGACCAGTGGGCGGGCGCCCTGAAAACCGCTGGCATCCGTCTCATCGACGGCAATGTGGTCGCCGACGCCAGCGCGTTCGAACGGCGGGGCCTTGGGGAGGGTTGGTCGTGGGACTACCTGCAGTACGGCTACGCTGCGCCGGCCGCCGCGCTCGAATTCAACGAAAACACCGCGACACTCACGATCCGACCTGCCGCGACGCCCGGTGAGGATGCGGCGCTGGAGCTCGAAACCAGCACCGGACTCGGCCTGATTCACCACGTCGTCACCGGCGCGGCAGGATCGGATACGCACATCGACATCGAGCGGACCTCTGACGGCGCGTGGCTGGACGTGATCGGGTCGATCGCAGTGGACGCGAAGCCCGTGGCGCGCGACGTCGCAGTCGCGAATCCCGCGCTCTATTTCGCGCACGCGCTCCTGAAGGCGCTGATCGAGCGCGGCATCGAAGTGCGCGGCCTACCTGTCGAACAGCGGGAATCGAAGAACAGCGTGCCGCCGCTGCCGCGGCAGGTGCTCATCGAATCCCAGTCACCGCCGCTCCGTGAAATAGCGACGGTGATGATGAAGGTGAGCCAGAACCTCTATGCCGAGACGCTTCTCAAAGCGGTCGGCGCCTCAAAGAAGGGATTGGGTACTAGCGAGAATGGTCGCACGGCGGCACGCGAGATCTTCGAACGCTGGAAGATTCCTGCCAGCTACGTCCAGGCCGACGGTTCAGGGCTGTCGCGGTACGACTTCGTGACGGCGGACATGATCGTCACGATCCTCGAACACCTCCGCGGAGATCCGGCGTTCCTCGCGACCTTGCCGATCGCCGGCAGAGACGGAACGATTTCCACGCGGATGCGCGCGACCCGCGCCGAAGCCAACGCGATCGCCAAGACCGGCTCGATCGCGAACGTTCGCGCGCTTTCCGGCTACGTGCGGACCCGCGACGGAGAAACGCTCGCGTTCTCGATCCTCGCGAACAACTTCACGATTCCCGCCGCAACAGTGAACTGGATCGCCGACCTCGCGGTCGAGACGCTCGCCAACCATTCGCGTCGCTGACTTCCGCCTGAAGGCGGAAGCTACAAGAGGGCTCATATCGAGAACGTGCAGGCTCATATGGGAGAACGTTCAGGCGGAAGTACAAGTCGAGTTGACGAAAGATCACTTTCCTTTCAGTTCAGATAGGCGGACGAGCGTCCGGCCGGCTTCCCGCTTCACTTCCTCGTCCGGATCGTTTGCCGCCTTCTTCAACGCGGGAATGGCGGGCTCGGCGAGCGTTCCATACTCGGCGAGGGCGACGGCCGCCCCCTGCCGGACTTCGCTGTTCTGATCGCCGAGCGCCTTGATCAGTCCCTCGACTTCCTTCTCCGGACTGTCGCGAACGATCCCGAGGTAGGTGACGGCCACATTGCGAACGGACGCATCCTCGTCGTCGAGCGACTGGAGCAGGATCGGGATGACGATCTGCGGATCGATGGACGCGCGCTCTCGGAGCTTTCCAATTGCCCGGACGGACTCGCGACGCACGACCGGCTCGTCAGAGTGGATGGCTTCGCGCAGAGGCTCGACCGCCGCGGATCCCATGAAGCTCAGAACGAGGGCAGCTTCCGGCGCGTAATCCGGATCTCGCAGCGCGTCGGTGACGTCAGGAATGGCTTCCACCGCTCGCGCACCGAGGATCGCGGCTCCCTTCAACGCCGCTTTGCGACGCGCGGGCGGCGCGGCGGGATCCTGCAGCGTGCGGCGAATGATCGGCAGCGCCGCCGTCCCGCGCTGCTCGAGATCCGCCGTAGCCTGCTCCACCTCTTTCGGCGTGCGACTCTGCAGATCGTCGAGCCACCTGTCCTCGTTACGGACGATCGGGGCGGGCGCAGTGCCGGCTGGCGCGCGGTAGTACCACACCGCGACGCCGACGCCGGCCAGCAGCGCCACGAACAGCGCAACGAAGCGCGTCACCGGTACATTCTACCGGTAGCGCTCGAGCGCCTGCGCGAGGCTCGCCTGAGTGATGGGCTTGAGAAGCGTACCGGCAGCCTGCAGCTGCTCGCCGTATCGTTCCAGCACGGCTGCCGTGCTCATCGCAATGACGGGCGTGTGTTCGACGCTCGCCATCTCACGCAGGTGGTTCATGAACGTGAGCCCGTCAATGCGCTCCATCATGATGTCCAGCAGGATCACTCCGGGCTGAAGTCCGTCGCGCAGGTGTTCGAGCGCCTGCAGACCGCTCGACACGGCCTTCACGCGAAATCCCATCTTTTCGGCAAGAACGTCGACGAGCAGCAGGACAGAAGGGTCGTCGTCAACGACCATCAACAGGGGAGCTTCGCTCATCAAACAGCTTTAAATCTTTTGGCTTTGTGCTTCAGGCGCGACCGGCGAACAGCTCGCGCGCGGACTGTAACACGTCTGGCGCGGAAGCTGTGAGCCCTCCGCCCTGGGCCATTTCGGGGCGGCCGCCCCCCTTTCCACCGTGGCGTGCGACGAGCTGGCGGAGGACCGCGCCACAGTCGATCGCCACGTCCGCGGCGCGTGCAACGACGATGGCGAGCGGAGGCGAATCGCTGACGAGGACGGCGGCGTGCCCCGGCCGCTCGGCGATAGTGGCTGCGATCGTCTTCAGTCCACCGGCGTCCCACCCGGGCAATGCGGCGAACACAACCTTCATCCCACCGACTTCCTCCGCCCCGGATGCGAGCGCGTATACTTCTTGTACGGCGGCCCTGGCCTGGAAATCCTTGATTTGTTTCCGGAGATCCTTGCCCTCGGTCTGGAGCCGCTCGATCGCGGCGGGCAGTTCCGCCGGCAGCACCGAGAGCGCGCGAACACTGCCGCCGATTGCCTCGCGCAGCGCACGAAAGCCTGTCAGCGCGCGACCTCCACAGAGGAACGTCACGCGCGAGCCGCCACGAAAGCGTTCGGTTGCCGACACCGCGATGATTCCAATCGCGCCCGTGCGCGCGACGTGCGTGCCTCCGCACGCGGACAAGTCGAACTCGTACACGTCGATCAGGCGCAGCGTGCCTCCCCGCTTTGATTCCTTTCGCAGTCCGAGTGACGCGGCTTCTTCCGCCGACGCGAACCGGATCTCGACGGGCCGATCTTCCCAGACGATGCGATTGGCTTCCGATTCCGCCCGCGTGATTTCCGCAGCCGAGACCTCGCGCGCGAGATCGATCGTCGAGTACTCCGCGCCCATGTGGAAGCTTTCGGTCCGGACGTTCAACAGCCGCGCGAACGCGGCCGACAGGACGTGCTGACCGGTGTGCTGCTGCATGTGATCGAACCGCCGCGTCCAGTCGATCGCGCCGTGCAGCTTCGTGGTCGACGGGGCGCGGTCCACGACGTGAAGAATCCGCCCGTCGTCCGTCTCGACGACGTCCAGTACGCGCACGTCACCGAACATTCCGACGTCGTATGGCTGCCCACCAGACGTCGGGTAGAACGCGCTGCGATCGAGGACGAGCGCGGTTTTCCCCTCGTGCGAGACGGTGTCCAGCAGAGTGGCGTCGAATTCCCTGAGATAGGGATCGGCGTAATAGAGGCGTTCGGTCATTCGAATTGCGGTCGGGCAGGATCGATTGCTCCGGCCTCCTCGAACCCACGCGCGCGCAGGCGGCAGCTGTCACAGCGGCCGCATGGCCGTCCCGCGGATGTGGGATCGTAGCAGCTGAGCGTCAACCCGTAGTCCACGCCCAACGACAGGCCGCGGCGGATGATATCCGCCTTGGACAGCTGCAGCAGCGGCGCCAGGATGCGCAGCGCTCGCCCCTCGACGCCCGCCTTGGTCGCCAACGTCGCGAGTTGTTCGAAGGCACGCAGGTACTCCGGGCGGCAGTCGGGATACCCCGAGTAGTCGAGTGCGTTCACGCCGATGACGATAGCCTCGGCGCCAACGACCTCGGCCCACGCCATGGCGAGCGAGAGAAATACAGTGTTTCGCGCGGGAACGTACGTGGACGGGATGTCCGCGGCATCGAGCGCGCGATCCTTCGGGATCGCGCCATCCCCGACGAGCGCGGATCCACCGAATTTCGACAACGGAACGTCGATCTCCAGATGGCGCGCGACGCCGAGCGCCTTTGCGACGCGGCGTGCCGCCTCGACTTCGCTGGCGTGCACCTGGCCGTAACGAATCGTCAGCGCGTACAATTCGTACCCGTCAGACCGCGCGATCGCGCCAGCGGTATAGGAGTCCAGCCCGCCGCTCAGCAGAAGGACCGCTCTAGACGCCACGAGTCTGGGGATCCCAGATGTACTTGTGCGCCTGCAGCTGCAGGCGGACCGGCAGACGATCGGCCAGGATCCATTCGGCGAGCTGCTTCGCCTCGAGCACACCGTGCACCGGCGAAAAGAGGACGGCGGCACAACGCGCGACGAGGTCGTGCTTCGCGACAACATCGCGCGCGTAGTCGTAATCGGCGCGATCCTTGAGGACGAACTTGATCTCGTCGGACGCACGAAGCCGCTCCAGGTTCGGCCAGTGCATCTTGGCCGCCTCGCCGCTGCCCGGGCACTTGACGTCGATGACGCGGACCACGCCGGCCGGCACCTGCTCGGCGCTGAGATGGCCGCCCGTCTCGATCATGACCGTCCGCCCGTCGTGGAGCAGCTGCTCCATCAGCAGGTAAACCTCTTTCTGCAGCAGCGGCTCGCCGCCGGTGATTTCCACGACGTCGCAGTTGTACTCACGGACGCGCGCCACCACGTCGTCCACGCTCATCTTCTGCCCTTCGGTGAATGCGTACGGCGTGTCGCACCAGGTGCAGCGGAGATCGCAGGCGGTCAGGCGCACGAACACGCACGGCCGCCCAACGTGCGTGGACTCCCCCTGGATCGAATGAAAGATCTCGTTGACGGTCAACATGGCCCGGGCAAACCTCTATTTTACCGGTTACAGCGTAGAATCCGGATGGTCATGGACCCCAACTGGACAAAATCGCTCGATCGATGGAAGGCCGCGGGGTTGATCGACGCAGACGCGGCTGCCCGTATTCACGCGTTCGAAGCCGAGCATGCCGGTTCGGCCCGCCTGCGCTGGCCGATTCTGATCGCCATCGCGTTTGGCGCCGTGATGATCGCGGGAGGAGTGCTGCTGTTCATCGCGGCGAACTGGGATGCGCTGGCACCGTCGCAGCGATTCAGCCTGGTGCTCGTGCTGGTCGCCATCTTTCACCTCGGCGGCGCGGCGACCGCCGAACAGTTCCCTGCTATGTCGGCGGCGCTGCACGCCATCGGCACGGCTGCCCTAGGAGGGGGCATCGCACTAGCCGGTCAGATCTTCAATCTCGACGAACATTGGCCGGGCGGCATCATGCTGTGGGCTCTCGGCGCCGGGATTGGTTGGGGCGTGCTGCGTCACACCAGCCAGATCGTGTTCTTCGCGATCCTCGTGCCAGTCTGGCTCGTCGGCGAGTGGATCGTAGCGGCGGGCATCAATTTCGAAAGCAGCGGCTGGATCGTAACCTCCGGCGTCTTTCTGCTGGCGATGACTTATCTCACGGCGGTAGGTCCAGGAAAGTCAACGCCATCGCGAAAGGCGCTGCTCTGGCTGGGCGCTGTGGCACTTGTCATCTCGGCCGGCGCACTCTCCGAACTCAGATGGGCGAGTTATTACGAGCAACCGTTGTGGCTGCCTCGGAACCTTGCCGCGATCGGGTGGAGCGTGGCGATCGGCGGGCCGCTGCTGCTGGCCGCCTGGCTGCGACGCGTGGACGCGTGGCCGAACGCGCTGGCCGCAGTCTGGGTCGTGATCCTGTTTTTCATGGGAAACGCGACGGTGGACGTGACGGCCTACGCCTGGTGGGCGCTGGGAGCGGTGGCGCTCGCCGCGTGGGGCGTTCGTGACAGCCGCGCGGAGCGTATCAACCTCGGGGCGATTTTCTTTGCAGCTACCATCCTCGCGTTCTACTTCTCGCGCGTCATGGACAAGTTAGGAAGATCCGCTTCTCTCGTCGGTCTCGGCTTGCTGTTCCTTGGAGGAGGATGGGCCCTGGAACGCGTCCGGCGCCGGCTGGTCCGGCAGACGCGGGAGGGAGCGTGACGATCTCTCGGCGGGGGCTGCTCGTCGCCGTGTTGCACCTCGCCATCGTCGCGAGCCTCGGCGGCAAACTGCTGGTCGATCGCGCGACCAGGCCGCGCATGTGGGTACACGTCCTGCCCCTCGATCCTGATTCGCCGCTCCGCGGCCGCTATGTGCAGTTGCGCATCGAGGGACGACCCGAGCGGATCGCGTTCTTCATCCCCGAGCACGTGCCCGACCCGTCCGTCCGCGCCCCCGGTGAGGAGTTGTGGGCCGAGGTGACGCTACCGCGGAAGGGTGCGCCGCGGCCGATACGGCTTGCCGTGAAAAAGAACGGAGTACTCACCCCCCTCGAGTGACGCGCGGCTTTAACGGACGGGACCGCGCCACGTAAAATGACGGGATGCCCAAGCCGACTTTCTATACGAAGCCCACCTGAACGACCTGTAAGAACGCCAGGAGTCTCCTGGACGAGCAGGGCATCGACGTCGAACAGATCGACATCAACAAGAACCCCCCGGATCGCGCGTTTCTCGAGAAACACGTCGATGGGAACCGGTTCCTCGATTTCGTGAGCACGAGGAGTCCGGTGTTCAAGGAGCGGCCGCTGCCGAAATCGAAAAAGGAGGCGATCGATCTGATGATGGAGAACCCGAATCTGATCAGACGTCCGATCCTCGTGCGGGGCTCGAAGGTGACCTTCGGGTTCGACAAGAAGGCGTATGGGGGATGACAGCCGGATCCGCGTAGGCACCTCCGGCTGGAGCTACCCGTCGGGCGAAGGCACGTGGAACGGGGTGTTCTACCCGGCTAAGAAGTTGAAAGGCTTCGACGAGCTGGCGTTCTACGCGGAGCATTTCGACACTGTCGAAGTGAATTCGAGCTTCTATCGCGTGCCCGCGCTGAAGACGACGCAGGAGTGGGCGAAGCGCACGCCGAAGGACTTCGAGTTCTCTCTGAAGCTGTTCCAGAAATTCACCCACCCCGAAATGTTCCTGAAGGCGACGGGCGAGGACCCGGCAGATATCGATCGGAAGGACGTGGATGACTTCCGTGCGGCGATCGAACCGCTCGCACGCGCTGGCAAGCTGGGTGCATTGCTCGCGCAGTTCCCCGCAAGCTTCAAGAACGAACCAGGATCGCGCGATTATCTCGCCTGGCTGCTGCACGCGTTCCACGAATACGAGGTCGCGGTCGAATTGCGGCACCGCAGCTTCAGCGACGATCCGGTCGAAACGATGAATCTGCTCGCGGAGCACGGCGCCGCGCTCGTCCAGATCGATGAGCCGAAGTTCAAGACCTCGATTCGGCAGGATCTCGCCGCAAACGTGAAGACGTTCTATTACTTGCGGCTGCACGGGCGAAACGCCGCGCAGTGGTGGAAGCACGACAAGTCGGAGGACCGCTACAACTACCTGTACTCAGCGGAGGAACTGGAACCGATGGTGGAGGCGGCCACCGAGGCGTCGCGCGAAGTGAAGAAGGCGTACATGTACGCGAATAATCATTTTTCGGCGAAGTCGGTCGCGAACGCCGCGACAATCAAGGCGAAGCTCGGACAGGAACTGGATGGGGAATATCCCGCGTCCTTCGTGCAGCGCTATCCAGACCTGAAGGGACTGGTCAGGATTTTGCCGACGCGTCCTTCAGATACGCTCGTTTGAGAATATCTCCACGCTGGATCTTCGCGACGACGTCCATCCCCTTCAACACTTTCCCGAACACCGTGTACTTGCCGTCGAACTCCGGCGCGGGCCGCCGGGTGATGAAGAACTGGCTGTCGGCCTGAGTCCTGTCGCTGCCCGGATAAGCCATCGACACCGCGCCGAGGACATGGCGCCGCTTCTTCGTGATCTCGGCAACGCCGATCGGCTTGCCGCTTCCCTGCCGTCCCCACCACGCCTGCCGGCTGACGTCGCGCGAAACGGGATCGCCGACCTGGATCACGAAGTTTGGTTCGGCGCGATGAAAACGCAGCCCGTTGTAGAAGTTCTTGTTCACGAGTTCGAGCACTCGGGCGACGGTCTTGGGCGCTTCTTCGGGATAGGTCTCGATCTCAATGTTTCCCTTCGCCGTCTCGAGCACAATTATCGGGCCCGCGCCGGGTGACTTCTGCTGGGCAGAGGCGGCGACCGTCAGTGAAAGTACCGCAAGTACAAACACGACCGCGACAAGCCTTCTAGTCATCCAACCTCCACCCTCCGACCTCCGACTCCTCAGGATTTCACCAGCTTTCCGATCTTCGTGACGCCAATCTTAGGACAAACGTCCACGAGCACGCACTGTGGGCACAGAGGATACACCGGCCGGCACACGTTCTGTCCCCACGTGACGAGGTGCAAGTTGATGATCGGCCACCAGCGGCGCTGCGTCGCTTTATAGAGCGCATGCTCGGTCTCGTCTGGCGTGCGCGTGCGCACCCACCCGAGGCGATTTGAGATTCGATGCACGTGCGTATCGACGCAGATGTTCTCCTGGCTCGCGTGCGCGAGGATCAGCACGAGGTTCGCCGTCTTTCGCCCCACACCCGGCAGCGTCAGCAGCTCCTCCATCGTCGAAGGCACGCGTCCGCCAAAGCGCATCAGGATCTGACGGCAGGTTTCCTTCACGTGCACGGCCTTGTTCCTGTAGAAGCTCACGGGATAAATGAGCTCCTGGATGCGCGGCACGGTAAGCGCGGCGATTGACTTCGGCGTGCGTGCGACGCGGAACAGCCGTGAGGAGGCCGCGGCGGTCACTGCATCCTTGGTCTGCGCCGACAGCATCGTGGCGATCAGGACCTGGAATGGATCCTCTTCCTGTTCTTTGGCAATTTTCTCGACAGCCGGTTCGTCGAGCCCGTCAATCGCCTTGGCGAGGCGCCGCATCACCGTCGCGACCGGCGCGGATTTCGGCATCACGAAACGGGAGTGAGAGGATCGGCCCCGCCGAGGATCGCGAGGACGTTTCGAACTGCAAGCTCCGCCATCGCCGTACGCGTTTCGCGCGTCGCGCTGCCGAGGTGCGGCGCAAGCAGCACGTGCTCGTGCTTGAACAACGCCGGCTGAATGACAGGTTCGTTCTCGTAGACGTCGAGCGCGGCACCAGCGATCAGCCGCTCGTCGAGAGCCCACGCCAGCGCTTCTTCGTCCACCAGCGAACCGCGGGCGGTGTTGATCAGCAGGGCCGATCGCTTCATGCGCATCAGCGTCTTGCGGTTGATCATGTGGCGCGTCTCCGGCGTGGACGGCGCGTGCAACGAGATGACGTCGGAGGTCACCAGCAGCTCGTCGATCGACATCTCATGCTTCGCAAAGACGACGTGCATGCCGAACACCGGGGCCTTCGCGGCGACGGCGCGGCCGATGCGCCCCGCACCCACGATCCCGAGCTGCTTCCCGCGCAGCTCGGTGCCAAGCATGAAATCGAGCGCCCAGCCCTTCCATCCCCCCGCGCGCGTCAGGCGATCGCCTTCGGCGATGCGCCGCGCGATGCCGAGAATGAGCCCCCACGTAAATTCCGCGACGGCCTCGGTGAGAACGTCGGGCGTATTCGTCACGATCACGCCGCGGTCGCGCGCCGCCGCCACGTCGATGTTCTCGTAACCGACGGCGATGTTCGCCACGACCTTCAGCGCCGGTGCTGCGTCGAGTACCTCGGAGTCGATTTTGTCGGTCAGCACGCAGATGACCGCGTCCTTGTCCGCGACCCGCCGGAGCAACTCCTCGCGCGGAATCGCGCCGTCGCCGGCATACAGATCGACGGTGTGCTGTGTCTGGAGCGTCGTTAAGACTGAGGAAGGGATGCGTCTAGTCAGCAGAACGCGCGGCATGAGTTCGCCAATCGACAATCAGCAATCGCCAATCCGTGAATCGGCAATCTGCGATCGCCAATCGTCAATGTCCGTGGGTCTGGCAGTAGCCGCAGTGGTTGCACTGCACGCCCGGCTCGATGAAGCACGGGCCGTCGGAGGGCGGCAGCGTGTACTGGTACGAGCTTGCATGCGGGCCGAGATGCAGCAGCTGCGGCGCGTCGCTGACGATCGGTTCGCCGCCGCGTGACGACACGCGGGCGATCGTTTCGCGCACGATGGCGCGGAGAGCGTCCTCGTTCATTTCGATACCAGGTCGACCGTGTCAATGACTCCGACGATGGCAGCGTCCACCGCCGCCGCTTTCTTGCCGAGCGCCTGCCCTGCGGCCTTGCCTTCGATCACGACGAGCACCTTCTCGCCGATTCCCGCGCCCACCGAGTCGATGGCGATCAGCGTCGCGCCGCGCGGCTCGTCATCGAGTCCCAGCGGCTGCACGAGCATCAGCTTGGCCCCTTCGAGCTTCCGGTTCTTCTGGGTCGCCACGACGTTCCCGACCACTCGGCAAATCTGCATCAGCGGCGACCGCGGACGGCGGGGCCAGGACCTTCCGTGTTCCACTGGTCGACGATGCCGATGATGGTGGCATCCGTCGGAGGCTCGGCGGGATAAAACGGAAAGGCCGCTTCCCGCCCGCGGACGAAGAACACGTTTTCACCGACGCCCGCGCCGACCGAGTCCGCTGCCACGAGCGTGCGTCCCGCCGGTTCTCCGCTCGCGAGGATCGGCTGCAGGACGAGCAGCGTGACACCGTGGAGGTTGCTGTCCTTCATGGTCGAGACGACTTCGCCGAGCACGCGTGCCAGCTGCACGGTCAGTCCTTGATTTCGACCGCGTCGACGATGCCGACGATGGCGGCGTCGACCGGGCAGTCTTTCAGCCCGGATGCCATCCGCGCCGAGCTGCCGCTGACGATCAGCACCGTTTCGCCGAAGCCCGCGTCCACGGTGTCAACGGCGACGAGATAGCTGCCTTCAGCTTTACCGCGAGGATCGACGGGGCGCGCAACGAGCAGCTTGTTGCTGACCAGACGCTCATCCTTCCTCGTCGCGACGACGGTCCCTACGACCTTGGCGAGAATCATCCTAGGCCGGGGGGCTTCGCCCCGCCGGACCCCCCTACACGCTCACTCGCGCCCTTCGACTGCCGCTCAGGGCGCCCCGAGTTGCGTCGAGGGGCGGGCACCCGCTTCGCTGCCCGCTCCGTTCGCGTGGCGCGCTCGCGCGGCTCGCTCGCATTTGTCATTTTGCAGCGGACGCCTTGCCGATGGGGAGCGCGTCCTCGAGGTTCGCGTGCGGCCGCGGAATGACGTGCACGGACACCAGCTCGCCGACGCGGCGCGCGGCGGCAGCGCCGGCGTCAGTCGCGGCCTTCACCGCGGCGACGTCGCCGCGCACGATGGCCGTCACGTAGCCCGCGCCGATCTTCTCCCACCCGACGAGTGTCACCTTGGCGGCCTTGACCATGGCGTCCGCCGCTTCGATCATCGCGACCAGACCCTTGGTCTCCACCATGCCTAGCGCTTCACCCATTAACGGTCTCCTTGTGCTTCCGCCTGAAGGCGGAAGCTACAAACGTCCCTGTGTAGTTCAATCTTCGCTGTGTAGCTTCCGCCTTCAGGCGGAAGATCTTCCGATCTCGCGGACGGCGGCTTCGATCAGCGCCGTCAATTCCCGGTATGTTAGCCGAATTTCGCCGTCGGATCCTACCGCGCCGCGGCCGTCCGGCACGAGCCGCGCACCGCCGGTTTCAGGCGCAAAAACCACCTGGCAGCTCGCCGGATCACCGAGCGGCGGGTGCTCGGGTGGACAAATCGGCGCCGGCGCGGCAATCCCGTACGTGCTCCGAAGTCCCTGCAGCCGATTCACTTCCTGCCGCGACAGCAGGTTCTCGCCGCCGAGCAGCCGCGCGACGAGGCTGATCTTCGCGAAGTGCTCGATCGTCTCCATCTTGTAGTACGCGGCAAACACATCGCCGCCAAGCGTCAGCGCGCCGTGGTTGGCGAGCAGCATCCCGTCGTGCGCCTTGACGTACTTGCGCACGGCTTCCGGCAACTCCTTCGTCGATGGTGTCGCGTATTCCGCGATCGGGACGCTGCCGAGCGTCGTGACCACCTCCGCGAGCACGGCGCGGTCGAGCGGAATGCCGGCGACGGCGAAACCGGTCGCGGTCGGCGGATGCGCGTGCACGACGGCCCGCGCATCGGAACGCTGCCGATACACCTCGAGGTGCATCTGTATCTCGGAAGACGGATCCCGCTCGCCCGCCAGCTTCTTCCCGTCGAGATCCGTGATGCACATCATGTCCGCCGACATGAACCCTTTGCACACGCTCTTCGGCGTCATCAGCAGGCGGTTCGCATCGAGCCGCACGCTGATGTTGCCATCGTTCGACGCGGTGTAACCGCGCGCATACAGGCGGCGGCCGACTTCGACGATGTCCTCGCGCAGCTTCTGTTCCGTCATTGCGCGAGCTTCATCTGGTAAATGCGCCGGCAGTTCTCCGAGCAGAAGTACCGGATCTGCGAACCGGAGCCGAAGGACGGCGCGTTTGCGGCGACGACAAACGTGCCGCAGACGGGATCGCGCACCAACGGCACCGCGGGCGGCGGCGCCGGCGCGCTGCCTTGCAGGCCCTGGGCAATGCCACGGATCAGGCGCAGGATCGCGCGCGCCACGAGCCAGATCAGGATCAGCTTCAGGACCCAGCCGGTCATGGGGCTATTTCTTGCCGATGTCGGGGTGGGCCGACTTCACGCCGTCCAGCGCCTGCTGCGCGGCGCGCGCTTCCTCCGAGCCGGGCGCGACGACGAGGACCTTCTGCCAGGCCTCCGACGCCCCCTTGAGATCCTGCTTGCCGAAGGCGCGGACGATGCCGACGTTGAGCAGCGTTTTCGCGTGGGAGGGATCGATCGCCAGCGAGCGATCGAATTGCGCGAGCGCCTTATCGGCGTCGTTCATGTAGTAGTACGTGATCCCGAGGTCGGTGCTGGCGTTGATGTCCCTCGGATTGATCTTGAGCGCCGCCTGGTACCACTCGGTCGCTTCCTGGAAACGTCCGGCGTCGAAGTACATGTTGGCAAGCTGCACGCGCGTGACCGCGTCGTTCGGATTCTGCTGCGCCGTCGTCTTCATCGCCGACGCGCGCGACTCGTCGAGCGGCGGAGGCGCCGCGCTCGAGTTCTGCGCGGCCTGGGCCGAGGCGGCCTGCACGGCTGTCGCAGCCGGCGGACGGCCGTTCGGCTGCTGCGAGCCGACAATCCAGCCCACCAGGATGCCGAAGAAAACCCCGGCTACGCCCATGACGAGAGCATCCCTAGACACGGTAGATGCCGATCATAACAGGGCTTACGCCTCCGGGGCGCAGGCGCGCAGGTAGTCCCGGACGGCGCGGTCCAGGCCGACGTACAACGCGTGGCTGATCAGTGCGTGGCCGATAGAGACCTCGTCGAGGTACCGCAGCGTGCGGAACAGCACCAGATTCGCGAGGTCGAGATCGTGGCCCGCGTTGATGCCGAGGCCGAGCGTGTGCGCGATGTTCGCGGCCGCGACGTATCGGCGGAAACTCACTTCTCCGGCCTGCCGATCCTTCGCGAACGCGCGCGCGAACGGTTCGGTATACAGCTCGATCCGATCCGCCCCCAGCGAAGACGCCCAGCGCACCGCCCTTTCCTCCGGCTCGATGAACAGGCTCACGCGAATGCCGTCCTGCTGCAGCTCCTTCACGACGCGTCCGAGTTCCGCGGCGGGCGCGTCGATCGACCACCCCGCCTGGCTGGTGATCTCCCCGGGCATGACGGGTACGAGCGTGCACTGCGTGGGATGCACCTGCCGGACCATCTCGACGAGGTCGGGACGCGGATCCCCTTCGATGTTGTACTCGACTCCGGTGCGTGTTGCGAGAAACGCCGCGACGTCGAAGACGTCATGCCGGCGGATATGGCGCTCGTCCGCGCGCGGATGGACCGTGATCCCCGGAGCGCCGGCGTCCACGCACACGCGCACCGCATCGACGACGGACGGCAGCGCTCCGCCGCGCGAGTTGCGCATCGTCGCGACTTTGTTGACGTTGACGCTGAGCCTAACCAAGTTGCTGTTTGACGGTGTCGGCGATCTCGTGCGCCCAGCTGTGAATCTCCTGCTGGTTCCTTCCCTCGATCATCACGCGAAGCAGCGGTTCGGTGCCCGAGTAGCGCACGAGCAGCCGCCCCTGGCCGGCGAGCCGCTCCTCGATGCGATCCATCGCCTGCGCGATCGCGGGCACGGAACGTAGATCGGTCCGCTGTTTCACGCGCACGTTGACGAGGACCTGCGGATAGGACACGAGCTCCTCGGCGAGATCGTCGAGCTCGCGTCCTGTGTCGACGATGACTCGCAGCACGTTGAGCGCCGTGGCGATCCCATCGCCGGTGAACAGGTGATCCGAGAAGATCACGTGCCCTGACTGCTCGCCGCCGATGGAGAGGCCACGCTTGATCATCTCCTCCATCACGTACTTGTCGCCCACGGGGCAGCGCACGAGATCGATACCGGACTCGCGCAACGCGAGCTCGAGCCCGATGTTGCTCATGACCGTTGCGACGAGCGCGTTGCCGTTCAGGCGTCCCTGCGCCTTCATATGGCGCGCGCACATCAGCATCACGGCGTCGCCGTCGACCACGCGACCGGCGCTGTCGGCGAAGATCGCGCGATCGCCGTCACCGTCGAACGCCACCCCCATGCGATAACCGTCGTCGCGCACGACCGCGCTCAGGCGCTCCGGATGCGTGGAGCCGCAGCCAAGATTGATGTTTCGTCCATCTGGCGTATCGCCGATCAGGGTCACGTCGAACCCGAGGTCGCGAAACAACCGTGGCGCCACTGTCGTCGTCGCGCCATTCGCCATGTCGATGGCGATCTTCAACCGTCCGAGCCGGCCTGGATCGGGGAGCGCGCGGATCGTGTGTGCGATGTAGGCGTCGATCACGTCGGTCCGCTCGACGGGCGGCAGTCCGCTGTCCGGCACCCGCCAGCTCGTGTCCGCGATGATCGACTCGACGTGGCGTTCGAGCGTGTCCGTGAATTTTTCGCCGCGCCCCGAGAACACCTTGATGCCGTTGTCTTCGAACGGATTGTGCGATGCACTGATGACGAGCCCGGCGTCGAATCCCATCGCGCGCGTCACGTACGCGGTCGCGGGCGTCGGGATGACGCCGGCGGTCGTAATGGCCGCCCCTTCCGAGTGCACGCCGCGCCCGAGCTCGCGCTCGATCCAGTCGCCGGATTCGCGAGTGTCACGCCCGATGATGAACCGGAGGCCGCGGTCCGCCGCACCCTCGCTGCGCATCGCGCGCACGAGCGACGCGCCGAGGCGCGCAACGGTCTCGTGATCGAGGGGATACATCCCGGCCTTGCCGCGTACGCCGTCGGTTCCGAAAAGACGGGAGGACATTTTAGGAAGCTTCACCGGATCACGACTGAGACAACAGCGGGATCGATCGCGATGACCCCGAACCGCTCCGCCGCCTGGACCTGAACCCGCAGATTGTACCGGCCGGACCCGAGCCCCGCAAGGTCAACAAACGCCTGGATATTGTCGCCGCGAAGATCGGCGAGTGTCTCGCTCGATCCGCGGACCGTTACGTGTGCGAGCTGCGGCGAGAGGTTCGCGCGCAGTCCCTGGCCGAGATTTCGATATCGGACCGGAACATCTGGAACCTGCCGCTCCACCGGCGCGGGCCAGATCTCGACGGTCACGTTGACGTTCTGCGGTTGCGCTAGACGCACCGACGAATCAACCACGCCGACCGCGACACCGTCGCGCACGCGTGATTTCGCATCCTTGACCGACACGGGCTCCGTCGTGGCTTCGGCCACCTGCCGGACGCGTGAGTCCGGCCCGACGATCTCGACAGTCGCGGGATCAGCGCTGATCCGGCCGATCACGAATCCTGGTGCGGGATCCCCTTCCGTGGCCGGAACAATCGGCACGCGCCGTCGTGCGGACTTTTCCAGTTCGAGCGCGAGCGTCGACGGCACGACTTGCGCGACCTCGACGCCGAACGGCGCGCGGACTTCTTCGGAGCGGATGTGGAACAGGCGCGAGCCGGCGCGGGCACTGCTCAGATCCAGCACCGCCATGATTTCCCCCGGCTGCACGCGGCTCAGCACGGCCGACGATCCGCGCAGCCTCACGTCCACGCTGTCGGGCGCGTTGCCGACGATTTCCAGCGCCGCGGGAATATTGCGGAACTCCATCGGCACGCGCAGACTGCGCTCGACGACGTGCTCGCCGGCAACGGTGAACCACAGGACGGTCGCGAGTACCAGTGCAAGCACCTTCAGCCCGAGCTGCCGGAACGGGTTGTAGCGCATCAGCCGCGCCCCCCCTGCCCGAACAGCGCGCCGCGTCGCTGTTGCACGAGCCCCTTCAACCGCTCGCGCAATTGATCCGGCGACAACCCGCGTTCGATCCCGCCGCTCAACGCGACCGAGATCAGTCCGGTCTCTTCCGAGACGATTACCGCGGCGGCGTCATTCTCTTCCGTCAGACCGATTGCGGCGCGGTGCCGCGTGCCCAGCTCGCGACTGAGGCGCGGATTGACCGTCAGCGGGAGGAAGCACGCGGCGGCTGCCACGCGCCCTTCCTGAAGAATCACCGCGCCGTCGTGCAGCGGCGATCCGGGCCTGAAGATCGTGACGAGAAGGTCGTAGGTCAGCATCGCGTCGAGCGGAATCCCGCTCTCGATGTAGTTCCGCAGGCCGATCTCGCGCTCGATCGCGATGATCGCGCCGACCTTCTGCTGCGCCAGCATCGTCGTCGCGACGACGACCTCCTCGATCGTTTCGTTCGCGGCCTGCTGGCGGTTGAAATAGCGGAAGAACGGCGCCTGTCCGAAGTGGGCGAGCGCGCGCCGGATGTCGGACTGGAAAATGACGATCGCCGCGAAACCGACATAGACGAGGGCGTTCCTGATTAGCCAATTCAGCGTCTGCAGCGGCGCCAGCTGCGAGACGTAGAAGAGCCCGATGACCAGCAGCGATCCCACGGCCATCTGCACGGCACGGGTCCCCCGAATCAGCTTCAGGAACTCATAAATGAGAAACGAAACGATCAGGATGTCGAGAACGTCCCACCAGCCGACGGGTGGCCGCCGCAGCAGGTTGGCGAGATAATCCGGCATCCGGCCGTAGCTTATCGTATCCCCCTGCGCATTGCCCTCGGGACGCAGCACGCAGACCAAGCGTTCATCCGGGTCGCCGCGCTGTATCTCACGGAGGCGCTCGTCGACCGCGCTGTGTGCGGACAAGATCCGCGACCTGGACGACGTCACGCATTTCACGCACGCCGTGCACGCGAATGATATGCGCCCCGAGCAGAACACTGATGGTTACGGCAGCGGACGTGCCCCACTCACGTGCGGCGGGTTCGCGTTCGCCAAGCGCCGCCTTGAGGAACGACTTGCGGGACGGACCCGAGAGTATGGGACGGCCAAGGTTCGCGAACGTATCGAGATGCGCCAGAACGTCGACGCTGTGTACTGCTTTCTTCGCGAAACCAAGTCCGGGATCGAGAATCACTGCCTCATCCTTGATTCCCGCGTCGCGCGCGCGCGTCATCGCCTGACTGAGCTCACGTGTCACTTCGCCGACCACGTCGGCGTACTGAGCAAGCTCGTACATTCCGGTCGATCGTCCGCGCGTGTGCATGAGCACGACCGCCGCACCCGTGTCAGCCACGACTCTTCCGAGCGTTGCATCGTACTGAAGACCGCTGATGTCGTTGACGATCGACGCCCCCGCAGCGATGGCTGCGCGCGCCACTGACGCCTTGTACGTGTCGACGGAAAGTGGAACCTCGACCAAAGAGGAGAGCCGTTCGATCACAGGCAACACGCGGCGCATCTCTTCGCCGGCATCCAGCGGCTCGGCGCCGGGGCGCGTGGATTCGCCGCCGACATCGAGGATGTCCGCGCCATCCTCGACCATGCGCACGCCTGCGTCGACGGCGTGGTTCACGTCGAAATGGACGCCGCCGTCAGCAAACGAATCGGGAGTGATGTTCAGGATCCCCATCACGAGGGTGCGGGGACCCAATTGAAGCGGCTCGCGCCGCGGAAGCGGGATGGAGTAGTGCCTGCGCACTACTCCTGGGTAAGCGGCTTGTTGAGCGGAACCATCGCCGGCCGTTCCTTGGCCGTGGTGCGCGCCGCTTCGGCAACGGCAGCCGGCGTCGGCGTCGGCTTGTGCGCCTCGAGCGCCTCGCCCGCAACGATGCGGCGGACCTGCTCGGCGTCGAGCACTTCGCGCGCGAGGAGCTCCTCGGCGATGCGATCCAGCGCGACCCGGTGCTCCTCGATCTTTTCCTTCGCGCGCTCGTAGTTGCTCGTCACGAACCGCTTGATCTCATGATCGATGCGGATCGCCGTGTCCTCGCTGTAGTCCTGGTGCTGCGCGATCTCGCGGCCGAGAAAGATCTGTTCTTCCTTCTTGCCGAACGTGAGCGGACCCATCGCATCGCTCATGCCCCACTCGCACACCATCTTGCGCGCGAGCTCGGTCGAACGTTCGAGATCGTTCCCCGCGCCAGTCGTCATCCCGCCGTTGGTCAGCTCCTCTGCGAGGCGTCCGCCGAGCAGGATCGCGATCTGATCGTTCAGGTAGTCGCGCGTGTAATTGTGCTTGTCCCCTTCGGGCAGCTGCATCGTGACGCCGAGCGCCATGCCGCGCGGGATGATCGTCACCTTGTGAATCGGATCGGCGTGCGGCAGCACGACCGCGAGCAGCGCGTGCCCGGCCTCGTGAATCGCCGTGACCTTCTTCTCCTCCTCGGAGATGATCATCGAGCGGCGCTCCGTACCCATCATTACCTTGTCTTTCGCGAACTCGAAATCGTGCATGCGCACGACCTTCTGGTTGTAACGCGCGGCGTTCAGCGCCGCCTCGTTCACCAGGTTCGCGATGTCCGCACCGGAGAAGCCGGCCGTGCCGCGTGCCAGCACGTGGATGTTCACGTCGTCCGACAACGGGATCTTCTTGGTGTGGACGGCGAAGATGCCTTCGCGTCCCCTCACGTCCGGACGGTTGACGACGATCCGGCGGTCGAAGCGTCCCGGACGAAGGAGCGCCGGATCGAGCACGTCGGGACGGTTCGTTGCCGCGACGAGGATGACTCCCTCGTTCGATTCGAAGCCGTCCATCTCGACGAGCAGCTGGTTGAGCGTCTGCTCGCGCTCGTCGTGCCCGCCGCCGAGACCCGCGCCGCGATGACGGCCCACCGCGTCGATTTCATCGATGAAGACGATGCAGGGAGCATTCTTCTTGCCCTGCTCGAACAGATCGCGGACGCGCGAGGCGCCCACGCCGACGAACATCTCGACGAAGTCCGAACCGCTGATCGAGAAGAACGGGACGTTCGCTTCGCCGGCGACGGCGCGCGCGAGTAGCGTCTTGCCGGTGCCCGGCGAGCCCATGAGGAGGACCCCCTTGGGAATGCGGCCGCCGAGCTTCTGGAATTTCTGCGGTTCCTTCAGGAATTCGATGATTTCCTGGAGCTCTTCCTTCGCCTCGTCAACGCCGGAAACATCCTTGAACGTGACTTTCTTCTGCGAGCTGGAGGACAGCTTCGCGCGGCTCTTGCCGAACGACAGCGCCTTATTCCCCCCGCTCTGCATCTGCCGCATGATGAAGAGCCAGAAGCCGATCATCAGCAGGATGGGCGCCCAGGAATACAGCAGTGTCGCCCACGGACTGGTCGTCTCGGGCTTGGCGGTGATGGCCACGTGCCGATCCTCGAGCTTGTTCGCGAGCCCTTCGTACTGTGTCGGTGCGTAGGTCCGGAACTTGGTATTGCCGTCGCCGCCGAGCGACGTCGTCAGGACGCCGGTAATCTCGCTACCGGTGATCGTGACGCTCTGGACCTCCCCTTTCTCCACGCGCTGGAGAAACGTCGAGAAGGCCATTGGGCTCTCGCTGCGCTGGAAAGTGGTCGAGAAATTCCAGATCAGGACCCCCACAACAATGAGGACCATCCAGAACAGCAAGCTCTTGAGGGTCGAATTCAACCTGGGCCTCCTAAATACCTGACTTTCAAGAGTATCACGCCTTGTGAGGGGTCCGTGACGCGAAAGTCCTCCGCGACGGTCTGCCCCACCACCCAGACGATGCGATCACGTCCGTCTACCACCAGCGGAACCGTATCCCGCTGGTCCCGCGCTACTTTCCTGTCCACCAGGAAGTCCTGCAGCTTGCGGCGGCCGGGACCCCCAAGCGGGCGGAGCCGGTCGCCGGGGCGGCGGCTGCGAACCGCGAGCGGCAATTCGACTGCGCCAGCCGCGACGCCGACTTCCATACCCCGCACCGCCCACTTCCTTGGACGCTCACCCGGCGCGCTCGTGCCGGGGAGGTGTTCGGCGCCTACTGCCAGCCCCTGCCAGACGCCGCCGTTCATGAGGTCGAGCGCGACCTCACCAGGAATAGACAGCGAAACGGCGAAAGAGTTCACTGTCGCGCGATCCCGGCGGCGCGCCAGACGCAGCACGATGCTGTCGCCCGAGCGAACCGCATACTGACCTGGCAGGCTAACAGCCTTGCCCTGCGCGGATTCTTCGGCCAGCGCGAGCAATCGTTCGACGTGTTCGAAGTGGATGGACTTCTGGCCGGCCAGTCGCTGCAGCGCGGCGTGTGCCACGCGCGAACTCAGCGCGCGCGGTGCGCTCCTGAGCCCTGCAACATCGAGCCTGACGTCTACATCCATTAAGACGATCCGAGAGGCCAATTTGATTGCCTCCGCGGAAAGAAATTCCTCGTCCTGCCGCGCGAGCTCGGCTTCACGCGCCAGCACACGGTTGATTCCCGGCGAAAATCGTGCGCGCAATAACGGAATCAGCTCGTGACGCACGCGATTGCGCGCGAACGTCACGTCGGCGTTTGTCGCATCCTCACGGAACGCCTCATGATGGCTCGAAAGGTAATCGCGGAGCTGGCCGCGCTCGACCTCGAGCACCGGACGAATCACGCGTCCCGCTTTGGGCTGGATAGCCGCCATCCCGCGCGTGCCAGCGCCACGCATCAGCCGCAGCAGGAACGTTTCGGCCTGATCCTCGAGTGTATGCCCCAGGGCGATCGCGTCCGCGACCGTGGCATCGGCCGCACGTTCGAGGAATGCATATCGCGCTGTCCGCGCCGCATCTTCGATCGAGCGTTTTTGCGCCCGCGCCAGCGCACCGATGTCGACACGTTCGACGATCACCGGCAGTCCGAGCCTCGCGCCGAGCGCGCGGCAGAACGTTTCGTCCGCATCCGCGTCTGCGCCGCGCAGCAAGTGATTCAGATGCGCGAGACCCGCGACGTGCAGCGCGCCGCCAGCCGCCAGCTCGCGCAGCAGGAACAGCAGCGCGACGGAATCCGCGCCACCCGAAACGGCGACGAGTACACGATGACCGTCGCGCAAAAGCGCATGACGATCGATCGTGTCGAGAACGCGCTGCTGGAGGGTCATCTCAGCGCAAAAAATTGGTGCCGGTGCAGGGACTTGAACCCCGGACAACGCGGATATGAGCCGCGTGCTCTAACCAACTGAGCTACACCGGCGGGAAACTCTTATTCTAACAGACCCACCCGCTCGATCCCGCGGTTTCCTGGTAGGCCCGCCGGCAGCGTTCGGTCTCCGATTTCAGCTCGGCCATCAGCGAATCGAACGCCGCGAGTGCGTGCAACGGCTGAATGAGCCGATCGCGTTCGAAGAAGTCGTGACAGGGGAACCCGTTCCAGGCGGCGTCCGCGAGCCAGCGCATCGCATCGTCGTGACGCCCGCTCAGCGCATGAATGCACGCGATATCGTACTGCGCATGGTGGTAGTGCCCGAAAGCCTTGTGGTTCGCAACAGTCAGTTCAATCTGGCGTTCGGCGGCGCGATCGTCGCGCCGTAACGCCGCGATCAAGCCGACGAGTGGATGGAAGAGAACGTCGCCGGGGAATTGCCGCTGCGCGCTCGCGGCAATGCGTTCCGCCTGCTCCAGACGTTCCAGCTGCACGAGCGCAAGCGCCAGCTGGTAGGCGGACCAGGCGGTTGGGGCGCGCCGCCAGCTCTCCTCGGAGATGTCGAGCGCCGTCGCCCAGTCACCCGAATAGTACTTGTTCAGGCCCATGTGCACGTACGCGAAGGTGTCCCCGGGGTTGATCGCGAGAGCGCGCTCGAGTTCCCGCGCAGAGGCGTCGAACATGGAGACGTGCAGCAGCACGATGCCGAGAAAATCGCGCGCCTCGTGCAGCCCGGGTCCGCCGCGGATCGCCGCGGCGAACTCGCGAATCGTCGCCTCGTGCTGGAAGCCTGCGGTTGGCGTCCACAACAGCGCTCCGCGAACGAAGCGTCCCTCCGGCAGGCTGGGGTCGATCGACAGCGCGCGGTCCGCCATCTCCGCCGCTCGCACGCGATAGTCGGAGTCCGGACGGAACGAGAACGCGAGCTTGGCGTATGCGGCAGCAAGGGCGGCATACGCCTTCGCGGACGGTTCGATTTCGATGGCGAGATGAAATTGCCGGACAGCGGCCTCCAGGCTCTCCACGGTCTCGCGCATCATATGGAGACGGCCGCGCAGAAAGTGTTCCTGGGCGGCGCCGCCACCCCTCGCGGACGCTTCGAGACGCTCCCCGTCCGCGGGCGTCAACCGCACCTCGAGCGAGCGTACGATCTCCCGGGAGACCTCGTCCTCCATCCCGAACACGTCATCGAGCGACGAGTCGATTTTCGTGGCCCAGATCGAACGGCCGTCCGACGTCGCGTGCACCTGCACGGACACGCGGATGCGACTGCCGCTGCGCTGGAGACTGCCCGACACGACGAATTCTGCTGAGAGCTCGCGTCCCGCCTGCAGAGGATCGACGTGTCCATCCCGATAGCGCAGCACGGCGGACGTAGGCCTGACCAGCAGCGACCGTATCGCCGCGAGGTCTGTGATTGTCGCGTCGGCGAGCGCTGCGCCGAGATCCGGATCGATCCCCCCTGCCCCAGCGCCGTAAATGGCAGCACGGCGATGGATCGTGCCGAGTGGGGCGTGCCGCGCGCGGCAACCGCATCGGCCAGCGCGACGCGCACGTCGGCGGCGGTGCCGAACCGGTTCTCCGGCGCCTTGTCGAGGAGGCGCTGAATGATCTGCTCGAGCGGGTACGGCAGCGCCGGGACAATGGAACGAGGTGCGACGGGCACCCGCGTCAGGATGTCCGCCATGAGCTGGGCGCTCGTTGGTGCTTCCCCGAACGGCAGGCGCGCCGTCGTCATCAGGTAGAGCACGACGCCGAATCCGTATAGATCGCTTCGCACGCTCGCGCGTTCGCCGCGCAGAAGTTCCGGCGCCATGAAGGCGGGTGTACCGACGAGCAGCCCGACCGACGCGCTCACCGACGTTTTCGTGGCGGCGTCCATCTCCGCGATCGGCTGCATTCGCGCCAGCCCGAAGTCCATCACCTTGGCGTGCCCGTCGGCGGTGATCATCACGTTGTTCGCCGTGATGTCACGGTGGACGATTCCGCGCGCATGCGCCGCGGCCAGCGCCTCCGCGATTTCGTCGGCAAGACGGCAGACTTCCCGGTGAGGAATGGGACCCGAATGTACGCGCGCCGCAACGGTTTCGCCCGGAACGTACTCCATGACGATCACGGGGACGCCGTCCACCTCCAGCGCTTCATGGATCGTGCAGATGAAGGGATGCGACAGCGACGCGGCGGCTCGCGCTTCCTGAAGCAGACGCCGGCGCGCGTCGTCATCCGTCGAGAAGCGGGAAGAGATTGTCTTGACGGCAACGATCCTGTCGAGCCGTTCGTCCCGGGCCGTGTAGATATCGCCCATGCCGCCGCGCCCGATGCGCTCAAGGAGGCGGTATTTGCCGATGCGCTCCGGAACGTTATCAGGCATCGGCGAGCGCCGCGGCCAGCAACGGAATCAGAATCTCATGGTGCCCGACGAGCGAGTACCCTTTGCCGGTACCCGCAACCGGGCGCGAAACCACGTTCGTCTGCGGACGATACTGGCGGACGAAATCGAGATTCACTGTGGTGAGGCCGTTCAGCGAGACACCACGGTTTCGCGCGAGCGCCACGGCCTTGAGAAACACTTCGGGCAGGACGACCGCGGATCCGCAGTTCAGATAGACACCACCCTCGAGCCGCGCGACATTCGAAACGAAATAACGGAAATCGCGAAGACTTCCCTCTCCGAGCGCGGCGCCGGACGCCGCCGGGTGCATATGAATGATGTCCGTGCCGATGGCGACGTGTACGGTGACGGGTATTTCGAGCCGGGCCGCCGCGCACAGCACGCTCACGTTCGCGTGCGGCGGCGCCATCCGGTGCAGCGTCGCGACGACTCCCTGGCCGAGGCCCATGCCCTGCGCGACTGTCGTATTGATCGCGTCGTTGAGCAGCCGGCCGGTTTCTTCCGCCATGCCGAAGCGTCCCGGTCCGAGCGCCTCGTCCACGTCTTCCGACGTCGATCCCGATAACGCCAATTCGAAATCGTGAATGACGCCGGCGCCGTTCATCGCCAGCGCCGATATGAAACCCCGCTCCATCAGATCGATCAGGACAGGCGAGAGACCGGTCTTCAGGACATGCGCTCCGAGGCCCCAGAGGATGCCGCGCTTCTCCTCGCGCGCCGACGCGACGGCCTGCACCACGGCCTTGAAATCGGCGCCGGCGAGAATGGCGGGCAGCGATGCGACCAGCGCGCGGGCGCCATCGCCCGGCTTGTACACGCTGGCGAAATCCGCGTGGACGGCCTTGCTCTTGCGGCTGGCGAGCGGGTACGTTTTCAAGCCCGACAGGTCGAATTCCTCGTAGCTGAACTTCACGGCGCGACTATACCAACGTCCAACCTCTTAGAGAATGAGCATCGCGTCGCCATAGCTGTAGAACCGATAGCGCCGCTCCACCGCGTCGCGATAGGCCGCGAGCACATGCTCGCGGCCGGCGAATGCCGAGACGAGCATCAGCAGCGACGACTTCGGCAGGTGGAAGTTCGTCATCAGTCCGGAGACGACGCGGAATTCGAATTCTGGATAGATGAAGATCTCCGCCATCGCGGTTCCCGCTCGGACGCGGCCGCTGCCGCGCCTCGCCGCGTCCTCGAGCGCGCGCGTTGTCGTCGTACCCACGGCGACCACACGGCGGCCGGCGTCGAGGGCGGCATTGATCGATCTCGCCGCCGCGTCCGAGATTTCATACGGCTCCGGATCGACGACGTGATCTTCAACGTGCTCGGCGCGAACGGGTTTGAACGTGCCGTAGCCGACGTGCAGCGTGACGGTCGTCCGCTCGATGCCCGCACGATCGAGCGCCTCGAGCAGCGCGGCGTCGAAGTGCAGCCCCGCCGTCGGCGCTGCGACGGAGCCGCGATGCGCCGCGAAGACGGTCTGGTATCGCTCGCGATCTTCCGGCGTGTCGTCGCGATGAATGTACGGCGGCAGCGGCACGTGCCCCATCGCATCGACGAGCGCCTCGACGCCATCCCCCTGCTCCGCCCACAGGCGGATCCGCCGCCGTCCGAAGAACTGGCGTTCCAGAACCTCCGCCATCAGGACGCCGGACGGGTGCTGGAATCGCACGAGCGCGCCCGGTTTCAGTTTCTGGCCGGGGTGCATGAGGGCGGACCAGAGTTGGGAGGTCGGAGGTCGGAGGTCGGAGGTTGGAGGTTCTGGTTCTCGACTCAGTAATAGACATTCGACGGTTCCACCGCTTGGTACTCGATGGCCGAGGAGCCGGGCGGGAAACACGCGCGTGTCGTTCGCGACGAGCAGCTCTCCCTCGCGCAGAAAGCGCGGCAGATCGCTGACAACCGCGTGTTCGATGTGGCCGGAGTTGCGGGCGAGAACGAGCAGACGCGAGGTTCCGCGTGGCAGAGCCTGCTGAGCGACCAGCTCTTCAGGCAGCTCGAAATCGAAATCGGAAACATTCACCGGGGCCGTCTACCCTCGGCGTTCATCTTGCACCGCTCACGGCTCAGATTGTAATGGGCGAAGAACATCACATCCTGACCGGTACGCGAGGCGTCGAGCCTGCGCGCGCTCCATTGCCGCCGACGAAAGGGGCGCCCGAGGAACCGCCGCCGACGGTGGTGGACGTCAACGAAGGGCCGGGCCTGGCTATCGCGATCGTGGCGGCGATCGCGCTGGTCTACCTGCTGCAGTGGACGCAGTCGGTCCTCATTCCCGTCGTGATCGGGATTCTCGTTGCCTACGCGATGGAGCCGCTCGTCTCCACGATGGAGCGAGCGAAGATTCCGCGGTCCGTCGGCGCGGCCGCCGCACTCATCATGCTGGTCGGTGTGCTCAGTCTTGGCACGTACAGCCTGTCCGGACAGGCGCTGCAGATCGTGCGGCAGGTTCCGGAAGCGGCGCAGCGCATTCGCGAGCGCGTCCGCAACCGCACCGTGCACACGGGCGCCCTGGGCGAAGTGCAGAAGGCCGCGACCGAGCTGCAGAGGACGGCGGAAGTGGCATCGGCACAGTCGGAGCCCAAGCGGGATCCGAGCACGCCACCAGTGCAGAGAGTCGAGATCGTCGAACCGGCGTTCGATGCGAGGAGCTATCTGTACTGGGGAGGCATGAACCTGCTCGGCGCCACCGGACAGTTCGCGGTGGTTCTGTTCCTGGTCTATTTCTTCCTCGTCACGGGCGACTTGTACAAACGAAAGATCGTGAAGATCGCGGGACCCGCGCTCTGGCAGAAGAAGCTGACCGTGCAGATTCTCGACGAAATCAACGTGCAGATCTCGAGTTTTATCCGGGTCCAGGTCTTGACGAGCGCGCTCGTCGCAGTAGCCACCGGCGTCGCGCTGTATTTTCTCGGTGTGCAGCAGTACATCATCTGGGGACTGCTGGCCGGGATCTTCAATTCAATCCCTTACCTCGGCCCCGTGCTCGTGTCGGGCGGCCTGGCGATCGTCGCGTTCATCCAGTTCAATAACATCGAGAAGACGGTGCTCGTCTGCACCGTCGCGTTCCTGATCACCAGTCTCGAAGGATTCCTGCTGACGCCCGCGCTCATGGGTCGTGCGGCACGGATGAATCCCGTCGCGATCTTCGTCGGGCTCCTGTTCTGGAGCTGGATCTGGGGCGTCTGGGGCGCGGTCCTCGCCGTGCCGATGCTGATGATGATCAAGGCGGTCAGCGATCACGTCGAGGATCTGCAACCGCTCGCCGAGCTGCTCGGCGAGTGAGCGTCACCGCACCGTCACGCGCACCGCGCCCGTGACCGAGAACTGTCCCGTCGCCAGGCTGAAGCCATAGACGACGATGTCGTAGGTGCCGGCCGGCAGTCCGGCGACGCGCACGCCAAATCCGCTCTGAAGGAAACGCGCGCCGAACACCGCGGCCACGTCGGGACGGGCGCCGCCGTATGCGGCCACACCGATGAAGCGCGGCGCGCTTCCATCCACGGGATGCGCCCAGACGTGCAGGACGTCGAGGCCGGTGCCCGTCGCGGGGCCGGCAGGATCGAACGCCCATCCCGCGACCAGGAACGGCTGCCCGACCGCCGCGCCCGCCGACGGTATGTCGATGACGACGCGCGCCGGCTGCTCCGCCACTCGCTGTGCCTCGATGACGACGTCGATGCGAATCTGGCGTTCCGTACCCGCCTCGCGCCGCACGAAGACGAGCGGGTGCGTACCGCCGAACCCGAGTCCGGGAGCCCACGAGAACACACCGCTCTGCGCATCGAGATGCGATCCGACGGGGAGTCCGACCAGCTGGTCACCCGCGATCCCGTAGCCGCGATAGGTCACGCCGGGCCGCGCGCCGTCGCCGAGATTCACTTCGAGGCGTTCGAGCTGGACGACGCGGTATTGACGCACGTCGCGGGGATCGACCGGCGCGAGGATCGGTGGATTGTCCGCAATGGCGGCATTCGATCGGATGACGGTGCTGCTGCTCGGCGTGGCATCGAGAACCAGCGAGCTGCCGCTGTTCGCCACGGTGAAATAACGGCTGCCGATGCCCGACGTGATGCCACCGTCATCGGTCGCGATCCACGCGATCGTGTGGACGCCGTTCGACAGCTGGGTCGTGTCGATGATGCGGTAGCCGACCGCGCCGTCCGTGTTCTTGTAGCCGGGCAGCGTCTGCTGGATGTCCGACCGGGCGAGGTTGTACGTGACCGTGCCGATCGTCATCGAGTCGATCAGCACGTTGATCGTCGATCCGTCGATCGGAATCATCTTCGGTTGCGGCGTGAGCACCCAGCCGAAGTTCACGAAGGCGGTACCCGAGACCATGCCGCCCTGGGTCGGCGTATCGATCGTGCCGAACGGCGCCGTCGCCGTCGCGTTCGTACACGTGATCGTCTTGAAGCCAAGCAGCGCGGACCTTCCCTCTACATCCGTCGCATACGCGTAAAGGGTGAAGGTACCGTTGCCTTGGTTCGGCAGGGCGTTCGTCAGCAGCATGTAGCCCCAGCCGGCCTGATCCTTCAGCGGCTTCGTCGGATAGATCGCCGCGACGTCGGGACGCGCGCCGCTGACGAAGACGCCGTTGCCGACGAATATCAGCTGGTTCGGATTCTCGGGTGTCACCGAGGTCCGGAAGATCTGCACCTGCGTAACGCCGACGTCGTCGAGCGCCCAGCCGGTCACCGCAATCGCGCCGGTCACGTTGGACTGCCCGTCCGACGGCGAGTCGATGAACCCGATCGGCGGGCCCGCCTGGTCCGGCGTGAGCACGGTGAGGTTGACCGTCGCCGTGGGCGAATTCGCCGAACCGACGGCGGTCACCGTCACGGTCGCCGTCGCCGCGCCGGGCGCCGGCAGCAGCGCCGGGTTGGACGTGATCGTCGCCGTAATCGCGCCGGGTCCGAATCCCGACGCGGGACTCACCGACAGCCAGGACACGTCTGACACCGCCGTCCACGTCACCGTGCCGGGACCGTTTTGCAGGAGCGTCAGGGTTTGCCCCGGCGTCACGGCGGTGATCGTTCCCGCCGAATTGATGACGCCGAAGTTCACGGTGGATGGCGTCAGCGTCAGCGTCGGCGTCGGGTTGATCGTCACCGAGAAGTTGCGCGATCCGGTGCATCCGTTGACGTCGGTCGCAATCACCGTAAAGTCGAACGTCCCGGCCGTCGTCGGCGTGCCGCTCAACACGCCGGCGCTCGAGAGCGCCAGGCCCGGAGGCAGCGTGCCGATGCTCAGGAACGTCGCGGTGCCGTTCCCGCCCGACTGCGTGAACGTGGTCGTCGGGTAGGCGTTGCCGACCGTTCCAGCCGAAACCGAAGACGGGCTGACCGTGATCGTCGGACACGGTACCGTCGTGGTCGCGGTCGCGCTGGTGCTACATGGCTCGGAACTGCTCGACACCGTGACCGTGTTGTTGATCTGTGTTCCCAGCGTGACGGAGCTCGCCACGGTGCCGGTCAGCGTAAACGTGTAGGTGAGGCTCACCGACGGCGCGACGGCGATGTCGGTCAAGCTAAACGGGGGAAAAAAGCCGACCAACGTCGCCGCACCGGTGGCCAGGTTGATCGTGTACTCGCCGGTGGCGCCGCCAACGGTCAGCAGCGCGTACGCCGTGCCTGACGGCGAGATATCGAAGCCGGCGATCTCCGACGTATCGACGCCGAGCGGGCCAACGGCGGTGAGGACGCCCGAGTTCGGCGACGTCGGTGTGCCGTTGATGCTGCCGAGCAGGAACAGCTCGTCAGTCAACGAATCGATGACGTACAGCGTCGTGGCGATCGCGCCGGCGACGTTGTTCGTGTACGCCGCCGCCACCACGTTCAGGGGTGGCGTCAGGGGGGTGTCGGTCGCGGCAAGCGCGCCGGTGTCGGGATTGATGCGGATGTTCTGCTCGAAGTCGCTGACGACGCGCAGACGATCGACAACCGGATTGAAATCGACGCCAAAGGAAGTGCCGTTCAATGTGAAGCTGCCCGCCGTGCCGACCTGCGTCGCGGCGCCGGTGGTGGTGTTGATCTGATACAGCCGGCTGGTGCTGCCGACGCCATACAGCGTCTGCGTCGCGGGACGGAGGTCGATGCCCAGGAGCACTTCTCCCGACTGAAGGCCTGTCACCGGCACGGCGCTCAGCAGGATGCCCGGCGAGTGGCTGGCGAAGGTCATGAGCAGGTTGCTGCTCGTGATGGCATAGATTCGATCCGGGTCGTAGTTGAACGTGCACGTCACCGTACCGGTGCCGCCCACCGCCGGAGTCGTGCAGGTGGTGCCGGCCGGCGACACGAGCGACTGAAACTGCACGCCGGCGGGCAGCACGTCGGTGAGCGTCGCGTTCAGCAACGGCGTCGAGCGGCTCAGATTGATCGTGTAGGTGAGCGCGCCGCCGGGACTGACCGGATCGGGACTGTCGGCGATCGTCAGCGTGAGTCCGCTGCACGCCTGCGCCCAGAGTCGAATCTGCTCGACGCTCGCGAGCGCCGCGACCACGAATGCGAACAGGATCCACTTGGAGGAGGGTCGGAGAGAAGGGATCGTCACAGAGCACCTCGCTGGACGCGCCGCCCGAGTCGCCGACAAGCTCGACCATTGCGAGCGCGGCCGGCGTGACAAGGAGAGCACTGTAGCACGCGGCAGTTAAGGAATTTCAGATCAACTGACGGCCGATCCAGCTGCCGAGGAGCCACAGGAGCAGCAGCGGCAGCATCGCCGCGGCGGCGAGCAGCACGCAGCAGAAGATAACGAAGATCCAGTCGCCGCGAGTGGGCCGTTGTCCCGGCATCGCGTGCCGTTCGAGCAGCGCGAGGTTCCACACGGTGGCCTTCCACCCGAAGTCGAAGAGATCGCCGACGACGGGGACCACGCCGGCCGCGGCGTCGATGAGGGCGTTGAGCACCATCCGTGCGAGGACGATCTTCGGCACCTTGAGGCGCGCGCCATGCCAGACCATGAACATCGACAGGATGGGGGACGCGAGGTCGCCGATGCCCGGCACCAGCCCGAGGAGCGGATCGATGCCGAATGTGATCTGCGTGCCCGGAATGCGGAACGCGCTGTCAAAGATCCGCGCCCACCGCCGAAGCACCTCGAGCCCGCGCTGGTCCTTCATAGATTCCCACGTTACCCGATTTCCAAATTCCCACATTTCCACATTTCCACATTCCAAATGAGAATGTCTGCTGTGGCAACTCGTGGAATGAGAGTCTGGCCGGGTGCGCCGTATCCGCTGGGCGCGATCTGGGATGGTGTTGGCGTCAACTTCGCGCTGTTCTCGGAGCATGCGACGCGCGTGGAACTGTGCCTTTTCGATGCCCCGGATGCCGAGAGCGAGTCGCTGACGATTGCGCTCACCGAGCACACCGACATGGTGTGGCACGGCTATCTGCCCGATGTGCGCCCCGGCCAGCTCTACGGCTATCGCGTGCACGGGCCGTACGCGCCGCACCACGGCCATCGCTTCAATCCCAACAAGGTCGTCATAGATCCGTACGCGCGTGTTGTCGGCCGGCCGATGCTGTGGGATGAATCGCTGTTCGGGTTTCACGCGGGACAGGACGACACGACGTTCGACGCGCGCGACAGCGCGGCGCACGCGCCGCTCGCCGCAGTCGTCGATAGCGCGTTCACCTGGGGCGACGACCGGCCGCTGCGCACGCCGTGGCACGAAACGCTGATCTACGAGCTGCACGTCAAAGGTTTTACCGCGCTTCACCCTGAAATCCCGGAAGCCTTGCGCGGCACGTATCTCGGCCTCGCGTCCGAGCCGGCGATTCATCATCTCGTGTCGCTCGGCGTGACCGCGGTCGAGTTGATGCCCGTTCACCATCACAGCGACGACTGGCACCTCGTGCAGCGGGGACTTCGCAATTACTGGGGCTACAACACGCTCGCGTATTTCGCGCCCGACTCGCGGTACGCCGCGGCGGCGACGTCGCCGCTCGAATCGGTTCGCGAGTTCAAGATGATGGTGCGCGCGCTGCACGCCGCCGGACTCGAGGTCATCCTCGACGTCGTCTACAACCACACGTCGGAGGGGAATCATCTCGGACCGACGGTGTCGCTGCGCGGCATCGACAACGCGACCTACTACCGGCTGCAGCCGCACGCGCGGCGCTATTACGAAGACTTCACGGGATGCGGCAACACGCTGAACATGCGAAGCCCGCGCGTGCTCCAGCTGATCATGGACAGCCTGCGCTACTGGGTGACCGAGATGCACGTCGACGGGTTCCGCTTCGATCTCGCGAGCGCGCTGGCTCGTGAGTTGCATGCTGTCGACAAGCTTGGCGCGTTCTTTGACATCATCCACCAGGATCCAATCCTTTCGCAGGTCAAGTTGATCGCCGAGCCATGGGACCTCGGCGAAGGGGGTTATCAGGTCGGGAACTTTCCGACGAAATGGACGGAGTGGAACGGCAAGTACCGCGACGCGGTCCGGCGCTTCTGGCGCGGGGACGGCGGCGCGCTCTCAGAGCTGGCCACGCGCCTGGCGGGAAGCAGCGACTTGTACGAGCAGAGCGGACGACGGCCCTACGCCAGCATCAACTTCATCACCGCGCACGACGGCTTCACCCTCGCGGATCTCGTGAGCTACAACGACAAGCACAACGAGGCCAACGGCGAACACAACGCGGACGGCGAACGGCACAATCTCAGCTGGAATTGCGGCGTCGAGGGAGAGACCGACAACCAGCGCGTAGGCGAACTGCGCGCGTGCCAGCGGCGCAACTTCATGGCGACGCTGCTGCTGTCGGTCGGCGTGCCGATGATCAGCGGCGGCGACGAGCTGTGTCGGACGCAGCGCGGCAACAACAACGCGTACTGCCACGACAGCGAGATCAGCTGGACGGACTGGACGCTGACGCCGGAGCGGATCGCGTTCCTGAATTTCACGCGCCGGTTGATCCGGCTCTGGAAAGATCACCCGGTGCTGCGGCGGCGCAAATTCTTCCAGGGGCGCGGCATCCGCGGCGCGGACGTCCTCGACATCGCGTGGCTCGATCCCGCCGGCGCGGAGATGACCGACGAGATGTGGAACGCGCCCGACGTCCGCGCGCTGGGCGTCCGGCTGGACGGGGATGCCATCCAGGAAGTGAACGAACGCGGCGAGCGGATCCTTGGAGACACGCTGCTGCTGAACCTGAACGCCGGGGACCAGACGATCGCGTTCGTGCTGCCGCCGACCGCGCCGACCGAACGATGGGACTCGCTCCTCGACACGGCGAACCCGTGTCAGCCGGGACGGCGGTTACAAGGCGGCGATCGCTACGAGTTACCGGGACGATCGATGGCGGTCTTGCGATTGAACAATCGGAACAACGATCTACGGCGGGCCGATGACGAGGGTGAGTGAAGATTGGCGAAGAAGGTAGCGAGGCCGGCGACTGCGACGCCGCGCCGAGAGCTTGACTCGCAGTTGTTGCGGCGCGTCATCGTCGAAGGCGTCACGCCGCAGGTGGACGAGGGGCGGTATCCCGCGAAGCGGACCGTCGGCGAAGACGTGGTCGTCGAGGCTGATGTGTACGCCGACGGGCACGATGTCATCGCGGCAGTGCTGCTGTGGCGCAAGCAAGGGGACGCGAAGTGGCGCGAAACGCGGATGGCGCCGCTCGGCAACGATCGGTTTCGTGCGTCATTCAAGGCGGAACGCGAGTTCGCCACCTACGAGTTCACGATCGAGGGCTGGGTCGATCGTCGCGAGACGTGGAGGCAGGGACTCGAAAAGAAGATCGCCGCCGGCCAGGACGTCACCAGCGAGCGGCTCGAAGAGAAGCTGCTGCCGAAGGATGCCGGCCGCAGCGCAGGAACACGGTACGAGCGCGTGCTCTCCGTGATTGTCGAACGTGAGCGCGCGCGTTTCGGCGCCTGGTACGAAATGTTCCCGCGCTCCGCGGGAACCGACCCTACGCGAAGCGCCACGTTCGCCGAGGCGCAGCGGCTCCTTCCGTACGTCGCCGCGATGGGATTCGACGTGCTGTATCTCGCGCCCATTCACCCGATCGGCCGCAGCTTCCGCAAGGGGCGCAACAACGCGCTGACGCCCGAGCCTGGCGATCCGGGGAGCCCGTGGGCGATTGGTGCGGAAGAAGGGGGGCACACGGCAATCGATCCCGGACTCGGCACGCTGGCCGATTTCGAGAAGTTCGTGAAGGCCGCGAAGAAACACGGACTCGAGATCGCCCTCGATATCGCGTACCAGGCGTCACCGGATCATCCGTACGTGAAGGAACACCCGGCCTGGTTCCGCCATCGTCCTGACGGAACCATCAAGTACGCGGAGAACCCGCCGAAGAAATACCAGGACATCTATCCATTCGATTTCGAGTCCGACGATTGGCCGGCGCTCTGGCTCGAACTGAAGCGGGTGATCGAGTTCTGGATCGGGCGCGGCGTCGCGATCTTCCGCGTCGACAATCCGCACACGAAGCCATTCGGGTTCTGGGAATGGGCGCTTGGCGACATTCGCCGCGCGCATCCCGAAACGATTTTCCTTGCCGAAGCGTTCACGCGGCCGAAGATCATGCGGCACCTCGCGAAGATCGGCTTCTCGCAGTCGTACTCGTACTTCACATGGCGGAATACCAAGGACGAACTCGAGGAGTACTTCACCGAGCTCACCGGGACGGACGTGCGTGACTACATGCGTCCCAACCTGTTTGCGAACACGCCCGACATCCTTCACGAGTACCTGCAGAAGGGGGGCCGTCCCGCGTTCGAAGTGCGCCTGATGCTCGCGGCAACGCTCGGCGCAAACTACGGGATCTACAGCGGGTTCGAGCTCTGCGAGAACGTGCCGGTAAAGGAAGGCAGCGAAGAGTACCTGGACTCGGAGAAATACCAGATCAAGCCCCGGGATTTCCAGCAGGCCGATAGCCTCAGCGAGCTGATCGCGAGGATCAACGGCATCCGCCGCGCGCATCCGTCACTGCAGTTCGATCGCGGCCTCGAGTTTCACGAAACCGACAACCCGCAGTTGATTTGCTACTCGAAGCGCGCGCCCGATGACACCGATCCGATCCTGGTTATCGTCAATCTGGATCCCCTGAACATGCAGCACGGCCACGTCAAGCTGCCGTTATTTGACTGGAAGCTGCCGCTCGATTCGATCGTCGAAGCGGAAGATCTCCTGTGGGAAGAAACCTATACGTGGCGCGGCGAGTGGAATTACGTTCGCCTCGATCCGCAGTCGCGCGTCGCCCACGTGCTCGCGCTGCGGCTGCCGGAGCCCGTCGACGCCAATGAGTGATTGGTTTAAAGACGCGATCATCTACGAGGCGCATGTCCGCGCCTTTTTCGACAGCAATAACGACGGGATCGGTGATTTCCCGGGGCTCACGAGCAAGCTGGATTACCTGCAGGCGCTCGGCATCAACGCGCTGTGGCTGCTGCCCTTCTATCCCTCGCCGCTGCGCGACGACGGGTACGACATCGCGGACTATGAGGGCGTCCATCCCAGCTACGGCACGATTCAGGACTTCGAGCGCTTCATGGACGAAGCGCACAGGCGCGGGATCCGCGTCATCACCGAGCTCGTTATCAATCACACGTCCGATCAGCATCCGTGGTTCCAGGCCGCGCGACGTGCTCCCGCGGGATCGCCCGAACGCGAGTTCTACGTCTGGAGCGAGACGAAGCAGAAGTACCAGGGCGTCCGCATCATCTTCACCGACAGCGAGACGTCGAACTGGTCGTGGGACGACGCGGCTGGGGCGTACTACTGGCATCGCTTCTTCCATCACCAGCCGGATCTGAACTTCGACAATCCGAACGTGCTCGACGCGGTTCTCAAGACGATGAACGTCTGGGTCGATCGCGGCGTCGACGGGCTGCGGCTCGACGCGGTGCCGTACCTGATCGAACGCGAAGGGACGATCTGCGAGAACCTCGAAGAAACGCACGCGATCCTCAGGAAGATCCGCCGCGCGATGGACGAGCGCTACAACGACCGGATGCTGATCGCGGAAGCGAACCAGTGGCCGGCGGACGTGCGGCCGTACTTCGGCGACGGCGACGAATGCCACATGGCATTCCACTTTCCGCTCATGCCTCGCATCTTCATGGCGCTGCGCCAGGAAGACCGCCACCCGATTACCGAGATCCTGCGGCAGACGCCGGAGATCCCCGAGAACTCCCAGTGGGGACTCTTCCTGCGGAATCACGACGAGCTGACGCTCGAAATGGTGACGGACGAAGAGCGCGACTACATGTACCAGGCGTACGCAGCCGATCCGCGGATGCGCATCAACGTCGGCATCCGGCGGCGGCTCGCGCCGCTCGTCGAAAACAGCCGCAGGCAAATCGAACTGCTGCACTCGCTGCTGTTCTCGTTTCCGGGGACGCCCGTCATCTATTACGGCGACGAGATCGGCATGGGGGACAACATCTATCTCGGCGACCGCAACGGTGTTCGCACGCCGATGCAATGGACCAGCGATCGCAACGCCGGCTTCTCGCGCACCGATCCGGCGCAGCTCTACGCGCCGCCGATCATGGACCCCGTCTATGGCTACCAGGCGATCAACGTCGAGGCGCAGGAACGTTCCCCGTTCTCGCTCCTGAACTGGATGAAGCGGCTGATCGCGCTGCGCAAGCAGTTGAAGGTGTTCGGCCGCGGTACGCTCGAATTTGTCCCGAGCGCCAATCGCAAGATCCTGACGTACGTGCGCGCCTTCGAAGGAGAAACTGTGCTGTGTGTGGCGAATCTCTCACGCACGGTGCAGCCGGTGGAACTGGATCTGTCGAGATTCAAAGGCATGACGCCGGTCGAAATGCTCGGCCTGACGGAGTTTCCGCGCATCGGCGAGGTGCCGTATTTCCTCACTCTCCCCGGTTACAACTTCTACTGGTTCCGCCTGCAGGCGCAGCCGTCGTCGATTACCGGGCAACGCCTGTCCGACGCGGGGACGTCCTCCGACGACATCAGGGCGTCGCTGCCGGCGTTCTTCATGGGCGTCGCATGGGACACGCTGCTGGACGGCAACGTCCGGACGCTGATCGAGCGCGAGTCGCTCGTGCCATTCCTCCAGCGGCAGCGATGGTTCGGCGGCAAGGCTCGGCCGATCCGCGCGGCGCATTTCCTCGACTGGGGTCCCGTCCGCCGCGGTTCCGATCCACTGTTCGCAACGATCGTCGAAGTGGATTACCAGGACGGCGGCCGCGAGCGCTATTTCCTTCCGCTCGGCGCGGCCAAGGGCGCCCATGTCGATGCGACGATGGCGTCCGCGCCGCAGCTCGCCCTCGCACGGCTGACGGGCGCAAGAAAAGGCGTGGTGATCGATGCGACGGTGGACGAGCGATACGGCGCTGCGCTGCTCGAATCGTTCGACAAGCTTGAATCGATTCCGCTGAAACGCGGCGTGCTGCGCCCGCGCCGTACGGATCCGTACGAACAACTGCGTGGAGATGGACCTCTCGCCATGCGCCGGATCGGCGCCGAGCAGAGCAACTCGTCTCTCGCGTTCGGCGACCGGCTGATCGTCAAGCTGTTCAGGCGCATTGAAGACGGACCAAACCCGGACGTCGAGATCGGCGAGCACCTGACGGCGCACACGGCGTTCAGGCGCTCGCCACAGGTGGCGGCGTGGCTCGAGTACGAAAGCCCGGGGGCCATCGCACACATCGCCGTCGCACAGCAGTTCGTCGCGAGCCAGGCGGACGGATGGCAGCACGCGCTCGGCGAGCTCGATCGCTTCTACGAAGAAGTGGAGCTGAGGCCGGAGCCGGGAATCGACCTGCTCGGCCCGGAGCCGCTGCTGGATCTCGCGGCCATGCTGACGCCGCAAGCGATCCGCGAGGTGTCGGGCGCCTATATCGACAGCGCGCAGATGCTCGGCCGCCGCACTGCGGAACTGCACATCGCGCTGGCAAGCGACACGCGGACCCAGGCGTTCGCACCGGAACCGTTTGCGCGCGACGACTACGCGCGCCTGCTGGCGGATGCGATCGGCCAGGCGCGGCGAGCGTCAGAGTTGCTCGGCGGCCGCGCGGCGACGCTGCCGCAGGACGTTGCGTCCAGCTCGCGAAGCGCGGTCGAACAAGCGGAGCAGGCACTTCACGCGCGGCACATGGCTCACACCGCGAAGCCGTTCGACGTGACGACGTCGCGCACGCGCGTGCATGGCGACTATCACCTCGGGCAGGTGCTGTGGTCGGAGGGGGACTTCTACATCCTGGATTTTGAGGGGGAACCCTCGCGTCCGCTCGCCGCGCGCCGTGTCAAGGATTTGCCGCTCAAGGATATTGCCGGGATGTTGCGGTCGTTCAGTTACGCGGCGTACGCGGCGCTGTTCGTCCGCGCCGCGGGACGAGAGCCGGATTTCGAGCGTCTCGATTCGTGGGCGCAGGTCTGGGCGCGATGGGCAGGGGCGGCGTTCCTGAAGGGATACCTCGCAGCCGCCGGCGACGCGCCGTTGCTGCCCGCCGATCGCGTTCAGCGTGGAACGCTGCTCGATCTCTATTTAATCGACAAGGCGCTGTACGAGCTGAACTACGAGTTGAACAACCGGCCGGACTGGGTCCGGATTCCGCTGCGCGGCCTCGCGGATCTTCTTTCATGACCCGCACGCCTCGTGAGCCGGTGTTCGGCGCCGTCCCGCTCGCCAATGGGGGCGTCCGGTTTCGCGTGTGGGCCCCCACCGCATCGGGGGTGGATCTGCATCTGCGGCGTCCCGGGGGTCAGGTCTGCGTTTCGCCCCTGCGGGGTGCCAGGTCTGCGGGCATCGATGACCCGCAGACCGGGCACCCGGAAGGGGCGAAACGCAGACCTGACCCCGGGATCTGGGAGCTCCTCGTCCCCGACACGAGGACGGGCGACCACTACGCGTTCGCGGTCGATGGCGGGCCGCCGCGCCCCGATCCCGCCGGACGCTTCCTGCCCGACGGCGTGCACGGCTGGTCCGAGGTGATCGACCCGCGCGCGTTCGCGTGGACGGATGCCGCGTGGAACGGCCTCGATCCGCGGCGCGCGGTCATCTACGAGCTGCACGTCGGGACGTTCTCCCCGGAAGGCACCTTTCGTGGCGCTGCAGCCAGACTTCCCCATCTTCGCAACCTCGGGATAACCGCGATCGAACTGATGCCCGTCGCGGACTTCGCCGGGCGCCGCAACTGGGGCTACGACGGCGTCGCGATGTTCGCGCCCGCGCATGGGTACGGAAGTCCCGACGACCTCCGCGCGCTCGTCGACACCGCGCACGCTCATGGCATCGGCGTGATCCTCGACGTGGTCTACAACCATCTCGGACCGGAAGGCGCGTACCTCCCCGAGCTGAGCCCCTTGTTTCTGACCGACAAGCACTCCACGCCATGGGGGGACGCCGTCAACCTCGACGACGAGGGAAGCAGCGGCGTGCGCGCGTTCCTCACGGACAACGCGCTGCACTGGGTCGACGAGTACCACATGGACGGACTGCGGCTCGACGCGACGCATTCGCTCCACGACTCGCGCGACCGCCACTTTGTCGCAGAGCTTGCGGAAGCCGTCCACGCCAGCACGGATCCGCCGCCGGTCGTGTATGCGGAGGATCATCGCAACCTGTCGACGATGCTGAATGCGCCGGACCACGGCGGCTGGAATCTCGATGGCGTGTGGGCGGACGATTTTCATCACGTCGTGCGCCGGATGGTCGGCGGTGACAGCCACGGCTACTACGTCGATTACGAGGGTACCGCGGCGGAACTGGCCGCGACGCTGCGCCAGGGCTGGCTCTTCGTCGGCCAACATTCCGTGCACCAGCGCGGCGCCCGCGGGACGGATCCCTCCAGCGTCCCGCTGCGCAAGGCGATCGTCTGCGTCCAGAACCACGATCAGGTCGGCAACCGCGCGCTCGGCGATCGACTGCACCACACGATCGATGCCGCATCGTGGCGTGCCGCCGTGACGGTGCTGCTCACCGCGCCCATGACCCCTCTGCTCTTCATGGGTCAGGAATGGGCGACGTCGGCGCCATTTCAGTTCTTCACCGACTTCGAAACTTCTCTCGGGGATCTCGTCTTCCACGGTCGACGGCAGGAGTTCAAGGCATTTCCGCAGTTCGCGACCGCAGAAGGCGCGCGGCGTGTTCCCAATCCACAAGCGGAGAGCACATTCGAGGCAAGCCGCCTGCGCTGGGACGAGCTCGATCGTCCGGATCACGCGCGCGTGCTCGCGCTTCATCGCGCGTTGCTGCGGCTCCGCCGGGAGTACGCGTTCATGCGCGCGAGCGATGCGTGCGATGCCGACGCGCAATCAATAGGCGGCGACACGGTCGTCTTCCGCCGCGGCAGCGAAGATGCCGGTTCTGCGCTCGTCGTCGTCAGACTTCGCGGATGCGGGTTGGTGAACGTGCCCGCCATGGCGAACGCGCAGGCCACGTTGCTCGACACTGAAGACGCGGCGTTTGCGGGCGATCCGCGCCCCGCCCGCATCCATCCGGCTGATGGCGCGATCGAATTCGCGCGTCCCGGCGCGCTCGTCGTCGCGGAGCGCACGTAGATGAAGCGGCCCCGCTTCGTTCCTGCAAGCACCTATCGATTGCAGGTGCATGCGCGGTTCACTCTCGTCTCGGCGCGGGAGATCGTTCCCTACCTTCAGCGGCTCGGGATCGACGCGGTGTATACGTCGCCGTATTTCGCCGCCGAGCCCGGGAGCACGCACGGATACGACGTCACGAATCACAACGTGATTAACCCGGAAGTGGGCGGCGCCGAAGCCCACACGGCCTTCACGGATTCGGTGCGTGCAGCAGGCATGCAGCACATCGTCGACTTCGTGCCGAACCACATGGGGATCAGTACGGCGACCAATCCGTGGTGGCGCGAGGTGCTGGCGAATGGTCCCGAGGCTCCGTCGGCGCGTTTCTTCGACATCGACTGGAACCCGTTCAAGACGGAACTGCGCCGCAAGCTCCTGCTGCCGATCCTGGGGGATCAGTACGGCAACGTGCTCGATCGCGGCGAGCTGCAGCTGAATCTGATCGACGGCCAGCTCGTACTGAAGTACTTCGATCACCGCCTCCCCATCAACCCGCGGGATATTCCGGAGCTGCAGGGGCTCGCCGAGATGGCCCCCGATGCCGCGGCGAGGGTGATCGCGGAATTCAACGGCACGCCTGGAGACCCGCGGTCGTTCGATCGCCTGCACGAACTGCTGGAAGCGCAGGCGTTCAGGCTTTCGTACTGGCGGACGGCGGCGCACGAGATCAACTACCGGCGCTTCTTCGATGTGAACTCTCTCGCCGGTCTGCGGGTCGAAGACGAGCATGTATTCGCGGCAATTCACAGGCTCCTCGCGACGCTGCTGCAAGAGGAGCGCGTGACTGGCGTGCGCATCGATCACCCCGACGGCCTCTTCGATCCTGCAAAGTACTTCGAAATGCTGCAATCGCTGGCGGTCCAGGCGTGGAGCAGGGAGCGCCGTCCCGGTTCGCGCACGCTCTACGTCGTCTGCGAGAAGATCCTGTCCGGACGGGAGCGGTTGCCGTCCGGGTGGTGCGTCCATGGCACGACCGGCTACAACTTCCTCAACCAGGTGAACGGTCTGTTCGTGCAGCCGGGCCACGCGCGGCGCATGCGGCGCACTTACGCGAAGCTCACCGGCCGGACGCAGAGTTTCGACGACCTGCTGTACGAAACCAAACGGCTGATCATGGACACGTCGATGGCGAGCGAGCTCACGGTGCTCGCGCACATGCTGGATCGGATCGGCGAGACCAACCGCAAGTCTCGCGACTTCACGCTGAACAGCGTCCGCGACATGCTCGTCGAAGTGGTCGCGTGCTTTCCTGTGTATCGCACTTACGTGAACGAGCAGGGATGGGCGCCAGACGACCGGGCGGCGCTGGAGCGCGCCATCGTTCGCGCGCGGCGGCGCAACCCCGCAATGGACCCGACGATCTTCGATTTCTTCCGCGAGGTGATGTTTCCCCGCGATCCTTCCGACGTGCCGGTTTCGGGACAGGAACGGCGTGAAGGCTATCCGCCTGTCGACGCAGAGGAAGCGGCCGCGCGGCTCCGGTTCGCGATGAAATTCCAGCAGTACACGGGGCCGCTGCAGGCGAAAGGACTCGAGGACACGGGGTTCTATCGCAACAACGTGCTCATCTCGCTCAATGAAGTCGGCGGCGATCCTTCCCGGTTCGGGTTGCCGGCATCCGACTTCCATGCGTTGAACCTGCTTCGCCGCCAGGAGTGGCCCTACGAGATGATCGCCACGTCAACGCACGACACGAAGCTTGGCGAGGACGTGCGCGCACGAATTAACGTCCTGTCTGAAATACCCGGCGAGTGGGAGCGCGAGGCGGCGAAGTGGATGCGAACCAACAAGAATCTCCGCACACTCGTCGACGGCGAGCCGGCCCCCGACAGGAACGACGAGTATCGCTTTTATCAGGCGCTGCTCGGCATCTGGCCCGACGCGGACCGCCCGGTGGACGATCTCGTTGAGCGCCTGCAGCAGTACATGATCAAGGCGGTCAAGGAAGCGAAGCTCCATTCGAGCTGGATCAATCCGAACGATGGCTACGAGCGCGCCGTCTCGACATTCGTCGAGCGCGCGTTATCAGGCCCCGGCGCCGACAGATTCCTCCCCGCCTTCATCCCGTTCCAGCAACGCATAGCGCGTGGCGGTCTCGTCAACTCGTTGGCGCAGACGCTGCTGAAAATTGCGTCTCCCGGAGTTCCGGACTTCTACCAGGGCTCGGAGCTCTGGGATTTCAACCTGGTGGATCCCGACAACCGGCGACCGGTGGATTTCGATGTCCGGCGAGCGTTGCTCGAAGAAGTCGAGGCGGTGCTCGGCCTGCCGGTGGACGAGCGCGCCGCGCGAATCAAGGCGTTCACGCAGAACTGGAGTAACGGCGTGGTCAAGCTCCTGGTCACGACCGCGGGCCTGCGCCTTCGCGCGCAGATGACGGACGTCTTCCTCGAAGGGGATTACCTTCCGCTCGATGTGGAACCGACTGTTGAAGGGCGCGCGATTGCGTTCGCGCGATTCTCGCCTGGCGGCCGCGCGGTCATTGCCGTCGCGCCACACCTGGCTTTTGCACTCCTATCAGCAGAACGGCCCCTGCCTCTGGGCGACATGTGGCGCACGTCGCGCATCATGCTCCCGCCGGGCCTCGCGGCGCTGACCTTCACCGACGCGATCACCGGCGCCGCCGTCAAACCCGTGACGGCGGCGTCGGGATCCTGGCTGTTCGTGGGCCAGACGTTCGACTTGTTGCCGGTCGCTCTCTTGGTTGCAGTAGAGCGTAAACAGTAGACCACAGTGGCGCGCTGGCTTTCTTGAGCGGATCCACGAGGTAGAACCGGCGGCCGTCGCGAGCCTGGTAGGTGTACCAGAACCGATCGCTCGACTGCAGCCAGCGCGGCGCCACGCTCGTGTCGAAACACCAGCTTGCCGACCTTCGACGACGTCCAGCGCGAAGCGAGCTCGAAATTCGGCGCGACGGGGCCCGGTGTGGCCGCGGGCGCGCTTTGCGCCGTGGGACCGAGGCGGGCGACACGAACATCACGGCGGCGCACAAGGCGAGGACGACCCTCGCCAGCCGCGGGCGGCAAGCGCAAACATACGAAAACTCCTTGAACTGCGGGAAACGTGGCGGGAATTGTTGGCCGGGTCGCGAGGCGCGGCTACAAGTATTTGCGAAGGTCGGTCCGGCCGGTTTTCTGCAGCAGCGGCTTGAACAGGTCCCCCGTTTTCTTGAACCGGGTGCGGACGTTATCGAGACGAAAATCCTCGATGCGGACGCCTTTGTCCACCTCTTTCCAGGTGATCGGCGTCGAGACGCACGCGCGCGGATGCGGGCGCACCGAGTACACCGACGCGAGCGTCCGCCCCCACGCGTTCTGGTTGTAATCCACCAGCACGCGTCCCTTCGGCCGCTTCGCGACGAGATACTCGGATGTCATCAAACGCGGATGGCGTCCGGCGAGCTCCTGCGCGAGCGCCTTGGCGAACGTCCAGACCTGTTTCTGAATCGGTCCCCGCACGATCGGCACGTAGACGTGGATGCCCTTCGATCCCGTCGTCTTCGCATATGCCCGCATCTTCAGCGTCGTGAGGGCTTCGTGCACGATGAGCGATGTTTCGAGCACTTGCTCCCAGGTCGCGCTGCACGGATCGAGATCGAAGTGCAGGTAGTCCGGACGATCGACGTCGTCACACGTGGCGTACCACTGGTTCAGGTCAATGCATCCGAGATTGATCACCCAGAGGAGAGAGGGCAGGTCGCCAACGATCGGAAAATCGATGACATTGCCGGAGTCGTGCGGGATGCGGCAGGTCTTGATCCAGTCGGGCCGCGGCGAAGGCGCGCGCTTCATGAAGAAGAACTCACCGGCGGCGCCGTGCGGGTAGCGCTTCATCACCATCGCGCGATCGCGGATGTGCGGCAGTAGCAGCGGCGCCACGTCCGCGTAGTACTGGATCAAGTCCCCCTTGGTGATCCCGAGTTCCGGCCAGAAGGGCTTCTCGAGGTTCGTGAGCTGCACGTCCTTGCTGTCGGCGCGCACCTTTTCCGAACCAGCCGTGGGGATTTTCACTTCAGGATCCCCTTGATCGGGGTCAGCTTCGGCGGCCGCGGCCCGTGTCGCACCGCGCCTTTCACCGGAACATAAGGAAGTTCCTCGCCGGATCGCGCGCACCGCAGCAGCAGACCGCCGCGGCTCATGTCCCCGCGGCCGACGAAGTCGATCGGAAACTTCAACCGTTCCGCGAAGACCTCGGTCAGCACGTCGACGTATTTCGCGGAGGCAATGCTGCCCAGCAGCACGACTTCGCAATCCTCGCCGATCTCTTCTGCGAGCGCCTTCGCACTGGCGAGCAGCGGACGCCGGTAGCGCGGATCGTTGGCGGCAATGTCGACCCCCGCGAATGCCTTCAACGCGTCAGCGGTGATGGCGGTCTCGACCGGACGCAGGCCTGCGGTCGGCGTGATGACCAGCGCACCACTGCCGGCGAGCTCCGCGCCAGGTTCAGGGGGTCTTGCAAATGCGAGCGCGTAGGCGAGCTTGCCTTTGAAATACAGGCCGCTGACAAAGGCGAACGCCTCGCCGATCGCAACTCCGCGGCTGCTTCGCAGCCGTACGGCAAGATCGAATTGCGCGCGGTCGGACAGAATGATCTTCGCGCGCGGGCCTGAGCAGTTCGCCGGCGAGAGGAGGAAGATGCGTCCCGTTTCCTTCCGAGCCCGCCGTCGACCCATGGTTACAGCGACCAGCGAAGTAGTACGGCTCCGACCGTAAAGCCCGCGCCAACGGACGCGAGCAGCACGAGGTCCCCTTTTTTGATCCGTCCCTGCCGCCGCGCGTCGGCGAGCGCGAGTGGGATCGTGCCCGCGGTCGTGTTCCCGTACATCTCGAGATTGATGATCACTTTCTCCGGCCCGAGGCCGAGCCGTTCCGCCGCGGCTTCGATGATTCGGCGGTTGGCCTGGTGGGACACGAAGAGATCGATCTGCGACGGATCCATTCCATTACGCTCCAGGAGACGCCGCGCGATCTCCTCGGTGTTCTTCACCGCGAATTTAAAGACCGTCGCCCCTTCCTGCTTCACGTAGTGCAGCCGTTTCTCGACGGTCTCGAGGGACGCCGGCATTTTGCTGCCGCCGGCCGGCATGCACAGCGCGGGGCCGCCGCTGCCATCAATCACGTGCGCGAAGTCGATGATGTGCGGCTCTCCTTCTTCCGCAACACTGACGACGACCGCGCCTGCGCCGTCACCGAACAGCACGCAGGTCGTGCGGTCGGTGTAATCAATGATGCTCGACATCACGTCCGCGCCGACCGCAAGCGCGTGATCGTGCGCGCCGGTCGCAACCATCTGCATCGCCGTCGTGAGCGCATAGGTGAAGCCCGAACACGCGGCGCCCAGATCGAAGCCCCACGCACCGCTCGCGCCGAGCTTCGTCTGCAGCATGCACGCGGTGCTGGGAAAGATCGTGTCCGGCGTCGACGTGCCTACGACGATGAACCCGAGCTGATCCGCCGTGATGCCGGCTTCCTTCAACGCGCCTTCTGCGGCGACCTTTGCGAGATCGGATGTCGGTACACCGGGCTCAGCAATGTGCCGTTCGCGGATCCCTGTGCGCTGAAGAATCCACTCGTCCGTGGTATTGACGAGCTTTTCTAAATCCGCATTGGTCAGGACTTTCGGTGGAACGTAGGTCGAAAGCCCGGAGATTTTGACGGGGCGCAGTTGACGCGGCTGACTCATCTGGCAGGCTCAAAGGACATAATCCTAAGAAGAATTGGGTAACTTAGACTCTCCAGAACTGTTGACGTGTAGGAGCTTAACTGTAAGATACCCCGTTTGCCGATGGCGGGTCATCTATCCGGTCGCAACGAACTCGGCGAGTTCGAACATCCGATCGGCGTCGGCATGGACCTGGAGCACATCTACGTCGCGGATCCGCAGAATCACCGCATCCAGATTTTCGACCAGCAGGGGGAACGGCAAGCGATTCTTCGGCAGCGCGGCCCCGGAGAGCAGGCTATCGCTTCACGAGCTGGAAACGAAAGGACATCGACCTTCCCGGCGGGGCGCTGGAGGCTGCAGAGGCCGCCGGTATTTACCAGAGGCGCGTGTCGCGATCGATAGGAGGCAGGCCGAAGTACTCGTAGGCCTTCGAGGTCGCGACGCGTCCGCGCGGCGTACGATCCAGGAACCCGGCCTGGATCAGAAATGGCTCGTGGATATCCTCGAGCGCATCGCGCTCCTCGCTCAGCGCGGCAGCAAGGCTGCCGACGCCGACGGGACCGCCGTTGAACTTGTCGATGATTGTCCGCAGCAGCCGTCGATCGACTTCGTCGAAGCCCTGCTCGTCCACCTCGAGCATCTTCAACGCCTTTGCCGCGACGTCCGCCGTAATCCTTCCATCGGCGCGCACCTGCGCGTAATCACGCACCCTGCGCAACAACCGGTTGGCCACGCGGGGCGTGCCACGCGAGCGTCGCGCGATCTCGCGCGCCGCGTCGGCATCGATCGGCACGCCGAGGATCCGCGCCGACCTGATCACGATCTCGAGGATGTCGCTATTCGTGTAGAAGTCGAGGCGATGGACGATCCCGAACCGCGCGCGCAGCGGCGATGTCAGCAGCCCTGTCCGCGTTGTGGCCCCGACGAGCGTGAACCGCTGCAGGGGGACCTTCACCGATCGCGCGCTCGGACCCTGCCCGATCATGATGTCGAGCTCGTAATCTTCCATCGCGGGATAGAGGATCTCTTCGATCGCGGGGCTCATCCGGTGGATCTCGTCGATGAACAGCACTTCGCGTGCCTGCAGGTTCGACAGCATCGCCGCAAGATCGCCGGGCTTCTCGATCACGGGCCCCGCGGTCGGCCGAATCGGCACGCCCAGCTCGTGCGCGATCACGCCCGCGAGCGTCGTCTTTCCAAGTCCTGGAGGCCCATACAGCAGCACGTGGTCGAGCGCCTCGCCACGTTGGCGAGCCGCCGCGATTGATACCTGGAGCTGCTCCCGCACGCGATCCTGGCCGATGTAGTCATCGAGCGATCGCGGCCGCAGCCCCGCCTCGTACTGGACGTCGTCGTCTTGCGAGGCGGCGTTTACGAGGCGATCGTCAGTCATCGAGGCGTCGGAGGTGATTGAGTTCGCGGAGAACGTACAACACAGAGCCGCGGAGGACACAAAGACACACAGCAGAGACGTACGATTTTTCGCAGAGGGCGCCGACAAGCAGTGGGCGCAGAGCAGTGCCGCATGTCACGCTGTGCCGCGGCCCGACGTACTCGCGGTCGACGCGCCGCGCTTCGCGCGGCAGGAGGTCAGGCGCGCACGCAAATACAAGCTCGAAGAACGAAGGCACGGCTCGTATTTGCGCGCGCGGCTGACCTCCCCGAGGCCGGCCGAAGGTCGGCCGCGTCGACACAGGGAACGGCCCGCGCTGATCTTCGCTTGACGCTCTGTGCGTCTCTGTGGCCTTTGTGGCTCTGTGGTGAAAGATCATGCGCGCGTCATGCCGCGCAGGATGTCGCGCAGCAGTTCTTCGAAACCGGCTTCAGGCGTCTTCTTGATTGCAAAATCTACTGCCTTTTCGGACACCGCCTGGTTGTAACCCAGGTTCGTGAGCGCAGACAACAGATCGGCCTTGATGCCGTCCACACCCGATGCGGCTTCGCCCGTGGCCGAAGTCGCCGCGGGTTGCGGCATGCGATCCTTCAGTTCGAGACCGATGCGTTCGGCTGTCTTCTTGCCGACGCCGGGGATCCGCGTGAGGCGCGCGACGTCCTGGGAACGGATGGCGCGAACGAGCTCGCCGGTGTCGATGCCGGACAGAACGGCCAGCGCGAGCTTGGGTCCGATACCGCTGATCGAGATCAGGCGTTCGAAGAGTTCCTGCTCGAGCGTGGACCCAAATCCGTAGAGGGCGATGACGTCCTCGCGCACGTGCGTGTGGACCCGCAGCGCAACCGAGGCGCCGGCGTCGCCGAGCCCGTAGAACGTCGACAGCGGCACGAGCACCTCGTAGCCGACGCCGTTGACGTCGACGATGATCCTGTTCGGGTGTTTCTCGATGACCGTCCCGCTGAGCCGCGCGATCATTTTGCCGCGGGACGATACTGTCGCCAGCTGGTCAGCTTTGACCCGCCTTCACGAGGGCTTGCTGCAGCGGCAATCGAACCGGTGGCGCTGTGAATGTGGCAGATCGCCACGGCGATCGCATCCGAAGCATCGAGCGACGCCGGCGGCGCCTCGAGCCCGAGCAGCAGCTTGACCATCTGCCCGACCTGTTGCTTCTCGGCGCGGCCAAAGCCGACGACGGCACGTTTGATCTCCGCGGGACTGTATTCGATGATCGGGACGCCCGCACCGGACGCGGCGAGCAGCGCAACGCCGCGCGCGTGGCCGAGCCGCAACGCGCTGCGGACGTTCTTTGCGTGAAAGATGTTCTCGATGGCGACGCAGTCGGGCCGGCACTCCGCGATCAGCGCGACGAGGCCCGCGTGGATGACGTGCAGCCGTTCGGGGAAAGCAGTGTGGGCGGGAGCGGAAAGCGCTCCGCAGATGACAAGACGGTGGCGGCGGCCGTCGGTCTCGACGCAGCCGTAACCCGTGCGCTCGGAGCCGGGATCGATCCCGAATATCTTCACGCCAACGAGGCCTCGATCTCCTTTTCCTCGATATCGGCGTTCGTCCAGACCTTTTTCGTGTCTTCGTGCTCCTCGAGGGCTTCCATCAACCTGATCATCTGCTGCGCGGCCTTGCCTTCGAGCTTGATGTAGTTCTTCGGGAGCAGCGCGATCTCGGCGGCAGCCGGCTCGATGCCGAGCGCTTTCACCGCTTCGAGCACGGGAGGATACGTCTCCGGCGACGACACGACTTCCCAGTTGTCATCGTCATCCTGCAGGTCGTCCGCGCCCGCGTCGATCGCCGCCGCCAGGAGCTTCTCCTCGTCCGCCTTGCTCTTTTCGATGACGATGTAGCCCTTCTTTTCGAACATCCAGGCGACACTGTTGGCTTCGCCGAGATTCCCGCCATATTTGGTCAGCGTGTGGCGCATTTCGCCGACCGTGCGGTTCTTGTTGTCCGTCAGGGTCTCGATCATGATCGCGACGCCGCCGGGACCGTAGGCCTCGTAAGTGATTTCTTCGTACGAGACGCCGGGAAGCTCGCCGGTGCCGCGCTGGATGGCGCGCTTGATATTGTCGGCCGGCATGTTGACCGACTTCGCTTCCGCGATGATCGTGCGGAGCCGCGGGTTGCTGTCCGCATCGCCGCCGCCGTTGCGCGCGGCGACCGTCAGTTCCTTGATGATGCGCGTGAAAATCTTCCCGCGCTTGGCGTCGGCCGCGCCCTTCTTGTGTTTAATCGTGTGCCATTTTGAGTGGCCGGACATCGCAACTCCCAAAAAATGCTAGAACAAAAACTTCAGAAAAGACCAATGAAATAGGACTCACGATGGTAGCACGGCGGCACCAGCGGCCGCCATCCGGCGATGCGCCGCAGCGGCATCGTGGGATCCCATCATCTCGTGCAGACCCGAGAGCATTTTGTGGTCGTCCCAGTGACGGGGATCGACGATCCGGCGGTCGGGATTCGATGACCACGGTCCGCCGAGCGGGGCCGCGCCGTGAAGGCCCAGTGCCAGCGCGCGTTCGAACGCGCGAATCGCCGCAGGCGTGTCCCCTAGACCCGCGGCGGCTGCTCCCGCGATCCGCCATCCGTCCAGCGATTCGGGAATCGCCGCGAGGGCGCGTTGCGCAAGCTCGCGCGCCTCCGCCCACCGCTCTTGCCGCGCCGCGATGATCGCGAGTCCGAGCTGCGCGTGCGGATCGTCATGGTCGAGGTCGAGCGCCTCGCGATAGACCTGTGCCGCTTCATTCAGCCGGCCTCGCCGAAGAAGGTACGGGCCGCGGGTTCGAAACGGATGCCCGTAAAACGGATCGAGCTCGCAGGCGCGCCGATATACCGCTCTCGCGGCGTCGAGCTGTCCTTGCGCCTGGAGTCTTGTCGCGATTGCGAAGTGCTTGGCGGCATCGCATTTCGGCGGCGCGAGTCCGTCAAGGCGCGCCCCGAGTTCGTGCGCGAGGTGCGCCCATCGCAGCGGAGTGAATCCCCCCGTGACCGACATCGCGATCGTCGTCACAACCGGCACGAGGCTCAGTGCGCGTATACGATCGGCCAGCGTCTCGGCCGAACACCAGGGCCGCGCCAGCGGCTCCGCCGATCGCCCATCGGCATAGCTCGCCGTTACCAGGTAATCGACGTCGATATCGAGCAGGACGTCGCCACCGATGCGAGGCAGCGCGTCGAGCGGCCCCATCCAGATGTCGACACTCGATTCAGAGATGTCGTCGCGCTCGCGCACGAGGACCGCGCGGGTATCGAAGTCCTGCCACATCGGATCGGGAACGACCCAGCAAAACGCGCGGACGAGCCGGTCCCGGATCGCCGCGCGGACGAAATTTCCGATATCGATCGTCTTCCACTCCGGATCTGCCGTTGCGTCGTGGTGTGCGTCCACATGGACGAGCGTCGCATCGCGTACGCCGGCGTCGCGCCACGCGTAGTACGCGCCGTCGTGCAGATCGAAGATGTTGGTCATGCGCCTGAGGCGAATTCCTGTATGAGCGCAGCGGCCGCGGACAGGTGGCGCGAACCGTTGCGGACGCGCAGGCGCATTACCGGGACGGAGGCCGCCACCTTGGACAGACCTGCGAACACCACCGCGAGATCCCGCCGATCCTCCACGTCGAGCACGTAGGCGTAGCGCAACAGTCCCATCAGGCGGAGGGACGCGCGGCACCGGCGAATTGCCGCGGCTGCGCCGGCAGACGACCGCGGCGAAAGCAGGAACAGCGCGCGAAGCGGGCTCCGCTGCGGATGAAATGTGGCCGCGCCGCGATCGATTCGTTGCTTGGTCGAGTAATGCGCGACGCGGCTGCTGCGGATCGCACCGAGGAGCGCGGTCGCCGCTGCGCCTGGGAACAGGCGCAGTCCGGGATAGCCGGGCACCGCCACCGGCGGCCGTTCGCCGACGTCAATGGCGAGGCAATCATCCGTCACGATGCGCGCGCCCCGCGCGGCGAGCGCCGCGGCGAGCGTGGACTTTCCGCGTCCTGCTTCCCCGACAAAGCCAATCGTTCCTATGCCGCGAATGTGCACGGCGCTCGCGTGCAGAGAGAGATGTCCGCGCCGGCTCGCGACCAGCGGCAGCACCTGGTCGATCAGAAGGTGACGCAGCGTATCGGCGGGAAGCGTCGGAGAAGGACGGGCGACGATCCGCGTCGCATCAGCGCTGATGACGAAGTCCGCGAGCTGCTCCGCGAAACGCAGCACGTAGGCGTTGTCGAGACGACCGAACGAAAGCCAGAGCGGTCCGCGCGGTTTGCGCCATTCGTGAAACCAGGTAACCGCCCCGAGCGGCTTCGCCGAGGTGTCGAGGGAGATGACGCATTGCGCCGGGCCCCTGCCCGGACGCAGCGGCGGCAGCGGGATGTCGCTCGATACGCGCATCCCGCAAAAGGTGTAGGTTCGCGCGCTACGTCGCATCACGCGTGTACCTGGTCACAACCTCACCGACGAACGCCGCCGCGTCGGCGGACGACGAGAACAGCGGCCGGTGTTTCGCGTAAATCTCGGACTCGATCTCGGCGAGCGTGCGCGATCCGTCGCAGAGATCGAGGACCGACTGGCGCGCAACGCCACGCTCGGTGAGCGCGGGACGATAGGCCGGATGCGTCCGGTGAACGTCGGCTGCGTCGATCAACATGCCGTTCAAAGTCGAGTGGGTCAACGTCACAGGTTCACCAGTGCGCGGGCGCACGGTCACGGTCCACGATACCTGGACGTCGTCCGGAAGGATCCGCATCGTGACGTCGATCCGATCGCCGGCGGCGACGGCCACAGGAGTGCCGACTGGCAGAAACGCCTGGCGCCGCATGATGCGCTCGCGGTCGAGCGGTGAATTCGAGACGTCCACCGACGGGGAGAGCTGCGCGCCGAACCAACCCCCGACGCCATCGAGCGTCCCTGCGCGTTGCACCTCGAAGGACGCATCGAACCTCAGGGGATACGTCACAGGTTCCGACAGAGTCACCGAAACGCCGCGATGCGGAGCGGACAACAGCTGCGACGATGCGAAGCGCGCCGGGTAGCCTGAATTTGCGGCGATACGGTGTGCGGGCGAGAACTCGAAGTCCGCGGGCCGGCGGGACCAGAACGCGACACGCGCCGAGCCGCGACGGTATTCAACGGGCGCGATGAAGAGATCCAGGCGCGACGGTACGAGCCGTCCGCCCGGCTTCAGAAAATGCGCGCGCGCGTCAGCGAAGAGCGAAAGAAGGCCCGCTTCGAAACCAAACCGGCCGATCTGATCGGAAACGACAACATCCGCGAGCTCGGGAATGCGAACGTCGCTGGAGTGGCCGCGGATGACGTGCAGGCGATCGCCGAATCCATTCTCCCGGGCGATCGCGCGGGCGAGATCCGCGATGGGTTCCGCTTCGACTGCGTACACGCGCGCGGCACCTGCGCGGCACGCCAGCAATGCCAGGATTCCCGTCCCGGATGCCAGATCGACGACAACATCGCCGGGCCGGACGACCTCGTGCAACGCGCGCTCGTACCGCGTGACGCGCGAACGATCGGCGAGGTAGCGGCGGTGCTCGTCAAGGACGAGAGACACGCGGAACCTCTCAGGTCCAAGGGCCTACAGACACGGACGGAACATCGAGGAGGAATCGCGGGTCGTGATACCGCCGGTCAGCGTTAGCTTGCTTACCAGGCCGTAGTCGGTCAGGCGCGGCTTTTCGTACTTCCGCTTTCCCTCCGTGCCGGACGGACTTTGCCGTTCGGGCTTGCCGGGCTTCGATGCGGTCACTGGCGACGCTCCTTGGAATGCCGGATGAACCAGAGTTCGGCGGCGGCCACGCTCCACACGGCGTCCGCCAGAGGAATGTACGACTCATTTCCGCGCCTGTAAAGTCGCGTCATGTCGTCGTAGGTGCGCTGGATCGCGGGCAGATCGACCCATCCCGCCTCCGCCACGGACAGCGACGAGAGGAAAGCGCGCCCGCCGAGGCCTTCGATCGTTTCCACGAGGACGGGCGTGAACTCCGCCTTGTCATTGCGGTCGCGCACGAGTGGAGGGAGCACACTGTCGAGCGCCCGGCGCATCAGGACCTTCGTCTCGCCGCCGGACCAGCGCTGTGATTCGGGCAGCGAGAAGCCGAACTCCGCGAGGCGACGATCGTTGAACGGATGACGCTGATCGATGCCGGCGGCCGCCGCTGCGCGATCCTCGAGCTCGTCGCCGAGCACCTGCGCGAGGCTGTTGGCCATGCGGTGTATCTCGGATTGGACGAACGTGCGGCACCGGCGCCGCGGCACAGGCCGCAGCCGATCGGCCAACTGCACGCGGGCGGCGAATTCCGGACGAATCCAGGGAAATCCCGAAGCAGACGTCCCGGCGATCGGCCGTAACCACGCACGCGTCCGCGGCGACAGCAGCGGTGCGATCGCGGTCCGGAGCAGGGCGGCGGTTGAATATCCGCGCCCCGGCAGCACGATGTCGTGAGCGAGCTGCGTCGCGGCAGCGGCAAAGCGTCCCGCCTTCAGCAGGTCCGCGGTGTGCAGCGGTGTTCCCGTGAACCAGTCGTCACCACCGTAACCGGTGAGCACGACGCCCACGTCGGCGGCCGCGCGACGTCTCAACGGATCGAGCATCGCGCCATTCGGGTATGCCGGCAGATCGCGGTGTCGCGCGATCTCCGTCTCGATCTCGCCGCGTGCCGGAGCGCGCGCGGGGAGCTGCACCGACGGCAGGTGCCAGCGATCGCGGACGGCGCTGATGTACGGCGTTTCGTCTACAGAAAGGCCAGGAAACGTCAGCGAGAACGCGCGGACGTGCGGTCCACCGCGCTCGCGTGCGAGCGTCTCCGCGGTACCGGCAATGGCGGACGAATCCAATCCCCCGCTCAAGAAGATGCCGACAACGTTCGCATCGCGCGTCCGGCATTCGACGGCTTCGCGGAACAGCGCGGTGAAATGTTCCGCATACTCTTCGTCGCGCGCGTACTCCAGCCGCGCCTCCGGATCGAAGTCCCAGTAGCGCGCGCACCTGGTTCCACTCTCGTTCGCCAGCAGCGCGTGCGCGGGTCGCAGGCGCATCACGCCCATCCAGACGGTTTCGTCGACCGACGCCGGCCGTCCGGTCAGGAATTCGGCGACGGCTCCATCGTTCATTGTGGCGGTGACGGATGGATGCGCGAGGATCTGCTGAGGCTCCGACGCGATCAGCGTAATGCCGCCGAGGGACGCGTAGAACAGCGGCCGTTGCCCGAGCGAATCACGCGCCGCGACGAGGCGGCCGCGGGCCGCATCCCATAACGCGAATGCGAAATCGCCGAGGATGAAGGCGGGCGCCTGTTCCCCCCACTTCGCATATGCCTCGCGAGTGATGCGTGCGTCATGCGCATCGCGATCCAGAAACAGCTGACGGCGCAGATCGTCGCGGTTGTCGATTCGCCCGTCGAAGACGATCGCGGATCCGTCGGATCCTTCATCGAACTCCGCGCGTGTCGCGCAACGACCTCGATAACCAAGGGTGACGCGATGGGATGACCAGGTGAAGGGGCGCAGATGGCCGCGGTGCGGCGCCGCGTCGAGCATCCGCGTCACCTCGGCGTTCCGATCGGGTGCGCCGCCGGCGGAGAAGACGGCAGCCAGTGCGGTCACGATCCCGCGCCGGGTGCGGGATCGCTCACGAGCAGGCCGCGCGAGAGGAGCTCGGCGATCAGATCGTCCACGTCGCGCGCGACTTCGTCGGCCGGCGCATCGAACTCCGCCGCAACAGCCGCGACCGCGACATCGACCGATGCGCCTGACGCCAGCAGTGTCCATATGCGCGTGCCGACGGCGTTCAAGCCGAAGTAGCGTCCGCTCGCGAAATCGAGCAACACCGCTTCCCCATCCAGCTCGCGGAAGATCACGTCGGTGCTGAGGCGCACGGAATCGAATCGTGTCATGTCGTCACGCTCGCGAGGCCAGGATGATCCAGACGTCGGCGTCCGGATGCCACGGGCCGCCGCGGTAGTCGCCGAGCACGGCGCGGACGTGGAGTCCCGCCTTCTCGAGGCGACGTCGCATCTGCGGTACCGACAGCGTGCGGAACGTCAGCGCGAACTTGTGAAGCCGCCTCGCGCCGCCGCGCTTCTCGACGTATTCCTGGTCGAACATCGTCAGGCCGCGCCGCCGATCCTGACGCACCGTCTCGCGCAGCGTGAGATGCGTCCTGGCGTCACGCGAACCGGAGAGCGTCACACGACGGTTGTACTCGGACCACCGAGGGAGATCAGGCACGAGGTCGATCCCGAGAATCCCATCGCGCCGCAGCACGCCGGCCACGGCCGTCAGCGTGGCGGAGAGATCGCGCTCGCGAGTCAGCGATTGCAAGATCCCGTACGGGGCCATGACGAGTCCGAAGCCGGGCCGCTTCCGAAACGGCAGATGCCGGATGTCCCCCCGCACGAAGCGCGCGCGATCGATGAGCCCGGCACGCCGCGCTTTCATCCGCGCGCGCCCGAGCATCGCTTCAGAACGGTCAATGCCCACGAGCCGCGCTCCCGACTTGAGAAGCGGCAAGGCGAGCCGGCCGGTCCCGCACCCCAGCTCGAGCACCGTCCCGATCTGCCGCTTTGCCAGGTCCTGCCAGAAGCGCACGTCCCGCCGCGCGACAGTGCGCGCGTTCTCCCAGTCGTAAAACGGCGCGTACTCGTCCCACCCCTGCCAGCCTTCGCTCATGGAATCAGCGGGTGTAGAGTAGCAGAACCAGCACGGGTTCAGCTATTTGCGGGAAATTGGCCGATTACAGAATTGTGCAGGAATGCGCAGTTCCGACACAGCATCCGCTCTTCAACACGGCCATTTCCGCTATAAGGCCGTGTATCATGTTGGTACGCTTGATGTAGAGGACTACACCTGGATCTACATCGCAGTTAAGTCACTGCGCCCCGGCCCGGCCCGTGCCGATAATGGTCATACATACGTGAAGTCCATCCTTGCCGCCGTCGCAATGACTGCTTCGGTCGCGGCAGTGAGCGCTGCCGGGCCGCCGCCTGCCCGAGTGGCGGCCAGGGCTGCGGCGACGTCCGCCCGGTCGACATCGGTGATGGGCGCAGCCTGGAACCAGGACAACGCCCCAATTCCGGGCGCCCGCCTGCAACTCCGCAACCTCGTGAGCGGAAAGCTCGCCGGCACGACGGTCGCCGACGAGGCGGGGCGGTTTTCATTCTCCAACATCGAGGGCGGCACCTACGTCGTCGAACTCGTCGGAACCAACGGAAAGATCGTCACCGTCGGACACGCGTTCGTGATTGCGCCGGGTGAGGCGGTCGCGACCTTCGTCCGCCTTGGATCGAAGGTCCCCTGGTTCAATGGATTCTTCAGCAATTCAGCGGCGGCCGCCGCGTCCAGCGCGGCCAGCCAGGGCATCACTGCCCTCGCGCCCGTGCAGCTGCCGCTGAGCGCACCCGGTTCCGGCTCGCAATAACCGCCGATGTTCGACACGCAGGAACTTCGCGCCCAGATGCCGTCGGACGTGGCGGGCGCATCAGCATCCGTGCAGCTGCCCGCGCCCGGGCCGCAGCCGGTACACCTGCTCGACCGGTTAAATGCGGTCTTCCGCCATCGCCGCCTCGCGGGCGTCGCGTTCGCGCTCGTCGTCACGGCGATGATGGTGCAGACCTACTCCACTATCCCGGTCTACCAGGCGTTCTCGAAAGTCCAGATCCAGGACGAGCGGACGACGCAGATCGGCACGCTGAACGCGAACGATCCGGCGTTCTGGCAGGATGCCGAGCCGTACTACCGCACGCAGTACAGCATCATCGAGAGCCGCGGACTCGCGCGACGCGTCGTGCGCAAGTTGAATCTCGCGGGCAATCCGCTCTTCAACGGTTCAGCCCCCGCTCCGCGCGATCCGATCTCGCTCGCACGCCAGGCGCGCGCCGCTGCGGGGACGAAACTGCGATCCATGTTTTCCGGACCGCCGCCGGCCGCCGCCGCGCCTGCGCTTGACGAGTCAGAACAGGAAGCGCGGCTGATCAGCGCCTTCCTCGGCGGCCTGCACGTCCAGCCCGAAACGTCGACGCGTCTCGTTCGCATCGTGTACCAGCACAGCGATCCGCGCTTCGCGGCGCTGGCGGCCAACACGGTCGCCGAGGAGTATGCGCAGCAGAACATCGATCTGCGCCTCGCGAACACACAGAAGACACTGAAGTGGCTCGGCGAGGAGCTGGAGCGGTACCAACAGCAACTGTCCGAGAGCGAAGCCGCGCTGACGCAGTATCGCGAACAGCACAACGCGGGCTCGCTCGAAGAGAAGCAGAACCTTGTTGTTTCGCGCCTGAACCAGCTGAACGACACGCTCACGAAGGCGCGGAATGAACGCGTGAGCAAGCAGGCGATCTACGACCAGTTGAAGCGCGCAGATCCCAACAGCGACGCGATCGACAACTTCCCTGTCGTCGGCACCAATTCGGCCGTCGTTGAGGCGAAGAACAATCTCGCGACGCTGAATGCGACCAAGGCGAGCTACGCGGGCCGATACCTTGCGGATCATCCGAAGATGATCGACGTCAACACGCAGATCGACAACGCGAAGCGCAGGCTGGTGGCGGAACGGACGAAGGTCCTTGAACACATCCGGAACGACTACAGCGCGGTTCTCGCGCAGGAGCGCAGTTTTGCCGGGCAGCTGCAGGAGCAGCAGGCGGCAGTCAACGATCTCGACAAAAAGGGCGGAGACTATAAGATTCTGCAGCGCAAGGCGGACTCCGAGCGCACGGTCTACCAGACGCTCCTGCAGCAGCAGAAGGAACTGTCGGTCGTGGCAAACAGCCGCGCCAACAACGTGCAGGTCATGGACCGCGCGGAAGTTCCGGGCGCGCCAATCCTGCCCAATCCGCGTAAAGACTGGATCACCGCGATCCTCGCGGGTCTCACGCTCGCCGTCGGCCTCGCGTTCGGGATCGAATACCTGGACGACACGGTGAAGACCCCCGAGGACATCCGCCGCCTGAATCTCCCGCTGCTCGGCCTCGTACCCGCGGTCCGCGGCGACCGCGTACCGGTGCTGACGCAGGCCGTGCCGCATGACTTCGGCGAGGCGTTCCGCTCGCTGCGCACGTCGCTGGTGTTCACGAGCGGCGCGCAGGGCACGCGGATGATCGCCGTCACGAGCAGCCAGCCGCTCGAGGGCAAGACGACGACGGCGTGCAACCTGGCCACCGCGCTCGCGCTCGGCGGATCGCGCGTGCTGCTGATCGACGCGGACATGCGGCGTCCGGGCATGCACAAGACGATGGGCCTGCAGAATGGGATAGGGCTGTCGCACATCCTCGTCGGCCAGGCGCGCGTCCGCGACGCCGTGCAGCGCACGAGCGAGCCGAACCTGCTCGTCATTTCCGCGGGACGAACGCCCCCGAACCCATCAGAGCTGCTGTCGTCGGAGCGGATGAAGAGCCTGCTCACGAACCTGCAGGTCGGGCCGTTCGACTGGGTCATCATCGATACCCCGCCCGTGCTCGCCGTCACGGATGCCGTAATCCTCGCGCAGTACGTGTCGGGGGTCGTTTTCGTCGTTGGCTCGGAAATGACGCGGCGCATGCACACGCAGCGCGCCCTGGAGACGCTGCAGTCGGGTCATCCGCGCAGTATCACGGTGGTGCTGAACCGCGTTGACTTCAACCGCAACAAGTACTACTACTCTCGCTACTACGGCTATCAGTACAAGAGCTACTACGGACAGTCCCAGCAGGGCGCGGCTTAACACACCGCGCGCCGAGTGGGGCGCGCGCGCGATCGTCCTGCTGATCGGCGTCACCGCCTTCCTCTTTGCCGGCAGTTACCTTTCGACGCTGATCTTTCCGGCACTGCTTTGTGCGCTGCTGACGATCATGTATCGCCCGTGGGCGGGCCCCGACGTGTCGCCGGCGCTCGATCGAACACTCCTTGTCGTTGCCGCTGCGATCGCGCTGCAACTCGTGCCTCTGCCCTCGTTCGTCATCGATCGCCTGTCCCCCACCGCGCGCACGATCTGGCAGAGCCTCAGCCTCGGTCCAGTTAGCGGACCGCTTCCCATCAGCGTCGACCTGTCGTTCACCGCTTGGGCGCTGGGCATCTACGCGGGAGCGATCGCCATCTTTTTTGTGTCGCGCCAGGTGTTCGCGGAAGGCGGCGTGCGCATCGTCGCGCGTGGAATCGGGACGGTCGGTCTGCTGCTCTCGGCCGAGTGCCTGGCGCAGGATGCGACGGCCCATGGGTTGATGTACTGGCGCTGGAAGCCGCCATTCGAAGTCGCTTATCCGTTCGGGCCCTTTCTCAATCGCAATCATTTCGCGACGTGGGTCGTGATGGCCGTGCCGACCGCGTTCGGATATCTCCTCGCGCACGGCTCGGCGCATGCGCGCCGGCGGACGGACCGGATCACGTGGCACCAGGCGCTGCTGGAGCTGCTGGACGGCCGCTCGATCTGGCTCGCCGCGGCAATCTGCCTTATGCTCGTGGGGCTTGTCGCGTCGTTGTCGCGGGCCGGCATGCTCGGGTTAGTTGCCGCGCTCGTGGTCGCAATCTATTTGCGTGGCAGGAGCGCGGACGCGCCGGCGTCAGGGTGGGCGCTCGCCGCGCTCGGCCTGGCGGCGCTCGCGGCAGTCATTCGTATCAATCCGCTGGAGCTCTATCACCGTTTCGGCGCCGCGGGGATCGCGGCGAGCGGCCGGCTGGAGATCTGGCGCGCCACGCTGCCCGTGGTGAAAGATTTCTGGCTGACCGGCGCCGGCGCCGGCACCTTCGAGACGGTCATGCTCGTGTACCAGCGCGCGCCATCGTTGTTCAGGATCAACGCAGCGCATAACCACTACCTGCAGGTCGTCGCCGAAGGAGGCCTCCTGGTCGGCCTGCCCGTTGCCGCGGCGGCGTGGCTTTTCGTCCGCGACGCTTGGCACGCGCTCGATCGCGATCAGTCCGGCATGTACCTCCTTCGCGTCGGAGCTTTCAGCGGACTCGTCGGCGCCGCGGTGCAGAGCCTCTGGGAAACAGGAGTAGCGACACCCGCGAATGCGATTCTTGCGGCGGTTCTCGCCGGCGTTGTGATGCATCGATCCGCCAGGCCCGTGAGGGTGAGCGACTGACATGTCGCTCCGTCTTGGTTTCGACGTCGACGGCGTGCTTGCAGACTTTCGCGCGGCGTTTCGCGCCGTTGCGACGCGCATCACACACGGGGATCCGCACGACTTCGACGACATGTCCTCGCCGCAGAGCGACGTGCCGTTGTCGCAGGACGAGGTGCGACGCGTCTGGGATCACATCGCGAAAACGCCGAACTGGTGGATGGAGATCGAGGCGTACGAGCCGGAACAGATCGCGCGGCTCTACGGGCTGGCGAGGGCGGCCGGGTGGGAGGTCTTTTTCCTGACGAAGCGGCCCCCGTCCGCAGGGGACTCCGTGCAGTTCCAGACCCAGTGGTGGATCGAGCGGTTCGGCTTCTATCTGCCGTCAGTGCTGACAGTGCCGGGCTCGCGGGGAGAGATCGCGAACGCGCTCAGGCTCGATCTGATCCTCGACGACCAGTTGATCAACTGCGTCGAGGTCGTAAGCGCGTCGACGACGAAAGCGATCCTGATGCAGCGCACGGTGGATGCCGTCGCGCGCGATCACGCGACGAGCCGGGGAATCGGTGTCGTGTCAAACCTGGCGGATGCGCTCGGCGTCATGGAGCGGCTGCAGGACGTGCTCGCCCACAAGCGCGGGCGGCTGCTCCGTCTTACAGACTGGTTTTCGAGGGCGCCCGGGATGCAGACGCTTCCGCAGAATCCGCGCGCCATCCGGCCGGTTCCTCCCGTCGACCGCTCCCATCGGTAGGCGCGCTCCACTTCAACGCTCCCGCGGCCGCGCGACGCGCATACGAAAACGGCAGCCATTCAGCGCGGTTTGTGATGGCGCGCATGTACTCGGCATCGGGCCAGAGATGCTCTCGCAGGAGCGTCAGCCGCTCGCCCCATCCGTTCGAGACCCGCAGGTCGAGCCACAATTCATCGACTCGTCGCGATGCGCGCAGCAGTTGTGCGCTCGGCTCGTGCGCTGCCGCATGCTCATGGAGCCGCTGCGCCAGCTCGTAAAGTCGCGGGCTGCCAAAATGCATTTGGGCGCGCTGCAGCGCTGCCGCGCATACCGCAGTAATTCGTCCCGCCACCGCGCATTCAACAAACGCGTTCACGCCGGCCTCGTCGAGCGCCCGAACGAGCGCGGCGATCTCGTAGAACCAGAGGAGCAGCGGATCTTCGCGGTGGTGTGCGACGACGTGAACGCAGGCGATTAAGAGCGCGTGCGGCAACGCGGGCCCCCACGCAGCGGAACCAAGCTCGGGAATCGGAACGGCGCTCGCCCGAAGCGTGTCCGCGCTCATCACGTCCCTGAACACTAACGGCGAGGCGATTCGCCAGTGGACGTCGAGCGCATGCTCGACATCCGCATCGTCGCGTCGTATGAAGTGGGATTGTCCGAGGATGAGCGTGCCGCGCACGTGTACCAGACGTTCGTAGCCGAGTTCCTGCAGCGCGCGGGAGGCGCGTTCCTCTTCTTCCTGCGCGATCACCAGGTCCGTATCCGATCGCGGTCGAAGCGCAGGGGATTCGTAGAGCACATGCGCGAGGTGCGCCCCCTTGATGATGATTGGGCGCAGTCCCGCGGTCGCGAGCGCGTCAAGAACGCGGCGCAGTTCCTTTGTTCGTAGCAGGGACAGCGCCTCGTACCCCGCGAGCAGCGCTTTGAGGCGATCGGCGTCGGCGGGCAGCGCCTGCACGGCCAGCGCTGACCGCGCGAGCAGCGCGTCCACGCCATGCGCGTGCGCGAAGTCCAGCAACGCTTCTGTGTCGGCTTGCATTACGCCCTCGGCGTGCAGATGAACCAGGCCTGGCTGTTCAGCAGCGATCGAGTGAGCGGAACGGGCGAGAACGTACGCCGCTCGATGATGAGGCGTTCGCCGATTTCACGTTCCACGTCGCGCCACTCGAAACCTTTATGTCCGTAGTACATGAAGGGTCCAGTGGCCCCTTCTCCGTCGTAGACGACCCGAGAGACCGGCAATCCAGCGACGGAGCGCGCCATCTCTATCGGCGAGTATCGCTCGCGATGAGCGTAGTCCCCGAGGCGGCGCAGACCGGCGACCGCACGAACGAGCTGTTTCCCGAGGACGCTCGGGCCGGTTTCAATTGGAACGCTGACGACGACGCGTCCGCCCGGCGCGCAGAGGGTTGCCAGCTCCTGAATGATACGCCGCCGTTCCGGCTCGAGACAGTGCTCGAGAACCTCCATGCAGGTGACAATGTTCCACGTGCGAGCGTCGGATGAGCCGAGATCGCGCGTGAGCGCGAAACTGACTCCGGGCAGATCGCCGAGGCGCGTGCGGCAACCTTCGATCTGCCCGGGCTCCACGTCTACGCCGCGGGTTGCGGCGAATGTCGCGTGCACCATCGCGACGAACGTCCCGTCGCCACAACCGTAGTCCAGCAGCCGCCCGCCCGCGTAAGGCTCGACCAGGCGCCGCGCCAGATCGAACCGGCTGCCGTGGCTCCAGGCCACGACGCGGCTCGGGCAGTGAATCTGCTTGCGCGCGTAGTGGCCTCCGGCGATCCGATCGGCGTCTACGCTATCGCTTTTGGTATCGCGAGTAGGAACGGGCGTCAGCTCCAGAGAGACGAGAGCAGGATGCGGCGGAACTGCGAGTGACGGAGGAGCGCCAGTGCGGACTGGCGATGCCAGTTGAAGTCCGCCGTCTGGCGCAGCAGCGGGACGATGCCGTCGACACGCGCGAGCTCGACGAGCGAATCGATCGCGCGATCGTTGAATCGCGACGCGAGGTGGCGGAATGCGAGACCGATGCGGATTTCCGCGCCAAGTCGATCGCGCCAGCGGTTTTCATACGCGCGAAGGCGCGTCTCGCGCAGGTCGTCGGCCTGCAGCGCGGAGTCGAGCGCCTCGGCGGCGAATTGACCGCTGAGCAGCCCGTAGTAGATCCCCCCACCTGTCGTCGGTTTCACGAGACCCGCGGCGTCCCCCACCGCGAGGACGCGCGTGCCGTACGTCTTCGCCACGGGACCGAGTGGAAGGATTTTCAGGCGCGGCTCCGGCCACGGGTCGTCGCCTGGAGCGAATCTCGCGCGGACGTCCGCGGCGAAGCTCGTGAAGAGCGATCCCGCGCGCGCGTCGGCCATCAGGCCAAGCCGCTGGCAGGGTTGCCCGTCACGCTCGAATGGAACGACCCACGCGAACCCGCGCGGCGCTCGTGCGCGCCCGAGATGCACTTCAACCTGCTCGGGGCCGGCGAACGGGCGCTCGAGCTGCGCGCTCTGCACGAAGGCGCGCGGAACGCCCAGGCCCAGCTCGCGATTGAAGCGATAGTTGGCGCCGCACGCGAGCACGCAGGCACGCGCGGTGATCGTGCCGGTCTCTCCATCCGCGGTGACCGTGACGGCGTTCTCCGAGATTGCAATCCGGCGCACGCGCGCGTCGCTGCGCAACTCCACGCCAGCCGCGCGACTCGAGTCTGCGAGCGCCTGATCGAAGCGTGCGCGATCGACGATCGCCGCGTTGACGCGATCCGCATCGACGAGTACCGAGCTCCCGTCGGGAGCGATGAACCGCGCGGCACGCGCGGTGCTGAGAATCGTCTGGCGCGGGATGTCGAGCTCGGAGAACGCCTCCATGCCAAGGAGGCCCGTGCAGTGTGAGGGAAGGCCGATGCTGGCGTGCTCTTCCAGCACCATCACGTCGTGACCGCGCCGAGCCAGCTCGCGTGCTGCCATGAGACCGGCGGGGCCGGCCCCAATCACCAGGACGTCACGCAAGCGTCATTCCTCAATAAGGGCCTCAATGCGGGCGCAGATCAAAACTTGCGCCCGCGCGCTTCCCATGTGCCAAGCACGCTAATCCAAAATGACACGAGAATCAATCGCACGTCGAGCCAGAACGATCGTCGGCACACGTAGATGCGATCGTACCGGAACTTGTGGCGGCGTGGAACGTCGCGCGGCGCGTACACCTGCGCCACGCCCGTGAGCCCCGGTCTCACCATGACGCGCGCGGCGAACCCCGGTACGTCTTCGAGGCGCTCGAGGAGGCCATCGCGCCCAGCTTCGATCTCACCGGGTCGCAGCGCGCGCGGCCCCACGAAACTCATGTCGCCGCGCAGGATGTTCCACAGTTGCGGGAGCTCGTCCATCGCGGTGGCGCGCATCATGCGGCCGATATTCGTCACGCGCGGATCGTCTGCAACCGCCTGGACCGCGCCGACTCCGGCCTCGGCGTCCGGTCGCATCGAACGAAACTTCAGCGCCATGAACGTCCGGCCGTTGAGGCCTACACGGTCTTGCCTGAAGAACACCGGCCCATAGTCCTCCCATTTGATCGCTGCAGCGAACAGCGCCCATAACGGCGCCGATGCGATCAATCCCACGAGCGCGAGCGTGAAGTCGAAGGCGCGCTTCAACATGCGGATGGCCACGGCGGCAGCACGGCCATCTCCTCGTAGAAGAGGCGCAGGCGCTCGCGGAGCCTCTCCATCGTGAACTCTTCCTCGACGCGCGCGCGACCCGCCGCGCCCATCTGCGCCCGGCGGTGCACGTCGTTCACCAGCGTATCGATCGCGTTCTGGAGCGCGGCAGCATCACCTGCCGGGACCACCAGTCCCGTACGATCGTGCTGATTCACCCATGACACGCCGGTCGGCACGTCGGTGCTGATCACTGGCTTGCCCGCGGCCATCGCTTCGAGCTGTACGTACCCGAACGCTTCCGCCTGCGTCACGGACGGCAGCACCAGCGCGGCGCATGTATGCATCAGGCGCCGAAGCTCCGCGTCAGGGATCTCACCGGTGAACGTGACGCGGCCGTTGAGTGCAAGCTCGCGTGCCAGTGATTCCCATGCGGAGCGGCGCGGTCCATCGCCTGCGATGACCGCGCACGCACTACTGCCGGCCAGGGCGCGCAGCAGCACGTCAACCCCCTTGTAGTCGACGTGACGGCCGGCGAAGAGTACGAATGGATCTGCCGCCGCCTGGGTGTCCTTCTCCGTGTGCCAGCAGGCGGGATCGATGCCGAATGGAATGACGCGCACTCGCGATTGAACCGTCGCCAGCGCGGATGCGTGCATGCCGAGCGGTGGTGACGACACGACGAAGCGCTGCGCGCGGTTATAGGCGACGCGGGCGACCGGTGCGTAGAACAGCTTGTACTGAAGCGCGGGACGGACGACATCGCTGTGATACCAGATCGCGAGCGGCGCTTTTGGACGCGCGATCGCGTATGAAAGCAACGCCCACGGATTCGGCTCGTGGAGCACGATCAGATCCGCGTTTGCACGCCGCAGCCGTGACGCAAACGCCGGCGCGATATGCACTGATCCGACTGCACCCATCGTCCCGACTCGGGTAACCGGGATTCCAGCGACCTCTTCTTCAATCGTGCGGCGTGAGGAGTTGGCGACGAGGACGTGACTGTCCACGAAGCCGCGGCCTGCCTGGCAGAGTGTCTCGAGCACGCGTTCCATGCCGCCATGGTGCGGCGGGTAGAACTTCCCCACGTGGAGCACGCGCATCACGCGGGTTGCTCCGAAGCCACCGCCGCGACGTCGCCGGCGATGGCGCGATAGCGTTCGACGACGGCCGCCGTGTAGCGGGACCAGCTGAAATCCGCGGCACGAGCGAGGCCCGCGGAACGCCGCGCCTGCCAGGCGGCGCGATCGCGTTCGCGCTCGTCGAGCAGTTGCAGGATTGTTGCCGTCCAGCTGTCGATGGATCCGACGGGACAGTACGTAACCGCCATGCTGCCAATTTCCCGCAGAACCGCAATGTCACTCGCGACCATTGGCGTCCCGCTGGCCAGCGCTTCGACGATGGGAAGACCAAAGCCTTCTCGATCCGATGTCAGCAGCGCCAAGGCGCTGCGCCGATAGACGGCGGCAAGCGTCGCGCGATCGACGAACGGCAGCACGTTGATCGCGTCCAGCACGCCCAGCTCTCGCGCGCGCACGCGCTGTTCGGCGGTGAACGGACCGCCGACGCGGGTCAGGCGCACTTCCGCGCGTTTGCGCCGCACGGCCGCGAACACCTCCAGCAGCACGTCTATGCGCTTGCGCGGAATCGTGCTGCCGACGTGCAGGAGCTCGATGCCGCGCCGCGGGCCGAGCATTCGCGCGGCTTCGACGTCCGCCGCCGCGTCGCCGTCCGGATAACCGCCCGTGTCGGAGCCGTTGGCCACGATCGACAGACGATCTTCAGGAAATGCCGCCAGCGCGATCAGCGCGTCTCTTGTCGCCTCGCTGTCACACGCGACGTGCGCAGCGCAGCGGAGCCCCGAGAGAATCCGCTTCGCCAGCATCCGGAATGCCCACGACCGATGTTCCTCCTCCGGCTGCAACACGGATCGAAACGCGTCGAGATCGTGACAGGTCACGATTGTCTGGTTCGCGGGCAGACCGTGCACGAGGTGTGCGTAGCTGTGATCGACGACGTGGTACACGTCGAAAAGGGCGCGCGCCGACGCGAGGGCGCGCGGGTAATCCAGCAACCGTGCCATGACGCGATCGACCGAGCGCGCACCGGCGGTCAGGCGGCCGAAGCGCACCGGCATGGCCGGACGGATGAGCGTCGCTTCGACCGAGTCCGAGTGTTCGGCTGAAAGGTGCGCCATCAGCATGTCAGCAACGAGGTCCATGCTCGGCCAGCCCTCTTCGGCGTAGTCGGCGATGACCGCGACGCGCAACGGACCCAACTTCATCGACCTTCGGCCCTCATGCGTGGCGATCCGGGAGTGACTCGAAGAACTCCAGATGCGCGCGTGCCACCAGCGGCCACGAATAATGCGCGTGCGCGCGCTCGATGCCGCGCGCGGCATGCTCCCGTCTCAGGGTCTCGTCGTTCAGGAGTCGATCGATTGCCTCGCTCCAGGCACTGACATCACGCTCACGCACGATCGTGCCGGCATCCGCCACGACGAACGGCATCTCGCCGCTGTCGCTCGCGATGACCGGGATGCCGCAGGCCATCGCCTCGATCAGCATGCGGCCGAACTGCTCGCGCCACCGCGGCGTAGCTTCACTGGGCGCGCACAGGACGGTCATCGCATTGAGCCACGCCGGCACGTCGTCGTGCCCGACGCCCGTCGCGATATGAACGTGCCCGGGATTCTCGCGCGCAAAGGTCTCCAGCGCGGGCTGCATCGGCCCGCCGCCAACGAAAAGCGCGCGCCAAGGCGTGCTGGCGCCGCGCAGCGCGTCGAGCAGCGTCGCGAGCCCTTTCTCAGGAACAAAGCGCCCGAGGAATCCAACGACGTGATCGCCGCAGTCCCAGCCGATGCGTGCGAGCGCCTGCCTGCGCGATTCCGCGTCCGGCCGAAAGCGATCGACGTCAAGCCCCGGAGGGATCACGCGGGACGGTTTGCCGGCATAACCTTCGCGTCCGCGCAACGTCTCATTCACCGTCTCGCCGAACGCAATCCAGCCGTCCGCGCGCGACATGCTCGCGCGTTCGAGCGCACTCAGCGGCCACGGATACTGCTTCGATAAGTTTTGAAACGACGCGATCACGAGGCGCGCCTGCGGTGGCACGTGGCGCGCCACCTGCGCGCCCGCGGCGACGTACGGTTCTTCCCAGCAATGCACGACATCCCACGGCGCGTCGAGCACGCGATCGAGGCCGGCGTACCACATGAAGTGCGGCATGCGATCGAACCTGACCTCCAGCGTCTTCAGCCGGCTTGCTTCACCCGGCAGCGCCTGCGCCGCGACGCGTCCGAGATCCGCGCGATAATGCAGCGGCGCAACAGCCGTCACTTCCCATCGTCCCTTTCCCTGCACCGCGATTTCGTGCGCGAGCCGCCGGTTTGCAGCGATGACGTAGGAGTGACCGAGCGTGAGCAGCCGACGCGTACTGGCGCTCATTTGGAAACGGCGCGCACTCGGGAGAGCGCAGATTCATAGACGGCGAGCGTCTGTTCCGCCGTGGACCGCCAGGTCATTCTCTCGACAGCGGCGCGCGCCTTATCCGCGACTTGGCTGGCCTCGACGGGATTCTCGAGGACGCGGCGAACCGCTGATGCCACTGCTCGTCCGTCTCGCGTCGGGACGCGATAACCGGTTTCGCCATCACGCACCAGTGTTGCGGCGCATCCTGCGGACGTCGCGATGACGGGTAGACACTGACTCATCGCTTCGATCACGACGAGCCCGAATCCTTCGTAGGTCGACGTGAACAGCAGTGCATCGTGCCTGCGGTACTCCTCCATCACACGCTGCTCGGCAACACGATCGACAACAGTGACGAACGGCCGCACGGCGGCATCAAAGCCGGCGAGGACCGTCTCGGCCGGCGCACCCGGCCCGAGCACGGTGAGACGCACTTGTCTTCCATCGGCGTGCAATCGATTGAGCGCGGCACATACGTATGGCGTGCCCTTGACGTAATCCCACGTTCCGCAGAAGAGCAGGCCCGCGCCACGCGCCGCGCCGGAGAGGGGCGCGTCAGCGATGAAGCGCGTTGAAATCCCATGGGGTATCACGGAAACGCGATCGGACGGTTGCCAGCCCCTGTCAACCGCGTACTGCCGGTCGACGTCGTTGATGACGATGAGCGCATCGGCAAGGCGCGCGGCGGCGGCGACCTGCGTGAGCCGGCTCGCCGGGTACCAGGCGCGCCGCAGCCACGACTTCGACCGCAGTCCTTCGTGGTGATCGTCGAGCATGCGCGCGTAGTTCAGGTGCTCGAGCCCATGCGAGCGGCATATATAGGCTGCGCGACTGCGATCGGGAAGCAGATCGAAGAGGCCCATGAACAGGCCTTCGGCGCTGGCGACATCGATCACGTCGTAGCGCTTGCGCCCTTCGCGCGCAACGATCGCGCGTCCCGCCATCCACGGCGACACGAGCTGGCGCACCTGACGCCATGCGGGGCGCACGCCGATGTCTGCAGACCACAGCACGTCGCATCTGTGGCCCAACGCGGCGAACTCTTCTCGAAGCTTGTGGGAAACCTTCGACGACCCGAGGCGCGGATCGTCAGGATAATCGCCAACCAACAGGATGGAGAGAAGGCGTGCCGGCACGCTCAGTTCCGCCGGAGGCGCGACAACGTCACTGGCAGCGCAAACTGTTCGTCGTAAAGACGGCGTCCGCGCGCGCCCATTTCGCGCCGGAGCTCCGGGTTGCGGGCAAGCTGCACCGCGCGTTCGACGAATGCCTCGTCGTCACCCGCCGGAGCAAGCGACACGGCATTGCTCTCGGTCCACACCGCTTCTGTGAGCCGTCCTTGCGTCGTGATGACGGATACGCCGCTGGTGAGCGCCGCCATCATCGACGTTCGCCGCGTTGTCACGCCATCGGGGTACGGCTGTACGAGGATGTGGCACGCGCGCAATGCCGCAGCGATTGCGACACCGTCTTCATCGGGAACAACGTCGATGCGCTTACGCACGGCGGGGATGAGGGAACGCGCGAACTCGCCGGCGCCGCGTCCCGCCAGCTGCATGCGGGCGTCCGGCAAAGTCCGAAGGATTTCCGGGAGGACTCGCGAAAGCTCGCCCGCGACATGGTCGCCGTATGTGCCGAAGTGCCCGATAACAAGTGGGCCGCGCGAGCGGCCACGCGCGGCCGTCACTGCTTCTGACGCGACATCAACCGGAATGGTCGCAGGAATTGGAAGTACCTCTGCGTCCATTCGCGATCCGAATGGAGCGAGCAGTCGTTTCCACGTTTCGGTCGAGTAATACACGCGTGTCGCTGACTGCAGCAGGAGGCGGGCCATTCCACGCTGAACGAGCGCGAACACATTTCGCCACGGACGGCTGAAACCAAAATAGAAAAACGGCTCGTGGAACATGACGCGCACGTCCACGCCTCGCCGCCGGAGCTTTCCGATCCAGCGGCAGAACGGCACGTTCATGCCGCGCAGTCCGAATGCCGCGGGGACGTACTGGACCAGCACGATGCCGGGCTCTGATGCGATCGCAGAGTCGAGAACGTGTCGGCTTCGACGTCCGAAGCGATCGGGAAGCAGGTGTGGATGCCAGACGCGAACGCGATCGCCGCTCCGCTCGAGTCCGCCCGCGAGCAGCGCGGAGTAATCGCCCACACCGCCGCAGCCTGGGGGGAATTCGGGCGCGAGCAGATGCCAGGTTTTCACTCGGCCGCGGTGGGCAGCCCCGATGCCTGCTGCAGGACGCGCGTCAACGCGGCGACGTGCGCATCGATCGTAAATCTTGCCGCGGCGGCGAGCGCGCCCGCGGAGAGACGTGCGTGCAGCGCCGGGTTTCCCAGAATCTGGGCGATCGCGTCCCCCATGCCATCCGAGTCTGTGGCGGGATCGATCAGCCGCCCGTTCTCGTCGTTCGTCAGCCAGTCGCGGATACCGCCGATATCGAACGCGACGGCAGGCGTGCCGAACGCGGCCGCCTCGAGCCCGACCAGTCCGAACGGCTCCGGCCATCGGCTCGGAACGGCAAGAATGGACGCGTCGCGAATCAAGCGATCGCGCTCGTCCGCAGTCACCCACCCTGGAAACGTTGCGTTCACTCCACGCGCGACAGCAAGGTCGCGGACGTACGCAAGCTCCGGCCCTTCGCCGGCAAAGACGGTCGTGAGCGGTCGTCCGAGGCGACGACCGGCGGCCGAGACCGCGTCAACGACCGCGTCCGCACCCTTCAGATTGGTCAGCCGGCCGATGAACAGCACGTCGATCGGACGGGTTCCGCCGACCTGTGCATCGCGCGGCACTGGTGGCGCGAACAACGGGATTGCGTGCACGCTCCCCGGCGGCACGCCGGCGCGCAGATACTCGTCTCGCATGTAGCGGCTCGCCACGACGATGGCCTGGTATTCGGAAAACAGCGAACGCTGCTCGTTGCCCCACTTGTACTCGCGCATCATGCGTACCGGACTCGCATGACCGCATCGCCTCGGCAGGTAGTGGACCAGGCAGCCGGGGCCGAACGTCCTGGCGCACGCGACGATCGCCGGAAACACGAACGTCTTCTGCCCGCTGACGCACGTCCCGAAATGTCCGTGCATCATCTTCACGACCGGCCATTCGTCAATCAGGCGCGACTCGACGTCCAGCGAACGCATGTTGTGCGAGAGGCAGACATCAGGGGCGAATTCACGCACCTTGCCGATCGCGTTTTCAAGCCCGAGATCCTGGACGCCGGCATGCCACGTGCCCTCCGGGGCAATGCGTTGCGGCGCTGTTTGGCTTGCAGGATTGTCGTGCAGAACACCGATATCGTGTCCCGCGCGGTGCAGCGCGGGCAGCAGCGTCGACAGATACGTCTCGACGCCTCCTCCTCCGGTGAGCCCCTCGTTGACAAAAAGGATGCGCATCAGGCAGCCCTCATGCGAACGCAGATTCCTTCTACCGACCAGGGATCAGCGATCCCGGGCAGCGCTTCGATCACGAGCTTCTGATTTCGCAGCTCCTCCTCGATGTCCGCTCGAGTAATGCCCAATGCCGGCCAGACGGCTGGATGCAATTCAACGAAAAGCGCGAGGTCACCCCGCCGCGCGGCGATCGTGCGCCGCGCGCCGCGAAGCGCCGCGAGCTCCGTCCCCTCGATGTCGATCTTGATCACGTCCGGCGAGATGTGCGCGTCCTCGCAGAAGTCATCGATGCTCAGTGACGGAACGGAGCAGGCATGGGTCGCCTCCCCGGTCACGATCCGGTTATCGCCGTGCGTTCCCGCATCTGTGAAGCTCGCGATGCCGCTGCGATCGCTGATCGCTTCAGAACGAACGACAACTCGGCGGGACAAGCCGTTCACATCGACATGCCGAATCAGTCCGGCGCGGCTCGCCGACGCCGGCTCGAACGCAAACACGCGTCCGGACTCACCCGCCCAGGAGGCGAACAGCAGCGTGTACGACCCGACGTTCGCGCCGATGTCGAGCACCGTTGATCCATTGCGCACGTGTTGCTTGAGCGCAGCGTACTCTTCGAGATTCCAGGTGAGATGCCGGTATTCGGGATCGACGCGAAACGACTCGCCACCGGGAAGCCGGCAGACCAGATGATCGCCTGGCATCGCGCCGAGCAGCAGCGAATACCCGCGTTTGAGCGGCCGCCGCAGCCAACCGGGCACACGACGTGCTGATCCGGACCCGATGCGTTCGAGCCAGTTCGCGTGCCGATAGTTGCGGCCGACGCCCGTTTGCATCGTCACGACTGTGCGGGACCCGCTGCGCGGACGATGGCGCGCGCTATCCCCGAGAGCGTGGCTCCCCATCCCGCGCCTGTGGCGCGGCGAGCCCACGTTCGCCTTGAACGCGGATGCTGTCCGGCTATCGTCGCATCCCAGCGTTCGTGAAACAGCAAGCCGTTACGCAGCACGCGCGCGAGGTAGGCGGCCGACGGGTTCGCACCAGTCGTCGTGCTTCCCAGGTGGTCATAGCCGCCGATCCGTTCGTAGCCGCACGTGGCGACCTTCCAGCCCGCCTCGCGAATCCTGTATGCGAGATCTGCCTCGTCCCACTCGGTCGGACGAAACGCTTCGTCCAGCGCACCGACGCGATCGATGCAGGCGCGCCTTACGACCCATGGGCGAATGACAACGTCAACTTCCTGAAGGCGAAACCAGTTTCCCGGCCGCGGGCCGATCGTGCTCTGCAGCCGGCGCCAGTCCGTCAGATCCTCCCATCGCACGATCGGATCATCCACCGGCGTGCAGTTCAAGCCGCGGCTGAGACTTATCAGGCCGAGGTCGGAATAGGCATCGAACGTTCGCACCAGCTCGGGAACCAGCCAGCCCGCGCGCAGGAACATGTCATCCTGCCACGCCATCAACAGTCCACCGCGAGCGTGCGCCATCCCCGCGTTCGTACAGCGCAACTCGTGCGCGTCGTCCTGGTGGATCCAGCGCAGGCGCGAAGCGCCCCACGATGTCGCTGACAGTTTCTCGAGGAACGCGGGAGTCTCGTCGCGACAGCCGTCCTCGACGACGATGATTTCAATGTCGTCGCCGCCGAAACGCTGCCAGGCATCGAGGCACTGACGGAGCACCGCTTGGTTGTTGAACGTCGGAATGACGACGCTCAGCGCCGGAACGCGTTCAGCTGCGGCGGCCATAGGCCTGCAGATTGAACGAGATCGGCAGCGCGGCGCCGCCAGGCAGTACGCGTGCGACGTAGTACGTCGCGAGTCGAACCATGCGATCCGCGCTGAAACCGGGGGCCTCCGGCAGTTCGGGGACAGCAGTCTGGACGGTCACGTCGCGAAAGCCAGCCTCCGACAGCGCGCGCCGCAACGATGCCGCGGAAAAGTGATTCACGTGCACGAGATTGTCCGCGAGGGTCGCGCGATATGACCGCCGGAGGCGCGCCCGCAGGTTCTCCTTGAATCGCTGCGCATGACCGTTGGGCACTTTGACGGCGATCCAGCCGCCGGCGCAGAGCAGCGATCGCGCGCTTCTCAGCACCTCCATCGGCTGAGGCACGTGTTCGAGCACGTCCGTCAGCGTCACCGCGTCATAGCAGCGCGTCCGATTGAACGTGTGGATGTTTCCCTGGTGCACGATCGCGCCCGACGCCTGTGCAGCGTATGCCGCGGTCCTTGGATTGAGCTCCAGACCTTCGCCGTCCCAACCCTCGCGCCGCGCGAGGCGGAGGAAGCGGCCGGCGTGCGCGCCAACGTCGAGGAGCGCTCGCCCCGCCTTCGCACGCGCGCGCAATGACGCGAGGATGTCCGCGAAGATTCGATCCTTGTACGGCGCCTCGTGCTCCCTGACGATCCAGTCGTCCGACCACCGCTGGTCGTACATCCGGTCGAAGTAATTCGGCAACGACGGCAACGCCGCCGGTTGCGTGAAGCCGCAGCCACGACATCGCTGCAACACGATGCGCGCTCCGGTGTACTCCGCGAGCTCCGGATCCTGCTTCGTGTATTCGGACAGATCGAAGATTGCTTCGTGAACCGCGTCGAACTCGCGCTCCTCGCAGACCCAGCATGCAGGAACATCGACGAAGCCGGCCGGCATCAGAGCTGTTCCACAATGCCGGCTACTTCGACGGCCATGTCATCCCAGGAGCGGCGCCGCAGCACCGCCCCGAACGCCTTCGCGCGCTGCCGCCATCCAGCATCATCGGAGCGCCACAACCGGAAGCGATCGACGAGATCCTTCGACGCAAGGGGAAGCGGCAAGGTCAACGGCCTCAGTTCTGGCGGGATCCGCTCGGCGACGCCTGCAATCGCCGACACGATCGCCGGGATGCCGCGGCACAGCCCCTCGTGGACGCCAAGGCCGTAGGCTTCGTAGCGCGCAGGGTGCACGAGGACATCAGCGGCCGCGAGCAGGCGCGGCACATCGTCACGAAATCCAAGGAACGAGATTCGGCCTTCGAGCCCCTGCTCCACCGCGCGCCGTTGCCAGGAGGCGACCTCTGCGCCCGTTCCGACGACGGCGAGATCCGCGTCCCACGACGCATCGCGACAGAGCTCCTGCCATGCATCGAACAGGATGTCGAATCCCTTGCGGCGATCGCCAAGGGCGCCGATGAACATCGCCAGCGGGCGGCATACGTCGTTGTTCAGCGACGTGCGCGCTTCGCGGCGCGCGTCATTGTTCAGCGACGCGCGTGCTTCGCAGCGCGCGTCATTGTTCAGCGACGCGCGTGCTTCGCAGCGCGCGTCATTGTTCAGCGACGCGCGCGCTTCGCGGCGCGCGTCTTCGGATATCGCACCGAACTGTGCCGCATCCGTTCCGTAGTACACGACGCGAATTTTCTCCGCGGGCACGTTGTAGTGACACCGAACGTCCTCGGCCGTGCGCTCGCTGTTGCAGATGACGGCGGGCGCACGCGCGATGGCATCTGCCTCGCTCGCGAGAAATCGCTTTCGGCCCGCCCTCGCCGTCATGCGCGCGCGTGGTTCCGCCGTGTCCGGCGCGTAGGCGGCGTGCAGGTAGTGAATCCACGTGGGACCGCGCCATCGCGCATTGCCGCCGTTCGAGAGCAGGCGGGCGGCAGGCCCGAGGCGGCGCGCCGTCGCCGATGCCTGGAGCGCGAGAAGCGGCCCGCCCATCAGGTGAGACCCGAGCGGTCGCGATGCGTGATGGATCGTGATGTTTCGCAGCGACGCGAGATCGGGCCACACACGGTGCGCCACCAGGTGCACGTCGCGTCCTGAAAGCGCCAGGTACCGCGCCAGCGCGTAGTTCGCGCGATCCATTCCGCCGAGCGGCGTGAAGTCGCCGGCCGCGAGCGCCCACCGCATCATGCGTCCTGCACGCCGTAGCGCCACGCAACGCCGTGAAGCGCGCCGGCGAGGAACCAGTACTGAATGCCGATCTGCGCGACGAACGGCGTGAAGCTGAGAATCGTGATCGCAGGGCCCAGGCCGGCAGCGAGCACGACCGCGGCACAGACAGCGAGGCGCGGGAACTGCGTCTCCATCGCGACGCGCCATTGCGACCGGGTCACCGACACGAGCGCGCCGAGGTAGGCGGCCACCATGAGGACGCCGCCGTCGATCATCCACCCTGTGAACTGAATCTCCGCCCAGATTGGGGGACTGTTTGGATTGTTGCTGCCGAAATAGTTGGCCGCCATTCCCCAGCGCGCCAGGCCGGCGCCGATGGGATACCGGAACAGCAGTTCGAAGAAGGTAAACGACAGCTGCGTTCCGCGCGCACCCTGATAAACGGAGAACGGATCCGAGGCGAAGAGCGATGCAACGCGTTCGGTGATCGCCGTACCGCCGAGCGCAACAGCGGCCGATAGACTGACGAAGACGATGGCCCCCGCGAGGATGGAGAACTGCGACGCGCGACCCGATCGGCCCTGACGAAACGCGACCGCCGCATACGTGAGCATCATGACGACCGTGGCGACAAGGCTGACGCGGACCTGGCTCAGATAGATCGCGGAGAGCCCGGCGGCCGCAACGACGAGCGACAACAGGCGCTTCCATACCGGAATCGCGCTCACGGCGAACACCATGCCGAGCAGCGCCGCGAACATCGCGGGGCCGGCGACGGCGCCCGGCGTATCGAACAGTCCAGGGGGACGGATGATGCGCACGCCGTTTGGACCGATGTACGTGACCGGACCAAGACCGGCGTCGCCAGCCGTCAGGATGCGGGAGAATTCCGCCGGAAGCCAGCGCGCGGGATCGTAGACCTGCAGCACGCCGACGACGGCGTTGGCGCCCGAACACAACAGGAGGATCCACATGATCCGGGCGAGCTGTTCGGGAGATTTGACGAACTCGGGCGCCCAGAAGAGCGGCGCGAGCACCGCAAAGTACACGGCCATGTGCGCGAAACCGCCGACCAGTGAAGACGTCTCAGGGTGGAAAACCATCACGGCGAGCAGCGACATGATCACGGCGACCCACGGTTGCGCTCTCGATCGCGGCGCCTGCGAAACAGACTCGACGTGGTACCAGGCGAACGCCGCGAGACTGATCGCGAACGCGCTGAAGCGGATCGGCAACCGGAACGCCTGGCTGCCCGGCAGGTACAGCAGCGCGGGCAGCGCCGTCTGGCTGATGATGAAGATTTCCGCAAAGCCGAACGGCACGCGCGAGGGAACACTCGCTTCGATGTAGGCGGCCGCGCGAACTTCAGTGACCGGCATGGGTCGTGACGCGCGCGCGCGCCTCCTGGTACACGTCGATGAACGCGCGGGTAAAGTCGTCCGGATCGAACTGCCGGATTGCGGATCGGCGACCCGCCTCGCCGAGCCTCGCGCGCAGGGCTGCATCGGATGCGAGCCGCTCGATGCACGTCGCAAGCCCCTGCGCATCGCCTGGTGCGTGCGTCAGCGCGTCGACCCCGTCGGTCACGAGCTCCGCGGCGCCTCCCGCGGCGCTGACGATGACCGCGCGCCCCGACGCGAGCCCTTCCGCGATGACAAGGCCGAACGGTTCCGGCTGCGTGCTCGCGTGCACGACGACGTCGAGGGCACGCAGCGCGGCGGCAGGTCGGTTGACGAAGCCCGTCAGTCCGACGCGGCCCGCCAGACCGGGAGAGGCGATCGTCCGTTCGAGCTCTTCACGCGCGTGCTGGCTTCCGGAGGTGTCGTAGAGCGCGCCACCGATAATGTACGCGCGACAGGGAATCGCCGGATTGATCTTCCGGATCGCTTCGAGGAACGTCATGTGTCCCTTCCAGCGTCCGTACGTCGCAACGAGCCCGACGCGCACCGTGCCGGCAGGCGCGGGCGGCAGGCCGGCGAGACGATCGAGATCGAGCGTGTCGCCAACGGGTGAGAATTCACACGTGTCGACCGCGTTATGGATCGTCGTCACCGGAACCGGTGCGTCGAGCGCTGCGGTGACTTCCGACGCGACGCTGCGGGAATTCGCGACGAGCGCGGCGCACCGGCCGATGTAGCGGCGCAGCAGCCTTCGGCTGATCGGGCGCCGCGCGACGTATTCGTGAATGTGCCAGACGAGCGCGGCGGGCGGCCGCATAACGCGCGCGCTCAGCACGTGCACCTTGAATCCGTTGCTGTGCACGACGTCAGGAGACAGCTCGGAAAGCAGTCGCTCGAGGCGACGGCTGTAAGGCGCGAGGCTGCCCGCGGCCAGCAACAGCGACGCGCCGCGGCCGATCAGGGCCGCGGCACTCGCGCCCCGGGATTCACCCACGCGCGTCAGTCGTTCCGGCAGCGGCAGGATGTGAGCTCGCGCGCCCGACGCCTCGACCGCTCGCGGCAGCGGACCTTCGCGCGGGACGATCACGTCGAGCGGCCAGGCCGGAACGATTCGCCGCAATCCGCGAACGAGCTCGAGCAGGCTGACTTCCGATCCCCCCATCTCGGCCGACACGCTCAGGAACGCGACCCGCAGCGGCGGCGCCGTGGCCGTGACGGTCACTTGCGTCCCACCGCGACGATGTTGTCGGAGAAGCGACGCGGCGCCAGCCGGGCGACGGCCGAAGGATAGTGAAGGGCGCTCAACGGCAGCCGACCGTGGCAGGTGAAGGTGACGCCGGTATCGCACAGGCCGCACTCCGAGAAGATGCGGCGAAGGTCGGCTTCGAGGAGAGCGGTCACGTGCGCCGGATATTCGCCGTCCTGGAACGCGGAGAAGCGTCCCTTGAGAAGCAGTGTGAGCAGGCTGAGCGCGCTCAACTGATTCGGCGTCGTCACGACCACCCAGCCGCCGGGCCGCACGACGCGCGTAAGCTCGCGGACAAACGCGCGCGGATTCTCGAGGTGCTCGATGACTTCGACGGCGACCGCCGCGTCCACGCTTCCGTCTGCGAGCGGCAGACGTCCGGTGTCCAAATCGATCGATCGGAAATCCACGTCGTCCGGCAGCCCTTCATAGCGGACGGCATCGAGTCCAATGCAGGATGCAAACGTTCCCCTTAGCGCCGGCCACAACGCGCCAGAACCGCAGCCCACGTCGGCGACGATGCCGCGCGCGCCGCGCGCGGACAGCAGATCCGCGACAGTGCGACAGATCCGATCGTCGCTGCGACCGAGACTGAGGCGGGCACGGGCCTCGATGGTGGGGGCAGGTGACATCATGCCGCGGAGCTACGCAGGCGCTGTTCGCGAACCGCATCGCACACGTGTCGAACGGCGTCCGCGGGATCGCTGATGCGCCGCGCCCGGGCGGGTCCTTGCGAACCGAGCGCATTCCGTAATGACGAATCGTCGATGAGCCGTTGCAGCGCCGCACCGACGAGTGCAGGCGTGGAGTCGCGCACGAGAATGCCGCACTGCTCGTCCACGATTTCAGTCGCACCACCCATCGCGGTAGTAATGACAGGTGTTCCAGCTGCGAGCGCCTCGACGAAGACGACGCCGAATGGTTCCGGAGCCGTGTTCGGCTGGCAGTAGATGTCAGCGGCAGCCATCAACCGGGGAACATCGACGCGCTCTCCCAGGAAGCGGACGGCCGTTCCCGCCGCGAGACGGGACAACATCTCGGCATACGCAGCTTCCGCCGGTCGCTGAGGTCCACCCGCAATCCACACGACGATGTCGCCGCGAAGCTGGCGCGCCGCCTCGATCAGGACGCGATGCCCTTTCCACGCTTCGAGCCGCGCAGCAATGAGAATGACGCTGGTCGCCTCGCGCGCGCCGAGTTCTTCGCGGAGAGTCCGGCGTTCAATCGTGGAGACATCCGGAGCCGCGGCAACCGCCGGATGGATTACGTCCTTCGCTACGCCGGGCATCCATTGCGCGACGAGCGCTGCCGTATAGCCGCTGTTACAAATGAACCGGTCGGGGGGCATGCGTGCGACGCGCCGCTCGGACCATTGATCGCCGTGTGGCGCATCGTGCACCCACATCAGAAGCGGGACGCCCGCCCGGCGCGCGGCTGGCCCGGCCAGCGCACAGGACCATGGCGCGTGCGCGATCACCGCGTCATACGCGGATGCCGAGATGACTCGCCGCAGCGCGCGTCGCGCCCGCCACACCGTGTCGGGGCGCCGGAAGCGCACGTCACCGATGACGTGAGGTGTTACGCCATAGTCACGCAGCTCGCGCGAGAGTCTCGCATCGAAGCTGAGCGCGATGTCGTGCGCGCACTCGTCGTTCGCGGCCGAGACGATCCCGAGCAGCATCCGCTCGATGCCGCCAAAGAGATTGCCTGCCGTGACGTGAAGGATGCGCACGCGTCTAGTGTCTAGAAGATGCGCTGCGGTACGCGGATGGTGTCGTTTGCGAGAACGGGGTCGGTCAACTTCGCCCGCCGCTTCTCCATCCTGCCGTTCACCACGCGCTCGATCTCAATTCGCCCGAGGCCGGCACGCTCGGTCGGCCCGCCGGCCAGCGTCAGCGCGCGTTCGACGGTCAATCCGTCTTCCCACGTGTAAGAAGAGGGCGAGCGCACCTGGCCGGTGATGAAGAAGCTTTCAGCTTTGGGGACGAGGACGGTATCGCCGTCCTTCAGCAGCACGTTCTGCGCCTTGCCGGTTTCGATGTCCCGCCGCGATACGCGGATTTCTTCGATGGCGCCGGCGGCGTTTCGCCGGCTGATGAGCACGTACGATCCGGCGTCAGTGGTCAGCGATCCGGCCTGTGCGAGAACGCTCGTCAGCGACACGTTCCCCTGCAGGATGTATTCACCGGGACTGCGAATGCCAACACCCTGCACGCTGACGGTCTTGCTGCGGTACTTGACCACGGTCACGCTGACGGACGGATTCACGAGGAACCCTTTCGACAGCCGATCCTTGACCTCCTTCTCCGCGGCGCGAGCGCTGAGCCCACCCACCTTCACACGGCCGATGTAGGGACAATCAATGGTGCCGTCGTTGTCCACCGTGACGCTGGCGCGCGACGCGTCCGGTTCGCCGAACACAGTGATGTCGAGCACGTCCGCAACGCCGATGACGTAGTCGTCGGACGCCGGCTGCGTCCCCCTTGCCGTGGCCGTGGCCGGCGGCAGCGCGGACTGGAACAGCAGCAATAGAAGCGCGAGCATGTTCATAGCGTCGTCCCCCACGTCAATCCCGCGAAGATGCGGTGATTCCGATAACGGTGCTCGGCGGATCGATCGGAGTCGCGGCGGGACCAATCCATGTTGATGCCGATGCGCACGCGGGTCGAGAACCGATAGCCGATGCCGCCGCCATAACTCATCATCGTGTCGCGACCGGCATCAGCAGCCACGCCGCGGTAATCCATCAGGCTGCGCGTCCCGGTACCGCGCACATCCAGCGGACCGACAACCGCCGTCGTCCATGTGATGCCAACAGTGCTGCCGATGTAGTAGTCCGTCGCCTCGTCGTACGAGTACTGCACGTCGCGGTTGACGAGGGCCTGGAGCTGGTGCCGGCCGTAGATGGTTGCGGCGACCGAAACCGTGGAGACCAGGCCCGAATAATCCGGAAGCGTCGGCGACAGCGTTTCGAAACGCCGGAAACCAACCGACGCATTGCCCGTGATGAGGCCGCTCGGACTGAACGTGAGGCCGGGCGTCACTCGCCATGTGTTCGAGTTGCGATCGGGTGCCAGCTGGAAGCGCTGCTGCTCGCGCGCGACGAGCATGGTGAAGCGCGTCAGCGGCGTCAGCTCGATCCCGAAGCCGCCGTCCACAGTCTGCCTGTGGCCGTCGAAGCTCCGGCGCAGGTCCACGCCGCGGAATTCCGCGCCGGGATCGAACGCGATCTTCGTGCGTGTCGCGTTCAATAACAGACGCGTGCGCGAAGCAACGGCGATCGCCACGCCCGCGCCGTACATCAAGTCGCGGTGCCGGGCGCGCGCGTCCACTTCGGCATTGAGCCGCGAGCGGCTGCTCACGCCCTGCGCTGTCGCATACGGGCGGAATCGTCCGAGGTCGAATTCGAGACGCGCGAGCCCTGACGTGTTCGTGCCCCGCTCGCTTGAGTACTTCCGGTAATACACGTAGTCGGTCGTCGTCCCGTACGTCAGGCGCAGGCGGCGCATGCGAAACGTGACGTCCGCGCGCGGCGTCAGCGTGAACGTGAAGTCCGTTTTGGGATCGACCGGTTCGTTGAACACGTTGTTGTCCACGCCCATGTCTCGCAGGAGCAGACTCGGCGTCAGGCGAACCGGCCCGAGAACGACCGTGCCCGGCGGCGGGGTGTCGGGATCCTGCGCCGCTGTGGCGATTGGCGCAAGCGCTCCGGCGGCACAGGCAAGAGCAGCTGCGAGACGAAACACGCGGCGCATCAGGACGCCACCCGCGTAGAGGTTCGCCGCATGATGCCGAGCTGTCGTGTCTTGCGATAGAGATTGGCGCGCTCAATACCGAGCGTGCGCGCCGCCTCACTCATGCGCCAGCGATGGCGTTCGAGGACAGACGCGATGTACTCGCGCTCGAACTGCCGCCGCGCCTCGCGCAGGCTGACGTGCGGCGCGATTCTCGCGAACGCACCGTCGATCGGCAGGTGTGCGAGTACGTCTTCCTGACGGATCGCCCCTTCGGGCGCGGCCGACAGCACCCGTTCGAGTACGCTGCGTAACTCGTCGAGATTCCCGGGCCATGCAGGGGCCGCGAGGACAGTCAGTGCGGCTTGCGTGAACGAAGGCGGCCGGCCGCCGCACAGCCGCGCCGCGATCGATTCCGCGATCGCAGGAATGTCATCCGGCCGCTCGCGCAAGCTCGGGACCGTGATGCACACCTGCGATAGGCGGCGAAAAAGATCCGAGCGGAGCTGGCCGTCGCCGACATCCGACGCGATCGAGGCGGGACCTTCCGCGAGCACCCGGGCGCGAACGGCAACCCGGCGTCCACCTGTTGCCACTTCGCGATCGCGCAGCACGCGCGCGAGCCGCCGCTGCGTCGCAGCCGGAAGCTCCAGGATCTGCTTCAAGTAAAGCGTGCCCCCCTTGGCGCGGAGCAGGGCCGAGCGTGATCCAACGGCTTCGACTTCCGCTTGCGTAACTTGGCGCGGCAGCTTGCCGAAAATCACGCTGTCCACGTCGGCATCGGCGGACGAGCAGTCAATGACGACGAGTGGCTGACGGGGCCGGCTGCCTTCATGGAGCGCGCGCGCGATCGCATCGGCGTCGAGCCCACGATCCGCGATGATGAGCGCCGGCGCCGCGCTGCCGGCGGCGGCCTCGAACGCGGCGCGGGCCCGTGCGGTAGCCGCCGAAGGCCCCATCAACGGGAGGGGCCAGTCGTCCCTTCGCAATGTATGCATGTTTGTTGAGTAGATAGAGCTTCGCCCCGTGACTTACAGGGCGCAGGATGGCGGGAAGCACGAATTCTGACGGAATGGGGCCTTTGTGTCAATAGTGATACGCGAACGCATCACAAGAGACACAAGGGGTCTATCGGCGGGGCGTTCTTGTGAATGTGCGCCGCAGCCAGCGGCCCGGACGTCCTGCGTGATGACGGATCGTTCGCTGGCGCCTCAGCGTGGCGCCGACCAACCTGCGATCGAACGTCTCCACGTCGGCATCGACGTTCCGCAGGGTCCAGCCGGGATGCCGCAGCGGCCACGCGAGCGATGTGACTGGCCGGTGACAGAGGTCACCTCCCGTCGTATGCGTTGCGCGGGGATCGCTGCCGGCGTTCGAGACGAGGTTCACGCCGGGATGGATGGCGAGTCCTTGCGTCATGCAGCTGTACCACCACGCGTAATCCCAGTCGGTCAGCGATCCGCCGGCGCGCTGCTGGAAGACATCGGTGAGGTAGTTGCGTTCGTCGGCTGTATCGAAAAGCGACTCGAGTTCGGGACGCGCGCGCAACGTGGCCCACGTGGACAGCTCGCGATCGCAGAGCGCCCACGCGCGCTTCCACGTCGCCCACCCCCACGTCAGCGGGTACTTCGAAAAATAGTACGAGTCATCGATCGGACGAGTCGCGTAGGTTTCGCCGCTGATGTGCATGATCCGCGTGTCATCACGGTAGCGGTCCAGCAGCTCCCCGCAGAACGGGAAGAAATCCTGCGCCGGCACGCAGTCGTCCTCGAGCACGATGCCGCGATCGGCGTGCGTAAACAGCCAATCGAGTGCGGACGTGACGCGCGCGGCGCAACCGAGGTTGTGCGCGGAGAAATCCGTCTGCACTTCGCACGGCCAGGTGACGCTGGTCGCCGCCACGCGCGCGGCTTCGCACGCCGCACGCTCGGAGTCGCCGGCCGGACCATCCGCCGCGACGAACAGCCGCTTCGGACGCGCGGCCGCGATCGCCTGCAGCGTCACCGCCGCGAGATCGGCGCGGCGGTAAACGATGAGGAGCACGGGCACGTCGATCATGGTCAGGACCTCGGCGCTACGCGCGACCCCTCGAGAATCCGTTCGAGCACATGTGCCGGCGAGAACTCGCGCAGCGCGCGCGCGCGTCCGCGATCGACGTACGCCTGCCGGCGCTGATCATCGGTCAGCAGCTCCACACAGGCCCGGACGAAACGCCGGCGATACAGCCATCCACGTGGATGGCCGGGGATCAGCACGCCGCCGTCGCCCACTGTCTGCACGAGCGCATAACGTTTTGTCGTGACCGGAACGGTTCCCGCCGCAAGACACTCAGCGGCCGCGAGACAGAAACCCTCTTCGAAGTTGCACGGGTACGCCATCACACGCGCGCGCTGCTGCCACGCCACGAGTTCGGAACGCGACACGTGGCCGAGATAATCCACCCCCTCATGTCCCTCAAAGAATCGCATGAATGCGGCCTTTGCCGGCTGCCCTCCCCACAACGAGAAATCCGACGTGATCGCAAGGCGCGCATCCGGCACCTGGCGTCGAATCCGCGGGAATAGATCCTTGAGGTAGAACAGCCCGCGATCCGGCGCCGAACAATACACGAGGAGCCGCTCCTTCCTGCCGGGCCCGTCGCTGTAGTCGCTCGTGTCAATCGGAGCGCAGCCGAGCGACACGAGCGCGGATTCACCGGTTGCCGCGGCAAGATGCATCCGCTGGAAGTCGGACAACGTGAACGAGACGTCCGCCCATCGGCGGCATCGCTCGATCGACGCGCGATCCGGAATGTGCACGTCGGTCCAAATGAAGATTTTTTGTCCGCTGCATTCGGCAGCGGCCGGTGACCAGTGCTTCCAGAGAACGACCGCGTCGAACGCTGTGTCGGGGATAGCGTTGAGCGGCATATAGCGTACGCCGCGCTCTGTTGCCACCGAGCCCACGCGATTCGCCACGACAACGTCAGCCCCGCGCGCCGCGTATGCTTCCGCAAGAAGCACGACGCACGCTTCGGTCCCTCCGACACCCTCGCCGCGAAAGTCTGCCGCCGTGAACGGAATTCCGAAGTCGCAGACGAACAGGACCCGCTGGCCCTGCAGGTCATTCATGCGGTGAGCCCGTGCACCAGCCGATCGAACGTGCCCTTCGCCGCCTGCAGCGTTGTCCACGTCCCCTGCTCGACGATGCGGCCGTGCTCGAAGACGACGATCCAGTCAGCGTCGCGGATTGTCGACAGACGGTGCGCGATCACGATGGTGGTGCGGCCGCGCGCCGCGTTGGTCAGCGCCTGCTGCACGAGCTGCTCCGAGACGGAATCCAGGTGCGATGTGGCTTCGTCGAGGACGAGGATGCCGGGATCGCGGACGATGGCGCGTGCGATCGCGATGCGCTGGCGCTGTCCGCCGGATACCATCGCGCCGCGCTCGCCGACAAGCGTATCGAGTCCGTCCGGCAACGCCGCGACCATGTCCGAGAGATTCGCGGCGGCGATCGCGTGCTCCAGCGCACCCTCCTTCACGTCCTGCCATCCGTAGAGCACGTTCTCTCTGAGCGTGCCGTGGAAGAGGAATGCATCCTGCTCCACGAGCGCGATCGATCGGTGCCAGCTCTCTGGTGAGAATTGCCAGTAGTCAGTCCCATCCACCGTGATCCGGCCGGACGTCGGGACACGGAGGCGAAGCAACAGCGAGGCGAGCGTCGACTTGCCCGATCCGGACGTGCCGACGATGGCGAGCGTCTGGCCGGCGCGTACGTCGAACGAAACATTCTTGAGCGCCTCCGTGCCGGTACCGTAGGTATACGAGACCTTTTCGAGCCGGAGTGCATCACGAAGGCTGCCGAACTCAATCGACCCAAACGGCCGCTGCGGGTAGATCGGCGTGCTCAACCACCGATCGACTTCGCGAATGCCTCCCGCCACGTAGAACAGATGCCCCTGCATGCTGTAGAGCGTGTTCATCAGCGGCAGCAGGCGCAGCAGCACGAACCCATACCAAAGGAGGTAGCTGCTCAGCATGTGACCGGGACGCACGAAGAAGATGTACGCGCACGCCACGATGACCATCGCGCCGATGACCGCCAGCGTTTCGGTGACGGGGAACAGCAATCCGTGCGCGCGGCTGGTCTGCTCCTCCGTCGCGGCCTGTGCGACGTTGACGTCGCCGAAGCGCTCGATTTCCGCCAGCTGCGCGTTGGTCGCGCGCACGACTCGAACGCCGGCGAATGACTGCTCGAGGACAGTGGACAAACGATGATTCAGGTCGGTGAGGTTGCGTCCGGCCTGGGTGAGCCGGCGATAGATCGCGCCAAGCGCTCCGCCGAGTCCGGCTCCGAGACCGACGACGAGCAGCGTGAGCGGCCACGAAATGTAAAAGAGCGCGCCCACATAGAACAGCGCGATCCCGAGTCGCTGCGTGAAGCTGATCGCCGCGTCTATCGCGATCGTCGTGCGGTATGTCTCGACGAGAAAGATGTTCGCGATCTCGCCGGTGGGCCGCCGGTCGAAGAGATCGAGGTCCGCGCGCTGCAGCCGCTCGAACAGCGCCGAACGCAGGCTCGTCGCCACCCGTCGCTTGAGCCGCGCGGCGAAGAGTTGCGCGACGTACGCCGAGAGATTTTTCGCGGCGATCGCCAGAACGATCGCGACGCAGCACACGCCGACGTAGTACGCGGGCGAGTGGTTGGGAAACTGCGCCTGCAGCCACTGGAGCGGGCGCATCGGGACGGCGTTCGTGCCGCCGAGCAGCAGCGACAGCAGCGGGACGAGGAGTCCGACGCCGACGCCCTCGAACACCACCATGACGAACGAGCTGGCGAGCGTCGCCGCCAGCAGCCCTCGACCTGCGCCGAGGTACGGCCGCAGCTGCCTCAGCAACCGCCATACGTCGGCGGACTGGATCAGCCAGGATTTCATGGAGCGCCCCTAGGATATGTCAGGACGTTCCCTTACGCCGCTCGAGCTCCTCTAGTGTCTTCGGCCAGTCCTCGCGCAAAAGCCGCGACAGCGCGCGGTCGGCCAGGAGCTTCCCGCCCGTCTGGCATACCGCACAATAGTTCGACTCGTTCCGCGCGAAGACAATGCGCTGAACGGGCGCGCCGCAGCGTGGACACGGCTTCCCGTACTTTCCATGGACGGCCATTCCCGGTCGAAACGCCGTCACCTTCTCGGGAAATGCCTCCCCCGTCTCTCTCTGCAGCTCCACCGTCCAATGCGCGAGGACTTCGCGCGTGGCCCGGTACAAGGTCGCAATATCGGGGTCGGTCAGCGCCTGCGTCAGTTTTATCGGAGACAACTGCGCTGCATGAAGAATCTCGTCCGAGTAGGCATTGCCGATCCCGCTGAACACGTGCGGATCCGTCAGCACGCGCTTGAGCGTGTGATTCTCCGCGCGAAGCGCGCGGGCGAAGTCCGCCTCGCTCATCGAAAACACTTCCCTGCCTCCGGGATCCATCTGCTCGACGGCTGTCTCGCCGCGGACGACGTGCAGCGAGGCCTGCTTGCGCGATCCGGCTTCGGTGATAAGCAGCGTGGCATCTTCGAAGTCGAACGCCGCGAGACCGACCTTCGCGGGAATCGCGATGCTGCGTTCCTTCCATCGCAGCCGGCCGGCGATCATGAGATGCAGTACCACGAACAAATCGGCGTCGAAGCCGAAGACGAGTCGCTTGCCCAGCCGGCGCAGCTCGCGCACGGTCCGTCCTTCGAGCGCGGAGATCGGTGGATCGAACGTCCGGACCAGGAAGGGACTGGCGATCCTGACGCGCTGTACCTGGCGTCCGATGATGCGCGGACGCAAGGCCGACAGATAGAGCTCGACGTCGGGAAGTTCAGGCATCCGGAGAGGAACGCGGATGCCACCGCAGGACGTCGTCGCGTACTTCGACAACGGCATCGGGATCCGCGTGCTGAATCCAGCCGACCAGCTCGTCGAGCCCGAGATAGCCGTCGCGGCCGTTGAAATAGCGCATGTCGTCGATCAGGACCACGTGTCCCATGACGCCATGCTGCCTGATCGCCCGGAGTTCCTTCACGATCGGGCTATCGAGCGCTCCTCTCGCGGTGACTGGTCCCGAGTAATGCGCATCGAGCCAGAACAGCGCGGGTTCGGCGATTGCGCCCAGCACCTCCGGCAGACGCGCGCCGCTGTCGCCGTGCAGCAGCGTGACGTGCGGCTGCGATCGAAAGCGATCAACGGCGCGACTGTGCCAACCCGGATCCAGTTCGATCGAATAAATTCGATCGAAGCGTTGTGAGACGGCATCGATCATGCCGCCCGCGAAAGTGCCGGTTTCGACGAACACGCGCGGCCGGAACCGCCGGCGGTACTCTTCGACGATGGCGTGTTTCACGGTAGGCGGCGGCGGAATGGGACGTCCGCGCATCTGCCACTGCAGGACGATCCGGCGATCGTTCAGCGGCCGCACCAGCGGGTGCATTGAGAAGCGACGCCACGCCTCGATCACGACGGCCATCCGGCGTCAGTACTCGAGCAGCAGCCGCGCCGCACGCTCGATGGCCGCTGCGCCAGGCAGATACGCCTCCTCGAGTGGCGGCGAATACGGCACTGGTGTGTCGAGCGCGCCGATGACGCGGACGGGAGCATCGAGCGATTCGAACGCCTCCTCCTGGATGATCGCCGCGACGCTTTCACCGATGCCGCCCGTGCGCGCATCCTCGTGAACGATCAGTACGCGGTTGCAATGCCGCGCGACCGCGAGCACCGACGCATGGTCCAGCGGCGCCAGCGTTCTGAGATCGAGGACGGCAATCGATCGCCCGTCCGCGGCAAGCCGCTCCGCTATCGATAACGCGGTGTGGACGTAGGCGCCATAAGAAATGATCGCAAGATCATCTCCGGCGCGGCGAAGCGCCGCGCGGCCGATCGGAATCGGCGCCGGTGGCGCGTCCTCTAGCCGCTGCTTTACGCGAGGATCGCGATAGAGCGCAATGTGCTCGTAATACAGGACCGGATCTGGATCGGCAACGGCAGCGGTCATCAGCGCGCGCGCGTCGGCGGGCGTCGACGGGACGACGATCTTCAATCCGGGCGTGCGGTAAAACCACGCCTCCGTGTTCTGGCTGTGGTACGGGCCGGCATGACGCAGACCGCCCCAGGGCATCCGGAGCACCATCGGCACCGAGCCGCCCCAGCGATAGCGGATCTTTGCGGCGTTGTTCACGAGCTGATTGAAACCCGTTGCAACGAAGTCGTTGAACTGCATCTCGCCGATCGGGCGCTGCCCGGCAAGCGCAGCGCCGACGCAAACGCCGATCACCGCGCTTTCCGCGAGCGGCGAGTTGATGATGCGCGGTCCGAACTCCTTCAGCAACGGCCGGAGCAGCAGGAACGCATTCCCGTACTGGCCGCCGACGTCTTCGCCGTAGACGAACACGCGAGGATCCGCGCGCAGCGCGTCCCCAACCCCCATCATCACCGCGTCGAGAAACGTGCTGCCTTTCGGATCGTGCGCGGCGTTGGGTTCGAGCGGTGGAAGCGGCGGATCGTAGTCGATGGTTGCGCGCATCGCCGGATCGAGCACCTCGACGCGAGCGCGGGCGGCTTCGCCGGCGAATACGCCTTCCCCCGCCGCGTCTGGGGCCGGCCAGGGTGCCGCGATGACGACTTGCGCCTGCGATTCGACGAGCGCCTCGGCATCCTTGCGAATGCGATCGGCTTCTCCGGGTGCAACGACCCCTTCCGCTTCGAGTCGCGCCGCGTACGTCGCCAGCGGATCGCGCGCGCTCCAGTATGCGTACAGATCCGGGTTCGCGTACCCCTGATCGGTGAGAGGCGGGTAGTCCCACGAGATCTGCGGGTCGCGGCCGAGATAAAGCATGTCGTCGTGATGCGCGTGGCCGCACATGCGCATGCACACGAGCTCGATGAGCGCCGGTCCCTTGCCCTCGCGCGCGCGCTCGACGGCCCAGGCAAAGGCGGCAGCAATCTCGTCCGGGTCGGTTCCATCGATCGTGATGCCGGGAATGCCGTAGCCGGCGGCCTTCTCCGCAAACACACGCACCGCGGACTGATCGGCCACGGGAGTCGAGAGCGCCGTCTGGTTGTTCTGCACGCAGAACACGGCGGGCAGCGTGCGCGCGGCGCAGAGATTAATCGCCTCGTGCCACTCGCCGAGCGATGTTCCCCCTTCGCCGATGAACGACAAGGCGACCCGTCCTTCAGCCCGCTGCGCGAACGCCATCGCCATTCCGGCAATGGTGATCGAACTGATGGCGAGCGGCGCCGATGCCGGCAGGATGCCCCACGAGAAGTCGCCGATGTGCAGGTCCTTGCCGTTCATCGGCGGGCCCGCCTTCGCCATCTGCGCCGAAAGCACTATCCGTACGGTGTCGGCGTCGGGCTTCATCGCGATCGCGACACCGAGATCGCGAATCAGCGGCGCGACCACGTCGCCATGCCATTCGCCATTGCGTCGATACGCCTCGCCTCGGCGCAGGCGGATGCCCGCGGCGTAGATCGCCTCCTGCCCGAGCGAGCGAAATCCTTTTCCCTGGAACGGGGCGTTGCCGTAGCGCACCTCTCCACCGATGAAGAACGCCTTGAGCCGGTTGTCGGTCGCGCGCGTAAGCGCCATGCCGCGCAGCATCTCGCGCCGCTCGTCGGTGGTCAGCGAAGCCGCAATCGCGGCGCGTCGAAGAAAACCGTCACACGCGTCGACGAGATCGTCGACGGCGGCCGCCCAACGCGTACCTGCCGCAACAGCGGGAGTGGTCTCCGGAAGATCGGCTGGCGGCGCGGGCAGCAGGCGGCGAAGAGCGGGCCCGAGCTTTGCCCGCGCGCGCTCGATTGCATCGGCGCCGCCGGAGAGCTCGCCCGATGCAACGGCATCGAGGGCAGAAGACGCGGCGGCGGCAGCGAAGGGATAGCGTTCGAGCACGAAGGCGCCGAACCGCGCGGCAAGCGATGGCCGCACTTGGACGGCGACGCGTGGGTCCATGTCCAGATTATGCCCAGATTACCGTCACATTTATCGCCGTACCAGCGTGGATTGTATAAACGCCTCGATGTCCGCAGCGGGGCGCGCACCGGTCGTCCGTCCCTGCTCCCGGCCAGCGCCGAACACGGACATCGTGGGAATGGAGCGGATGTTGAAACGCTCGCCTAACTCCGGGATGGCGTCCGTGTTCACCTTCAACACGAGATAGCGCCCGGCGTTCGCGGCCGCGACGCGCGCGAGCTCGGGGGCAACCATCCGGCACGGCCCGCACCACGGCGCCCAGAAATCGACGACGACGGGAATGTCGGAGCTCGCGATGGCCGCATCGAATGACGCGGCGTCCGGCGTTTCGATCGCCGCGGCCGGCGGAGTCAGCGGCGTTTGGCACTTCCCGCACCGCGTGCCGGATGTGAGCCGCGAGAACGCCTGGCGGTTGCGCTGCCCGCACGAGGGACACGCCACCACGACGCCTTTCGAATCGAGAGTCAGATCAGCCATGTGCGCGCGCCACATCGTGAATCAATTCGACCAGCCGTCGCCGGTGGACGTCAGGGTCGGCATCTCGTTCAATCTTACGGCGGGCGGCTCTGCCCATCGATTCGCGCAGCTCAGCCGAGGAGATCAGTCGATCGAGCGCTGCGACGAGATCCGGGATATGCCCGAGTCGCACGAGGATTCCTGTCTCGCCGTCGTGGACGATCTCGGGGACCGCATTCAACTGGCTGCCGATTGCGGGAAGTCCCGCGGCCGCCGCTTCCTGGAAGACGAGCCCGAACGCTTCATTGCGCGTCGGCATGACGAAGATGTCGGCCGAGTGCCACGCTGCCGTCCACTCGGCCGTCTGTCCTCGCACGCCGCGCTGCTGCCGCACGCCCGCCGGCAGCGCGCTGCCGATCGGCCATCCCGTCACCAGCGTGAGGTCGGCCCTGCGCGCGAATTCCCCGGTTTCCCACGCGTGGAGTAGATCGTAGCCACCCTTCCGCGGGAAGTCGCCACCCACGAACAGGCAGTGGGGCCGCGAATTGCCTCGCGCGCGCCGCTCCTCGATCCATTTCGCGTCGAACAGGTCGAGCATCACCGGATTCGGCATCACGTGAATCGGCGTCGTGCAATCCGGGTACATGCGCCGTACATCTCGGTCGGCCCAGTGAGATGTGGACACGATCGCTGCGGCACGCCGCAGGATCTCCCCATCCCGCCGGACATTGAACGCCAGCGACCATCGCTCGGCGTCCGACTTCGCGTCCTGGAGCACGCACGTCTGCGTGCAGTCGAGCGACACGATCGACGGGCGGCGCGCCATCACGTCGAGGCTCGCGTACGCCGTCGCTTGCCGGTGGAAGTGGAGGACGTCGAAATGCTCGATGCCCCGCGCGAGCAGACGCCGCCTCGCGAGCAGGCCGCTGTTCCACTCGCGGCGGAACCGCGCCAGATCGACGTTGTGCTGTCCGGAAAAATCCGGCCAGAGCCGCGCGGACAGCACGCGGCGAATGAGCCGATCGCGCGCGCTGAGATGCTCGGTGAGCACGAAGTGCTCGGCGTGGATGTCGCGATCGTCGATGAACGCGCGACGCAGCCACGACGCGTACGACAGCAGCCCAAGGATGCCGCCGTTCACGAACGCCACGCGCGGCGTCATCAGGAGTCAGTCGGAGACTGCGAGCTCGCCGGGGACGATCGGCCTGGTGCGCGGCAACAGCCCGCGTCGCGCCATGTTGCCCACCCAGGCGAGGATGCCGACGAAGACCGCCAGCTTGAATGTGTCCATCGCCTGCGTGCGCGGCAGGATCTTCCAGAGCAGCCACAGGACCGGTTGCGCGATGCACACCGCCCATACCGATCCGTAGAAGTACCGCCGCTCGTGTCCTTCCCCCTTCGTCGAGGCCTTGACGCGCGGCAACTGCCCGAGCGCGCCGAGCAGCCAGATGGTGCCGGCCATCGGAAAGTACGCCGTTTCGTACATCTGCCGCAGCCGCCACTCGCCCGTCGCGATTGCGTACACGAGGCCGGCGATGTTCAGCAGCGCGAAGGTAATCGCCTCGCTCCAGGCCATCGTGTAGCAGATGCGGCGATACAACGGGTTCGGACGATCTTCTGTAAAGCGGATGATGTAGGGGCACGGTTCGACGCCCGGCAACTTGCCGAGAAACCCGGCGATGCCCGTGCCGGTCAGCACGGCAGCCATCCACGCGGCCATCCGCGCGTTGAACCCGTGCTCGAACAACGTGAACGTCATCGGACCCGGGGCGATGAAGAACACGAAGATCCAGATCGGAAGATGGTTCAGGCGATAGCTGACTTTGTTCCGCTCGCGGATGGGGCGATCGGACGCGAGCTCGACGCGGCGCGCGTGGCCATGTGACTGTTCGTATGAAGGCGGAAGAATCGATCGGGGCAGCACTGGACCTCGTACTCTAACAGAGCCAGAGCAAATGCGGCCACGCGGCGTTGCGCCATTCGTCGAGCGGCCGCAACAGCGCGTCGGCGGCTATCGCGGGATTCATCGCGCGGCGATAAACCGCCGGCGTCGCGTCGATCGTCCAGCCGCGATAGCCGTGATCGAGCAGCGCGCGAATGCACGAGTGCGGATCCACGCCGCGCGCCTGAAGCAGCGAAGGATGCAGCTCCAGCAGCACGGAACGATAACGCCTGCTCGCGAGACCGTCCCGCATCCCCGCGATCACGAGATCCTCGGCACCCTCGACGTCGATTTTCACGATATCGATCGATGGCAATGCGCCCGTGAGATCATCGAGAGAGCTGGCCGGCACGTCGAAGCGGCGATTGCCCTGACTTCCCGCGCTTGTCGCGATGCTCGTAATGCCGCGATTCGCATCCGTGTCCGCATAACCGACGAGCGTCATATGACCAGTTCCCGCTGCCGCCGCCATCTGCATCGACTGCACGTGCGCAAACCCATTGAGCGCGACGTTTCGCGTCAGCGCCTCGTACTGCCGGGGATCCGGCTCGAGCGAAATGACGCGGCCACGATCGCCCACCGCCGCCGCGGCAACCAGCGTGAAATATCCCCAGTTCGCACCGGCATCAACAGCCGCGCTCCCGGCGTGCAGTTGCTGCTGGAACACGCGCGTGACGGGAGGCTCGTACAGGCCGGTGAAACAGACTTCGCGAGAGAGCTGATCGGAAAGATCGCAGTCGAAGCGCGCACCGCCGAGATCGTCCGCCAGCGCACCGACAAAACGCCCGCGGCGCGGTGCGATCGTGGAAAGCGCGCAATAACGGCCGCGTGGCAGCCGGCGCAGGACGCTGCGAACGGCGCGCACTGTCCATGGCAAGACGAGCCGGCCAGAGGTGGGCATGCGCGCTGTCAGTCTAACCCGCTCATCGTGCACGGGATGGAACTTTGAAGCGTTGGCGTCCGTTCCAGCTCTGTATGGATTCCCTCTGGCAGGACGCGCGGCTCGGCGTACGGGCGCTGTTGAAGGCGCCGCTGTTCACGGCCGCTGTCGTCATTACGCTGGGACTCGGGATCGGCGCGAACGCAGCAGTCTTCACCATCGTCAACCGGATGCTGCTGAAGCCGTTGCCGGTCCGGGATCCGGGTGGTTTATACGTGCTCGCCGTGCAGCACGAGGGGAATGAAGATCCCCATGACGTCTCGTGGCTCGACTATCAGGATTTTCGCGACAAGAGCGGTGCGTTCGAGGACCTCGCGGCGTACGACATCAACTTCGTGGCGCTGAGCGCCGACAACCGCGCCGAGCGCATCCTGGTCAGCTATGTCACCAGCAATTACTTCTCGATGCTCGCCGTCCCGCCGGCGCTGGGTCGAATGCTGCAGCCGGGAGACGCGAAGGAGCCGGGGCGCGATCCGATCATCATCCTCGGCCACTCGTACTGGCAGAGGCGCTTCAACAGCGATCCATCCGTCGTCGGTCGCGGCGTCATCGTCAACGGCAAGCCCTTCACCGTTGCGGGCGTCGTCCCGGAATCGTTCCAGGGTACCTACGCGCTCGTGGAGTTCGACGCGTATATGCCGTTTTCGATGGAAGCGCCCGAGGCGTACAAAGAGATGACGACGAAGCGCGACGCGCATTCGATGCACGTCATTGGCCGCCTCAAGCCCGGGCTCGGACAGAAGCAGGCACAGGCGGCCGTCACCGTGCTCGCGCGGCAGCTCGAAGCGCAGTATCCGGCGACGAACAAGACGGTGCGCGCGCGACTGATTCGCGAACGCCTGGCGCGTCCTGAAGCGAACAGTGCGGACCAGACGCCGATCGTTGCCGGCATCTTCCTCGTGCTCGTCGGCCTCGTGCTGCTCGTCGCGTGCGTGAACGTGATCAACTTGATCATGGTCAGAGCGACGACGAGGCAGCGGGAGATCGCCGTGCGGGCGGCGCTCGGCGCCGGACGCCGGCGCCTCGTCCAGCAGATGCTCACCGAGAGCGTGATTCTCGCGCTGCTCGGCGGCGCCATGGGTGCGATCGTGGGACGCGCTGCATCCTCGATGATCGCTGCGATCCGCTTGCCGGGAGACCTGCCTTTCCGTTTCGACCTGACGTACGACTGGCGCGTGTTCGGTTATATCGCCGCCGTGGCGCTGGGCGCGGGCATCGGCGTCGGCCTGCTGCCGGCGCTGCGCTCGTCACGAACCGATTTGAACTCCGTGCTGCGCGAAGGGGGACGCGGCGCGTCGGAAGGAGGCGCCCGGCAGCGGGCGCGAAGCGTGCTGGTGGTCGCGCAGGTGGCCGTGTCGCTCGTCCTGCTCGTCGCGGCGGCGCTGTTCGTGCGCAGCATGCAGAACGCGGAGTCGATCGACCTTGGCTTCGATCCCACGCACGTGTTGAACGCGTCGGTTGACGTCTCGCAGCAGGGCTATGACGAAGCGCGCGGGCGCGCGTTCTTCGACGAATTGCTGCGGCGCGCCAAGGCGCTGCCGGGTGTGCAAAGCGCGAGCCTCGCATTTTCGGTGCCGCTTGGGTACTACAACAGCTCGGCATTCCTCGAAATCGAGGGACAGCCCGCCACGACAAGCGCACGCCGGCCGACCGCTGGCGTCAACGTGGTCAGCCCCGAGTACATCGACACCATCCGCCCTCGCCTCGTGAAGGGACGGTTCATTTCGCCGCAGGATGACGAGCGCGGACGCCGTGTCGCCGTGGTGAACGAGTACATGGCGCAGCGGTTCTGGCCGAACCAGGATCCGATCGGCAAGCGGTTCCGGTCCACGGACTTCAAGAACGAGTGGATTGAGATCGTGGGCGCGGTCCGGAATGGAAAGCAGACGGGTCTCTTCAGCGATCCCTCGGCGTACTTCTATCTGCCGATCGCGCAGCATTACAAATCGCTGCGCGCGCTGCAGGTGCGCACTGCCGGGGATCCCGCGACGCTCGCGCCGCTGATCGCGAAGGAGATTCGCTCGCTCGATCCGGACCTCCCGATGTTCGACGTGATCACGATGGAGCGAATGATCGAGGGGCCGAACGGCTTCTTTCTGCTCCGGATGGGCGCGCTGTTCGGCGCCGCGCTGGGCATTCTGGGCCTCGCGCTTGCGCTCGTGGGCGTCTACGGCGTGGTGTCGTACGCAGCCAGCCAGCGCACGCAGGAAATCGGCGTACGCATGGCGCTCGGCGCCAGCCGCCCGGATATCCTCCGCCTCGTGCTCGGACGCGGACTGCTCTTGATCGCCATCGGCGTCGGTGCCGGCGTCGGCGCGGCCCTCGCGGTCTCCAGGCTGCTCTCCAACTTCCTCTTCAACGTTTCCGCGACGGACCCCCTCACGTTCGTCTGCGTACCGCTGCTGCTCGGGACGATGGCGCTGGTCGCGTCATACGTTCCGGCGTTCCGCGCCACCCGGATCGATCCCGCCGCCGCCCTGCGACAGTGAATCCCTGATCGCGGATTAGGGATAATGAGCCGTGCGGACGCGCGTTCTGCTCGGTGTACTGGCAATCGTGTCCCTCGTGGCGGTGTTCACCACGCGCGTGTCGCGGAAGATGCCGGACTTCGAGGTCTACTGGACCGCGGGCTCGCGCGCGCTCGCGGCGGAACCGCTGTATCGCGAGTCCGACGGCCATTATCAATTCAAATACCTGCCGGCGTTCGCGCTCTTGACGTCGCCACTTGCGAAGGCGCCGCTGCCGGCGGCCAAGGGCGCGTGGTTTGCCTTGTCTGCCGTGCTGATGGTCGTGTTGCTCGCGCTGAGCCTGCAGGCGCTGCCTGACGTGCGGCGGCCACCCGCGCTGCTCGTGGTCCTGACGTTCCTCACGATGGCAAAGTTCTACGCGCACGAGCTGGTGCTCGGGCAGGTCAACCTGTTGTTCGGCGTCATCGTCACTCTAGCCCTCGTCTGGATGCGCAACGGGCGCGACGCCGCCGCAGGAGCGCTGCTTGCGCTGGCGATCGTCGTCAAACCGTACGCGGCGATCTTTGCGCCATGGGCCGCGACGCGGCGCAACCGCAGCGCCTTCGTCGCGATGGCCGCGGGCATCATTCTTTTCCTGCTCCTTCCGGCCGTTCGATATGGGTGGAATGGAAACCTCCGCCTGCTTGCCGACTGGTGGAACACCGTGACGTCCACCACGGCGCCGAATCTGATGAACCCGGACAACGTGTCGCTGAGCGCGATGTTCACGCGATGGCTCGGCGTGCAGTCCCCCGCGGGCGCCATCGCGGCCGTGGCGGGAGCAGTTCTGGTCGCCGTTGCAGGTGTCGTCATCGTTGCGCGCGGGAAGCTGAAAACGCCGGACACCCTTGAGGGTGCACTGCTGCTCCTGCTCATCCCGCTGCTGTCGCCACAGGGATGGGATTACGTGTTTCTCATTGGTACGCCCGCCGTGATGCTGCTGATCAATTACCTGCCGGCGCTTCCACGCGGATTGCGCTACGCCACGGTTGCATCGATCGCCATCGTCGCGCTGAGCATTTTCGATCTGATGGGACGTGAGGCCTACACCACGTTCATGCGTCTATCCGTCATCACCGTGCTCGCGATCGTAGAGGTGGCCGCGCTCGCCGCGCTGCGGTTCCGGCGGGCCGCGTGAGATGATGCTGCTGATGCGCGGCGCGGCCCTCGCCTCGATGCTGGCGCTCACGGTTCAAGTGCGGCTCGATCCCGAACTCGGTATCAGCGAGACGCTGGCGCACGAGCGATCGGCGCGGTTGTCGAACGTGCGCTACGATCTCGCGTTCACGATTCCGGAAGCGCGCACGCAGCCGGTGACCGGCCGCGCGTTAATCCGCTTCACACTCTCCGCCGCGAGCGAGCCGCTCGTCCTCGACTACCAACCCGACAAGTCCGGCTTTCTTCGGTCCGTCGAAGCGAACGCCCGCGAAGTCGCGGTCCGCCAGGTGAACGGCCACATTGTCATTCCAGCGGACGCCCTGCGTGCCGGGGAGAACAGCGTTACGCTCGACTTCAATGCTGGCGATGTTCCGCTCAATCGCAGCGACGATTTTCTCTATACGATCTTCGTTCCCGCGCGAGCGCACCAGGCATTCCCATGCTTCGATCAACCGGACTTGAAAACGCGCTGGTCTGTCGCGCTCGACGTTCCCGAAGGGTGGCAGGCGCTGGGGAACGGCGCCGAGCTGTCGCGCGAAACCGGAGGCGGCCGCACGCGCGTCCGGTTTGCCGGGACGCAGCCCGTCTCGACCTATCTGTTTGCGTTCGCTGCCGGCAAGTTCTCGGTCGAACAGGCGGAGCGTGGCGGACGCACGTTCCGAATGTTCCACCGCGAGACGGACGCCGCGAAGGTCGCGCGGAATCGTGACGCCATCTTCGATCTGCACGCCGGCGCGCTGGCCTGGCTCGAGGAGTACACCGGGATCCCGTATCCGTTTGGAAAGTTCGATTTCCTGCTCGTTCCGGCCTTCCAGTTCGGCGGGATGGAGCACCCGGGCGCCATCTTCTACAACGCGAACGGTCTCATGCTCGACGAAAGCGCGACGCAGGACCAGATGCTCGCGCGCGCGAGCGTGATCGCCCACGAGACCGCGCATATGTGGTTCGGGGACCTGGTCACGATGCAATGGTTCTCGGACGTGTGGTTGAAGGAGGTTTTCGCCAACCATATGGCGGCGAAGATCGTGAATCCCGCATTTCCGGCGATCAACCACGAGCTGCGGTACCTGGTCGAGTATTACCCGGCGGCGTACGCCGTCGATCGGACGGCAGGTACGAACGAGATCCGGCAGCCGCTCAAGAATCTCAGCGACGCGGGCACTCTCTACGGCGGGATCATCTATCAGAAGGCGCCGATCGTGATGCGACAGCTGGAAACGCTGGTCGGATCCGAGGCATTCAGGGACGGCCTGCGTGAGTACCTGCGCAAGTACTCGTTCGGGAACGCGACGTGGCCGGACTTGATTGCCATTCTCGACTCACGCACGCCGGAAGACCTCGCGGCGTGGAGTCATGCGTGGGTCGAGGAGCGGGGCCGTCCGATCATCACGACGGAGGTTTCGTTTTCGAATGGGAAGATCAGCCGCCTCGCGTTCACGCAGCGGGATCCATATCCGGATCGCGGACTCACCTGGAACCAGCGGTTCAAGGTGGCGCTCGGCGGACCGAAAACCACGCTGGTGCCGGTGCAGTTGAAAACACGGCGCGTCGAGGTGCCGGAGGCGCGCGGACTTCCCGCACGTTTCGTGCTGCCAAACGGCGGCGGCATCGCGTACGGCGAATTTCACCTGGATTCGACCAGCCTGGCGTGGCTCCTCGCGAATCTTCCATCCCTCGACGACGAGCTGACGCGTGCCAGCGCGTGGGTCACGTTGTGGGACGCCGTGCTGGATGGCGCAGTGAAGCCGGGACCGTTTCTCGACCTCGCGATAGAAGCCCTCAAGGTCGAGAAGAACGAATTGAATACGGCGCGCGTGGTCTCGTACGTCCGCGACGCCTACTGGCGTTACTCAGCGCCCGCTACGCGGACAGCGTTAGCGCCCCGACTGGAAGCCGTCCTGCGGACCGGTCTCGACGCCGCGTCTTCTCAAAGTTTGAAGTCCGTCTGGTTTTCGGCGCTGCGCGATATCGCGCAGACACCGGCGACGCTCGAGTGGCTGACGCGGGTGTGGAAGCAGGACGACAAGATTCCGGGACTGACGCTCGCCGAGACAGACTACATCCGCCTGGCAGAGGAGCTCGCGGTCCGCGATGTTCCGGAGGCCACCGCGATTGTCGAGCAGCAGTACGAACGAACCAAAAATCCTGACCGCAAGGCACAGTTCGGGTTCGTCAGGCCAGCGCTGTCGGGCGATCCAAAGCGGCGCGACGTGTGGTTCGAGTCTCTGATGGATGCTGCCAACCGGCGCCGCGAGCCATGGGTGCTCGAAGGACTGCGCTACCTGCACCATCCGCTCCGGGCCGCGAATCCGTCGAAGTATCTTCTGACCAGCCTTCTGCTGCTGCGCGAGATCCAGCGGACGGGCGACATCTTCTTCCCGAAGCGCTGGATGGATGCGACGCTGAGCGGCTACCAGTCGCCCGAAGCGGCAACGATCGTTCGCCAGTTCCTGGCGAGCGTCCCGGTCGATTATCCGGAGCGCCTCCGCCGGATCATCCTGTCTTCAGCCGACGATCTGTTTCGCGCCAGCCGCATCGTCCAAATCAGGGAGGTACCACGATCGCGCCGGCCGCGAGCGAGCACCGCGAGCGAGCCACGCGAACGCAGCGGGGCGAGCGGCCCCCGCGAGTGAGCGTGTCGGGGAGTCCGAGGGGCAAAGCCCCTCGGAGAGATATGAACATACGAATCATCGTCACCGGCGGCACGTTCGACAAGGAATACGACGAACTGACCGGAACGCTGTTCTTCCGCGACACGCACGTCGAGGAGATGCTCCGCCTCGGGCGCGCGCGGCTCGACCTGTCGGTCGAAACAGCCATGATGATCGACAGTCTCGACATGGACGACGCGGGCCGCGCGGTGATCGTCGAGTGCTGTCGCGGCGCCGCGGAGCGCGCGATCGTGATCACTCACGGGACCGACACGATCGTCGAGACCGCGCGGGCTTTGGCAGACGCGTCGCTCGACAAGACAATCGTCCTCACCGGTGCGATGGTCCCGTACGCATTCGGCAGCTCGGACGGCCTCTTCAACCTCGGCAGCGCACTCTCGTTCGTACAGGTGCTCCCGTCCGGCGTCTACGTGGCCATGAACGGCCGTCATTTCCGCTGGGACGCAGTGCGCAAGAACCGTACGACAGGGGTCTTCGAACCGTTCGAACCTTGAACCTTGAATTGAACCCTTTGAACCTCAAATCCAAGCTTCCCTCAGTTGGGACCACGATCTTCACCGTAATGTCGAAGCTCGCAGCCGACACCGGCGCGATCAACCTGTCGCAGGGTTTCCCTGACTTCGACTGCGATCCGGCCCTGATCGACGCCGTCGCGCGGCACATGCGCGAGGGGCGGAACCAGTACGCTCCGATGCAGGGGGTGCCGGCGCTTCGACAGGCGATTTCGGGGAAGTTCCGGGAGCTCTACGGCGCCACGTACGATCCCGACACGGAAGTCACCGTGACGTCAGGCGGTACGGAGGCTATCTTCGATGCCGTTGCGGCTGTCGTTCGGCCCGGCGACGAGGTGATCGTCTTCGAGCCCTGCTACGACTCCTACGTGCCGGCCGTGGAGGTCAATGGCGGCAAGGCGGTCGTCGTGTCCCTGCGCTATCCGGATTATTCCGTGCCGTGGGATGACGTGCGCGCCGCGATTACGCCGCGCACGCGGATGATCGCGCTGAACTCGCCGCATAATCCGACGGCGACGATTCTGTCAGCAGCGGACATGTCTCAGCTCGCGGCGATCGTGCAGGACACCGACCTCACGATCATGAGCGACGAGGTGTACGAGCACATCATCTTCGATGGCGCGCGCCACGAGAGCATGGCGCGCCACGACGCCTTGCGTGCGCGCAGCTTCATCGTCGGCTCTTTTGGGAAGACGTATCACGTCACCGGCTGGAAACTCGGCTACGTCGTCGCGCCCGCTGGCCTGACCCTGGAATTCCGCAAGGTCCACCAGTTCGTGACCTTCTCGTCGATCACACCGATTCAGTACGCGCTCGCCGAATTCCTCTCCGAGCGCCGCGGCTATCCCGAGCTGTCCGCGTTCTACCAGCGCAAGCGCGACCTGTTCCTCGATCTCATCGCAGGCTCGCGCTGGAAGCCCCTGAAATCGCGCGGCACCTACTTTCAGTTGCTGGACTACTCGGCCATCACCGCCGAGCCCGACATGGACTTCGCCCTCCGCCTGACGCGCGAACACGGCGTCGCATCGATTCCCACATCGGCGTTCCTCTACAAAGAAGCGCCTCCGCTGGCCTTGAGATTCTGTTTTGCGAAGAAAGACGAGACGCTGCGCGCCGCAGCCGACCGTCTGCGGGATCTCTGAACCTGTGGCTGCTTGTCACGACGTACCCCACTGAGGCTCAGAGAACTCAGAGGACGCGCGCCCTGCCCGACAGCGAAACGCCCTGCCCGACATCTGAACCTGTGGCTGCTTGTCACGGACGTACACTGCAGAGACTCAGAGAACACAGAGGACGCGCAGAGAACACACGTCTTCTGAAAAGTACTGTGGCTTAGTGCGTCCTCTGAGGCGTTTTGCGGCTCCGTGGTTAGCGTGATCAAGCAGCGACGACGTAGCGTGTCACGCCCAGTGCTCCGTCGCTAGGCGTCAGGCCGCGGCATGACGACCCACAGCACGATGTAGACGAGGATGCCGGGGAATGCCGCGGAGAGGATCGAGACGATCACGTAGACCACGCGAAAAAGCGTGACCTCCCAGCCGAAGTACTCGGCGATGCCGGCGCACACGCCGGCGATCATCTTGTTGCGCGAGCGCGTCAGGCGGCGACCGTCGGTCATGTCAGCCTTCGATGGATCTTACCGCGATGCCGTTCCCGGTGATGCGGCCTGGATCGACTTCATCGCGAGCGCAATCATCGAGCCGACGTCCGACGCATTGGCCGGCAGGATGAGCGTGTTGTTCGCGCGCGCGAGATTGCCGAACTGCGCGACATACTGCTCGGCGACGCGCAGCTGGACGGCTTCGAAGCCGCCGGGCAGCTTGATCGACTCGGCGACACGGCGGATCCCTTCGGCCGTCGCGGTGGCGACGGAAAGGATCGCCGCGGCCTGCCCTTCGGCCTCATTGATCTGCTGCTGCTTGCGCGCTTCAGAGGCTTTGATGACCTGCTGTTTCTCCCCTTCCGCCGTGTTGATCGCCGCATCGCGCGAGCCCTCGGACGTGAGGATGACGGCGCGCTTCTCGCGCTCGGCGCGCATCTGCTTTTCCATCGCCGCGAGCACGTCGTGCGGCGGGGTGATGTTCTTGATCTCGTAGCGCAGCACCTTCACGCCCCAGGCTTCGGACGCCTTGTCGAGCTCCGTCACCACCTGCAGGTTGATGTTCGTGCGCTCCTCGAACGTGCGATCGAGATCGATCTTGCCCACCTCGCTGCGCAGGTTCGTCTGCGCCAGCTGCGTGATCGCGAAGATGAAATCCGAGATGCCGTACGAAGCGCGCTCGGCGTTCAGCACCTTCAGATAGAGGATGCCGTCGACGCCGACCTGCACGTTGTCGCGCGTAATACAGACCTGCGCGGGGATGTCGATCGCGGTTTCCTTGAGCGAATGGCGGTAGCGGATGACGTCCACGAACGGCAGGAGCACGTGGAACCCGGCGCCGAGCGTCGCATGGTAGCGCCCGAGGCGCTCGACGACGTAGGCGCTTTGCTGCGGTACGACAACTGCGGTCCTCGCGATCACGATGATCACCAGAATGGCGAGGATGATGAAGACGATGACTCCGCCGTTCATGTACGCGCTCCTTCCGCCTCGATGATCAGCATCAGGCGATCAACACCAACGACGACGCAGCGGCGGCCCGTCGTGAGCACGTCGGTGCCGCGGTTGCGCGCGGTCCACGACGTGCCGCGCAGCTCCACGCGCCCGACCTGTCCGGCGGGAATGTCCTGCTGCACGATAGCCGTCTCGCCGACGAGCGAGTCCACGTCAGCTCGCCCGGCGTCGAGCTTCATCCAGCGGATCAGCGGACTGCGGAAAAACAGCAGCGAAACGACTGAGAGGATCGAGAACAGCAGCAGCTGGACCCAGGCTGGGCCCGATGCGCCGATCACCGTGAGGCCGCTGATGAGAACGGCGGCGACGCCAAAAAAAATGATGTAGAAGCCGCCCGATGCGGCCAGTTCCAACGCGATCAGGACGAGGCCCAGCGCGAGCCAGTACCACCAGACAATCGCCATCGGTGAGGTGGCGTCATTCTACTGCAGACTGGCGGTCGGCATCGCGGCGTCGCGCGTACCACGCCACGTACGCGCCCAGCGCCATCAGGATCACGGCGCCGGCGGCCGCGAACACGCTGCGCGCCCAGCGAATCACCGGTGTATCGATCCTCGCCGCCGACGGATTCGTCATCGGATACAGCACCGCCACGGAGTCCCCCACGCGATAGGCTCGATCGGAACCAGGGCCGGACGCAGTGAAACGGATCCGATCACCATCCGTCGCGGTGAAGCCGATCACCGGGCGCGAGGCACCTCCCGGCGCCGCGAGCAATTGCACCACCTGGCCGTTCACGCGCTGCCATCCCTCCAGCCGGTCGCGCTCGCGGCGGTAGTTCTCGTACGCGCCGCCGCCTATCGCGAGGCCGATGGCGAACAGGAGGATGCCGGCCAGCGTCGCGCGGACGGGGTACTCGGCCATCACGCGCGCTCCGCGAAATACACGCGCCGATCGTTCCAACCCCAGGGGTCCTGCGCCCGCACGGGCGGTCGCAGCACGTGTGCCGCGCCGTAGGCCGCGTCAAAGCTGGATGCATCCACGCACGTCACGCGGAAGCCCTCCGAGGCCACGCGATTCGCGAAGTCCGCGCCGTAGTTTCGAACGTGATCGTGCTGCCCGTACGTCGCCGCGCGGTCCTCTGGCGAGATGAGCGTCCGATCTTCGTACGTCGCATAGGCCTCGTCGCTTTGCGGCACGGTGAGAATCGTGATGCCGCCCGGCGCGAGCACGCGGCGGCATTCCTGAACCGCGAGTCGATCGTCAGCGACGTGCTCGAGCGTATCGCATGCGATGACGACGTCGAACGCGCCGTCACGAAATGGCATGCGCGTGATGTCCTGCCGCACGTCGCAATCGCTGGTCGCCCAGTCGGCACGCACGTAGTTTCGCGCCCGCGGCCGCAGCACGAGTGACAGGCAGTACTCCGGGGAGACGTGCAACACTCGGCCGCTTTCGAGAGGCACGCGCGTCGCGATCGGATGCCGCGTCAGCGCGGCGGCAATCAGCCGGTGCCGGATCCGTGATCCGCAGCAGGGACACAGCGTGAATGCATGGTGTCCAGAAGTCAGGAAGCGACGGCCACGCCATCCGCAGATGTTGCACGCGCAGCGGCGCGGCCACGCGAGCATGACATCGCGATAAAGGTGATACCTCGCCAGGCCGACGGGGCGGCTGTGCCGCAGCCTGGTGAGGATTCCCACGCGCGACTAGGAAACGTTGACGCCCGCAGGGCAGGTCACGCCCGTCCCGCCGAGCCCGCAGTAACCATCCGGATTCTTCGACAGGTACTGCTGGTGGTAATCCTCGGCAAAGTAGAACTCGGGCGCCGGAAAGATCTCGGTCGTAATCGATCCATGACCGGCCTTCGACAACGCGCGCTGGTACTCGTCGCGCGAACGCTCGGCCTCGTGCCGCTGCGCGTCATCGTAGTAATAAATCCCGGAGCGATACTGCGTGCCGACATCATTCCCCTGGCGCATGCCCTGCGTCGGGTCGTGGCTCTCCCAGAATGTCTTCAGGAGATCGCCGTACGAAATCTTCTTCGGGTCATAGACGACGAGCACCACTTCATTGTGCCCGGTGAGTCCCGTACACACTTCGCGATACATCGGGTTCGCCGTGAGTCCCGCGGCGTAGCCGACCGCGGTCGTGTAGACGCCGGGAAGCTGCCAGAACATCTTCTCGGCGCCCCAGAAGCAACCAAGACCGAACAACGCTTTCTGGGTCCCCACCGGGTACGGCCCTTCGATCGTCGCATTGAGCACGTGGTGCTTCGGCGGCACGGGCATCTTGTCCGCGCGCCCCTTGAGCGCCTCAACGGCTGTCGGCATCTTCAATTTCTTGTCAATCATCGCGAGACCTCTACCGATCATACTGAGATCGCACGTGCTTCGCGCACACCCATCGCAACCAGAAGACCGTAGAGAATCGCCTGCGGCCGGGGTGGGCACCCCGGTATGTACACGTCCACGGGCAGGACGCGATCGACGCCGCCGATTGCGGCGTACGTCCCCTCGCCGAAGATCCCGCCGCTGCAGCCGCATGCGCCGACGGCGACGACCACGCGCGGCTCCGGCGCCGCCTCGTAGGTCCGGCGCAGTGCGATCTCCATATTGCGTGTCACGGGGCCGGTGACGAGGAGCACGTCCGCATGGCGGGGGCTCGCTACGAGATGAATTCCGAAACGTTCGAGGTCGTAGAACGGATTAGCGAGGGCGGCGATCTCCAGTTCGCAGCCATTGCAACTGCCGGCATCCACCTGCCGGACGTGCAGCGATCGGCCGAGACGGCCGTGGATGCGCTCCCGGAACCGTGCCGCGGACTCCGCGAGACTGACGGACGGGCCCGGGACCATGCCCGTGAATGTCGCGCGACCGTCGCGTGAATCGATCGCAAACGACGCGGCGTGCGCGAGCTGTTCGCGGGTGTAGGCGGCGACCTCCACGTCCGTCGAGACGCCAACCGCGTCCTCGCCGCATGCCGTGACGCACGCCCGGCACTGGATGCAGGCGGCGTAGGACAGCGTCAGCGTCTTCTGTTCGGGACCCTGTGCCGCGACGGCGATGGCACCCGTCGGGCACGCGCTGGCGCAATCGCCGCAGGCCGTGCACCGGCTGAAATCAATGACCGGGAATCCAAAGAACGCCTGGGTACCGAACGGGTCGGTTTCCGTGAGCACTCCGGTCCGCAGACTCTTCGTGATGATGCTGAACATGGAATTGCCTAGTGTCCCGTCCCAGTGGATCGTGGCATAAGTCCCTGGCGCGGCGTCCGGATCGCAAGGCGCGACGAGCGAGGATACTGGGAGTATCTGAGCGAGGAGCAACGCACCGAGGCGGGATGCCCCGCCCGGGAATTATGTCGCGAACCACTGGGACGGGACACTATCGATCGTTGCCTGAATACGAGAGATTGAAGCTCTTGTTGATCACGGGGAAGTCCGGAATGATGTTGCCCGGCACCGCGTGCACGAGTCCGGGCCAGTTGAGAAAGCTCGGATCGGTCACCTTGACCCGCGTCAGCCTGCCTTCCGCGTCGGTCGCGACCCAGTGCGTGATCGGACCGCGCCACGCCTCCGCCCAGCCGAGCGCGGACGATCGCGCGGGCAGCCGCTCCGGCAGCGCCGCCGCAATCGGTGAGTCGGGTATGGTGTCGAGCGCCTGGTGAAGGATGGACAGCGACTGCTCGACTTCCCGCGCGCGCACCATGAGCCGGGCCCGGACATCGCCTCCCACTTCGACCGGTACCTCGAAGCGCAGCCGCTCGTAGCCGCCGTGCGGGTGGTCGCGGCGGAAGTCGGTGTCGATGCCCGAGGCGCGCGCCGCCATCCCGACGATCCCGAGATCGCGCGCCGCCTGGTTGGTCAGAATGCCCGTCGCGTCGACCCGATCGGTGAACGTCCCGGCGTCGATCAGGAGCGTGATCAGATCGTCGAACCGCTTTTCGAAGGCGGACAGATGCGCGCGCAGAACGTCCAGATCCTTCCGCGGCAGGTCGCGGGTGACACCGCCGAGCGCGATCGTACGTCTCAGCAGGCGCGTGCCGAACAGGCGGTCCTGCAGGCGCACGAGTCCCTCGCGCAGCGCCTGCGCGCGGCTCGCAGGCACGGTGAAGGCGACGTCGGTCGCCAGCGCGCCGATGTCGGCCACGTGGTTGTAGATCCGCTCCAGTTCCAGCAGCACAACGCGCAGCGCGCGCCCCCTCGGCGGCACGTCCACGCCGGCCAGCCGCTCGATCGCGTGCGCGTAGCACAGCGCATGCCCGACGGCCGTATCGCCGGAGATGGATTCGGCGAGAAACAGCCCCTGTCGCCACGGTAACCGTTCGAAGCGCTTTTCGGTCCCCTTGTGCACGTAGAACAGCCGAAGCTGAAGATAGAGCACGGGCTCGCCGGCGACGCCAAAGCGGAAGTGGCCAGGCTCGATCACGCCCGCGTGCACCGGCCCCACGGGGACCTGGAACACTCCTTCGCCCGTTACGGGCCGGAACGGATGGAACTCACCCTCGACGCGCGGCACGTGCGCGTCCGCGGGAAAATCCTTCCGGAGCGGCCAGGCGCCGTCGGGCCAGTCGTCGTGCAGCGCCACACGCACGGGATTCGGGTGGCCGTCCGGCACGAGTCCGAAGCAGTCCATCACTTCCCGCTCGAACCAGTTGGCGACCGGATGCGCCGCCGCGATCGACGGAAAGAGGGGCGCCGCCGGATCGACCGGCGCGATGACCTGCAGAAATGTCCGCTGCGCCGGCAGCGACCAGACGTGATGCAGCAGAAAGCGCCCGGCCGTCTCACGTTCGTCGCTCGCAAAGAGCGACATCAGCCGTCCGCCCAGGTCGCGCACGGCGCGGCGGGCGAGCGTTGGGAGGACGGCGGCCTCGGTGTCCATGATCAACTCGCCGTCGCGGCGCTCGCGCACCGCCCATTCCTCCACGCCCAGCGCAGCGGCCACCTCTGGAATGACGGTGGTCATCGGCCCTCCCACACCACGCGCGTCGCCGCATGGATCAGGGCCAGCAGCGGAGCAGGCAGATAGAACGCCGAGACAATCGCGAGAGCCGCTGCCGCGATCGTGGTCACCATCCCGAGATCGATCCGTTCCGGATGCGGCACCCGGCGCTCGGACGGATCGCGTGGAGTCCCGAGGACGATCCCCCCGACCTGATAAGCAAAGCCGCAGAAGAGCACCACCAGAGCGATCAGGAAAATCGCCGTCGCCGTCACGTGCGGCCCGGCGAAGCCGGCCCTGAGAATGGTCATCTCGCTGAAGAACATGCCGAATGGAGGCGAGCCCGTGATCATTACGGCGGCAAGCACGAACAGCGCGCTGGCGATCGGCGCGCGCGTGAAGGTGCCGTTGCCAATCCGATTGAAGTCCGACGAGCTGTGGAGCTGGGCGAGGGTGCCGGCGGAAAACAGCGACACCGGCTTCGCAACCGAGTGGTAGGTCATGTGCAGCAGCGCGCCGAACACGCCCGCTTCCGCTCCGAGCCCGACCCCCACCGCCATGATGCCGACGTGTTCGATGCTCGAATACGCGAGCAGCCGCTTCACGTTCCACTGGATCAGGATGAACGGCATCGCGACGAGTACCGACAGCAGGCCCAGCACCAGCAGCAGCCTCCCAGAGAACTCAGCGCCCAGGGCGGCCGTGGAAATCAGATGGATACGAAGCAGGCAATAGACGGCGCCGTTCAGCATACCGACAGCCATCAGGGCCACCGCGGGCGACGGCGTTTCGCGATACGCGTCCGGCTTCCATGTGTGCATCGGCGCAAGTCCCGCCTTCGTGCCGTAGCCGATCAGCGCAAACACGACGCCGAGCCGGAGCGTGAAGGGGTGCAGCCGCGGGGCGGCCTCCATGAAGCGCGTCCAGTGCAGCGCCGACAACCCCTCGCCGAGATGCCCCTGGCCAGCGGCGAACAGAAGCACCGTGCCGAGCAGCGCGAAGCCGAGCCCGAGGCTCCCCAGCATCAGGAATTTCCACGCGGCCTCGAGCGACGTATCCCGATCGTGGAACGTCACCAGAAACACGGACGCGAGCGTCGTCAACTCGACGGCGATCCAGAGGATGCCCAGGTTGTTGGACACGGCTACTAGGAGCATCGCGAATACGTACGCGGGGATCAGGCCGTACAGCTCGCGGCGCATCCGCGGTGTAACGAAATTGCGCGCCTCATTCCGCCGCAGGTAGCCGATCCCGTATACGCCGGAGAGCAGGCCGACGAAGCCGCAGAGCACCAGCACGAGCGCCGACAAGCCGTCCACGCGCAAGGCGTCGCCAAAGGCCGCCGGAATGCTGCCCCGCAGGAACCGGCCGGCCGTCACCACGCACAGGACGAACGTCAACAGCAGCCCGCCGGCCATGACGGCCTCGTTGACCCGTCGCGACGCGACGGTCGCGCCCAGCGCGGCGGTGATCAGGGGTACGGCGAGCATCCAGACGAGAAGGTCCACGCTATCCTTTCAGTTTCGAGAGACGGCTGACGTCCATCGACTCGAAGCGGTCGACGATGCGATGGACGAGAACGCCGAGGATCAGGACGGCAAGAATCACGTCGAACGAAATCCCCAGCTCCACGACGAATGGCATGCCTGAGGTCACCCCTACGGCCACGAGGAACACGGCGCTCTCGACCGTCAGCAGCGCGAGAATCTGGGTGATTGCCTTCTTGCGCGTGACCATGAGAAACAGCCCGATCAGGAGCATCGAGAGCGCCACGCCAATGAGGTGGTGGCTGACGCCGCCGGTCCCCTCTGGAAAACCGGTGCTGACGCGGTAACCGACAACCGTCAGGCCGAGACAGACGAGGAGCGACGCCGGCACATTCAGAAAGGGCTCGATCTCGCGGTGAATGCCGATGCGATCGATCACCCGCATCAGGAACCACGGAATCAGCGCGGCCTTGAGCACGACCGTCAGGCCCGCCATCACGAACAGTTCGTGGCGCGACGCGGAGATCGCCATGGTCGCCGCGACGATTGCGAGAAAGAGCGACTGCACGGCGAACAGGCGGATCGCGGTGAACAGCGCCTTCTGCCCCACCATGAGGTACGCGGTCACAAGCATGCCGGCCGCGGACAGAATGAGAATGTCGCCTGTCATGTGGACCTCACAGGAACCGGATCGCCAGCGCCAGGAACCCGAGGCCCAGCGATACGGAGACGAGCTCGGGAACACGGAACAGCCGGAGCTTCGCGTTGACGCTTTCGGTCACGGTGACCGCGACCGCGAGAATCGCGATCTTGCCCGCCCATGCCGCAGCGCCGAGCAGGAGCGCGCCCGGCGCCGCGCTCGTGGCCATCCCCGCGGGAATCAACAGATCGATCAGCAGCGTGAGATACAGCAGCTCCTTCACGCCCGATGCCCATTCCACGAGCGCCAGATCCGGTCCGGCGTATTCCAGGACCATCGCCTCGTGAATCATCGTGAGCTCCAGATGCGTCGCCGGGTTGTCGACGGGGATGCGGCCGGTCTCGGCGATCACGATGATGAAGAGCCCGGCGAACGCGAGCAGGTCCGCCGGATGGAACGACACGCCGTGCTGCAGCAGGGACCGTACGAGCACGCCGAGGTTCAAGGAGCCGGCGGCCAGCGCGGACGTGAAGAGCCCCAGCATGAGCGCGGGCTCGGCGAGCGCCGCGATCGTCATATCGCGGCTCGCGCCCATGCCGCCGAACGGGCTGCCGGTGTCGAGCGCGGCGGTGGCCAGTGCGAACCGGCCAAGCGCGAGCGTGCCCACCAGCAGCAGGATGCCCCCCGCCGATTCGAGCGGCGCGGCGGCGGCGACCACCGGAACCAGCGTCGTGGCGGCTACCGCCGCCGAGAAATACACGCGCGGGCCGGCGACGTAGATCCACGAGGCGGTCTCCGAGCGGACCGGTTCCTTCCGCAGCAACTTCGCCAGGTCGTAGTAACCCTGCCGCCACGGCGGCCCCTGCCGATTCTGAAGGCGCGCCTTCATCCGGCGAATGGCGGTCTTCAGCAGCGGAGCCGCGGCGAGCAGCCCCAGCGTCTGCAACACTCCGCCAAGCGCAACCAGCACGGCTTGATTCACGCCGTACCTCCGAGCCACAACAACAGCAGGACGCCGAGGACGAGTACGTACGCCAGGTATGCGTGGAGACTGCCCGCCTGCACGACCTTCATACCGGCGGCAAGTCTCAGTACGGCACGTCCGAGCGGTCCGTACAGGAATCGTTCGAACGTCGGCTCCATAGCCGCGCGGTAGCGCACCTCGCGCGGGAAGTATGGCGAGACGCCGGCGAGCGTCTCCACTTCGCGCGTCGGCCGATAGATGGCGCGAAAGATCATGACTATCGGCTTGGAGAAGGCGGTCGCGGTGTACTCCGTGCGGGCGCTCAACTCGCCGCCGCATCCCCACGTCGGGACACGCCGCGGCGCCGTCCGCCGCCGCGTGACCAGGACCGCCAGCGACAGCGCGGCCGCCACGACGAGGCCGAGCGCAGCCGGGATCACGGCATCGAACGGCCCGGACGACATCCCCGAGCCAAAGCGGATTCCGCCGGCATCGGGCTGCAGCCCGGGCAATGTGCGCACGACCATCGTCACTGCCCCGGCCACGAGTCCGGGAAACACGCCGAGCGCCACACAGAGGACGGCCAGGATCGCCTGCGGGACGAGCATGATCGCCGGCGATTCATGCGCGTCCTGTGCGGCACTGCTGCGCGGCCGCGCGAGGAACATGATGCCGAAGGCCCGGACGAAACACGCCGCCGCGAGCGCCGACGTGAGCGCCAGCACCGCGGCGCTCACGACGAAATTCAGCCGCAGCAGTCCCGGCGTCGACGAAAACCCGAGAAGGAGCGCCTGGAACGTCAGCCACTCGCTGACGAAGCCATTCAGCAGTGGCAGCCCCGAGATCGCCATCGCTCCCACGAGAAAGAGACCCGCGGTCCAGGGCATGCGGCCGATCAGTGCGCCGAAATCCTCGATCTGGCGCGTGCCCGTCGACATCACGACGCCCCCCGCGCCGAGAAACAGCAGCGCCTTGAACAGCGCGTGATTGAGGACGTGCGTGAGAGCCGCCGCCGCCGCAATCGCCGCGATCCGGTTGTGCCCCCCGGCCAGCGCCGTCATCGCCGCGCCAAGGCCGAGCACGATGATGCCGCTGTTCTCAATCGTGCTGTAGGCGAGGAGCCGCTTCACGTCTGTCTGCGTCAGCGCGTACAGGACGCCGAGGATCGCAGACAGCGTGCCGGCGGCCAGCAGGCCCAGGCCCCAGCGCATCGACGGCACGCCCAGACCGAACCCGCACACCCTGAACAGGCCGTAGATACCGGCCGTAATCAGAACGGCCGACATCAGCGCGGAAATACTGCTCGGCGCCGCGGGATGCGCCTCGGGCAGCCACACGTGCAGCGGGATGATGCCGGCCTTTACGCCGAACCCGAGAAGGAACAGGAGGAAGACGCCGTCGCGCGCCGATCCTCCGATCAGCGTTCCCGCGAGCACGGCAGGGAACGCGGTGGAGCCCGCCCGCGACGCGAGCAGAAAGAATCCCGCGGCCAGGCACCCCGTGCCAACGTGCGACATCACGAGATAGAGGAACGCGGCACGGCGGCTGTCGCGCGACTGGTGATCGGTCGCCACGAGCGCGGCCGTCGCCAGCGACATCATTTCCCACGCGAACAGGAAGGTGAGGACGTCTGCGGCGACGAACACGATCTCCAGGGAACCGAGCACCGTGTTGAAGGCGGCGCCGGCAAACGCCATCCGCGCAGCAGGTACGGCGTGCGCGAAATAGCCGGCACTGTAGACCGCAATCGTCACGGCGACGACGCCGAGCACCAGCAGAAACCAGGCGGACAACGGTGTCACCGTATAGCCCAGGACCATGCCGGAAGCCGCGTGCCGGAACAGCACGCCGTCGAGAAGGCGGCCGGAGCCGAGGACGCGGACCGCGATCCCGAGCGTCATCACCGAAGCCGCGACCGAACCGCCGAATGCGATCCAGCGGCAGACGCGCGGACGGCGCGCGGCCGCGAAGGTGCCCGCAATCGTGCACAGGCGAACGACGATCGCCGCCGTCAAGGTCATACTCAACTCGTCCACCAGACAAAGAGCACCAGCGTCACGACCAGCGCGATCACATAGGCGAGATAGGCATGGAGGCTCCCGGCCTGCACCACTTTCATGCCTTGCGCGACGCGCAGTACCACGCGAAGCAGCGGCCGGTACACGTAGCGCTCGAACGTCGGCTCGATCGTCGAGCGGTACATCACTTCGCGCGGGAAATAGGGAGACACCTCGGTAAGCGCCTGCACCGTTCGCGTCGGCCGGTAGAGCGCGCCGAAGATCATCATCACTGGCTTCGAAAACGCGGTCGCGGTGTATTCATTCGCGGCGGTAAGCTCGCCGCCGCACCCCCATGCCGGGACGCGGCGTGTCGCGACGCGCGGTCGGTGTGTGAGCAGGATCGCGAGGACGGCGCCAGCGGCCAACGCGCCCGCGAGAAAGATCGGCGTCACACGATCGAAGGCCAGTCCTGTCGCCATCGCTATGGCGCGCGGCGCCAGAGCGGGTTCCGGGTGAAGTCCCGGCAGCGACGGCATCACGGTCTCGAGCACGCGTAGCACGCGTCCGGGGAACAAACCCAGCACGATGCACATCGCGGCCAGCATCGCCTGCGGCACCAGCATCCCGGCCGGCGATTCGCGCGCCTGCTCCGCGTTCGTGCTGCGCGGCAGAGCGAGAAAGCTGATCCCGAACGCCTTCACAAAGCAGGCCGCGGCCAGCGCCGTCGTCAGGGCCAGAACCGCGCCGCCGACGGGAAACAGGAAGTGGACGAGAGGATCGCCTGAGTTGGCAAAGCCGAAGAGGAAGGCCTGGAACGTCAGCCACTCGCTCGCAAAGCCGTTCAGCGGCGGCAGCCCGGAAATCGCGAGGGCGCCGACGAGGAAGAACGACGCGGTCCATGGCATCAGCCGCAGGAGTCCGCCGAAATGCTCGATCTGGCGCGTGCCGCAGCTCGCCACGACGCCGCCGGCGCCAAGGAACAGCAGGCCCTTGAACACGGCGTGATTGAGCACGTGATAGAGGCTCGCGGCGACGCCGATCGCCGCGATATCGCTGCGTCCGGCTGTGAGCGCCATCATCCCGGCCCCCAGACCCAGCAGGATGATCCCGATGTTCTCGATGCTGTGATACGCGAGAAGGCGCTTGAGATCGTGCTGCATCAAGGCATAGAGCACGCCGAGCACGGCGGAGACGCCGCCGAGGACGACGACGAACACGCCCCAGGACAGACGCGGCGTTCCGAGTCCGAACGCGCAGATGCGCACGATGCCGTAAATGCCCGTCTTGATGATCACGGCCGACATCAGCGCGGAGATGTTGCTCGGCGCCGCCGGGTGCGCTTCCGGGAGCCACACGTGGAGCGGAATGATGCCCGCCTTCACGGCGAAGCCGATGAAGAACAGGACAAAGAGAATGTCGCGGGCCGGAGCGGCCGCGAGCGCGCCCGAGAACAGCGTGTCGAACGAGATGGTCCCCGTGGTGGATGCCGCGACGAGGAATCCTGCGATGAGACATCCGGTGGCGACATGCGACATCACGAGGTAGAGAAACGCCGCGCGCCGGCTGCTGCGGTCCTCGTGCTCGGTCGCGACGAGCGCCGCGTTCGTCAGCGTCATCAGCTCCCATGCAAAGAGGAACGTAATCGCGTCGACGGCCGAGAACACCAGCTCCACGGCGCCGATGAGCACGGTGAATGCGGTGCCCATGAATGGCGATCGGGATCCGACGCGACCGTGGCGGGCGTATCCAACGCTGTAGAGCGCAATGGGGATCGCGAGGACGGACAGGACCAGCAGAAACCACGCCGAAAGGGGATCTATCCTGTACCCGAGTGACCATCCGGAGGCGCGCTGCACGAACAGCGTCTGATGCACAGTGGAACCGGTGCGGAGGACCTGGACAGCCGCCAGCGCCGTCACGGTGGACGCCGCGGCAGATCCCAGGAACGACAGCCGGCGCGCCAACCCGGTCCGCCTTGCGACGAGTAGCGTGACGAGGACGACCGCCGCGCGGATCGCGAGTGCGACAGTCAGGCTCCCGGTCATCGTACGAAGCACGAGATGGCCTGGACCGGAGCTTTGCCATCCGGTGGGCGCGGACTAGCGACGGCGTTCACGCTGAAGTTCCTTGAGCATCGACTGCGTGCCGACAAGGTGGCGGTTGAAGATTTCGCGCGCCACAGCGAGCAGCTTGGTGACGAGCGGGTCGCTCAGTTCGTATCTGACCGTGGTGCCGACTTTGCGAGCATCGACGATGTTGCGGGTGCGGAGTACGGCAAGCTGCTGAGACACGACGGACTGCCGCAAATCGAGCGCCTGCTGCAGTTCCTGGACGCTGCGGTCGCCGGCGGCCAGCGTCTCGAGAATCCGGATGCGGACCGGATGCGCGAGCGCGCGGAAGAAATCCGCTTTGAACACCTGAAGCCCCGGTCCACTCATGCTGCGGTAGGCCCAGTCTAGCAGAATATCTGAATATTGCAATATTCAGATGCGGCGAGTTGAACCCGGGAGGCGCTCGCTAATGCTCGCCCTGCATCAGCAGCACGAGCAACACCAGGATGATAATTCCGACGACGAGGAAAAAGACCTTCCAGAAGCTCTTCGGATATTCGCCCGCCATGCGCCCGGTCGCGCCATTCACCAGCACGTGAAACACGCGCGCGCCGTAGGTGTACGTCAGCAGCCAGATCGGCACGAGGATGTGCTTGAACGTCTGTGCCGAGAAGGTCGGATGGATGACGAGATTGCGGTAGGTATCGCCAGGCACCTGCGCCGCGCACAGCGCCTCCAGCTTCTCGTGCATCGCGGCTTCGGATGCCTGCGCCGCCTCGAGCAGCACGACCTGGTAATGCTCCACGATGAAACCGGACAGGTACGACGTGTCGTACGCGACTAATTCGTTTGTCGGAAAGGGTTCCACCTGCCGCAACAGCGCGTGGTCTACCCCGCGCGTACCGGGAATCGGTTCGTCGTCGAAGAAATGATTGACTACGCCTGACGCGGGCTCCCAGCGCACGTGCTGCACCTGGCGCGTCTGCGTATGTCCCTTGTCGTCGCGGTACGTTTCAGTCGTGTAGAAGTAATGTCCCGCCTCCGCCTCCCATGGGCATTCCGCGTGTGCGTCAAACGTCCAGTACGGAATGTAGACGCCCTTGACGGTATCGACGAGAGCGCGTGATTTCAGCGCGCCGGGCGCGAGCCACTTGCTCTTGTACCATCGGCGGATCTGCTCGCGCACCGCCGTGTCCGCCACTCGGAACGCCAGCAGGCTCTGCGGACGGATGGGCGACTTGATCTCTTCATACGGTACGAGCGCCGGCGATCCGCAGAACTCGCAGCGCTGTCCGACGCGGTCCGGCTCGAACACCGAAACCGCCTTGCAGCTCTGGCACTGCACGGTACGGCGCTCCGTCTGCCAGCCGCGCGCGTCCTCCGGCATCTCGCGCAACGCACGCACGAGATCGAGCTCCTCGATCTCGCCGGTTGCCGTCACCTTGTACGGGGATTCCGTGCCGCAGAACGGGCACACGAGTTTCTGCTTGCCGGGATTCCACTCGGCCTGCGCGCCGCATGCCGGGCACGGGTACTTCTGGAGTGCGGAAATTTCAACCATCGACCATCAACCGTCGCGAGCATGACACCGCGGCGCCAAGCGCCACCATCAGGATCGTAGCCGCCGCCAGGGCTCCGCTTCGCGACTGTCGCGCAAGCCGTGCCAGGAGCAGATCGGGAAACGCAGCCGTCGTGGTGCGGAGACGATCCTGCTTGATGTCATCCGGAACGGGAAGCGATCTCCCCGCGAGTCCACCGGCGAGCGCTTTCCAGCCTGCGATCTGTTGGTACGGCATCGTCGCGTCCGGATTCATCGCCTCCGGCCACGTGGTGGTGGCAAGGTGCCAGTTCACGACGGCGGTCGGTAGCGTCAGCACCGCCGAGAGCACCGCCGCAACCCCGATGAAGACGCGAGCGGTGCCGCGGGAGCTGAGCGCCGTGAAACATGCGGCGAGGAACACGATTGGCAGGATGGGGACCAGGTACCGAGGTCCCCACCCGAATACGCCCCATGCGGCCATTTTCGAGATGAGCAGGATATATGCGGCGGCCGCGAGAGTGTACGCAGCGATGACGACGCGTTGTTCCCGAAGAAGGCGGGACCAGGCGAAGGGTAATCCGGCGGACACCAGCAGGACGGGAGAGAAAACAAAGAGGCCGCGGTTCGGCGACAACAGCAGCCCGTACGCGCCGTGCGGAATGCTGCCTGTCAACGCGTTGGCGCCCGCCAGGTAGCGCGCGCTCGCCGCAGCGGGACGGAGTGCCGAGCCAGTCCGAATGAAGTTATAGGCGAACGACGGCGCCATCAGAATCGCGAAGACCACAACCGCTGCGACCAAGCCTCGCGAACCGATCGAGCGACGCGCTGTCCACACGATGTACGCCGCGGCCGGCGTGAGAAACGGCGCGAGGGAATAGCGGAAGGCGAATGCCGCAGCCAACGTCGACGCCAGCAGCAGCGCGCTGCGCCGGGGATGCACGTCGCGCAGGATCGCGATCGAGTAATACAGAACGCCACAGATCAGGCAGCACGCGCCGAGCACGTCCCACGCTGCGCGCGCGTACGCGAGAAAGATCGTCGTAACCGGAAACGCGACGGCCATTAGGAAAGCGGTGCGTGTCCGCGTGTAGAACGCCAGCAGGCGGAACATCCAGGCGCAGGCAATCGCCGCGAGAACCGCGCACGACAATGAGACGACGACTCGAGCGAGGAGAGGAGGATTCGCGATCTGCGCCGCGAGCGGTGCGGGGGACAGCGAAGCGCCCAGCCACGCCGCCGGAAGCATCAGGAGCAGATTCCCGAGATCGTGCGGCTCGTAGTAGCGGCCGTCCGGCGCGCGAATCCAGCCGCCGGCCGGTGGGGCATCCGCGCCTGCGGATCCCGTTCGCGCGACCAGAATCGACGCACGAAGCTGCTCGCCCGCATCAGAGCTCGCGAGGCGGCCGCTCGAGAGCACGCCGAAGAAACACAGAAAAAACAGCAGAACCAGCGCGTCGCGTCTGCGCGCGCCGATCATTTGGTCAGGTATTCGTCGAGCGCGGAGCGCTTGATGCGCCACGTCGATCCGATCTTCTTGCCGGCGAGCTCGCCGGACTCGAGGATCGCGAGTACGTCCCCTTCCGACACCTTCAGCACGTTCGCAATGTCCCCCGGAGAGAGGAGTTCAGGCAGTGCGCCTGCGCCCGCCGTAGCCGTGACCCCCGCCTTCGGCGAGACGGTAGGGCCGACGCTCGTGAGGCCCTGTTGCATCATCTGTTGCGCCATCGCAAGTCCGACGGCCATCTCCGTCGCGACGCCGCCAGCGCTGCCACCCTTCTCCATTCCCTGCGCCATCTGAAACTTGACGTAGTCGTTCAGGTTTCCGACCGCGGCCATGCTGGAACGCTTGTCCACCGCCTGTTCGACTTCGGGCGGCACCGATACGTTTTCGAGGATGAAGCTCGGCATCTCGAGCCCGTACTTCGCCTTGATGACGGGATTGATCAGCGGGAGCAGCGCTTCGCCAAGTTCGGTATAGCGGCTCGCCACGTCGAAGACCGGGATTTTCGCCGTCGCCAGCGCGTCGGCAAAAATGCTGACGATGCGCGAACGCATCGTGTCGGCGAACTCGTCGAGACGGAAGTTCTGATCCGACCCGGCGACTTCCTTCAGGAATAACTTTGGATCGACGATGTGGAAGTCGTAGGTGCCGAACGCGCGGACGCGAACGATGCCCAGGTCCTCGTCGCGCATCATCACCGGATTCGCGGTGCCCCACTTGTTGCCGGTAAAGAGCCGCGTGTTCAGGTAGTAAATGTCCGCCTTGAAGGGCGAGTTGAAGCCGTACTTCCACGACTTCAGCTTCGTGAGGACCGGGATGTTCTCCGTGGTGAGCGTGTGCTTCCCGGGTCGGAACGTGTCGCCGAACTCGCCGAGGTACACGAACTGCACCTGCTGCGATTCGCGGACGATCAGCTGCGCGCCGTTCTTGATCGCCTTGTCATCGTCGGGAAACCGGAACGACAGCGTGTCGCGCGAGTCATCGGTCCACTCGATGACTTCGAGAAGCTCACCCTTGATGAAATCCATCAGACCCATATCGTCATCCTCGCAAATGATCCAGCAACGACAGTAGATCGAAGCCCGAACTCGAGTCTATGTTCAAATCGGCCCCGGCAGGATGCCGCATTCCCTGGGCCTGTCGCAACCGCTGCTGTTCTTCCTTCAGCTCGTCGATCTGCCGCTGGCGTGCGCGATCGAGTCCGCCGCTCTGGATAAACCGCACGATCGAATGAAGCTCCCCGGCATCGAGGAACGTGCCGTGTCCTTTGCAGACATCGACGACAGTGCCGGACAGGCGGCCGAAGTTCAGGCGGTTCATCACCTTGCCGCAGGCGACGCATTTGCGGTAATGCACTTCGGCCTTCACATCGGGTCTGCGGTCGGCACCCTGGTGAATGACGGCCGCCTGCACTTCGCGGTTCGCGCAGATATGTTCGAAGGTCGCCGCGTCGATCCACATCCCGCGGCATCGCTCGCACTCGAGAATTCCAGTCTCCCCCAGGTGGATGTCACGCATCGCGGCACGACAACCGGGACATGCCACCTTCTGGACGGCACCGGTGGTTCGAGATCGCCGGGCGCCGCACGACGGACAATAGAGAGACCCGTCGAACATCAACCCGAAGCAGGTCGGACAGCTGACGGTCGCAAGTGCGGCGCGGCAGTAACCGCAGAACGCCTGCCCCGGCGCAGCGGGCCCGCCGCAGTTCGGGCAGTGCAGGGCGCTGGCGTCGGGGGACATGGCCGCTAGGATACGACAGTTATTTCGGTTCGAATTTCAATGCCGCACCGTTGATGCAGTAGCGCTGCCCGGTGGGGGGCGGCCCATCGGGAAACACGTGCCCGAGATGTCCACCGCACTGCGAGCAGTGCACTTCGGTCCGGCTCATTCCGTAGCTTCGATCGGTCGTCGTTCCGAGGCCGCCCGGATGTGGCGTGTGAAAGCTCGGCCAGCCGGTGCCGGACTCGAACTTCGTGTCGTTCGTAAACAGCTTCTGGCCACAACCGGCGCACGCGAAGGTGCCCGCGCGCTTTTCCGTCAGCAGGGCGCAGCTTCCCGGCCGCTCCGTAGCGTGATGCCGGAGGATCTGGTACTGCTCGGGCGTGAGAATGCGCTTCCACTCTTCGTCTGTCTTGGTAATCGGAAAACTCATTTGAAGACCTTCCCCCAATTCAATCCAAACTTCGGGTTTTCGCGCGGGCCTTGAATCGTTATCGGCAGGACCGCGCCTTTGCCTTTCTTGCGGAAGAGCGGATCGAACGGCTTCAGGAAAAAGCCCCTGACACCACCCGCCGCGTCGGAAACCGTCGAATCCATTATCAGCGTGCCCGTGAAATCGAGCTGCTGGCTGCGCAGCGTGTAGCTGCCGTGAATCCGCACGTCGGCGCCAGGAACGTCGAAGCCGAGCGGATCGAAACGCACGGTGCCGTTTCGCAGCGTGAAGTTTCCGCGCATATCCGACTGGATCCGTCCGACGTCGTCGGTCGGCTTCTTTCCCTGCGCGCGGCGGCTGAACATTGCGACCTGGTCCTGCACGATCGGATCGGTGAACGATGCGTTCTCCAGGGCGAAGCGGCCGACGAGCTCCAGGCGGTCGGCTACCTTCGACTTGCCCGGCGGCAGCAGCATCTCCGCCTCCAGGGCAATCTGTCCCAGCATCGCCGGTTTCGGCGTTTTCACCGCGAGACGCAGCACGTCCTGCACGCGGCCGTTGCGGATCGTCACGTCCAGATTGACCGTGCGTCCCTTGACGTCTGGATGCGATTCGATCGCGCCCGATGCTTCGATATCTGTCTCCTCCAGTTTCGCATCCACCTGCTTCAAATACGTATTGCCGTTCGTGCCATCGACCAGAGCATGAAACCGCGTCTCGAGCGACATCGGCGACCCGCCGATGTCGATACTGAAATCGGGCGTCGTCGTTGTGCCTTTCACGTCGATTTCTTCCAGACGCCCTGAGAACTGTCCCCTCGACGTGAGGATGCCGCCAATGCCTTTTATCGTATTCAGGTCCGCGTGATTGAATGCGTAGTCGCCGACCAGCGCCGTCAGGCCCGGCTCGCGTTTGACCCATGGTCCGAATTTGCCGTGCGTGGCGATCTCCCCTTTCGGAATCGGGTTCGTCAAGGTCGCCTCGAACGGCATGGCGCGATCGAACCCGACAGATTCAAGGTCCAGGTTGTGAATCGCGAAGACCTTCGGCTCCTTGCGCAGATCCTTTGGCACGATGATCAAATGCGCGTCCTTCGCAACGACATGGTCGATGAGGACGGGACCCTCGACGGTCGTGACAGCGCGCGAGCCCACTTCCTTGTCGTTTTGCGTACGCGGCGGGATGGTGATGCGCAGCCCATCAAGTTCCACGGATCGGAAACGGCGCTGCTTGCGAAGGAGGCCGAGCACACCACCGGTGACTTCGAAATGGCGGATCTCGATGAACGGGGCGGGCTGCTGCTGCCCTTTGAGGCGCAGCTTGAGATTGTCGCCGTGAATCCTGAGCGTCGGGAATGAGTCGACGGTGAAGCTCTCGAGCTGAACGTCAGCGTCCATGTGATAGTTCAGCGCCTCGACAAGCTTCTGCTGGAGGACGGGCGCGCGCGAGACGACGCTCAGCGCGATCCACAGGCCGACAAGAACACCGCCGAAAATGCCGATGAACCAACGGACGAGTTTGATATGTGGCACCGGCACCGTTCAGCTAGGATAGCGGACATATGGCGAGAACCTTCATAGTAGCCGCTCTCCTTTTTATATCGGCATTCACTCTCCCGGCGCGCAGTGACGCGCAGCAGCTGCCGGCGGATCTCGATGCCTACGTCACACGGGCGATGTCCGCGTTCGAAGTTCCAGGCGTGTCGCTCGCCATCGTGAAGGACGGCAAGGTCGTCGTGGCGAAGGGCTACGGCGTACGCAGGCTGGGCGAGCCCGCGGCGGTCGATGCGCGAACGTTGTTCGGGATCGCGTCGAATACGAAGGCGTTCACCGCGACCGCGCTCGGGATCCTCGTCGACGAAGGGAAGATCAGGTGGGACGCGCCTGTCATCGATTACGTCCCGTGGTTCCAGCTCTCGGATCCATATGTCACCCGCGAGATGACGGTCCGCGATCTCCTCGTGCACCGAAGCGGCCTGGGACTCGGCGCGGGAGATCTTCTCTGGTGGCCTGACTCCACGTACAACCGAAAGGAAATCGCACGCCGGCTGCGTTACATCCCGCTGGCCACGAGCTTCCGCAGTGCGTACGCGTACGACAACGTCTTGTATCTCGTGGCGGGGGAAGTGATCGAGGCGGTGAGCGGCCAGTCGTGGGAGGACTTCGTCTCCGCGCGGATTCTCGCGAAGGTCGGGATGTCCGGCAGCAACGTCCGGCATTCCGACGCGACGAAGGGGGGCAACGTGGCGACCAATACGAATCCGGCCGGCGGCATCAACTCGAACGCCGAGGACATGGCGAAGTGGATGCTCGTTCAGCTCGCCGAGGGCCGGCTTGCTGATGGATCCGCGCTGATCAAACCCGCGACCGCACGACAGCTGACGACGCTGACCACGCCGATTCCGGCAGGACAAGGCGCGCCGGAGCTGAGCGCGATTCGGCCGAATTTCAATGGCTACGGTCTCGGCTTGTTTCTGCGCGACTACCGCGGGCACAAGCTCGTGACGCACACTGGCGGCCTGCCGGGATACGTGTCGAAGGTGGCCATGATTCCGGACGCGCAGGTCGGCGTCGTGATTCTGACCAACCAGGAATCGGGCAGCGCGTTCGAGTCGATCGCGAACCTCGTCCTGGACGCGTACCTTGGCGCGCCCGCCGCCACTGACTGGGTCGCCGCGTATCAGGCAATCGAAAAACGGCGGGCGTCTGCAACGGCGCAATCAACGAACGCCTCGGCGGCCGCGCGCGACTCGGCGTCGAAGCCCTCGCTCGCGCTGGAGAAGTACGCAGGGAAGTACCGTGACGCGTGGTACGGCGAGATGACGATTGCGACCGCGCCCGGCGGCGGACTCACAATCACCTTTGATCGGACGCCGCGCCTGAACGGTACGCTCGAGCACTGGCAACACGATACGTTCGTCGCGCGCTGGAAAGATCGCGAGCTGCGCGCGGATGCGTTCGTGGCGTTCTCGCTCAATCCCGACGGCACGATCGACACGGTGCGTATGCGCGCTGTGTCTCCCGAGACCGATTTCAGCTATGACTTCCAGGACCTTCGCTTCGCTCGGTTAAAGTAGCCATTGCCAGTTGCCAGTTGCCAGTTGCCAGTTTCCGGTTTCCAGTTTCCAGTTTCCAGTTTCCAGTTTTGCGGCAACTGGTAATTGACGACTGATAACTGGTCAGTGGCGACTATCAGACTCCCACTGCGATGGTCTTCCATCTGCCTTGATGGAAGCGTGCCGCGGACAGCGCGCAGCGCGTGAAGTGGCCGAGGACGATGGCGAGCCAGATGCCGGACGCCTGGAGTTGTCCCGTCCCCTGGAGATAGAAGCACAGGCCGAGCGGCACGAAGACCTGTGCCACCAGCGTGATGAAGAGCGGGCTGCGGGTATCGCCGGTACCCTGCAGCCCTCCCGTGTAGGTCAGCGCGAGCGCGATGAAAAGGCCTGACACGCTCAGGTACCGCAGAAGCTGCCGGCCGATTAACACCACCGTCGGATCTGTCAGGCCGAAGAACGCCAGCAGTTGATCCGCGAAGAGCAGGAAGATGATACCGATTGTTGCGGCGATCATCAGGCCGAAGCGCGCGGCGACCTGCACTCCCTGCACGCTGCGGTCCGGCCGCCCGGCGCCGAGGTTTTGCCCTGCGATCGTGGCGGCGGCGCTCATCAATCCGACGGATGTCCACGTGATGAACGCAAACAGCTCGGTGTAACAGACCGCGTAGGCAGCCTGCGCTTCAGCGCTGTACGGCAGCGAGCCCATGAATCGCAGCAGCAGCACGCCCGCGATGTTCATCGCGACACCCTGCACGCCCGCCGGCAGTCCGAACTTGAAGAGCGATCGGATGATCTGCCAGTCAGGCCTGCGCGGCACGCCGGCGAAGCTCACGACGACGCGTCCGGTCACCATCAGCCAGATGCCGGCGCCCGACGCGATCGCCGACGCGATCGACGTGCCGAGCGCGGCCCCTTGCGCACCGAACGCCGGAATCGGTCCGAGGCCGCGGATCAGGATCATGTTCAGCGCGACGTTGAGCCCGACGATCCACATCCCGATGCGCAGTCCCGTGCGCGGATCCCCCGCGGCACGCAGCGCGCCGGCGATCATGAAATACAGCAGCTGTCCGATGCTGCACACGAACATCGTCCTCAGGTACGGCAGCGCGGCGGCGCGGACCTCCGGTGACGCGTGCACCAGCTCGAGGAGTGTCGGGGAGATCAGGTAGCCGATCGGCGCGAGGATGCCGAGCGCGAGGATCACCGCGGTCAGGAATGCCTGGTAGACGACGCGGTTGACTTTCTCGTGGTCGTTCGCGCCGGCAAAGCGCGCGACGAGCACGCCCATGCCGGTGAACAGCGACGAGATGAAGACGACGACGACGAGGAAGATCTGCCAGCCGACGCCGATGGCGGCGTTGCCGGTGAAGCCGACGTAATGCCCCACCATCACGTGATCGACGATGCCCTGAAGGCCGCCGATCATGTTCTGTATCACCGTGGGCCACGCGAGGCGCCACACGGCGCGAGCGATAGGACCTTCGACGATCGACCGATCGAGTCTCTTGGCGGACGGCTGAATACGGAGATCTTATACCGTCTCCGGTCTCCGACCTCCGACGCCGTTACTGGAACGTGTTGCAGGCCTGCGGATCGCCGCTGTCGAAACCGCGCTTGAACCAGCTGACGCGCTGCTCGGACGAGCCGTGCGTGAATCTCTCCGGCATCACGCGTCCCGTGCCTAGCTTCTGCATGCGATCGTCACCGATTGCAGCGGCCGCGCGCATGGCTTCGTCGAGGTCGCCGGGATCCAGCTCGACCCCGCCTGCTGCAAATCGTCCCGCTCTCGAGGCGTCATGTCCCCAGACGCCGGCGTAGCAGTCCGCCTGGAGCTCGAGCCGGACGGACAGCGCGTTGGCGCTGCCCGGATTCGAACGCTGCATCTGGCGCATCTGCGCTTCCGTGCCGGTCAGGTACTGCACGTGATGGCCGATCTCGTGCGCGAGAACGTACGCCTGCGCGAAATCACCTGGCGCGCCGAAGCGTCGCGATAATTCATCGAAGAAGCCGAGATCCAGGTAGACCTTGTGATCGCCCGGGCAATAGAACGGACCGGTCGCCGCTCCGGCGTAGCCGCACGCCGACTGGATCGAGTCGCGGAACAAGACCACTTTTGTCGGCTGGTAACGGCTTCCGAGTTTCTCGGACCACGTCTCCTGCGCATCGCGCGCGACGGCGTCGACCATGTCCACCATCTTTTCCTCGCCGGGCGAGGTGGTCACCTTGCCGGAGGTGCCGACCGCTGATGAATTGGGCGTTGAGCTGCTGCCGCCTCCCAGTACGTCGAAGAAGTTCACACCTGTGAACATGCTGAGCAGGGCGACGATGATGACGCCGCCGATACCGAGCGGGATCATTCCGCCTCCGCCTCCCGAGCGGCCCCGCATGTCCTCGATATTGCCGCGATCGCCGGCGCTCCAACGCATCAGAAGCCTCCGGTATCCTGCATAGCACCACGTGTGCCATTACCGCATCGTTCGCATCGGTTGGTTAGATATCCACCTGATCCGGCACTGCGGTGTTCGGAATGCGGCGCGCCAAACACCCCGGCAATAAGCGATAACATGAGCGTTCGTTAGGGGGAGTTCTTCAGTAGTTTCTTCACGGCGCCGTGCGCGAGGACGACTGCGGGCTGGCGCTGGATTGCTTCGAAGTAGCGTCGCGCGAACGTGTCGCCGGTTTCGGACGGGATCAGCAGTCGATCGACTTGATCCAGAAGGATGCGCGCATCCGCTTCCGTTGGCTTCGGATCGGTCACCTTCGCGTCGGTCGTCTTCCCTTCCGTCGCCGTCATGACGTCGATGCGGACAATCAGCTCGGATACCTGGTGCAGCCACGCGAACCACGGATCGTGGATGACGAATTGCAGCAGTGCGCCCGCGGACGCGATGCGGCCGCGATCCATGTCGTATGCGCTCTTCGCGTCATCCAGCAGCGCCTTGTGGAGGTTGAGCAGCGCCGTGCGCAGATCGACGAGCTTCGCTCGCGTGGCGGGCTCGAGCAGCGGCGCCGAGGCGGGCACGTTGGCGGCCTTGGGCCGGCGCGCTTCTTCGAGCAGCGCGTCCACATCGAGCGGCTCCGTTGTCATGCGCAGCGATCCATCAGGTCCCTTCGGCCATTCCGTGCGCGGACGATCCCAATACAGTTCGAGACCGTTGCCATCCGGATCGTGCAGGTAGAGCGCCTCGCTCACGCCGTGATCCGACGCGCCCTCGAGCGGCACGCGCGCATCGACGAGCCGCCGCAGCGCATCGGCCAGTGCGGCGCGATCCGGGTAACGAATCGCCACGTGATACAACCCCGTCGTCCCCGGCGGCGGCGGATGGCCGTTCCGGGTTTCCCAGGTATTGAGACCGATGTGGTGGTGGTATCCGCCCGCGCTGAGGAATGCGGCCTGCTGGCCCATGCGGGTGGTGATCTGGAAGCCGAGGACTCCTGAGTAGAAGGCGACGGCGCGGTCGAGATCGGCGACTTTGAGGTGGATGTGTCCTATGTCGACGCGGGGATCGATCGGATCCGGCATTCAATAATCATCGCTCAGGCGCGCGCCCTGTGCACCCGTCTCTGGGGGCCTGGAAAACATGAGATATCCGAGCCTATGGCTTCGATCCGACGAAGCGTCCGGCCGCCGACGATCCCCTATACAGACCACGGGAATACGGACTTCCTGACTCGTATGACGGCGGAGGAATTTGAGGCATCCTGACCGGCGTTGAGGTGAGGACGATGACGTCGCACCGCTCGGGCGCCGTCAACGCGGGCGGCACCGCGGCAGGCGCGTGGACGGTGACTTGATGGCCAAGCTGTTCCAGCAGAGTGGCCAGCTCGCCGCGCTCTGCCGCCTCAGGCGCGAGGAGGAGGATCATGGCGGCTTACTTCACCGTGATCTTTTTCTGAAACTGCCCCGCCGCGTCGGGCTCCGATTCGAGGAGGGCGAGATTGCCATTGACGTACGTCAGCCTGCGGTCGGGCCGGCCATCGCCGTTCTCGTCCATGGCTGCCGTCTTCACCGCGCCGTTCGCGTAGGTCTCCCACTTGTCGATGCGCCCGTCGCTATTCGTGTCCTCTTCAACACGCGCCAGGGCGCCCGCCTCGTAAAACTCGACGCGATCGATCTTCTTCTCGTCCGCCGTCGACGAGATCTCCACTCGCGACACTTTCCCGTCCGGCGCGGAGAACACCCAGGCATCGGGCTTGCCGTCCTGCTTGCGTGAGAAGCCCACTTTCGCGAGGCCCCCCTTGTCGTCGTAGTATTCCCAGCGATCGATCTTTCCGTCCTCATCCTGATCGATCCGCGATCGGAGCGGCTTCGTGCCATCCATGTCCGTCCACGTATCGATCTTTCCGTTCTTGTTCGCGTCGTAGGTAAGCTGGGTGAGCTTGCCGGTCGTCTTGTCGTAGGTAGGCTTCGTCGTCTCCTTGATCCGCGCCTTTTCGGGATCGGAACAGGACGCGGTCAGGAGCGCGGCGGCGACGGCAACGACGGAGAAGGTACGCAATGTCGCACCGAATATATACCGTCCTCTCGTCGCTGGCAGTCGCCGCACCGCTCGCGGCGCAGCCGGCGCTCCCCGGATGGCCCGCCGTCGTGGAGGGCTACCGCGCCGCTCTCGAGCGATCGGGAATCGCGGGCAGCAGCCTGATGATCGTGCGCGACGGAAAGATCGTCGCCCGCCAGAACGAAGGATTCCAGGATCGCGACCGCAACAAGCCGGTCACCAACGGCACCATCTACCACTGGGCGTCGATCACGAAGACGTTCACCGCCATCGCGATCATGCAACTGCGCGATCGCGGCCTGCTGTCGCTCGATGATCCGGTCGTGAAGTACATCCCGGAACTGCGGCTGGCGCACGACCCGTTCGGCGACATCTCGCAGGTGAAGATCCGCCACCTGATGTCGCACAGCGCGGGCTTCCGCGCATCGACGTGGCCCTGGGGCGGCGACAAGCCGTGGCACCCGTTCGAGCCGACGACGTGGGAGCAGATCGTGGCGATGCTGCCCTACACCGACGTGCAGTTCGCGCCGGGAACAAAATACAGCTACTCCAATCCCGGCGTGATCTTCCTGGGACGCATCATCCAGCTGCTCTCGGGCGACGACTACGAGGTCTACGTCACGAAGAACATCCTGATGCCGCTCGGCATGCACAGCTCGTTCTTCGATCGCGCGCCATATCACCTGCTCCCCCGCCGCTCGCACAGCTATTTCCGTGATGACGCCGGCATTCGCGAAGCGCCGTTCGATTTCGACACAGGGATCACAGTGTCGAACGGCGGACTGAACGCGCCGTTCGACGACATGGCCAACTACCTGTCGTTCCTGCTGGGAGCCGATTCAGATGGGGATCGCGCCTTATATGACAACGTCCTCAAGCGGTCATCCCTGGAGGACATGTGGACACGGCAGATTAAGGCGGTTGAAGGGGAAGGGGTGAACGGGCCGGACTCGTACGCGGGATTGTCGTTCTTCATCGAACGTCACGGTGGCGTCGAGTTGATCGGACACAGCGGCGATCAGAACGGCTTCATCTCGCACCTCTATCTGCATCGCCCGTCTCGGACCGCATATCTCGTGTCGTTCAACACGGATACGACCCGGGCGAAGGACGGCTCGCGTCCGGGCACGCGCCAGGCGGATGCGGCAGTGCGGGAGCTGATGCTGCGGCACGTATTCCGCTAGCTCGGGACGAACAACGAAGCCACACCGTGGATCCGTCGTAATAAGGACAGGAGGCATACGTATGCGTATTCGGCGACACCTTCCGATCTGCCTGGCGCTCCTCGCGCTCGCGACGCCGGCGGGGGCACAGGACAATGGGAAGACGGGCATCACCATGGGATATCCGGCGTCGATTGGCATCATCTGGCAGGCGAGCGACAAGGTGGCGATCAGACCGGAACTGTCGTTCTCGGGAGGAAGTGGCAAGGTATCGGGCTCGTCATTCGTCACTGATAGTGATAGCTGGACCGTGGCGACGGGCGTAAGCGCGCTGTTCTACCTGCACACCTACGACCACCTGCGCACATATTTCAGCCCGAGATTCACCTACAGCCACATATCGGCCACGACGAACGCCTCGGGCTTTACCAACTCTTCGACAACCACCAAGGGGAACGGCACCTCGGTTGCGGGATCGTTTGGCGCGCAGTACGCGCTGGGCGACAAGTTCAGCGTCTTCGGGGAGGTGGGCTTCGGCTTCGGACACTCGACGACAAAGTCGGGAATCACCAGCGCGAAAGCGAGCGGCAATTCATGGGCGACCCGGACGGGAGTCGGCGTCATCTTCTATCCGTGATTCTTGTCGGGCATAGGGCATAGTGCAGAGGGCCTAGGGCAGAGGGCCGGGGGATAGGGCCGAGGAGAGGAACTCGCGGAGCAGGTTCCCAGCCACTCGGCTGCGGTAGCGCGCGGTCGAGCGGATGTCATCGATCGGCGCGATCTCCGAGAGCAGCGCGCGTTCGGCGGCGGCAATCGTGTTCGAATCGAGCTGCTGGCCGCGGAGCGCTTCTTCGGTTGCCAATGCACGGATGACGGTGGGTGCGACGCTGCCGAGCGCGATGCGTGTGTCCTGCACCACGCCATTGTCGACGCGGATCGTGCCGGCGAAGCACACCTTCGCGATCGCCTGCGCGCGGCGCGTTCCCACTTTTCTGTAGTAGCTTCCGCGTTGATCGGATGTTCCGCCTGACCAGCCTCCGCCAAGGCTACGGCGGTCCGCCGAAGCGCTTCGCGCGAAGGCGGAAGGCGGAAGCCACACAGATCTCGAAGGCAGGATTACTCTCCCGATGATCTCTCCAGGCGCGAGATCCATGTTCTTGTACCCGCGATGAAAGCCGTGATACGGGACGCGCCGGATGCCGGACGCGGACATCAATTCGAGTTCGGCATCGTAGACGAGCAGCACCGGCGGCGTGTCGGCTGCCGGTGATGCGTTGGCGATGTTACCGCCGATCGTGCCGCGATTCTGGGTCGCGACGCCGCCCGTTTCCCGCGCAGCGACCCCGAGCAGCGGATACTCGCGCGCGAGCCGCGCTGAGCGCTGGATCTCCGTGTACGTCGTCAGCGCACCAATGCTGACACCTTCGCCAAGGCTACGGTGTCCAGGAATTCCGCCGCCGTCCAAGGCCTGGATGCCGAGCAGCTCCGGGCAATTCTGCAGGCTGACATACCGTCCTTCCGGAAGATGCCCCGCCTCGAGCACCACCATCAGATCCGTGCCGCCGGCGAAGGGACGCGCGGACGGATGCTTCGCGAGATCGTCGAGCGCCTCTCGCAGTGACCGCGGCACGACGAGCTGGTATTTGTCCAGCAGCGGAATCATCGGCGCTTCGCCGCCTCGAGCACGGACTCGAAGATGCGCATGTAGCCGGTGCAGCGGCAGAGATTCCCCGCGAGCGCGACGCGAACGTCCTCTTCCGTCGGTTCCGCCGTGCGCGACAGGAGCTCCACCGCAGCCATCACCATTCCGGGCGTGCAGATGCCGCACTGCGCGCCGCCATATTCGAGGAATGCCTCCTGCACTTCGTGCAACATCTGGTCGGTCGCAACACCTTCGATGGTCGTGATCGACGCCCCTTCCGCGTGCGCGAGCGGCGTGAGGCAGCTGTTCACGAGGGTGCCGTCGAGCAGCACTCCACACGCGCCGCACTCTCCTTCGCCGCAGCCTTCCTTCGCCCCCGTAAGACCCGACGAGCGGAGCGCATCCAGCAGTCGCGCCATCGGATGCCCTTCGAGGACGCTGCGACGGCCGTTCAGCGTGCACGTCACGCGCAGCACGCCGGCATCAGGCACCAGCGGGCTCCATCAGCGACATGAGCCGCTCGGGCGTGAGCGGCAGACGCCGGACGTCGATACCTGTCGCGTTCGCGACGGCGTTGAAGATTGCGGGCGCCGGCCCGTCCATCGGCAGCTCGCCGATCCCCTTCGCTCCCGCAGGACCGTAGCGATACGGCACCTCCTCGAAGTACACACTGATCGGCGGAAGATCCATCGACGTCGGCATGATGTAGTTCGTCATCTGTGCGTTCGCCATCCGCCCTTCGCGCCAGACGACGTCCTCGTAGAGCGCCCAGCCGATGCCCTGCGCGACACCCCCTTCGATCTGTCCTGCCGCGAGCGTCGGATTGATCACCTTGCCCACTTCCTGCACGGCCACGAAATCATCGACGCGGGTCTCCCACGTCGTCATGTCGACTGATACTTCGGCGACGTAGACCGCCCAGCCGTACGTGCCGTACGCGTCCCCCACGTACTTGTCGTCGTCCCAGCGCAGCCCCGGCGGCGGCTGATACTGGCTCGTGCCGCGAAGCGATCCGAATGCGGCAACGTAGCGGGTGCACGCCGACTGAAACTCTGAGCGCGTGTAGACCGCCGGCAGGTAACCGGCGTCAATCAGGGCGTGCTTCACGCCGAGCGCCGCGGACTCGACGAGTTTTCCCACGACCATGCACGTGCGCGATGCGACCGTAGGGCCGCTGTTCGGCACGACGGACGTGTCCGGCTGGACGACTTCGACGTCAGCACAATCGATTCCAAGCGCTTCGGCGGCGATCTGCGAAAAGATCGTGTTCGTCCCCTGGCCGATCTCCGTGCTTGCGGCGAGAACGCGTACCCAGCCGCCCGCGGTGCCTTCGACCCCGACGATCGATTGCAAATGCACTTCGCCCGAACCGGTGAACCCGGCGCCGTGCATGAACGCCGCGAGACCGATGCCTTTCTTGATCGCTCGACCGCCGTTTTCACGCGCGAACCGCTCCCGCTTGGCGTGATAGTCGGAAACGGATAGAGCGCGATCCAGCAGGGCCGGCATGTTCACCGGCTCTGAAATCGTCTGTCCCACCGCGAGTGTGTCACCGGGCTGGATGAAATTGCGGCGGCGGAACTGTTCCGGCGTGAGCCCAACGGCAGCCGCGACACGGTCCATGTGGCGCTCGAGCGCGAAGATGCTTTGCGGCGCGCCGAACCCTCGAAAGGCCCCGTGCGGTGGAACGTTCGTGGCGACGGCGCGTCCCTGCACACGTACGTTCGGACACGAGTACGGGCCCGCGGCATGGATCGTTCCGCGCGATAACACGACAGGCGACAGCGTGCAGTAGGCCCCGCCATCGATCGTGAAGTCGATGTCCATCGCGAGCAGGCGTCCGTCCCTCGAAACGGCCGTGCGATGTTTGGTGCGCGCGGGATGCCGCTTCGTCGTGGCGGCCATGTCCTCGCTGCGGCCGTAAATCATCTTCACGGGCCGCTTCGCCTTCCACGCGAGGAGCGCCGCGTGTCCAGCAATGACGGATGGATACTCCTCCTTGCCGCCGAACCCGCCGCCTGTCTCCATCTGGACGACGCGAATGCGTTCGGTGGGAAGAGCGAACAGCTCCGCGAGCGCGTTGTGGATGTAGTACGGGCACTGCATCGAGCCCCACACCGTGATGCCATGCTCGCGATCGGCTACTGCGAGCATGCCGTTCGGCTCGATGTACAGCTGCTCCTGGGCGCCGGTTTCGTATTCACCTTCCACGACGATCGGCGCTTCGGCGAGCGCCTTGTCGACGTCTCCCTTGACGACCGCGTAGCGCTTGAACACGTTATCGGTGCCCCAGATAATCTCACGGCCGGCAAGCGCATCGTCGATGCTCAACACGGGCGGCAGGGGATCGATCTCAATCGTCACGCGCCGGCGCGCCTCATCCGCGCGCGCGCGATCCGCATGCGCGATCAGAACGACCGGCTCCTCGGGATGATTGACGACATCGGTCGCGAGGTACGGCTGATCGTCGGCAATCAGCTTCACGCGATTCGTTCCCGGAATATCGGCGGCGGTGACGACGACATATTCGTCCCACGGGATTGCCGGATCGAACGTGATGCCGGTGATGCGTCCGCGCGCGATCGGACTTCGCACGGTCACGCCATGAAGTATCCCTGCCGGTGCGGCGTCGTCCACGTAAAGTGCCTGGCCCGTGACCTTGGCGCGCCCTTCCTTGCGCCTCACGGAACGGCCGATCTGCGGCGTCTCCATCCGGCTGATTCTAACGCTTGGTATACGCTTTCGTCGTGCACAGCTCAACACATCGGCGCCAGCCGATTCACACCGTGTACGGCGGCGCTCACCTCTTCAAGGCGGACACGGCGGCGCGTCTCGGCGCGACGGCCGTCAAGGTCCTCCACGAGCACGCACCAGACGCACAGACGCTCGCGTCGGTGCTGGGCATTGCGCCAGCTGCGGCCGAACGCGTCTACTCGCGCGTGCGCGAGAAGCTGCAGCGCGAACCCGTCGAAGATTTCCGGCTGGATTTCGAGGACGGCTACGGCAATCGGCCGGACGCGGAAGAAGACGGACACGCCGCGTCTGCTGCAGTGGAAGTTGGGAACGGCGCGAAGGCGGGGACGCTGCCGCCGTTCATCGGCATCCGCGTCAAGAATCTCGGTGACGAGCTGCGCGAACGCGCGCTCAGAACGACGCACCTCTTTCTCGAGCGGCTCCTGAAAGAGACGAATCGCCGTCTGCCCGCAAACTTCGTCGTCACGCTGCCGAAGATTACGGCAAAAGGACAGGTTGCTGCGCTCGTGCAGACGTTCGCCGAAATCGAGGCAGCGCACCATCTTCCCGCGGGGAGCCTGCGGATGGAGCTGATGGTCGAAACGCCGTACTCGATCTTCGATGAGAACGGTGCGGTCAGCCTGCCATCATTGGTGGGTGAGGGGGACGGCCGCGTTGTGGCGGCGCACTTCGGGACGTACGACTACACGGCGTCGCTGGGCATTACGGCGGCGCACCAGCATATGCGCCACCAGGTCTGCGATTTTGCGCGAGCGATCATGCAGGTGGCGCTGGCGGGCACCGACGTGTGGCTCTCTGACGGCGCGACGAATGTACTGCCTGTGGGAAAAGATCGCGCCACGATTCACCAGGCGTGGCGGCTGCACTACGACGACATCCGCCACTCGCTGACCAACGCCTTCTATCAGGGGTGGGATCTGCATCCCGCGCAACTGGTCACGCGCTACGCCGCGGTCTACGCGTTCTTTCTCGAGAGTCTCGACGCGGCGTCCGAGCGGCTGCGTAACTTCATTTCGAAAGCGGCGCAGGCGACGCTGGTCGGCGAGGTGTTCGACGACGCGGCAACGGGACAGGGATTGCTGAACTTCTTCCTTCGCGCGCTGAACTGCGGCGCCGTGCAGGAGACGGAGATCGGCGCCCTGACCGGCCTCACGCTCGCCGAGCTCCGCTCCGGGTCGTTCGTGAAGATCGTCAAGCACCGGCGCCGATCTTCCGCCTAAAGGCGGAAGGTACAAGAGCTCTCAAAGAGAAGGCGTAGCTTCCGCCTTTAGGCGGAAGTCACGCGCGGCGGATGAGCGCAGCCGCGCCCCAGCCGACGAGGATCAGCCCGCCCAGCACGGCGACGGCGTAGTGATTGCCGTACGTCGCCGTCGGGAAATGATTGCTGATCATGATCACCGTTGTCGGCACCGCTATGAACGTGTTGTGCTTCGAACGAAGCTTCGCGCCGGCGCCGAGCGCTTCATTGAACGGTTCCCCTTTTGCGGCGGCAGCGATCATGCGGCGCTGTGGAGGCAGAATCCGCATCCACACGTTCGCAACCATGATCGTGCCGAGGAGTGCGCCAATGTGGATGTACGTCGCACGCGAGCTGAAGACTTGCGAGAGTCCGGCGGTCGTCGCGATGATGAGCACGAACGCGAGCGTCCCGAACGCGACGTCGTTCTTCGCGAGCGGTGTCAGTACGAGAAGGTCATAGACGATCCAGCCGACGAGCAGGACTGCGACCCCGATAATCGACGCGACGACTGGCGTAACTTTCGGATCGATGGGATCGACCATCAGTCCGCCGTGGTAGTACACGAGATTCAGCAGGACGAATCCCGTCAGAAACGTCGCCAGCGCCTCGTAGCGAAACCAATGCACGTCGGACGGGCGGACGCCGAGCGTCTTCTGCTTCACGACGGTGTAGAACCCGCCGCTGTGCACCATCCACACGCCCCCCTTGTCACCTTTGGTCTCGAGGCGACGCATCGTCCCGTCGAGCCACGTGAAGTAATACGTGGACCCGACCCACAGGATTGCCGAGAAGACGTGCGCCCAGCGAAACAGGAGGTTCGCCCATTCATTCATGTTCACGCTAGCTCCCTCGATACGTTGAATAACCGAATGGACTGACGAGCAGCGGCAGATGATAGTCCGCTGCAGCGTCGCGCACGATGAACTCGATCGTGATTTCGCGGTAGAACGATTCCACGGCTCGCCGCTCGAAATAGGCGACGATGTCGAACGCGAGCCGATACGTACCCGCCTGCAGCGTCGAGTCTTTCGCTACGAGCGCGGGCACGCGCCCGTCGCCGTTCGTGACGCCGCGCGAGACTTCCGTCCAGATCGACGCGTTCTCTCGCTCGAGGCGGACGGAAACGGCTGCTGCCGGACGTCCGATCGAAATGTCGAGGACGTGCGTCGAGATGCTCATCTGAGAAGTCGCTCCAACCGCAGGCGCGTGATCTTCTGTTGCTCGCTGGCTGCCAGCGCCAGCTCGGTCTTTGGATCGTTGTTCGTGCGATCGCGCAGCATCGCGAGCATCTCGGATGCCGTCCGGCCAGAGGCGCACACGATGAAGATGTGACCAAAACGTTCCTCGTACGCGCGGTTGGCTTCCGCGAGCGCGGCAATCGCAGAAGCATCGTCCTGGACCCTGGCCTGTTCGCGCGAAGAGGAATCGTGCGCAGCGTAGGACTGCAATCGCTGCGCCGCGCGCTCGCCGATTCGCGGATGATGCCGAAATGCCTCTAACCAGTCGTCGGCTGGGACGGACGCGTTCGCCGCGTCCGCGGCAGCGAACACCGAATCAATTGACGTGAATGGACGCGCCGCTGCGACGCGATCGATCCACGCGGGCGCCGCGCAGAAATCGGTGAGCGCTCCCTTCAACTCCGGCCGATCCATGGCGTTCAGCTGCCGCAGCACCGCCGCTCGCCGTGCATCGGCCATGGGCGTGCCGAAGACGCGGAAACGGCTGACGCCACCATCCGGATAGATGCTCAGCCGGACGTGCGACGCGGTGACGTCAGGGGCCAGTTGCGTATCATAAACATGCAGATGATCGGGTTGCAGCTTCGTTTGTGGCAGGACGGTCGCCCATTGGGCGATCGCGCGGCTCGCGACATCCGCGGACACGCCTTTTCCTTCCTGCTTCATGACAGCCGTTTCGATTGACGCGGCGTCCGGATAGTTTCCCTTGAAATGCGCCGTGTCGATCTCCACACGACTGAGGACACCGGCGAGCCCGAGCCGGATCACCGTCCAGTCATGCCCCGGTCCCCGGCGACGTTTCGTTTCCCATCCATCGCCCATGTTCGGCGCCGGATAAGGCATCAGCATGTTGCGTGCATCGCCGTAAAAGCGATCGCTCGTGTCGACGATGTATCCGCCGTTCACTGCCGACGCGAGATCGATGCCCGCTCCGGTCGAAAGGATCCGCGTCCAGTCGGGCAGCACTTCTCCCAGGACGCGCAGCCGCGCGACGCCGCCATCCGGAAAGATGTTCAACCGAAGATGCGTGAGCCGCCGTTCCTGGCTCGGCGTTACGGTGAGTTGAAACGAGTTTTTCGTATCACCGGCGAGCTCGCTGCGCGCAAGCACCGGGTGCCACGCGACATCCGTAGCTGCCGGATCGACGCCGGGCGGCAGGCCACAGCCATCGATCCAGCAATGCGTCGGGTAGTTGCCCGTGAAGAACGCCGTGTCGACGACGAAGGAGTGGATTACTCCGGGCAGTCCGAGCTTGACGATGCACCAGTCGTGTCCGGGCGTGCGGCGGCGGCGCGATTCCCAGCCGTCCATCCATTTGCCCCGGTCCGTGTACTTGCCCGGGACGAATATCGGCGCCTCGGCCTTCACGAGATTCTCCTTCTCCGCGAAGAAATCGTCGTTGGCCGCGACAGCCTCGCCACCGAGACGCGCCGAGGCGAGATCGATAAGGTGCGTGAATTCGCTCATCCTGCGTCTTCACGATACACGAGCTCGCCGCCGACGTACGTTTCGCGCACGCGTCCTCGAAGCGCCAGGCCCTCGTACGCGGTCCGCCTGTGTCGATGATGCAGGCGTTGCGCTTCGACGGTGAATTCCGCATCTGGATCCCATGCAATGAGATCGGCACGCATGCCAGGCGCGATCATGCCGCGATCTGTCAATCCGGCCAGGCGCGCGGGGCCGGCTGAGAGCCACTCGACGATCCGGTCGATTTGAATTGCGCGCGCGGCTGCGCGTGTCCAGGTGGCTGCCAGGCCGAGCTCGAGGGAAGCAATTCCGCCCCACGCATTCATGAAATCGCCGTCCCCTTTCATCGCTGGCGGGCACGGCGAATGATCGCTCGCGACGAGATCGATGTCACCGTCCTCCAGCGCGCGCCAGAGCGCCTCACGATTCGCGGCATCGCGGATCGGCGGCGCGCATTTGAACATCGTTGCGCCATCGGAAATCTCTTCCGCGCTGAACGACAGGTAGTGCGGACACGTTTCAACCGTGATCGGCAGGGTTTCGCGGCGCGCCGCGCGCAGCATTGAAACCGCCTCCGCTGTCGCCAGGTGCACGACATGGATGTGCGCGCGGAACTCGCGGCAGAGATCGATCAACAGGGCGATCCCGTCCACCTCCGCTCGAGCAGGGCGTGTCGCGAGCCACGTCGCATACCGCCGAGGGTCCGCGCGTTCCGGTGCCGGCAGCAGCGCCGCTGGTGATTCGGCGTGCACGAGCAGCGGAAGGCGGCGACGCGCGAGAATCGGAAGTGCCAGTCTGAGGTCCCTCTCGTCAACGTGCGGAAATTCTTCCACACCGGACGGAGACATGAAGCACTTGAATCCGCGTACGCCGGCATCCGCGAGGGCATCGAGCTCGCCGGTGTTTCCCGGAATCACTCCGCCCCAGAACTCGACGTTAACGGTCGCGCTCCGCGCCGCCGCGCGCTTGGCATCCAGTCCCGCAACGTTCGTCGTCGCCGGCACGCTGTTGAGCGGCATGTCGACAATCGTCGTCACGCCGCCGGCAGCTGCCGCGGCGCTCGCCGTAACGAACCCTTCCCAGTCCGTCCGTCCCGGCTCGTTGACGTGAACGTGTGTGTCGACGAGGCCCGGCATGATCACGTCGGACGTCGGCTTGCCCGCCGTAGCCTTGGTGGAGCCGGTAGGTCGGAGGTCGGAGGTCGGATCGGGGTTGTACGGGCGAACGGAGACAATGCGATCGCCGTCGATGTGAATCTCGGCCGGCTGGATGCCGGACGGCAGCACGACCCGTGTCGATCGGATTACCATGACGCCCATGCTGCGGATATTGATCCTCGCGCTCAGCCTGCTGGCGCTGCAGGCGCCGGCAACGCCGCCGGTGACCTACGACGCATTCGCGGTGCGCTTCGGCATACTACCCGCGTTTTCAGTCGCCGGTCTGGTTGCCGGGGCCGACCGCGATCGCAAGCTCGATATCCCGGTAATGGTCTGGCTGTTGAAAGGCTCGAACGGCCGCGTCGTCCTTGTCGATTCCGGATTCTACCGTCAGAAGTTTCTCGATCAATGGAAGCCGCGCGACTTCCGCACGCCAGTCGCCGCCGTTGAAGCCGCTGGCGTCAAGCCGGAGGCGGTGACCGACATCATCATTTCGCACGCGCACTGGGACCACGTTGATGGCGCGGACCTGTTTCCAAACGCGACGATTTGGATCCAGCGCGAGGAGTATCGCTACTACACCGGCGAGGCATGGCACGCGCGGAACACGCACGGCGGTGTCGACATGGACGACATGATCGCGCTTCTCAAGATCAACATGCAGGGGCGGCTGCGCTTCGTCGAAGGGGATGACCAGGAGATCCTGCCGGGGATTCGCTGCTATACAGGTGGCAAGCACACGTGGGCGTCGCAGTTCGTCGGGGCGAGGCTCGCGGGCGGCACCGCGGTCCTGACGTCCGACAACGTCTACCTGTACGAGAATCTCGACAAGCACGTCCCGATCGCGCAGACGCTCGATGCGGCAAGCAACCTGAAGGCGCAGGACCGCGTGCGCGCGCTCGCGTCCGATCCCCACCTGATCGTGCCGGGCCACGATCCCGCTGTGTTCGAACGTTTCGAACGCGTCGCCGACGGCATCGTCCGGATCAAGTAGACCCCCGGGGGTCGTCCGGATCAAGTAGACCCCCGGGGGTCAGGTCTAGAAATCGCCCTCAAACTGGTGCCTGACCCCCACAAAGGGCGTTTTACAGACCTGACCCCCCGGTGGATAGGATCCGCGGATGCCACGGTTGCGATGGGGGCTCCTGAGCACGGCGCGGATCAATCGTCCGGATCAAGTAGACCCCCCGGGGGTCAGGTCTAGAAATCGCCCTCAAACTGGTGCCTGACCCCCGCAAAGGGCGTTTTACAGACCTGACCCCAAGGTGGGGCGTTTTACAGACCTGACCCCCGGTGGATAGGATCCGCGGATGTCACGGCTGCGATGGGGGCTTCTGAGCACGGCGCGGATCAATCGACTCATCATCCCTGCGATCCGTGCGTCGGCGCGCAGCGAGGTGACGGCAGTCGCCAGCCGCGACATGGACAAGTGCCGCGCCTATGCGACGGAGTGGAAGATCCCGCGAGCGCTTGGATCCTACGAGGCACTGCTCGACGATCCCGACGTCGACGTCATCTACATCAGCCTCCCCAACAGCCTGCACGCGGAGTGGACCGTGCGCGCAGTCGAAGCAGGGAAACACGTGCTGTGCGAGAAGCCGCTCGCGCTGCACACGGAGGACGTGGACCGCATCGAGGCGGCGGCGCGGCGCGCGGGGCGGGCGGCGGCGGAAGCATTCATGTATCGGCACCATCCGCTGACGCATGCGGTGCAGGCGGTGGTGAAGAGCGGACGTCTCGGCGAGCTGCGCGGCTTCAAGGGAGCATTCACGTTTCCGCTGACGCGCGACAACGACGTGCGCCTCAACACGGCGCTTGGCGGCGGATCTCTCTGGGACGTCGGCTGCTATCCCGTCAGCTATGCGTGCTTCCTGGCGGATGACGCGCCAGCGCAGGTGTTCGGATGGCAACAGACGTTACCATCGGGCGTGGACCTGGAATTTGCCGGCATGCTGCGCTTCCGTGACGGCAGCGTCGCGCAGTTCGATTGCGGGTTCCTCGGTCCGTTCCGCGCGGAAATAGAAGTCATCGGTCGCGACGCCGCGCTCCGCATCGTCCGTCCATTCAGAACTGATGATCGCAGCGCGATGCTGCTGATGGCCGGCGACACTGTGGAGAGACTCCCCTTCGCATCCGAAACGCCTTTCGCCGGAGAGATCGCGGACATGGAAGCAGTCGCCCTCGATGCGTGGCCGCAACGGATCCCGCTGCTCGAATCACGGCGCACTGTGGCAACCATCGCCGCGCTGTACCGCTCCGCGCGCGAAGGCAGAACGATCGACGGCTGAGCCTCGCCCGTACCGGCTTGGACGATCTCTTGCACACGGCTCAACGCAGGAGGTCTGGATTGGCTGAAGTGCTCTTGGAGTACGCCGAGGCTGTCACATCGGAAGACGGAAAGAATTACACCGTGCGCGCGTGTGGCGCGCCCATGGCGGATGGCAGATGGCAGGGATGGCTCGAGTTCATTCCTCTGGGCGAGGGCGAGCCGTTTCGATCCTCTCGCGAAACGACGCAGCCAAACCGGGGCGATGCCGAATACTGGGCCAGCGGTCTCACCTATGTGTATCTCGAGGGCGCTTTGCATCGCGCGCTGAATCGTCCAGCTCGACCGCTCGCGCGACCCGTGGAACCGCCGTTCTTCGACAGGCCCGCTGAGAGTTTCATCGTGAAAGACGATGCGACGGGGGCCGTGCTCGATCCGTTCTCGGTGTATCGGAAGGGCGAGGCGCTGTTGCGCCGCCAGCTTTCCGCGCTGGCGGGCTGGCACCTCGTGAACATCATCCGCTACTACGATTTGAGCAGCGAGGATCCGGCGCTGCTCGCGGCGCGGGAACCGGCGCAGCTCGTGGAACTGATCATCGACGGCGTGCGCACTCCTCGCAGCGTCACCCCGTAAGCGGCAATCGTTTGCGCTATCCTGCGGATCATGATTCGCAGGATTGTCACGCTCGCGCTTCTTTTCGTCACGTCTCTCGTACCGGCGGCGATCGCGCAGGATCGCAGCCGGGCCGCGATCCCGGACAAGTACAAGTGGAACCTCGCCGATCTCTACGCGTCAGATGACGCGTGGCGGACGGCGAAGGAGACACTCCCGTCGCAGATCGCGACGATCGCCACGTTCAAGGGGACGCTCGGCACGTCCGCCACGCGGCTGGCCGATGCACTCGACACCGCGAACCGCATCAGCAAGGATCTCCAGCGGGTATCCGTTTACGCGAGCCTCATCTCCGATCAGGACACGCGCGTCAGCCAGTACCAGGGCATGCAGCAGGAGATGCAGCAGATCGGCGCCGCCTTCGCCGAACAAGTGTCGTTCATCGAACCGGAGATCCTGAAGATCGACAAGGCGAAGCTGGATGCGTGGCTCGCGCAGGAACCGCGGCTCAAGACGTATCAGCACTATCTTGACGACATTCAACGCCGCCAGCCGCATACGCTGAGCGATGCCGAGGAGCGCCTGCTCGCCGCCTCGTCGGTCGCCACGTCCGGAGCGTCATCGATCTACAACATCTTCTCGAATGCCGACTTTCCGTACCCGACTGTGACGTTGAGCGACCGGAAGTCTGTGAAGCTGGACTCGTCAGCTTTCAGCCTCTATCGCGGCGTCCCCAATCGCGAAGATCGCAAGAAGGTGATGGATGCGTTCTTCAACTCCCTCGGCCAATACAAGGGCACGTATGGTGCGACGCTCAATAGCCAGGTCCAGGCAAACGAGTTCTACGCGAATGCGCGGCATTACGAGGTCGCGCTCGATGCCGCGCTGGATGCGCCGAACATCCCCGCATCCGTTTACAAGCGCCTGGTCGAAGGGGTCAACCAGGGACTGCCGACCTTCCATCGGTACCTGCAGCTCCGGAAGAAGATGCTCAATCTTTCGGACCTTGCGTACTACGACCTGTATGCGCCGCTCGTCGCTTCCGCCGACCTGAGTTACACGCCGGAGGAAGCGCAGAAGAACATTCTCGCCGCGCTCGTGCCGCTCGGCCCCGATTACGTCGCCGCCATCAGGCGCGCGTTCAACGAGCGATGGATCGACCTGATGCCGAGCGAAGGCAAGCGCTCGGGCGCGTACTCGAACGGGGCCGCGTACGACGTGCACCCGTACATGCTGATCAACTTCAATGGCAAGTACACCGACATGAGCACGGTGGCGCACGAGCTGGGCCACACGATGCAAAGCTATCTCTCGAACAAGACGCAGCCGTTCCATCTCGCGAACTACCCGACGTTCGTGGCGGAAGTCGCGTCCACCTTCAACGAGGCGCTCCTGATCGATTACATGCTGAAGACGATCAAGGACGACAACACGCGCTTGTCACTCCTCGGCAATTATCTCGAAAATATCAAGGGCACGGTCTTCCGCCAGACGCAGTTCGCGGAATTCGAGCTGCGCATTCACGAGATGGCCGAGAAGAACGAGCCGATCACGGGCGAGGCGCTCGACAAGCTGTATCTTGAAATCACGCGGAAGTATTACGGCCACGACAAGAACGTCTGTCTCGTGCCGGACTACGTCGCGCACGAGTGGGCCTTCATCCCGCATTTCTATCTGAACTTCTACGTCTTCCAGTACGCCACGTCTTTCACCGCATCGGAAGCGCTCGCGTCAAAGGTGCTGGCCGGCGATACGGCCGCCACGAAGCGTTACATCGCGTTTTTATCGGCAGGTGGATCGAAGTATCCGATCGACCTCTTGAAGGATGCGGGCGTGGACATGACGACCAGCGAGCCGCTCCAGCTCACGCTGCAGAAGATGAATCGGGTGATGGACGACATGGAGAGGCTGCTCGCAAAGAGGTGAAGACGCGGCGTTGATGAGGACGGATTGTAGCCCGGAGGGCGTCCTCTCAAGAGACCACCTCTCGACGTCGACTGCACGATTTCCCCGAAAAAGGACGAGTTTCCATTGGCATCGTCATTGCCTTGTTGAGGTGGCAGGAGAGCACCATGGCAGCCAGGACCTGGTTTACGGCAGTGGCATTGATTGCGGTCGTAGGCACGCCGGCGTTCGCCGAGGAAGGGCAGCACCAGCGTCGGCGGGGGCGGGAAAACCCGTCGGCGGCACCGCAGGGGGAGCGAGCTGCCGAGCAGCCGCGTGAACGGGAACGCGCTGTGCCCCGGACAGCGGCGCCCCGGAGCGTCGAGCAGCCGCGGGCCAACGAGCAGCCGCGGGCCAACGAGCAGCCGCGGGCCAACGAGCAAGCACGGAGCTACGAACAGGCACGCCGCGAAGAGCAGGCCCGGCGCGACGAACAGGCCAGGCGCGACAACCAGGCTCGCAGGAGCTACGGCGACCGCGGTCAGTACGACAGCCGCGGCCAGTACGATCGTCGCGACAACGGCCGATACGACAGCGGCCGGTATGACTCGCGGAACCGCGGCGGCTACGGCCACGCCGTGCCACGCCGGTACACCCCGCGCGTGATCCGGCCGACGATCGTGCGCGTCATTCCGTATCGCCCGTACGTATATCGTCCGAGCTGGAGCCTCGGCGTGTACTACGGATCCGGCGGCTACTATCCGTACGGCTACACGCCGCGCGGCTACTACGACCCGATTCCGGGACGTTATTACGGCGGCGTGCGCATCACGGGGGCTCCGCGCGATGCGCGGGTTTTCGCGGATGGCTATTACGTCGGGATCGTGAACGACTTCGATGGCATCTTCCAGCACATGAACCTGGAAGCAGGCCCGCACCACATCGAGATCGACCTCGGCTACGACGGCATCGAGTTCGATGTCTACGTCCGGCCCGGCGAAACGACGACGTTGCGCGCAGATGCGTACTACCGGCCGTAACTCAGCGCAGCTTCCACTTCAGTGAAGCGACGCTGAGCACGCGGTACGAATACTCGTAATAGCGCTCGGTGCGGTGAAGTCGGCCGGATACTTCGATGACCGCACCGGGCGCAACGGTGAAGCGGCGCGCCAGTCCCGCTTCCGCGTAGTCGCGGGTCCCTCGATAGAAGCTGCCGTCCCGCCGAATCGACAAGTAGTTCGCATCCCCCTCATCCTTGATGAAATCCTTTCCACGCCATGCCAGTGCGTGCGCGCGCCAGCCGCCGCGCTCCGCGGCGATTCGCGCGAAAAATGCGCGACCGTTGCGGTCCAGCGCCGGCTGCTGGCGATCAGCTACAGATTTCGACACGAGGCCGAATGCTTCCAACGACATGCGAGTCTTACGCAGCGGCGCGCCGTACGCCATGCCGACGGCGGCCGCGGCGCTGTCGTCCACAGGGCCCGACGCAAACAGCTGCCCACCTTCATGGACGACGTGAACCTGCACGGGTAGTGAGAATCCTCGTCGCGCGATCACGCGGGCGTTGAGGCCACCGTCGAATCGCTCGCGATGTGCCGGTGTATTCAACTGCTGCCATTCGAGCCAGATGCTGTGGGTAACCGCGGCGCCGCGAAAATCCCACTGCAAGCCCGCCTCGTACGGACGTTCGAATGCCAGCGTCTCGCGCTGGAGCGGCGGCAAGAGGCCGTGTCCGACTTCCTTCGCGGGTAATGTGCCAAACACAAACGTGGACCGCTTTCCTTTTACGGTCATGGCGATCACCGGCCTTGCCTGCTCGAACGCCTTTTCGGATCCGAACCGCTGGTTGCCGAAGGCGCCCAACGAGATCGTTGCCCGCGGGTTCAGCTCGAAATCGACGAAGACCCTCGCCGCGGCGCCGAAGATCGTTTCCCCTTCACGAAAAGGGTTGCGGAACTCCGTGTTGTCGCCGTACAAGAGGACATCGGATCGCAGTGTGACCTTCTCCTGCGCGCAGACCGCGCGCCCGGCCAGCAACGGCAGCAGCGCGGCGAGCACCCCGGCACGCGCGAAGATGCGCATGCGCCCTACGATACTCCACGCCTTTCTGCTGGTTTTCGCCGGCGTCATTCCCGCGCGCGCGCAGTCACGCGCGCCCGCGACGGATCCCTTCGCAAAGGGGCGATGGCATTTCGAGACCGAAGCCCTCGCCGCGATCGAGGCATGGAACTACAACATCTCTCACGAAGAGGTGTACGGGCTCACTGAAGCTGTCACGTATGGCGTCCGGGACGGACTCGTGCTCCGCGGCGCGCAGCGGCTCGCGTACGTATCGCAGCGAGCGGAAGACGCGGTGGTGCTCGGCCTGACGATGGGCGTGCGCACGCGCATCGCGCAACGCGGCCGCGTGACGGCGTTCCTCCAGGGGGACCTGGGCATCTCGCACACCGCCATCGCCACTCCGCCCCGCGGCACGCGGTTCAACTATCTCGCTATTGGCGGAGGCGGCGCGATGGTGCGTGTGAACTCACGCCTTCATGTCTTCTCCGCGCTGCAACTGATGCACATTTCGAACGCGGGACTCAAAGGCCCCGGCCGAAATCCAGATATCGAGACGATCGGCCCGACGCTCGGCATGCTGCTGCGCTTCTGAGTAAGATCAGGGCCGCTGATGGCCCGAACCGAACTCAAACTTCTGAAGGAGCGCAAGCTCGCCGAGCTGATCACGCCGCCCCGCGGCAGCGGCGTCCTCGAGGCAAGCGGCGTGGTCCGCAAGGGGGGCGCGTTCTACGTCATCTTCGATAATGTCCGCAGGGTCGCGCGGATCGATCCGGGACTGTCCACCTCCTCGGATCGGAATGGATGGTTCGGAAAAAAGCGCAGCGGCGAGGGCTACGAGGACATTGCTTATAGCCCGCAGCTGAAACGGTTCTACCTGCTCGTCGAGGGAGAGAAGCACCCGGACGGAACCTACAAGGCCCTCATCGACGAATGCGACGAATCCGGCAATTTCAAGGGGCGCCGGTGGGTGGACTTCCCCTTCAAGAAACGCAACACGGGGTTCGAAGGGTTGAGCGCGATCCGGTGGAAAGGAACCGATTACCTGCTCGCGCTCTGCGAAGGCAATCGCTGCAAGTCGGGGCGCCGCGGGCGCGCAGGTGCCGGCGGTCGCATCCAGGTACTCGTCCGCAAAGGACGCATGTGGGTGTCCATCGCATGCATCAAGCTCCCGAAGACGCTGAACTTCGAGGATTATTCCGCGGTCTCGCTGCGCGGGACTCGCATCGCCGTCGTGTCGCAGATGACGTCGCGCTTGTGGATCGGACGGCTGCGACCCGGCACCTGGACGATCGCCGGCCGCGGGCGCGAATACGACTTCCCGCGTACGAAACGCGGCAAGCCGAAGTACTGCACGGTCGAAGGGTTCTGCTGGCTCTCGGATACGAGATTCGTGGCGGTGTCGGACTTGTCGAAATCCCGTTACCGTAAGGGCTGCGGGAAGAAGGATCAGTCAATCCACTTGTTTGCTATCCCATCCTGATTCGGACGCCGCATGAGCCTGCAGCGTCTCCCGTTCCTGCTCGTCGCGATCGCCCAGGTCTCGGCGCAGAACCCGTCGCCGATGTCCGACTCCACTCGGCCGCACACCCGTGTGGAGCGGTACGAGCCGCCCGGACGCCGCGCGGCGTTGTCGCTCGGCACGCTCTACGTTCCTGCTGCATTTGACGCGGCGAAGCCGTTTCCGCTGATCGTCCACTTTCACGGTGCGGCGTGGGTGCTCGAGCACCACGCGCGCGAACACCTGCCTCAGGCCGTGCTGGTCAGCGTCCAGATCGGATCCGGATCTCGCGTCTACGCCGATGCTTTTGCCGACTCCGCACGTTTTTCCGCATTGCTGACGGAGATCTCGTCGAAGCTTCGCGAACTCACCGGGCGAGCCGCGACGCCGGAGTCGATCGTGCTGAGCTCGTTCAGTGCCGGCTACGGAGCAATCCGATCCATCCTCGCGCGTCCGGATCACTTCCGGCGTATCGACGCCGTCATCCTTGCAGATTCCCTGCACGCGTCGTATGCGGGCGACGCTGCGGCGCCGCGCGCCTCGGATCTTCCGCTCGACGAGAGCGTACTGGAACCGTTTTTTAGATTTGCGGAGGAAGCAGCCGCAGGAAGAAAACGGATGTGGGTCACGCATTCCGAGGTGTATCCGGGTACATATGCGAGCACCACGGAGACCGCTGACGCTCTGCTACGCCGCCTGTCGCTCCCTCGCCGGGCAATCCTGAAGGCCGGACCAGTCGGCATGCAGCAGCTGAGCGAAGCCACGCGCGCCAATTTCCACCTCGCCGGATATGCAGGCAATTCTGCGCCGGACCACATGGATCATCTGTACGCGCTCGGCGACCTCCTTGCGGAAATCGCCGGAGGCAAATCGTGAGCAAGATGCGCTCGCTGAAATCGAGCGCGGCGTTCGAGACGTTCGTGGTTGACCAGCTGGCGAGTCTCGGCGATATCACGCCGAAAAAGATGTTCGGCGGCGTGGGACTTTATTGTGACGGCATCTTCTTCGGCATCATCGCGCGCGACGCGCTGTATCTGAAGGTTGACGACAGCACGCGCGGCGCGTACGAAGCCATCGGATCGGCGCCGTTCAAACCCTACCCCGATCGATCGGGGACGATGCAGTACTACCAGGTGCCAGTGGACGTCCTCGAGAGCGCGCCGGAGCTCGTGCGCTGGGCGCGTAAGGCGGTCGCTGTCGCCCGAAGCCAGGCCTGAAGCTCGCCGCCACGTCGCCAGACCGCGCTATCCCAAAATTTCACTGTGCGTCTTGAAGGTGGACGGCGGTGACGCTCGAAAAACGACGAATTTCCCCGCCGATTGCAAGCATGAGCTGGCGCGGTCCTTGCCTTGCCTCGTACGCCATGTTTCAGGTCACGCTCGTCGATCACGTACGTCTGAGCTTTGCGAGCGTGATTGCCGCCTACGAGGCCCACGCCGACGCCGCCGCAAAAATGGCCAGATGGAACTCGTACGCGAAGCTAATTCTGCTGTCACTGTCAGGCCTGGCCACTATCTTCGGCGCCATCGCGACGCAGGCGGGATTCGGATGGCAGGTCGCGACTGCGATCCTTTGCGCCGCCGTGTTCGGCACGTCCGCCGCGTACGTTTCGCTCAACCAGCAGCCGCTGATGTACGGCCATCGGGTGAGCGCGGCGAAGCTGTGGGTGATCTGCGAGAAATACCGCGCGCTGCTCGCCGAGATGAAGGAAGACCGCATCGACCTGCCGACGCTGCAGGACCGGCGCAACGCGCTCGTCAACGAGACGGCGTCGGTACTCGAACAGGCGGCGCCGGACGATCGCTATACGTTCGAGATTGCACGACAGGCGCTGTCCGGCCCGAAAGGCGCGGGCTACCCGGACTCGCTGATCGATCGGTACCTCCCCGCAGGACTGCGGAAGGAGCCATCGCGGCCGGAGCCAGCGGAACACCGAGCGTCTCCGGCAGCGTAATCGGCGTCGCACCCGACACGACCGCGAGCCACGCCGGCGGACTGCCGAACGGATACGTTCCCAGGATTAACACCGGCGTTCCCGGCATCATCACTTCGCGGTGGCTGTCGTCGAGACTCCACTGCTCTCCCCATCCGTACAGCCACTGCGCGTCTCTCGCGAGCATTCGGACGCACGCGTGGCTGGCCGGATAACCCGGCAGATCGAACAGGTGGAACGAGACGCCGCGCTCGTTCACGAAGTTGAAGTACCACTCCAGCAGCCAGTCTTCATCGTCCGTGCTGCGGCGGCTGCGCGCGCGCCAGGTGAGATTGAACGTGCCGTCTGGCGTCGGCGTCTCCTTGCGTCCGGTACTTACCGGTCCCCATCGCACGAGCGTTCCCTTCTCGTACGCGCCGAATGCCTGCATCGCCTGGTGAACGACGAGTGCTTTCGGGTACGTCTCCGCCGCAGGCCATGTCTCCGGAAACGGGCTATCGGCGAGCGGATTGTCCGCCCACGTCTCGGGCACGATCAGCCCGGGCACCGGCGGATCCGCGCGAATCAAATGCTCGCGGTCCCGGCGGTTCAGCATTTCGAGGATATCGATCTGCGCGGGAGTGAACCGCTTCGCGAGTTCAGCCGAGGTCTTCGGACTGGGCTCGAACCGGTACGCGGACACGCGCGTCTGTGCCTCGAGCCGCGTCACAGCGAGAAGCAGGATCGCTGCAAGCGCGAATCCCCGCGTCATTCCTTGGCGGGCATTGCCGGATTTCCGGCGTTTGCCTCGCCTGCGCATCCGGACAGTTTGACCGCGAGCGCCTCCAATTGTTCCATCGGCTCGCGCTGCCGGCGAATATCACGCAACCATTGTGACCCGATCCTGCCCGCCGACATGAACCTTGCCCTTGAGGAAGGCCCCATCCTCAACCCTGGCGGCCGGCGCATGCAGATCGCCGTCGACTTCCGCGCCGGCGCGAAGCTCGATCCGCCGCTCGGCGGCCAATGAGCCTTGCACCGTGCCGGCAACGACAATGCCGGCGGCGGCGATGTCGGCCGCCACGTGGGCGCCGGCGTGAATCGTCACGGTCTGTCCCTGGGCATCGATCGAGCCGTGCACCTGGCCCGCAATTGACAGCGGTTCCTGCGCGGTGATCTCTCCCTTGATGATGAGTGTCGACCCGGGCTGCGCGTTCTGCATGCGCCCGCAGATGGCAAGGCACGTACCAGGACGAAACAAGGGATTTCCTCGCACGACAGTGGCGCTGCCGGCTGGAGCGATCACGATTACGTGACCGGAGTACCTCTACTTGGATCGGAATCGAAAGATTCTCGGAACTCCGCCGGTGAGTTCGATCTCGGGCGGCGGCGTCATTTCGACCGCCGCGTGCTCACCATCGAGTGCGTATTCGCTCACGGCGCGCACGCCTCGCGGGAACGTCACGGCGACCCGCTGGCTTTCAGTGCGGTTCCACGCCATGCGCGCCAGCTCGCTGATTACTTGTAGCGGACGCCGTGCTTCATCACCAGATCGACGCGCTGTAGCAGTGAGATGTAGCGCAGCGCATCGCCGCGCGCGGCGATGATGTCGGCGTACTTGCCGGCGCTCACGGTGCCGACCTTCGAATCCATCTTCATCGCCACTGACGGCCAGTAGGTGGCCGCGCGAATCGTGGTAATCGGATCCACGCCGAGGACGTTGACCCACGCGTCCAGCTCCCGCCACGTCGAATGCGTGTGGAAGTTCATGGGGATCCCGCTGTCGGTGCCAATCAGCTGGACGACGCCTGCGTCGCGGAGCTGCTTGAACTTGTGCGCGAGTGTCGGACGCCTGGCAGCCGTCAGCTGGAAGTACGGCAGGCGGTCGGGATGTTCGAGCGACTTCTTGATGTCCGCAACGATCGCGTCGGGAAGTCCCTCGTGCCATGCGGGATCGTCCAGCGCCTCGGGATTGTCCCGCAGGTACTCGTAGTTCAGCAGCCCTTCGATCGTCGGCGTCCAGTAGAGCGGACCGAGACTCATCTTCGCGGTCCGCTCGCGGATCATCGCGATGATGTCGTCGGGGTAGGCAGGAGCCGTCGCGAGCCCCGTGTGCTCGAAGCAATCCACACCAGCCATCAACCCGCGCCGGATCTCCTCCGGCCGATGCGAGTGCGCGACGACGGGTTTGCCGTTCTTGTGCGCTTCGTCCACGACGGCGCGCAGCTCCTCCATCGTCATTTGATCCTGATCGATCAGCTTGACGACGTCGACGCCGGCGTCGGCGATCTTCCTGACCTTCGCGCGGCCATCATCCGGTCCCTTCACGCCCCAGCGGTACGCTTCGGTGTTCGGATAAGGCTCGTGCTGGATGAATGGGCCGGAGACATACAGCGTGGCGCCCGTCAGCTTTCCTTCGTTGATGCGGTTGCGAACGTTGATGCTCGCCTCGAGCGGGGCGCCGAGATCGCGAGCGCTCGTGACGCCTGACATCAGCAGCTGCTTCGCCGCGGCCGGCATGATCACGGACTCGAACTGCGATGCGTAAGCCTTGTCCCAATGGTCGTAGTCGGCGTGGCCGACGATCATCGTGTGCACGTGCATGTCCCAGAGGCCTGGCAGCACGGTCATACCTTCCGTGGAGATCACTTCGGCTCCGGAGGGAACCGCAAGCGTGCCGACCTGTCCGACGGCCGAGATCCTGTCACCGTCGATCAGGATGACGCTGTTCTGGATCGGTGGCCCTGCGAAGCCGTCGACGAGCGTTCCGCCGACGAG
>WNGB01000017.1_pt1 | contig 183416 bp, 157 predicted proteins | sample 5400681 | NCBI WGS metagenome assembly WNGB01 (sample SAMN13153367, study PRJNA577476) | soil metagenome | isolation source: 115 cm soil or saprolite under grassland replicate 2 | place: USA:California | collected 2016-06-15 | reverse complement strand
CTTTGAAACCCTGGGAACGAGTCGCGCATCTTGATTATTCGCAACCCTGAAAGGGTTTGGCGTCGCCATTACGCGCTGATCGATAACCGTCGCAACCCCGACACGTCAGGTTGCGACTAAACGAACTGGCCTCCAACCCCAGAGTTTCAGAGTAAACCCTGGGGACGACTACCGTTGGTGATTCGCAACGCTGAAATGGTTTTGCATCGCCGTTAAGGCTAATCGAAAACCGTCGCAACTCCTTCAGAGTTGCGCCTAGACAAGCTGGCTCGTTATCCCCAGGGTTTCAAAGCAAACCCAGGGCTGGAATTAGCGAACACCTTCGGCGTAATCGATGATCGCCTGATAATCCATCGACCGTGTGGCATCTTTGGTTGCGGCTCGGCTGCGCTGTGCTTCGCACGTGAAATCGCCAGCGCGCTCAGATACGCGCACGAGCGCTGTCTGATTCATCGCGATATCAAGCCAGAAAACATTTTACTTTCCAATGGTGTAGCCCTTGTCGCTGACTTTGGTATCGCGAGGTTCACAAACGCAGATGAGGGAACGGCGATCACCATGGCCAATACGGCTGAGGAGCAACGAGTGCTGCGGGCGTTGTCAGTTTTCGCCGGTGGCTGGACACTCGCGCTGGCGTGCTGCATTTGAAGAATGTCTGCGGCTTCAACGAGTAAGTGGCGATCAGCATCTTGTGATTCGGGCGATGGTTGGTCTGGCCCAGGTGCTGGTTGCGCTGGGCAGAACGGACGAAGCCAAGCCGATGGCTCAGGAGATAATTGAGTTTGCGCAAGCGCACAACGATAAAGGAGCGAACACTTCGGCTGGCACTATCTGGCGGATTGTGAATTGATTTTGGGAAATTGCACGGACAGTCTCAATCTTTATAAGCAGAGTCTGGTCCTTGCTCACGCAATTGGCGACAAGGTCGAAATCAGCTTCGAAGTGCAGGGGATGCGATGTCGCTTGCGGGTCTTGGTCTAACGCCTACGGGTGAGGCCTTTAGTGAGAAGACGCGAGCAGTTTTCCCTCAGTCTCCCCGTCCGCCTTTCTCGCTTTCTCCTGCGGGTGAGGCTCAAGTCGCAATTCAGCTAGCGCCGTAAAGGCGGAGTGGGATCGGATGGGCATGGACATCCACGTCCGATTCTGGGACGCACTGCTCGATCGCTATTTCGGCGCCGCAAAACAAGCGCTGGGAACAGAAGGCTATGAGATGGAATGGAATAAAGGAAGAGAACTTTCCCTTGATGATGCGGTGACGTTGGCATTAGAGATTGAAGCTGGTTCAGCAAAAACAAACTATCCACAGATTACGCCGATTACGTAGATTTGATTTCGAAGAGTCCACAGATTACGCAGATTAAAGAAAAGGAAGTGATCTGAATCTGGTGGACAGTGAACGGATTAATGGCCGTGCCGCGCAGAACATCGAAACCTTCGTTATCGCCATACGACGGATATTCGAATAAACAAATACACCCATGGGAACAATCGCACTCCGACTACTTACAACCTCGATCTCGGCGCATCCTATCCGATCAAACTTGGTGAGAGTTGTCAGTTGCGGATTCAGGTTGACTGGTTCAACGTCGCCAACGCGCAACGTCCGATCAGTCAGGACGAGACGTTAAGAACTAACAGCGGTATTCCTGGTGCACAATCGATCTGGTTCCCCAATCCGTTCTACGGGCAAGGCACGATCTTTCAGTATCCCTCGGCGCTGCGCAGCGGAATGAAATTTCAGTTTTAAGTCTGATCTGGAATCTCAGCTTCGACGAGTTTCGCCAGCAGCGTGAGCGATTCTTGCCAACCGAGATAACAAGCCTCAGCCGGAATAACAGCGGGCACTCCCTCTTGCACGATGTTCAATTCAGTTCCGACCGATACTGGTTTCAACGTGATGGTCGTCTGCATACCATTGCGTTTGCATCAAGGAATGCTCGGTAAACTCTCTCCGGCGGTGACTGGAGCACTCGATGGAGCCGGATGGTGTTTGTATTGCTTGTTGTCATAATTCTTCCCTCCCCTGGTTACTGGCTCGTGCTTGTCGTGTCCTTAGTTGATGGTGCGTGTCAATGAGGTCAGTACCGTAGAGCGGTAGCTTCGGGTCAGTTTCCTGGCCACGGCCTTAGATAACGAGAAGCCGACCCGACGCTACCGCGTTACGGTACCGACCCCATCGCCACTTGGTTGCGGCTCTCGAGGCTCACTCTACGTGTGACGATCAAAACATTTTAGTTGAGCCTGTTGCACCTGTGTCGCTCCTGTTACTGATTTGTAGGCAATAACCACAATCATAGAAAACGAAAAACACAGAGGTTCCACACAGAAGAAACTCAGAGTCTCTGTCTTAACCGCCGGCGATGGCTCCGATGATGTAAAACGGCTCCTTTCCTGATGCGATTTCCTTTGGCATCGGAGCGTTCTCCGGCTCGTGGGTCACATCTTCACCGCAGGCAAAGAACCTCAGCATGGGCCGTCGCTCTCCTGCAACATGATCGCGAATGGTCCCACGCAACATCGGATAACGCGCTTCCAGAGCATCAAGGATCGAGCGCCGTGTCAACTGGCCGTCAATCTCAAGTTCAACATCTCCCCTGACGCCCACAAGTGCTCGTAAGTGTGCCGGCAAAACAACTAGAATCATGTCAGCGTTTGTACCTCCACTGAAAGCACTGCCGGAAAGATCTCGAACAATCGGAGCCCAGGTGTCTCCGCCATCAGCCGATGCATATACCTGCCCGCCAGTGGTGCCAAAATACACGCCACACGAATCAAGCGAGTCGACGGCCATCGCGTCGCGCAGCACGTTTACGTAACAGTTGCTTTGAGGCAGACCGTTGGTGAGGGGCTCCCATTCGTTGCCGCCCGTTCGACTGCGATATACGCGCAGCTGGCCATCTGGCGGATAGTGCTCGCCGTCGCTCTTGATGGGCACAACGTAGATCGTCTCCGGCTCGTGTGCGTGAACGTCAATCACAAACCCGAAATCGGTCGGCAGGTTCCCGCTTATCTCGTGCCACGAGTCGCCCGCGTCGTTGCTGCGCATCACGTCCCAGTGTTTCTGCATGAACAGCACGTTTGAATGCGAAGGATGCATCGTAATGTGATGAACGCAGTGGCCCACTTCAGCGGTCGGATTCGGAATGTACTGCGAGTGCAATCCCCGATTGATCGGTTTCCATGTCACGCCGGCGTCATCGCTGCGAAACGCACCCGCGGCGGAGATGGCCACAAAGATCCTTTCCCTGTTCTCGGGGTCCAACAGAATGCTGTGCAAGCACATACCGCCCGCGCCTGGCTGCCACAGAGATCCCGTGCCGTGGCCGCGTAAACCAGGAAGTTCCTGCCAGGTCTGACCGCCGTTGGTCGAGCGAAATAAGGCGGCATCTTCAACGCCAGCGTAGACCGTCTCTGGATCGTCGGGTGAAGGTTCAAGATGCCAGACTCGTTTGAACTCCCATGGATGTGCAGTGCCGTCATACCATTGATGCGTCGTGAGCGGTTTGCCGCTCTCAGCAGAAGTGTCGTAAACAAACTTATTACTCTCACCTTTTGGCATCCCATCAGGCGTGGTAGTCGGTTCGCCGGCGGGCGTTCCCGGTTGGAACCAAGTCTTGCCGCCGTCGTCCGAGCGCTGAATGATCTGTCCAAACCAGCCGCTGGTTTGCGACGCGTAAACGCGGTTGGGATCCGCGGCCGAACCCTTAATGTGATAGATCTCCCATCCGGCGAAGTGAGGGCCACTAACGTCCCATTTTTCACGTTTTCCATCTGAAGTCAGAATGAATGCCCCCTTACGGGTGCCTACGAGTACTCGTACATTGCTCATCTTTTCGTTTCCTTCTTTAGTAATTGACCAAAGTCGACTCCCTTTAATAATAAGTCGAACGGCGATTGTCAAAATCGACCATTGTGAAAAAAATCAGTTAACAGAAGTGATTCAACCCCCACAAGCATTGAAGAGCCACCGTTAGAAACGATGGTTCAACGTGACGAGTTGCAGTATTTCTCAACATCTCAGGAGTGCCCCTTAAAAGGAAACATGCATGCCTTTCAGGATTCACTCGTAGCATAATTTCCCGTAAATAGTTTTACCTGCCCCCGATCCTCCGACAGTTTTATAACGTTTTCAAATCTCAATCCCAGCCGTTGCAGAAGCTTAATAGATGCCTCGTTATCAGGACTCGTAATAGCCAGGATATGTTGGAGTCTCAGTCTTTCACGTACGTCCTTCAAGACCGCGGCGGCTGCTTCAAAAGCAAACCCTTTATTCCAGAAGCTGGGCAGCAAAGCAAAACCGATATCAGGATCCGGCAGTTCTTCTCGTTTGATTAATCCGCACATCCGATTGGCGTGTGTGATTCTCTGAGTTCAACCAGATAGAGCCCAAAACCGTTTCGTTCGTAACTTGCGACTGGACCATTCAGAATGTATTGCCGGGCGTCTTCGCGATTCCGAACCTTCTTGTCTCCGATGTAGCGAAGAAATGACGGTTCATTGAGCAGCGCCAGGATAAAGTGAGCATCATCAACGGTGATCCGGCGCAGGAATAGTCGTTCGGTTTCGAGCACTGTCATGGCATGAATGGCCGAGAAGCGACGAAGTATGTCAGAAAAGAGATAGCTGTGTCGTGCGATGATCTTCGTTGGGCTCGTAATTGGGCTTCTGATCTCCCCGCCGGTTGTTCACGGAACTAAGTCGCTGCCTGCCGGTGCTTTGGATGTGCTTCATTACTCTGCGACAATCGAACCCGACATCGCCGACAAGTCCGTTAAAGGAACGGTGCGTATTCGCTTTTCCACCGACTCGCAGCAAGCAGAATTTGACTGCGGCGCAGGTGCTGGCAGCTGGCGGTGTGGGCTTCTCTTGTTTTTGCAGACAGCCCAAAAGGACGTTGGGCTTTTTTTGGCGGCCGTTTCGAGGACGAATTACTTGAGCGGCAAGGTAACGAAGCTAATATCAACTCCCAAGTTCGAACGCAAGCAGGAGTTCGAGGGATTTGGGCCATAACTATTCGAGTTTCATACGCTTGAGCAAATCAAGAAAACGCTGTTCCGATCGCAGATTGTCCCATTGCGGCTCGATTTTCAGGAATACCATGCGCACGTCTTTTTCCTCAAACCCCTTTTCCAGATAATCAAGTGCTTTCTCACGCTTGCCGAACGCGTTATAAGCGAGCGCAACGTTGTACGGCGGAACGTATCTCTCCGTTGACAACGTTAATAATTCGTCAAGCAAGGCTCCTGCTTCGGAAAGTTTGCCCCACTTGGCCAGGGCGTAAGCGCGATACGCATCTGACTGCGAATTGCCTGAAAGTTCGCCCGCTCTCTTCGCCTCGGCTACTGCTTCTGCGTGCATTCCTTTTTCGCTATAAACTCTTGAAATGAAAAGATGTGAAAGCCAAAAGTTTGGTTCCAAATCAATCGTCTTTTGCAGGCGATCGAGGGCTTCATCGTAGTGCTGTGCGAAAAAAAGAATTTGCCCTTCCAGCGCATTGGTTACTAAAGACAGCGGGTCGAGTTCTCTTGAAAGTTTTATTTCTTCGAGCGCTTTCTCATGTCGTCCGCTATTTGAAAGTAAATGCGCATAAGCAAAGTGGCCTTCGGCGCTTTTCGGATCAAGGTCCAAGGCTCGCTGATACTGTTTTTCCGCCGCTTGCCAATCCCAGTCATACCAAAAATTAATGAGGCCAGTTGCGGCGTAACCTTCGCTAATGCTCGGGTCAATCTCGACAGCGCGCAACGCTGCTTCTTTCGCTTTTGGCATCACTTCCCAGGAAGGCATCCCACTGGTCAACGTCATTGGTAGATACGCCTTCACGAGTCCGAGATAGGGCAACGCGTAATTCCGGTCCAGCGCTATCGCTTGCTGAAAATAGGCGATGGCTTTGTCGGTTTCCGCTCGAGTTAATCTAAGCGCGTGGTACCGCCCCTTCATATAAAGCTGATAAGCCTCGATATTATCCGTGTAATGTCTTTTCTCTTTGTTTGCGAGCCGGATCTTTAAAGCGGTCGCCACTCTTTCGGAGATTGAATCCTGAACGGTAAAAATGTCTGTGAACTTCTCGTCAAAGTGTGCAGCCCATAACTGTTTGCCATCACTGACGCGGAAAAGCCGGGCCAAAACTCTTATTCTGTCGCCAGAAGTTTGAAGACTTCCATCCAAAACGGCTCCGACGTTGAGTTCGCGCCCTGCCGCGATCGAATCTTGTTCTGGCGAATGATACCGCCGGATCGCGCTCAACGGACGAACGGTAATTTCTTCGCCCTCGCTCAGTTTGGAAATCAATGCATCCGCCATTCCGAGTTCCAATGCCTCATCCCGTTGGTCCGGGACCAGCGATTTAAAAGATAGAATAGCAATGCCTTTCTCCTCTTCTTCAATTTCATGCACTTCAGGAACAAAACGAAAACCGTGTCCGCGGACGGTTTCAATGAATTTCCCTTTTCCTGTCCGCTCGCCTAAGACCTGCCGGAGCAGCGAAATGTTTTTATCTAAATTATTCTCCTCGACTATCGCATCCGACCAGACTTCATTCAGCAATTCGTCTTTCCGAACCAGATGATTGCCGCGTCTGACCAGAGCGCAAAGCGTGTCGAAAGCCTTTTCAGAAAGCGGCACTCGCTCGCCTTCGCGAGACAAAAGGTGTTCGGCGACATCCAGTCGAAATTTATCGAACTCGTATAGTTCTTTGTTGGCGTTAGACATGAGCCGTTTCAGGAAATAGTCAGGAGATTTTCAGGAAACCCGAAAGCTCTCTGGGATTGCTTTTGTGATTATGGCACTCCTCAGCCGCAATTAAGAAATTTCCGCGGAACCCGCGACAAGAGCGTGGGCTGAAAATAAATCCAACAAGAAAGAGGCTAACGGATGAGAAAGATATTCTTGAAAACAATCGGCGGAATGGCGTTGGCAGTTTTGTTGATGGCGATGGTTGCTCCGATTTGGGTCTCTGGCCAAAGCGGTGGCGGGAGATTAGAAGGGACATGGAATGTTCAGGTAACGATCCGCAACTGTCAGACAGGCGCGGAAATCAGGCACTTTGCGTCCCTGACCACATTCATGTCTGGCGGAACAATGCTCGACTCGACCTCAGGCATACCTCAAGCCTTGAAAACACCCGGACAAGGTGTCTGGGGTCATGTTAACGGAAACACTTACCGCTTTACCTTCAAGTCTTTCAGTTTTGACCCGAGCGGCAATTTTACCAGCTCGACAAAGATCCTTCACGAGGCGGTGTTAGATTCAGATGGCGACGAATATAGTTCGGCCGGAACCGCGGCAGTATACGACCCGAACGGAAACTTACTGTCTACGGGCTGTTCGACCACGACAGCCACGCGATTTGAATAGAGTGACAGCAACGCGAGTTCGCCGTATCGCATGCAACTATCAGCAAGTCACGCTTAGTACGTCGAACTCGCGATAAAACTCCATCGAACAATTCGTATACCGCTGCCCCTTTCTTCTTGCGGCAATGCGCTGCTATGACGTAAAAAGGCACCAGTGGCTGAACTATCCCCCGGAGCTACCCTGTCCCACTATCGCATCGTTAGCAAAATCGGTGTGGGAGGAATGGGTGAGGTATATCGTGCGCAGGACTCTGAGCTGGATCGAGCAGTCGTTCTAAAATTCCTCTCCGGCGAAGTCGCCGCTCAGCAAAACCGGCTGAAGCGTTTCATTCAGGAAGCGAAAGCCGCGTCGGCGCTTAACCATCCAAAGTTCACCTTTCTCGATCTTCTCAAGTCGATTCGTGTATGGCTGAAGCAGTGCAATTGACCCAGAGCTTGGTTAATCTCATAATCGGCTCATGACAGAGAAAGAAATCGTGCTTGAAACGATTCGCGCCTTGCCGGACGACTGCTCACTAGAAGAGATTGCCGAGCGCATTGAGTTTATGGCTGCGGTACAGAAAGGTCTCGATCAACTCGATAGAGGCGAAGGCCTTCCTCACGAGGAAGTCAAAAAACAGTTAGCCTCATGGCTTACAAGCTGATCTGGTCTCCGGTTGCTCGGGACGACATCCACGACATAGTTGTCTTCATTGCGCGCGACAATCCCAACCGTGCAATGTCCTTCGGATACGAACTGATTTCCGAGACAGAACGCCTGCAAGCATTTCCGGAATTGGGTCGCATTGTTCCCGAATATAGGAATGACGATATTCGCGAGATCGTTTTTCGTCCGTATCGACTCGTGTACCGAGTTAATCACGAGAATGAGCTCTGTGAGATTGCACGGGTTTGGCATTCAGCGCGAGGGATTCCGCAGCTATAAGAATAACGCGAGGCATCTCTTGTCTAGTAACGTCGGTGATTACGCTCGGAGATCTCTCACCTGCTATACTGCGCGACTTGAATCACAGGAGATGTCTTGAGTTTGTATGAGGTATGTTTTTGTCTTCTGGCCATAGACTTTCTTCCTCCCGCACAATCCGAGGTCCTTGGTATTGGGCGCTCGCGCTGCTCCTGACGCTGTTTATCTGGTTCCTTTTAAGTCTAGCCATGGACCCAAGGCCCGACCCAGACGGTTCTCTTGCTTCCCATCCTTACGGCCTAACAACTGCTTTGGAGAATCAGGCTACGGATCTCCTCTTCCAACTTCGTGACCTGCGTCATCCTGAATCGCGTCAACGAGGCCATGAGGAACCGATCACCATCATCGGCATTGACGAAGGCTCGCTTCAGTCCGCGGGGTTGCGCGCCCAAAACTGGCCGCGCTCCAACTATGCGCGCTTGATTCATAGGGCCAGCGAAGGCGGCGCCAGCGTCATTGGCCTTGATCTGCTGTTGATGGGCGAGAGCGGATCGAGCGAAGACGACAAGAAGCAGGACATTACTCTAGTTGAAGCGATCAAACGGGCGGGCAATATTGTTATCGCCGAGAAAATGACTAGTGCCGGTACTCCCGGCATTTCGTCTAGCGAGTCTAGACGTAAGAGAAGGCATGGCGGAAGGTTCCCGCGGTACTGCCGGCAAAGTCTGGACGCGGATCGGTTCCAAGCTGGTAATTCTCGAATTATCGACAGCGATGGTGTTGTTGGTTGGAGCGGGGCTGCTCGGCAAGAGTTTTTATCGTTTGCTGCAAGTGGATGCCGGTTTTGAAACAAAGCATTTGGTAACTATGAATCTTAGAGCACCACGGTCAGCTTACGGAAAAGAAGAGCAAGCTCTTGTGCTCGGACGAAAGGTAGTGGATGAGGGCAAGAGTCTGCCCGGTGTAACTTCAGTAGCTTTAGCCACCACCTTGCCATTGAGCTTCAATGGAAACACAACCTGGATCAGGTTTGTGGGCCGTGCTTACAACGGGGAACACAACGAAGTAAATGAACGAGGAGTCAGCTCTGACTATTTCGCAACCTTACACGCGAAACTCCTGCGAGGCCGAACCTTCACGGACTCGGAGGACGGCACCAAGCCGAAGGTCGCCGTCATCAATCAAACTTTTGCGAAGAAGTACTTTCCGGGTGAAGATCCGATAGGCCAACGATTTGGCTGGACTGACCTGAAGCCAGAATGGATTCTGGAGATCATCGGCGTGGTCGACGACATCAGAGAAGGACCGCTGGATTCGGAGATCTGGCCCGCCTATTACTATGCCTTCAATCAGCGTCCTGAAGCAGAATTTGCAGTCATGGTCAGGACTAGCCAGGGAGAGCAGTCACTCATACCAACTGTTGTCGATGCCATACATCGAATCGATTCGAGGATCAATATTTCAAGTCAAACAACGATGACGGCGAGAGTCAACAACGCTCCGACAATTTACCTTCGACGATCCGCGACGTGGCTAGTTGGAGGGTTTGCGGCAGTGGCGTTGCTGCTCGGAGTTGTTGGACTTTACGGTGTGATCGCTTACTCGGTGAGTCAACGCACTCGCGAGATTGGAGTCCGCATCGCACTGGGCGCACAACGCAGTACTGTTTATCGACTCATCCTAAAAGAGGCAGGTGCGTTGGCACTCGCAGGCATTGTGATCGGAATCGGATGTGCGATCATCGCTACCTCACTGATGCGCAAACTTCTGTTCGGCACACCGCCATGGGATGTCACAACACTTGTTTGTGTGGCCGCTGTGTTAGGAGCATCTGCGTTATTGGCCAGCTTCCTTCCGGCACGACGCGCCGCGTCAGTCGATCCGATGACTGCATTGCGCGCGGAGTAGGTTGATCGAAACATCTCATTCACAGCTTGCGCAGATCTGAATGAAGGTTTCGAACTCCGTTTGATTTATTGTGGTACACGGTCTCCGCTTCAAACGCATTTCTGTCGCAAAAATTGAACATCGAGGGTAGCGAAAATCTCGAGCGCCCAATTCCACGGCCCGACGCGACGTGCCGTTCCGCAAAGCCGCAGCCAGCCCTGAGAACTCAGCCTTCAAGTCCCGACGGACCACAGGAACTTCGGCTGCGGAGATCAACAACCTGATTCGATGAGGAGAGGAACTGCGGGCATCGCTCTCCTAAGCCAGTGGACGATAGTCTTCAGCTCGACTCGCACGAGGATTGAACTGGCTCCCATCGGGAACGACATCGGACGACGTCGGATGACATCGATGTGACGATGCGCGAGAGGCGGAAGGATGATTACGAACTGAGACGAGGGAGGCGCTGTTTCCTGATTGTGCTCGGAGTTTCGTCCGCGTACTCATGTAGAGGTCTACTCCACCGAAGCCGCCCGGCCGGTTGGAGGTGAATAGGAGCGTCTGGTTGTCAGACGACAAGTACGCCTGGTTTTCCTGGAACTCGGTGTTAATCGTGTCGCCAAGATTCACGGGGGTTGACCAGGCATCAAGTGTGCTTTCGCGCGTTGCCACCCATAGGTCGAGGGCTGCGCCAATCGAACCAGCGCGGTTCGAATGAAAGAATATTTCCAGGCCGTCATGCCGGATCGTGGGGCGGTTCTCGTTCAGTGGGCTACTCAGATCCGGCACCAGCACGGCTGAGCCAAACGACCCGTCTCCTATTTGCTCACTCAAATAGATATTCGCGCCGCCGAGCGCGGCCGGGCGGTTGCTCCCAAAGTAGAGTTGCGGCAAACCGTCCTCTTCGTTTGCGAAATAGCTGGGACCGTTATCATCGGCGGTGGAGTTAACGCCCGCGCCGAGGTTGACCGCAGGCTGCCAGTCCAAATCGTCATGCGTGTGCTCCCGCTGTGACACCCAGATGTCTATGCCACCGAAACCGCCGGGACGCTTACTTTGAAAGAACATCAAGTGCTCGTCGCGTGAAAATGCAGCGTTTCCCTCGTCGAACACGGTGTTGACGGTGGGTCCGAGGTTCACAGGGGATCCCCACGGGTCATCAACGCTCGCGCGCTGCGAGACATACATGTCGAAACCGCCGATTCCACCGGGACGGTCGGAAGCGAAGTACAGGCTCAGGCCATCCTTCGAGATCGCGGCGTCTTGATCGTTAGACGCTGAGTTGATGGCCGCGCCGAGGTTGACCGGCGGCGACCAGTCTGAATAGTTCTGGGCATGGGCCGATAGCGCTTGCATCATGGCGATCGATAAGATGACGGCGACGAGTAATGGCAGAAGCAAGTGCAAGCTGAAACGACTTGTTTTCTCTTGTAACAAGATTCTTTCCTTCATGGTTATGGTCCTTTCTCTGTAACAGGGTTCAATTCCTCCTGGTTGGGGTTAGTGGCTTCCGACGTGTTGCGAATCGTCGCGCGCAATTCGGGTGATAACCTGCGTTCCAAAGAACGGACAGCCTCGATAAGGATCTGTTGACCCTCTAGTGAGTCAGGTTCGATCGGTTCGCATAGCTCGTTATCGTTGAGGGAAACCTCGTCGTCAATTTGGGCTGGCGGCGCGTCGAACACGTCACCGGGTCGCCATTCCCCGGAGACGACAGTCATGCGACGGCGATAGGCATTGACCTCTATTCGTCGATACTTGCTCAAGAGTTGCTCCTTTCTGCAGGACCTCACCTTAGCTGTCGCAGCGCAGGCGAGTAACGAGTCTTTGCCGAAGAAATGGCGAGGAAACGACGAAGGATTGCCGAAAGCTATTGACTAAGCGAGTAGCGGGTTTATGATGTAGGCCACAATCTGCCAGGGAACTCATAACCGCTGGGTATATCAGCACGAGACGGAAGCACGCCGCCACGCCTTTTCCCAGCCTCTTTTATTTCATTCGTGCCAGCAATTGGTCGACAAACTCAAGTTTGTCGCTGAAATCCTCAGTCAATTTCCTTGGAGACAATAACGAGCTGAAGTTTGTCGGACATTCACATGCAAAAACTGTCTCGCCAAACATTTTGTTTCGATGGCTTCACGCTTGATCTAACCCGTGGCTGCCTGCTGCGTGGCACACAAGAGATCAAGCTGCGGCCCAAACCATTCGACGCGCTAAAGCACCTGGTTGAAAACCCAGGTCGATTGATTAGCAAGTCGGAATTGATTGAAGTTATTTGGCCCGATACGGCTGTCACAGATGATTCGCTCGTGCAGTGCTTGATCGAAGTGCGTCGCGCGTTGAGCGATGACGCTCAGCAGATCATCAAGACCGTGCCGCGACGTGGTTATATCTTCGATAGGCCCGTAAGCGATAACGTGTCAATCGCGCCAGTAACGACTTTTACGGAAGAGACTTGCGTTCAGGTCATCATCGAAGAGGAAGAGTCGAATGGGCACGGAAGTGTAGAGATCACATCCTTGCCCGCTGCTCGCGGCGTTGGCATCATCTCATCGCGCAGAGCTACAACCATTGAGAGTCTAACGACGGCGATAAAACAGCACAGGTGGGTGGCAGCAATTAGTGTTTTGACCCTCGTGGTTGCGGCTGCGGGCATGGTCTACTTCTACCGCCCCGGCAAAGCAATAGAGTCCGTCGCTGTCATGCCGTTCATAAACACCAGTGGCGATCCCAACACGGAATATCTATCAGAAGGGATCAGCGACAATATCATCGACCGTCTTTCACGCTTGCCCAATCTTAAGAAGGTCATCGCGCTCAATTCGGTATTGCGCTACAAGGGAAAGCAAATTGATCCACAGGCGGTCGGCCACGAGCTGGGTGTCCGGGCCGTACTCATGGGCAAGGTCATTCAGCGTGGCAATGACCTTTCGATCAATACCGAACTTGTGGACGTGCGGGACAACAACCATCTGTGGGGTGGGCAATTCAATCGCAAGGCCACTGACATGCTCGGTTTGCCAGCAGAGATCGCCAAGGAGATCGCGGAGAAGTTACGGCTGCCGTTAACAGGCGAAGATAGAAAACAGTTGGCGAAGTACTATACCCAGAGTGACGAAGCGTACCAACTCTACATGATAGGACGGTTTTACAGGCGTCGCTTCACGAAAGAGGGATTTGATAAGAGCATTAGTTACTTAGAGCAAGCGATCAAGAAAGATCCCAACTACGCATTAGCATATGCGGAGCTGGGTGAAGTTTACCGTAATCTGGGATGGAGCGGGCTGCTGCAGCCAAAAGAGTGGCAGTCGAACGAAGAGGTGGCAACCCTAAAGGCATTGCAGATAGATGACGCTCTGGCCGAGGCTCACGTTTTGAAAGCGCACCTCCGGGAGATTGATTTGGACTGGCCGGGCGCCGAGGAAGAATACAAACTTGCTCTCGACCTTGATCCAAACTCGGTCAGAGCCCATGAAACCTATGGTTGGTATCTGGAAATGGTGGGACGATTAGATGAAGCGATGCTACATGCGAAGCGTGCGTTGGAACTTGACCCCCTCGGACTGGATGTAAACTGGGACATGGGAGTTACGTTGAATTTCTCACGCCGATACGATCAGGCAATCCAGCAATTTCAAAAGATAATAGAGATGGACCCGAACTACATCCCAGCGCACGCCCCCGGCCTCGTGGAGGTTTACCAGGAAAAGGGCATGTATGAGGAGGCCATAACTGAGGTGAAAAAGGCCAATGCTTTAGGTTCTCGAGGACCGGCAGGACAAGCGGGGCTTGCGTATGCCTATGCTTTGGCGGGAAAGAAAGCCGAAGCGCGGAAGATACTCGGTGAGTTGAAAGAGTCAACAAAGCAACGTTACGTTTCACCCTTCAGTTTCGCTCTAATCTACATGGGACTTGGCGATAAAGATCAGGCATTCGAATGGTTGAATAAGACCTTTGAAGAGAATCCTTACCGGATAGCCTTTATAAAAACGAACCCTCGGTTCGACAGCCTGCGGTCAGACCCGCGCTTCACAGAGCTGCTTCGGCGCATGAAGCTCACGACGTGACGGAAAGGTCGACCTGCGAAGCCTGCAGCTTCAAGCTCCTTATGTAAGGCGATGCGCGCCAAAAATACGACAGCAGTACTCGTACTCGTGGTTCCTGCCTTTCTACTTCTGTCTTCAGTCCCCGCGCTTGCTCAAACCGCAACCACAGGCCGCATTGATGGAAGTGTTAAGGATACGAAGGGAGCCGTAATTGCCCGCGCAGAAATCATCGTTACTAGTCGCGCCACGAGTGAAGCGCGGAAAGTCGTCGCCGATGACGCAGGCGACTTTGCTGTCCTGCTATTGCCGCCCGGGATCTATCGTGTAAGCGTGACGGCCAGCGGATTCAAACAAGCCCTCATGGATGATGTCGAAGTGATCATCACTCAAACGAGCGTTGTAAATGCAGTGCTGGAAGTGGGAAACCTGAAAGAGTCAGTTACGATCAGCACTGCTCCTTCCCTGATCCAGAGAGATGGGCCACAGCTTGGGCGTGTCGTTGACTCGCGCGCGGTATCAGAGCTGCCGCTGGCGACGCGCAACTTCACGCAAATTCTCGGTCTCTCGCCGGGCACAGCCGTCGATCTACCTGACAACACCGCCGTGGGCCGCAATTCTCAGAATATCTCGGTCAATGGCGCGCGCACGACGCAGAACAACTACCAGATCAACGGCGTAGATGCTAACTTCATAAGAAATAACAATCTAATTAACCTCGCTGTGCCAGCGCCGGAAACCATCCAGGAATTCAAAGTGCAGACTTCGCTTTATGACGCCACTTTTGGGCGCTCCGGTGGCGGCAACATTCAAGCGATCACCAGGAGCGGTAGCAATGGTTTTCACGGCGCCATCTACCAATACTTCCGTGACGACGCGCTCAACGCCAATAATCCGTTCCTGAAAGCTGCAGGCGTGAAGCGCCCCATTTTGCGGCGTAATGTTCTGGGCGGCGTGCTTGGAGGCCCGATCAAGCGAGACAAAATCTTTTTCTTCGGTTCCTATCAAGGGACGCGCGAGCGAAATGGCGCATCGGTCAATAGTCTGTCCTCTGATGTTTTGGTCGCGCCTGGGCTGACGAATGATCGCTCGGACCAGACACTACGAAAAACATTCAATGTGCGCTCGATCAACCCCGTAGCCCTCGCGCTCTTGAACGCAAAGCTACCGAGCGGCCAATTCCTTATCCCCACGCCGCAGCCGAATGGCAGGTATTCCGGCTCGGCCCCATCGAGAAATCAGGATGACCAGTGCAACGTGAATTTTGACTATCAAATCAACGAACGGAACTGGCTCGTAGGAAAGTCCTTCTTCTCGAACGCGCCGCAGACTCTTGCGCTTTTCAACGGCCCGAACGTTCCCGGCTTCGCAGCGGAGCAGGAGCCGGCCAACCGATTAGTCTCGCTTCGAGACACTCACACTTTCAGCTCCAGTGTGATTAACGAAGCGCGCATCGGCTATAACCTGCGTGTGGGACGCTCGTCTCCGCAGGAACCGGTTAGAGACACCGACGTCGGAATTAGTCGGGCCAATGAAGAATCGTTTCCCGGGCTGTCGCTAATTCGCATCGCGCCTAATGCGAGCGGCATTGTTTTCGGTACAGCGACCATTATCATCGATCAGCATATTGCTGCGTCTTCAACCACCGTCGCCGATATCCTTTCGATCTCCAGAGGCAAGCACGGCATTCGGATGGGCGCTGAAATCATCTACTATCAACATAACAGCACGGAGAACCTGAACGTGCGCGGCCAGATCGACTTCAATAACTTCAATGACTTCCTGACCGGTACGGTTTTGCAATCGGTTTTTGGGACAGGCATCAATTACCGCAGCTTGCGCGCGAGCGATTACAGCTTCTTCGTCCAGGATGATTGGAAAATTTCGCCCAGATGGACGTTCAACCTGGGACTGCGATACGAGTTGGACATGCCCGCCTATGATACGCTCGGACGAAACCTGGATTTCGATCCGGCACTCTATGAACCACGTCTCGCCGTAGACGTCAACGGAAATCCTATGGGCCCACCCATCGGCGGATTCGTACAGGCAGGGAATGCAATCCCGCAATACAATCTGCCGGATGTGCCGAATGTCGGCAAGCGCATTGTCAAGAGCATTGACCCAAATAATTTTGCTCCGCGCATCGGTTTTGTTTTCTCGCCACTGGATTCAGGCCATCTGATCGCGCGCGGTGGCTATGGCATCTTTTACTCGCGCATATCAGTTACTCACTTGTCAACCGCCATTCAATTGCCGCCAAACTACATCGTTGGCAGGCGAGCCAACGCGCAGTTCGCAGACCCTTTCTTTGCCTCTCCGTCGGTGGACAAATTCCCGACCTTCATACCGGGGATCGACCTGGCGACTCTGGCCTATGACCGCAACCTCCGCACTCCTTATTCTCATCAATACAACGCAAGTGTGCAGTACGCCGCCGGCAGAGATATGGTCGTCGAAGTCGCTTATGTGGGTGGCCGCGGGTTGAACTTACTCACTAATATCGGCATCAACCAAGCGCGGCTCGCCAGTCCAAGCCATCCGATTATCAACGAGGTGTTCAGCGCCCTGAACCTCCCCGGAGCCGTGATCACGACCAACACTCCGGCAAACGCGCAATTGCGAGCGCCCTTTCAAGGCGTCTCGCTGTCGTCCGCGGGCGCTTCGGTCCCCGGTTTCGGCCAGACACAGAGCACCGCTCAATCTACTTACAACTCGTTGCAGCTGAGTCTAACTAAGCGGCTCGCGAAAGGGTCGCAATTCCTAGCCGCGTACACATACGGCAGGTCAATTGACAACGGCTCTGGAGGCGCTATCGTTACGGCAGGCATCGATTCCGGTCCCATACTCGGTAACCAGCTTGATAATCGGGCTAATCGCGGCGTGTCGAACTTTGATCGTACGCATCGTTTGGTTGTGAGTTATTTGTGGGACTTGCCTCGATTAGCGTTTGCTTCGCGATCAACTGCTGCCGAACTGTTATTTTCGAATTGGCAAACAGCCGGCATCATCACCGCAATGTCTGGTTTGCCAATTGATATCGTCGATTCGAATGCTGGCTCATTTTACTTGGGCCCAAACAATGGTCTGTCGCGACCAAGCTGGGTGCCTGGCGCAACCCGCAACACTGCTTATAGCAACATTCCCGCAGGCTACTCCTTTAACCCATTTGCGTTCGCGCGTCCTACCGTGCTGGCCACTCTTTTGATACCAAGCTCAAACGGAACAGTCACTGCGAGCGCAACCGGAACTGACTTTGGCAACGTTGGGCGCAATGTCCTACGCGGTTCGAAACAACTGAACGTAGACTTCTCGATCATTAAGCGCTTTCCGCTCAGTGAATCAAAGAACGTTGAGGTCCACGCAGAGTTTTTCAATCTTTTCAATCATGTGAACTTTGCCAACCCGATCAGCAACTTCAATGCTGTGGCTTCATCCAACATTGATCCAAAAACAGGCCAGATCATCAATGATGACGCCGGCAATTTCGGCCGCATCACGGCAACCAGCAACAACCCGCGGCTCATACAACTTGCTTTAAAGTTCAATTTCTAACGCCACTACTTAAGGTGAAGGTGCGGGCCTCCTGGCGAGAAAGAGCGCCACTTCGAATAACGCGATGCACCCTCGTCTTTGGGCCTGAGCAAGGATTCGTTCCGGCCATTGCCCCTTTTGTATGTAAGTCCATGCCAGACAGCAACGCGCCCATGTGCCGTTCGGGTCCATCTCAACCCCTTTCTTAAATTGCTAAAAGGCCCGGTCGTATTGACGCGTAAAGTAAAAGGGCAGCACCCAACTCGGTATTGATGACAAGCGATAGCGGATCAAGCTCCTGCGCGCGCCTGATCTCTATTGAGAGCTTCATCAGCTCGCTTGGTTGAAAATAAATACCAGCCATACCATTGATGGACTGATACAGAGCCGGGATTCAGTTGATTGGTCTATCAATTGATCGACTAGGATTAATTGTAGTCAATTCTGCGGAGGGTAGAGTCGCTCGAACTCGGGGTCGTCGTGAAGCAGTGCGAGGTCGGGATCCTGGCGGGTCCAGATTGGATCTCTAAAACCTGCTTCCCACGCTTTCTTGATAGCGATCAGTGCGTCGCCGGCCTTGTTCATAGCGCAGAAGACGCATGCGGTGTTGTACAGAATCATCGTATCGTCGGGACGCAACGCCATGGCCATGTCCGCTTCCCGTTTGGACTCTTCGAACCGGCCTTGCGTTGCATAATCACCAGCCAGCAGAACGCGCGCACGCGCATCTTCGGGCACCTTTTTCAAATGCGCTTCGTAGATGGCGATCTCGCGATGAAGATAGTTCTTTAGCGCATCTGTTTTTCCGAGCGCCCCGAGCGCGTTGTGAATCGGCACGGTTATATTGTAGTTCTCGCCGGAGTGCGCCAGCGCATCCTCCATAATGTCGACCACTTCCTGGTAACGTCCGGCGGCGAAAAGGGCACGGCCTAGCACGTAGTAGCCACCGTCGTGATCGGGATTCCGCCTTAACGCCATCCGGATCTTGTCGATGGCCTCGCCGTAACGCCCGTCGGCGAACATCACCCACGCCTCGGCGCACTGGATCTCCGGAGCATCGTGGCCTTTCGCGCTCGCCTTCCGCGTCGCGGCTATGGCCCGATCGATCCACTGCTGCTGGCGCTCGAAGTGGTAGTAGTACTCGGCGCAGACGTTTGCCAGCCCTGCGTGAGCCAGAGCAAAGTCCGGATCGAGGGCGACCGCGTTTTCGTACATCTGAAGCGCAAACTGCAAATCCTGACGTCCGACCTGACGGGCATAATTTCTCCCTCTCAGATACAGATCGTAGGCCTGCAGGTTCTCGGTCGGTTTCGCGGAGAGAGCCTGCTGCTCCTGCGGCGAGAGCGTGATGCGCAACGCAGCGGCAATCTTCTCAGCGATCTCATCCTGCACCTCGAACACGTCTTTCATCTCGCGATCGTATCGTTCCGACCAGAGAGGGAAATCTGTTGCTGCATCGACGAGCTGAGCATTGATGCGGAGGCGCGTGCCGGCTCGACGCAGGCTGCCGACCAGCACATATGAAGCGCCGAGCTCCTTACCGACCTGGCCGGCCGTTACCGATTTATCGCGATAGGCCAGCACCATGGCCCGCGAGAAGGTCTTCAGTTCCTTGATCTTCGACAGCTCCGTGGTGATGTCCTCCGTAATGCCGTCGCGCAGATACTCGTCCTCTTTCATTCCACTCAGATTCTCAAAGTAGAGAACGGCAACGGAGTGGTCTTGAAGTGTCGATGCAGCTCGTGATCGGATCCCACTCGAATCGGGTGCATGTCGTCCCGAGTCGAGATCGCGCTTCAATCTCTTGAGTGCTGTCTTCAAATCAGTGGCGCTCTGATACCGCAGGTCTCTGTCCTTCTCCAGGGCCTGTGCAATGATCCGGTTAAGCTCCGGCGGCAGCGACGGATTGACCTGATTCACCGGCAGCGGATCTCGATTGAGGATGGATTCAAATACGACCGCTGATGTCTCCCCCTGAAAGGGAAGGATGCCGGTCGCCATCTGATACAGGACTGTGCCGAACGAAAAAAGGTCCGTGCGCACGTCGGTGATCTGTCCGCGCGCCTGTTCGGGCGACATGTACGACACCGTGCCCAGGGTGGAGCCCGCCTCCGTCAGGTCCTTGGGGCGCACTGCTGTCGGCAGCTCGGAATCAGCCTTGGCACCCAGCGCCAGACCACCCGTGTTGGCCATCTTGTCAATTTTAGCCAAGCCGAAGTCGAGGATCTTTGCCTGCCCACGTGAGGTCACGAAGATGTTTGGCGGCTTCAGATCGCGATGCACGATCCCCTTGGAGTGTGCGGACTCAAGAGCGTCCACGATCTGTACTCCGAGCGTCAGAACCGAATCGATGTCGAGGGGACCGCGACGAATGCGGTCGGCGAGCGACTCGCCGTCCAGCAACTCCATGACGATGAAATGCTCCGACTCGAATTGCTCGATCCCGTGGATAGTGCAGATGTTCGGATGATTGAGAGAGGATGCCGCCCGCGCCTCTCGCTGGAAGCGCTGCAGCAGACCCTCGTCGCCAGCCATAGCCGGTGTCAGGAACTTCAACGCGACGTGGCGTCCCAGGTTAGTGTCTTCAGCTTCATAGACAACTCCCATTCCGCCTTCGCCGAGCTGCGACGTAATGTGATAGTGCGAGATGGTCCTGCCAAGCATGGGGGGTGCCTCCGAAATTGTTAAGTTGAATGCTGGGTGAGCGAGCATAGTAGTATAGCAGCATAAAGGCATCAAGCAGGGGCAGCTTACTGCTCTGATCCGTGTTTATCCGCGTAAATCTGTGGCTCAATCCACTTTGCCTCTTTGCTTCGCTAAAAACGCAATCTGCCGACTGTCATGACTCCATGCAACACCATTCTCGGCGCTCTTGCTGGAGATCAGGCGGGCAAGGTTTGGTGCTTCAGTCCGTCGGCACGATCCACAGATCAGAGACACGGTCCTCTCATCATAGGCTGGCTCGACTAACGAAAAGCACAATTCACTTGCCGTTAGTAGTAGGAGTGGGCGCAACGGTCTTGTTGAATGGAAGCTCCCACCGTCTGAACGGTATAGCGCTTAACGAAATCAGAAGCGATTTCGAAGCGGGTAACGTAGCCTTTCCCACCACGCTTCGCGTTCCAATCACGGGCGATTTGTATAGCGTATTGTTCGTTCAGCACGGGATAGAAAATAGGCTCAAGGAGCTTTGGGACGTATTAATTTGGGCACGCCGAAAGGATCCTATTTCTCGACACTTTGTAAACCGTCCAGATACTTCTTAAGATCCTGGATTAAACTTCGTGTCCATGGATACGCTAAAAGCGTTCGCTAATTTTAGCCCAGGTTTGCGCTTTGGCAACCCTGGGACACTAATGTAATTTGCAGATCCTGAGCAGCCTACTTACATTGATCTCAAATTCGTCCGCGAAAACGAAAGTAAATTTCAGAGGTCATATGAAACCGTACGCCATCATTCTCATGTTATCCGTATTAGTCGCCAGCGCGGTCAATGCCGCAGGTCCAGTCGCTCCAGTCAGAACCACGTTTACCGGCGCGAAGTCCGAGTTCACCTGGACGCTCAAGGAACTCAACCCTGAGCTGCCAAGCGACTGGACGTCCTACGAATTTCTCGTACTCGAGTTCAAGGCGTCATCTTCACAACGATTCGAGCTGGGACTCGAGACAGCGCAGGGCCAAGTCTCAAAACGCATCCACCCGTTCGCCGGAGTGTGGGTGAGGGCGTCCATTCCGCTGCGTTTCTATCGCAGGCCAGCAAGCGAGGGCAACGATCTCGCGGCGACTTTTAACCAGCCGCACAGCTCGTATTGGATCAATATTGGCGGGGACACCGGCACTACCACCGAAGTGCGCGGGATCAGCGTACGGATGCCACACCCCATTGGTTCTCCCACTTTGGAAATCCGGTCGATTGCTCTCGCTAAGACCGATCCGGGCGATGCGGTGCTCGAGGGCAAACCTTTGATCGACGAGTTCGGTCAATATACGCACGCCGACTGGCCCGGAAAAACGCACTCGCTGGACGAGCTGAAGAAGAAATGGGCGGCTGAAGCAGTGGCGTTGAAGGACGCAAAGTCGGATCGCTGTCCTTACGGCGGGTTCCTGCACACCTCGGCGAAGGCCACGGGCTTTTTCCACGTCGAGCAGATCGACGGTCGCTGGTGGTTTGTCTGTCCGGATGGGCATCTGTTTTTTTCCACTGGCCTGAACGGCGTTGGCACAAGTGCGAGCACGCGCGTCGCTGGCCGAGAGGACTTGTTCGCAACATTACCGCCGGCGAATCTCGCGCCGCCGTCGTCGTCGGGCGGCCGAGGGCCGTCTCTCGGAGGCTGGTTCTACACCTGGAACTTGCAGCGTCGATTTGGCGCCGACTGGCGGGCGAAGTGGGCCGACCTTTCCACTCAGCGTCTGGTGGCGTGGGGTTTTAACACTGTCCACAATTGGGGAGTGCCGAGCCCGACTCAGGCAGAACCGCGCGTGCCGTACGCTGTCATGCTGCGTGGTTGGCAGGCACGCGGAGCCATCATGGGCCTCCCTGATGTTTACGCAGAAGACTTCCCGGGTACCGTGGCTGAGGCCGCGTCCACCCAGCTCACGCCCTTGCGAGACGATCCCTACATGCTTGGTTACTTCATCGGCAACGAACCGCCGTGGCCGGGCCGCGAGAGTCTTCTGGTCGAGGCGATTCTTGCCGGCCCGCCGAGCGAAATGCAAAGGCTGCTCAAGGCCCATCTTGCTGAGGGAGACACGCCCGAGCGACGAAAAGCATTCGTGCTCGACGCGTTTCGTCGTTACATCGACACGATCAATGCAGCTGTCCGCAAATCTGACCCCAATCACTTGAATCTCGGCATTCGGTTTGGCGGCGGGCCCCATGACGACGTGATGAAGGTGGCTCGCGGCTTCGACGTTTTCAGCGTGAATATCTATCGTTACGCGCCGGACCGCACAACGCTAGACCACATTTACGAATTGGTGCAGCGGCCAATCCTGATCGGCGAATTCCATATCGGCACGCCTGGCCGCGGACTTGCGCCGGGACTTGTGCAAGCAATGGATCAGGAAGAACGCGCCTACGGCTACCGCTATTATGTCGAGCAGTGTGCCGCGCATCCCGCTCTGGTTGGCACGCATTGGTTCCAATGGCTTGACCAACCGGCGAGCGGCCGCAACGATGGCGAGAATTACAACATCGGTTTTATCAACGTCACCGACCAGCCCTACGCCGAGATGGTGGTGGCTGCAAAACTCACACACAGCCGTTTGCTTGATATTCATCGGGGCAAGACTCAGCCGGTAAACCGGTTACCAAGAGCGTCTGAGACCACGCAGCGAGCACCACTGGCCCATTGGTTAGTCAACTTCAGCCGGAGCCCGCCTTTCCCAACGCTTTGCCGATCGAGATCGCGACAGCGAGTGGGAGACAACGCGTGACCATTCAGCCAAAAGGCCGGAAAACAGTTGAGCACTTTGCAGGTATCAAGCGAACGCGTTTCAATTGAGGTCGTCCCAACAACTCGGTGTTGAAAAGGATTAGTCTGAAAACGCCCCAGTGAAACGTTCGTGGTTTCGTAGTTCTTCATTCGTACGGAGTAAGATGTTTATAGACCGGAGAAAAAAAATACCAGCGCCTCTGTATTTGAGTTTCGATGCCAGTTCGTTTAGGTTAACCTTCCTTAATCTATTCAGCGACGGCTCGAGGTTCGGACGGGTCGTCACTTTCCGGGATGACGCGCAAGAGACAACAGTACGACTTCGAGTGGAAAGAAAATGCGGCCGTAGATATCGAACTGCCGCTGGCGCAGGCGTTGGACGCTCAGCTTCTATCCACTCTTGCCGCGAAAGACTCAGCCGATTTCGAGCCGTCACCTGTTCAACCTTACCATGACGAACCGTTGACGCTAAGGGCTATTCAAGCGCTTCTTGCTGAATCGCCCGCCGATCCGGACTTGCTCTTGCAAGCGGCCATGATGGCATTGTTCGAGGAGCAACCGGAATTAAGCCTCCGCTATCAACACCGCTTCTCGAAGCGCTACGTCGCAATCGAAGTTGAAGATCAATTGCTGCGAGCGATCGCCTTTGCGCAACAAGGCCACTGGGCCCAGGCTGCCCAGATAACCAGACACTATGGCATCGGCGCTCTGATGTTCTCAGTGTGGTGCCTTGGCGCAACGCCCGCGCAAACCCCCTGGTTCCGGCGTTGGCTGACAAAGATCGAGAAGGAGCAAGCTAAGCGAGAACGCGAATTAACCGCGAACGTAGCCCAGTCGAAAATAAAAAGCGAACGCCCGCCGGCGAAGCAATCAAGGCCTTCAGCGCCAGCGCCTCAAGCTGATGTCAAACAAGAGAATGCTACCGCACTGCCTGTGTTTCAATTCCCGATTCCAATCTCAATCAAGTTCCCTGAATCTCTGGAAGCTATTTCGCCGGTGGACAGTGGTCACAACTGGGCAGACTTTCAGCTCCGCTATGAGTTCACCCATCTCGGGCTGCAAAAGGTTTTCGACGAGTTACTATGCCTGCCTCACTTGCGCGAGGTGGATACCTACCAGTACCAGGTTGAGGCTGTGCGCAAGGTGCTGAAACAATTTCGCGGGCGGGTGCTGCTGGCTGACGAAGTGGGCTTGGGCAAGACAATCGAAGCAGGCATGGTGCTCAAAGAGTATCTGTTGCGCGGGATGGCTGAGCGCGTGTTGATACTGACTCCGGCCAGCCTGGTCAAGCAATGGCAGGAAGAGATGAGTTTGAAGTTCGGGATCAGTTTCGCGACCAGCCACGACTCATTGTTACGCCAGGATCCGAACGCCTTTTGGACCCAGCCTCGGGTCATTGCCTCGATTGCCACTGCGCGGCGACCGGATCACCTCGCACTGCTTGCATCGCAACCTTACGACCTTGTGATTGTCGACGAGGCCCATCACGTTAAGAATCGCGCTGCGGCAAATTGGAAATTGGTTGACGCGCTCCAGAAACGTTTTCTATTGCTCCTCTCAGCGACGCCGGTACAAAACAGCCTGGTGGAAATTTACAATCTTCTAACGCTGCTCAAACCAGGCATCTTCAAAACTGAAAAAGAGTTTAGGGCAAATTACATGACCAGCGGTCAATCCCGCAAACCGGCGAACACCGAGTTGCTGCGCGACCTGATGCGTGACGTCATGATTCGCAATACGCGCGCGCTCGTTGACGTACGTCTGCCGCCGCGGCATGCCAGCACGATCTTGCTCGATCCCAGCGAGCAGGAAGCGGCCCTTTATCAAGAACTGTTGCGCCTGGTCCAGGAAGCCTATCGCGACGGACCAACGCAACGGCGGCTGGTCCTTCGCCATCTGCTCGCGTCCGCTGGTTCAACTCCCACCACGGCAGCTGAGTCGTTAGGCCGTTTTGTGGCGAGCAACGAAGTCAGCGAGGCTTGGGCAAAACTGCGCGAGCGTTACGAAGATTTCAGCGCCGGCATCAAGCAATCATCGCTATGCCAACTGCTACGGCGCAACGCCGAAGAGAAGAAGATTGTGTTCGTTCATCATCGCGGGACGCTCGCCGCCTTGCAACGTCTGTTGCGAAACGAGTCCCGGGACTTCGTCGTATTCGAGGGCTCAATGAGCGGCCCGGAAAAAGAGCGAGCCATTGAGGTTTTTCGCGACGCCGTGCCGCTCTTGCTCAGCACTGAGTCGGGTGGAGAAGGACGCAACTTGCAATTCTGTAATACGATTATCAACTTTGATCTGCCCTGGAACCCGATGGCCATCGAGCAGCGCATCGGCCGTGTTCATCGCATCGGCCAAACGCGGGATGTCTTTATTTTCAATCTGGTCGTGCGCCATACGCTGGAAGAACACGTCCTCAAGATTTTGGATGAGAAGATAAATATGTTCGAACTGGTTGTCGGAGAGATCGGCGCTATTCTTGGACAAATGAACGAGCACGTTGACTTCAGCGAGATGGTCTTTGCCGCCTGGATGGAGACGACCGAAGCGGAAAGAGAAAAAGTATTCGCGAATTTGGGTGACCGCCTGGCCGACGCAAAGAGCCGTTACGATCTCGTAAAGTCTCTCGACGCGGAGTTGTTTGGAGACGAGTTCGTCGCGACGTGACACTTACGCCAGTGAATGTCCGACAAACTGAAGTTTGTCGAACGTTTAGAATTCGATGATCGAAACTTCAACTCAGCTGCGCGATTTCGTGAGCGCATTGTTACAGCGCGAAGGCGCGTTAGTGGAAAAGCTCGCGCCAGACACTTTGGAGGTGCTCGCGCCGCCGGATATGCAGCAGACGCTGCGCATCGGCGATTTCGAGCACCTCAGTTTCGGACCGGATCCGCCGAGGGGCACACAAGCAGTAACCTTGGAATCCGACTGGCTCGAACGGCTCGGCCAGTTGCTGCGCGACCGCGGACAAAAGGCGCGCTGCGTGCTTCGCATGCCGTCGCCCGCGCCGGCGTCTCCCCAACGAATAGTAGGGCACGCCGTTAGTTTTCAGAACGCGGTGTGCGAACTCACCAGCGTCACCGCGGCCTGGACCACTTACGTCATTTTGCTGTTCCGGTATACTGCTTTCTCAGACGAAGAGCGCGATGGTCTGTTAACGTTAGGCGTCAACCTGACAAACGGAGCGGTGATCGAAGAACTTTCCGCGAATGATCTCTTCCGGGCCGCGGCACTATCAGATAACCGCCAGAGCGTGTTTCCTCCGGCCAGCGAACTCCCGCGGCCCTGGAGCAACGAGCGCTTCAACGTCTGGCTCAAACGCGCTGTTCCCGAACGCCTCAACGAGCACCTGACGCCATTTGTCAGAGGACTTCAACGCCGGCTCGATCGCGACCTTGCGCGTATTCATGATTATTACAGCGATCTTCAGCGGGAGTCTGTATTGCGTCTTCAGAAGCGCGATGGCGAGGCGCGTGAGCGGCTGCGTGTCGAAGCTATCGATCGCGAGTATCGCGCCAAGGTGGAAGACCTCAGGCAGAAGTACAGCGTGCGCGTCGACGTCGCGTTGAGTCAGACGCTCGAGATGATCATGCCGGTCCAGCGCTTTGAGTTATTGATCAAGCGGCGCAAAGCTCGCCGTCCACTTCAGCTCGACTGGAACCCGCTGCTGCGAAGACTCGACACGCCTCCTTGCGAATACTCTTTCACAACGGATGCCGCCCGAATGGTGTGCGATGACCGCCTGCACGTTGTCAGCCCCATCACACATGGTCCATGCGCCAATTGCCACAAGCCTTATTGTCGCGCCTGTCAGCCCCGTAAATGCCCGAAGTGCGGCTGAAGTCCGGCGCAATCATTTCGGAACTATGAAGAAGACCACGCGCTCGACTTTCAAAAAAGATAAGTACTACAAGAAAGTCACGGCGGCAGTGCACGAATTGTTGAAGGACGGCGTTGTAGTTGCGCCCACCGAGATCCTCAAGCAAATGGGCTATCTGACAAAAGAGGACTATGAGGACTGGCGGTTCGGCAGAGTCCCGTATCTCGAGCGCGTGATTGGCTGCAACCTCTCGAAGGCCAACCGGATATTGCGCATTCTCCGACTGCACGCGGAAGATCTCGGCCTGCAGCCATCGCCGTCTGTCTACAAGAAGTGGGGTAAAGGCGCAAAGATCTTTCTGCGGTTCTCAAGAAGCGGTATGCCCTGGATGGAGATTCTTTATTCGACACATTATGTATCAAGATACAGAAAACCAGGCAAACCGGCCGGTAAGGCGAAAACCGATGATGAGAGTCGTTATGATAGTTAGCGTCGTAAATCGTGAGTCGTAGATTGTAAATGAAGCCACCCGCTGAGCTAGTTCTGAGATCACATTGGTTCACCAATCTTGGAGACAATCGTGTACTGAGCAATCGTCGTGTTGGGGGAAATGGTGTGGCTCACGTTTGTTGGGTCCGTAGCTCCACTCGTCAGAGTTATCCGCGGCTTACACAGATCTTCATTCCGCGAGATTCGCGCGTTTCAGCAGTTCCTTAAATCGTGGGTCGGATCGCAGATTATGCGCGGCGGCAAGAGCGCCGGCTGCCTGGATCGCGATCTCCAGAATCTCTACCAACTTCATCCCCGCGCTGATGCGCTGGCGCAGAGTTTCGCCATCGATGAACTGGGTGGCGATGAAGTTCACCGAGTCGATCTGCTCAATCTCGTGAATCGTGATGATGTTGGGATGATTCAGCGCCGCAGCAGCCTTTGCTTCCTGAACAAAGCGCCGCATCCGCGTCTGATCAGCAGCGACATCGGCAGGCAGAATCTTCAACGCCACTTTGCGATCGAGTTTCGTGTCCTGCGCGAGGTAAACTTCGCCCATCCCGCCCGCGCCGAGTTTGGAGACGATGCGGTAGTGCGACAGTGTGGTGTTGGCTGAAAGTTCTTTACTAATGCGCCCTCACTTCAATTCGGGCAAACCTATGCGGCGAGCTAAATCCTTGAATCGCGGGTCGTCGCGCAGGGAGTCGAGAGGCGGCAAATACAAAAAACCGGGCATCGTTGCATTACGAGATTGAAAGTCCTTTTCCAACCACGCGAAAGCCTGGTCTTTATCTCCCAGCCCGACGTACACGCGGGCGACGTCATAACCATTAGCCTGGCGTTGCGTGTGTCGTCGCTCCAATTCCTCCCCCACTGCTTTTGCCTCGCCTAGCTTGCCAGTTTGAGCGTAAATATAGCCGCGAACGCCGAGCGCATTACTTTGGCGTTTTGAAAGCTCAACGCTCTTTTCCGCCTCTGCCAAAGCCTCGGCGTTGCGTCCTTGTTTTAGATATACAGGACCCAACAGCAGCCGCACGTAATACCAATTCGGATCGAGATCAATGGCTCGCTGACATTGTTCGACAGCTGTTTTGAAATCGCCTTTTGACAAATAAACTTCTGCCAGGTTGGCGCTGATGATCAACGATAGCGGTTCAAGTTCCTGGGCGCGTTTATACTCCATCAGGGCTTCGTCGAGACGTCCCAGATTGCCCAGGTAATTGCCGTAGTATTTATGAGCCGTCGCATAGTTCGGATTTAATTCAATTCCCCGCTTGAGTTCCTTTTCCATTCCATCCCAATTCCACAAAAGTCTATGGACATAGCCGAGCGACGCATGCGCTTCACCCAGCGAGTCGTCAATCTCAAGCGCCCGCTCAGCGTAGGCTTTGGCTTGCGGCAATACCTCATTCGAAGATGCGCTGCCGTAATAAGGCAACACGACATAGCAATCAGCGAGACCCACATAAGCCAGAGCAAAGTTTGGGTCTTTGTCCGCCGCCGCCTTGAATTGCTCAATCGCCTTCCTGAGGTTTTCTTCGTCGCGCTTGTTCCAGTAGAAACGGCCTTTGAGATAAAGCTGATAGGCTTCGTTGTTGTCCGTGTACTTCTTCGCCAGCTTTTGCCCGATTTCACCCGACAATTTCAATCGCAGCTTATTGGTGATTTCGGCAGCTATGTCTCTTTGCGTTACCAATAACTCTGACATCTTGCGCTCATACTGCTCACCCCACAGCAATTTGTTGTTCCGCACGTCGACCAGCTCGACGCTTATAGTGATGCTGTCATCGCGTTGGATAATGCGTCCGGTCATTACCGCGCTGACGCCGAGTTCGCCTGCAATTGTTTTCACATCGGTCTGCTTGCCTTTGTAGTGCAAGACTGAACTGGTTGGGCTGACCTTTAGATTGGGCAATTGTGATAGGCGATAAATCAATGATTCCGCTAAACCGTCGGAGAGATATTCGGTATCGGCACCGTTGCTTCTGTTCTCGAAGGGAAGGACGGCAATTGAGTCGATGGCGCCTGCGGTGTTGCGCGCTCGCAAAACGAGACCAAGGCCGATACTTCCCACAACGAGCACGAGGACCACAATGACCGCCGCAAGTTTGTGCTGCCTGATTCCAGAGACAAAATACTCGGCGCTAGAGGTTTTGGCCGAAAGCGAAGGTGCGGCCGTGCTGATCGCCGGGTTGACAATTTCGCTGCCTCTAGTCTCAGCAAGTGCTCCTGCGGTTTCGCTCCTGGCTCGTGGCGGCTCCGTATTATCGACCCCTGCTGCTTCCAGTGCGCGCCGCAGCTCTCTCAATTCAATTGCGACTTCTTTGATGGATTGGTATCTCTCGTCCGGATCTTTCGCGAGACAGCGCCGCACGATGCGTTGTAACTCCGACGGAGCAGAGGGATTCAGTTCAGCAATGGGAGGCGCTGATTCATATACGACCATGTGCAACGACTTGATGACCGACTCGCCCTCAAACGGCTTGTTGCCAGTCGCTGCTTCGAACAAAATGCAACCGAACGAAAAGATATCGGAGCGTTGGTCAATCTCTTCGGTCTTACCCTGGGCCTGTTCTGGAGACATGTAGCCAATCGTGCCCATCACTGTGCCCGGAGTTGAATGCCGCGGCATGACGGCGGTCGCGACTTCGCTGGAATCGGCGCCCGACATTGATGGCTGCTCGATCAGTTTGGCGAGGCCAAAGTCGAGAATTTTGGCGTGACCATCGCGCGTGATCATGATGTTGTCAGGTTTGAGATCGCGATGAACGATTCCAGCTGCATGAGCTTTTGCCAAGCCTTCAGCGGTATGTTGCAGATAGCGCAGAAGCTTTCTCAATTCGGTGTGCTCGCCGTGAATTTTCTCGCGCAGCGTGACACCATCGATAAACTCCATCGCTATGTAATGCGTTCCATCAGCTTCGCCAATCTCGAAGATCTGCGCAATGTTCGGATGACTCAGCGCTGCCGCGGACTTTGCCTCCCGAACAAAACGATCCATCCGATCACGATTTGACGCGACATCGGCAGGCAGAATCTTCAAAGCGACTTTGCGATCGAGCTTCGTGTCCTGGGCCAAATACACTTCCCCCATTCCGCCAGCGCCGATTTTCGAGACGATGCGGTAATGCGACAGAGTGGTTTTGGCTGACAGCTCTTTATTCATCCTGTTCCCAATTCATTCCGCAGATTCAGGTGTTTCAACATTTCCTTGAATCGCGCGTCGTCGCTCAAGCCCTTCAGGTTCGGCACCCGTTGTTACATTGCGCCGAGCGCTGATTATCGGTGCGCCGCTGGCGTTAGGGGTGGTTGAGCTTTGGCATTCCTTACCCAGTCTGACGTCCGCGCGATTCGACGATCTTGTGCCCCACATGGACCAGTGGCTGACTGTGCACATGATCCAACTGCCATTGTTTGGCTTGCTGGCGGTGGCTATATTTCTGCTCACTAATCGCTTCAGTGGCAGAGCGGTCCTCGTAAGTCGGATCGCACTCGAGTTCTTCGTCGTTTTCTATACGGCGCTCGATTTTGGCTGGAGATCGTGCCAAAACGAATCGAAAGAGAAAGGTTGAGTTGGACGTATCGAGGCAAAAGGTGAAACAAGAAGGTCATAGAAAGTAGCACCACGTTTGCGCGAAGCCAGAGCACCACATCGTCTCTCGTCTTTCTTTGCTGTTATATGCGTCGCGGCATTCGGTGTCAATTTTCCCTGGGAGATGCTGCAAATGAGCGCGTACGCCGGAATGACCGATCGGCCCTGGCGACAGACCGTCCTGAGTTAGATACTCTTGACTTCCCATCCCCACAGGTGTATACACGGCCCCACTATCGACATGCTCGCCTGACGAGAGATTGGCCAGGTGGTTGTTCCGACGGAGGTGTTCTATAGCGCTCAGACACAAGCTATCTCACAATCAATTTCCGTTAGTGTTTCCAACTCAAACCCAGCTCAGAAGAGGCTTCACGCGTAAAGATCTGGGTGCCGCCAATCGAGGCGAAGTTTCCGACTACTTGGGACGTGAGATCCAGTGTTTCGTTTTCTTCCAGTCCCCGGTGAATATTGATTGGGGAAGAGAGTCAGCAACACTTTGGCCCCTAAACAACTCTGAACAATTGACCCCAGATTGCGGGCATCCCTTGAAAGTGTTACCAATCAGGTAGCCGCTTGTCCCTGTTGTTCAGAAGAAAGAAAACGAAGTCGCTTTCGGCCAAACCCTCCGTGCGATTGTGAACACCCAGCACGATGCCATAGTGCAGCAAGCAGATCTTCTTTTCACTAGAGTTATCGTCAGGGATAAGGACGCTGTGTTCGCGATCCTAAACACTAAGGGACTCAACCCCGGGTGGGTGTATACGGCCTGGTTTGGCATTTTCAACAACCCTGACCAGTGTGCCACTCGTCCTTGTTCAGCGGCTGACTTCGCTAACCCTGATGTGATGGGCTCGCGCGTCAACTTTGGAGGCCGGCTCATCGGCCCCGACGGCGCGGCAACTTACGGCGCGTTCCTCGGGCTGGGGGATACGACGGGTGCATTCGATGGTCCAGGTCTGCTGGATCCAAAGCACGCGGAGATTCACCTGGTCGTGCGCTCACACGGGCCTGCCCTTATGGGCACCGCGTTCATGGATCCGCTCAGCCTGTTCAATGGTGGTTGTCCGCCGAATACGTGCATGAACGTCCAGGCCTCTATTCACCAACCGTAAGGCGCGGGCTGCAAGTTCCATTGCGGGACTAAACTACTCCTCGCTTATCCCTATTCGTACGCCTTGTTCAGGCGCAACAGTCAAAGGAGATTCATTCATGGCTACTAACCCTGACGACCTGACCCGTTCTGAGGCCAAGACACGGAAGGTAAGCAGAAGAAACTTTGTAAAAGGCGCCGCAACCATAGCCACCGTAGCTGCGGCAGTTCCCCTTGAACCTCTGCTCGGCGGAAAAGGGTCGGTCGCACAGGCGTCGGTCATAGACTATAATTCTGCGAACCGCGCGAATGCCAGCTTCAATTACCGCAAAAGCATGGCGCAAGCCCAAAAGATCAACATTGGCGGACAACCCGACAATGGCGATACAGCGAGATTCACAGACTTCAGTTGCAGCTACAGTAAAGCCCTGTTACACGATGGCCTTGGCGTGCCAAACGCTGCCGCTTGGCTCAGCCTAAAAAATGCCTTCACGACCGGCGACCATTCAGACTTCGACGACATTGGTGTGGGCACGCCCGGCGGGGGATCCAACTCAAAGTTGAATGGCCCACAAGGTGCACTTGCATTCGACTTGCAAGGCCTCGACTCACATGCCACCGTAATCCCACCGGCGCCAACAATCGGCAGTGCGCAGACCGCCGCCGAACAGGTCGAGCACTACTGGGCTGCTCTGCTGGGCGACGTGCCGTTCACCGAATACTCGACAAATGCACTGGTTGGTCAGGCCGTGGCTGACATGAACAATTTGTCATTCCTCAGTAGCTCCGCTAATAATCAGTTTCCCTTCCCGGTCACACGGCAGAACCTGTTCCGCGGGCAGTTCGTCCCCGGCGACGGTAACGTCAAGGGGCCATATGTCTCACAGTTCATGGTCCAGCCGACATTCTATGGCAGCCAGCCTCTCAGCCAGCAGCACCAAACGTTCCTGCCCGTGGGGGGCGGGGGGAGCGAATTCATGACCTCGGTCAGCGAGTACCAACTGGTCCAAAACGGCGGGGAATCGGGGCGCCACCTGGCCTTTGATCCCACGTTCCGGTACCACCGGAATGGTCGAGACCTCGCCGCATATACGCACGTGGACGTGCTCTACCAAGGATACTTCGTCGCCTTCCTCGTCTTAGCGGGGCTAGACGCAGCGCCGAACCCGGGTAACCCCTATATCGGTTCGCTGACGGAAAAGGCCTTCGGCACCCTTGGCGGGCCAGACGCTGCGGGAACACTTGCTGAAATGGCCACTCGAGCGCTCAAAGCCGCGTGGTACCACAAGTGGATTAAGGACCTGCGGATGCGGCCGGAGGAATATGGGGCACTGGTGCACGCGCGGCTCGCCAACACTTCCCCATTTCCCCAAGCGGCAGGGGCGCTGCACGCAGACGTCCTGAACTCAGCGGCACTGCCGATCACCTTCTCGGCCTATGGCAGCTACTTGCTACCACAGGCATTCCCAGAGGGATCACCAACGCATCCGTGCTACCCAACCGGGCACGGAACGGTCGGTGGGGCGTGCTGCACTTTGTTGAAATTCTTCTTTGACGGCAGCCAGAGGATCCGTCCGCTACTCACAAGGGCCGGACGGGACGTGTTCGTGCCAAGCACGGATGGCCTCTCGCTTAACACCTACACCGGCGCGGACAGGAACAATCTGGACATCAACGGAGAACTGAACAAGCTGGCGTACAACATCTCGTTTGGTCACGGGATTCACGCCGGCATACACTTCCGCAGCTCGACCTACTGGTCGATCCTGCTGGGCGAGCAGGTTGCGCTCAGCGTCCTGCAGGACCGGGCCGGGTCCTATAATGAGCCTTTCACTATGAACATCACGAAATTCGACGGTACAACCGCAACCATCACCAATCATTAACACTAACCAAGTTGACAATACCCGGTGGAACGGTTGGGCGGTTTCGACCTTTCTCGATCCTTCATGCTTGGAACTCGGGCGACCGGAGCGGGTCAGACTCCCCCCGGGACCGCATCACGGCTCGCTACATCGAATTTCAACTGCAAAACGCTTTTTTGCACGTGTAAAGGACAGGCAGACTGCATCGATCTGATTTTCACCGCCGGAAACTGCAAGGGACCAATTTACTGCACAAAAGACGACCTCGGGATTGCTCAATGCTTGTGTTTACGAGAACCAATGCCCGAGTAATGATCATTCCGCGTTATGTGTCGGCTCCAAAGTGACGTGGGAAATTGAGTAGGTAATATTTGCTGCACAAGCTGCTAATCGCAGCCTGGATGCAGCACAACCTGCCTGTGACAAAGGAAGCAATTACCAGATATGAAGACATTGAAGCATTGCTCAATACATTTCTTGTCTCTAACATTTCTGCTATGCGGCAGCCTCGCTTCTGGACAAGACGCAAGTCAGGCCGGTCCTAAGAAGCCGCGCACGCTGGAAGATTATCAGCCTCGCACACTCAAAGAGATTGTTGCTATGAAGCCTGATCCGAAGGACCTTCGTGACAAACAGGACAGGCTGGTGGTCACGGCTGATGATCTTCCTTCCAGGGTGCGCGTCACGTACACAGGTTCGACACGGTTGATTCCACAATTCAAAAAGGAAGCGACTCGCCAGTGGGCGCGACTTTATGCGGGTTCGATTGAGCACTATACCGAACCTTATCAAAGCGAAATGCTTTTCAGGGAGGGGGGCGTGGGCTATTGGCTGGCCGTCCAAAAGAATTCTCGTCTTTCGAAGAAGGAACTCAGGAAGGGTGAAGCGCTGAATCTTTATCTGACTCGCGTTGGAGCGGCCATTGTTCGTGACAACTATGATTGGACACTGTTGGTAGAAGACTTTCGCGACGCGGAAACTTCTCGACGCGCAGTGGAGATCAAATTCCGCGAAATGCAATTCCGCAAACCTCCGTTGGTTGAACTTGTTTTTGACGTCGTGCTGCGCAACGAGCGCGCCCAGCCAAGATGGTTCCTGCTCCCGAGCAACCTCAATCCTGAAAAAACGGGGATTCCAATCAAAGGCGGCGTCGATACCCTTGAAGTTTTTGCGCCGCGCGGTAAAGGACGCGTCATCATCGGCCACTTCCTCGGCACGGGCGGGTTTCAAGCGTTGCTGTTACCGGCCCACGCGGAAATTCATTTGCGAGCACTGCCAATCTCGTACTGGGGAGATGTGCCCGATAGCCTTCAAGTCGAGGTAATCGTGGCAAAGCGTCTCATGATCGCCGGCGAGTCAGCCAGGACCTGGTTCCAAGTAAATCCAATGTGTAGCACTAAGGCTGACATTGCCGAAACTGCCAGTGGGCAGACGGCTATGCCACATTCCAGGCACACGCGCGACAATAAAGAGGTGACTCCTTTCATAGACGAAGATCTGCGCCTCGAACTCCAAGTCCCACTGAAGGACACCGGCCGCGAACCCCGTCCGTAGTTTGAAAAACGAGACGAATGATCGCTCCCTTCCAGTGCGTTGACTGTAATGCGCCGCTCGTGGTGGTTGACGCTCCATCGCTTGCCTGCCGCTATTGCGGAGCGATCAACGCAGTGCCGGAAGCCTACCGCGAGGAACTCCACCTGGCGCGTGATCTCGATGAGGCGACACGCAGTGCGATTAGGGAGTGGGCGCGGCTGGACCACCTAAAGGTTCCGCGCTGGTGGTTCGTCTGCGCCGCGAGCGCGCCTTTCCTGCTGTTGGTCGGCGGTCTCGGAGTCCTTCTCGCGGCTGGGCTCCTGCGACTGGTGAGCAGCACGGTGCTGCCACTGCTGGTCGGACTTTGCGTCTGGCTTCCACTCGTTCCGGCGCAGGCAGTGGCCGCGAAGGTCGCGATGAGGAACCTCCTCGTGAGTGGCGCGGTCCGCGTGGGCGCAGCCTTCGCCGCGATCTCGCCATCCGCGCCGGGGGAGCCGCCAAATTGCCGCCAATGCGGCGCGCCGCTCTCCGTTTTGCCAGACGATATCCTCGTGCGTTGCCTGTACTGCGAGGCGGAGAGTATTGTGCAGCTTGACCGGTCCGGCATCCAAGCCTTGCAGTTGCGCCTCGGGTCGGCGCAATCGAGCTTGGCGCAGGCGATGGCTGCACTGGCAAAGCACGCCAGCCTTGCTGCGCTTGAGACCCGCGGACGTACGTACATCATTATAGGCTTGTTGGTTCTGCCACTCGTTTGGTCATTCGCTGGGTCTTGGATCCAGGCGAGCTACTGGTCCCTGCTTATTGCGCTCGACGTGTGGGTGCTCGGCATATGCATCTTCTGGTCCGTCCGGGAAGCCTTCCTCCCACCTGTGACAATAGAAGAACTGGACGCGCTGAGAGGAACGCTGAACGGAGCTTCAAGCGAGCCAGAGGACGCTTCGGGCAAATCGCCAGGGGAGCGCGTAGCAGGCACTCGCGGATGGTACAGCCATGCCTTCGAGGCCGTGAATTTCGTCGTTCCGGCGTCTGTGGCGCTGACGTTTGTCGCGATCGAGATGATCGTGCTGATGACGGTAAGTCTCAAATAACAATTGGCGAATCGAAAACGATGTGGAAGAGAAACTCTAAGGGGCCCACCTCACTAAAACTGAAACTTCATTCCCAAGCGCAATGACGAGGGATACTGAAAGAGCTGAGAGTGTCGGCATAAGACGAACTCTTCTAAGATCTCTTATCAGCGTCACCTCACTCTCTCTCATCTCTACTTCGATTCAACGCGCTTCACCAATTAGTTGGGATCGAGCTTGATCGCCTGCTCGAAGTACTCAACGCTTTTCTCTGTCGCCGGCCCGGTTCGCTTTTCCAGCAGATAGCGACCCCTAAGATAAGCGTCGTAAGCTTCCATGACCAGGAGGCGCATGACGGTTCTGTTGGTAGCGGCGGCGGTGGTCTCCACGGCGACGGCGCTGGCCCGTGCCGCTCTGACCCCAAACTCCGGGGTCATTCTCTCGTCCGTCGTGGCGAGAGCGGCCTTCGCCGACCCGGTCGACCTCAAGTTGAAGGTCGAAGGACAAGGCGAGGAGGTCATTCACGTGCCTAACGCACAGGATACGGTCTTGCAGCAGGTGGTCATCGCGCCCGGAGGTTACACCGGCTGGTACAGTCACCCAGGGCCGGTGTTGGTGCTTGTCAAAGCCGGTACGCTGACCTTCTATGGGGGCGATGATCCGACGTGCACAGGCCGCACCTATACGGCCGGGCAGGCGTTCATCGACAGGGGCCAGGGCCACGTCCACATCGGTCGCAACGAGGGCAGCGAAAACCACGTTCTGCCTTGCCAATTTTGATTTGTCTTCGGTTCCCTCTGGACTCGCCTAAGTTAAGGCGGGAAGCCAATACGACGCAGCAACTCCTGAAACTGCGCATCATCGCGCAGATTATTCCACTTCGGTTCGGATCTCAGAAATATCATGCGGGGTTCTCGCTCTCGATAGCCCCGCTCCAGCCACGCAAGCGTTTCGTCGCGCTCCCCCAGTCCGTTATAAATCATCGCGATGTTATAAGGAGAGACGTAACGCCCCGAAGATAGTTTCAGTAACGCCTCGAGTTCCGCCCGCGCCTCAGCCCGTCTGCCCGATTTCGCCAGAGCGTAACCGAGGAACGCTGTTGGACGAGTGCTGACGCCGGAAGACTCTCTCGCCTTACGCGCTTCGGCCACGGCTTCGGCGAACATGCCCTTCTCTATGTACGCGCTAGCTACATACTGACGAGCGAACCAATAAGTCGGTTCGAGTTCCAGTGTCTTCTGTAACATGCTTAAGGCCTCGTCAGGCCGCCCGGAATAAATTAGCATAGCCCCTTCAATCGAATTAAACCTCACATTGAGAGGATCAAGGTCCGTGGCGCGTTTTATCTCCGCGAGTCCTTCCTCATGCCGCCCCGAGAAAAAAAGCAAATGCGAATAAGCTTCATGAGCGTCAGCGCTGTTCGGATCGAGTTCCAGGGCCCTTTTGAGCTGGTTCTCGGCGGCGCCCCAATCCCAGTCGTACCAAAAGATCATGAAGCCGAGGATGGCGTGCGCTTCAGCGAGAGCATCGTCAATCTCGACAGCCTTCTGCGCCGCCGCCTTTGCCTGCGGCAGGAGTTCCGTCGCAGGCATTTCACCCGGAAGCGCGAGTAGGCGGTACGCGTCCGCGAGGCCAACATAGGCGAGCGCGTAAGAGGGATCACTCTCAATCGCTTTCTGGAAGTAGGAGACTCCGGTTTGGATTTCTGGCAGTGTGTGTTTGAAAATGTGATAACGTCCCCTGAGATAGAGCTGGTAAGCTTCGACATTCTCGGTGTGTTTCTTTGCTAACTTTTGTTCGTCCGCGAGCGACAATCGTATTCGTAACTTCTGCGATACATCACGCGCAATCTCGTTCTGTAACGTCACAAGATCTGTCAGCTTACGATTGTATTGTTGGCCCCAAAGCTGATTTCCGTTGCGCCCATCAACCAACGACAGGTACAAAGTCAAGTCATCGCCTCGTTGGACCACATGTCCACTCAGGATCGCCTGTACAGACAAATCCGCAGCGACTCTTTGCGGCTGGATCTCTTTGCCTTTGTATTGGAACACTGAGCTCCGCGCTTTGACCGATAGATGAGGCAGTTCTGACAAGCTGTTGATCAGGGATTCGCTCATGCCATCAGACAAATACTCTACATCGGCGTTTCCGCTCGCATTGACGAACGGCAGTACCGCGATTGATTCGATAGCTGAGACCGGACGAGGAACAAAAAACCAGTAAGCCAGGCCAATAACGGCAAGCAGTAAGAACGACGCAGTGATGACGGCGCCGCGCTTGTGTTCGTTAATCTTACTCACGATGTACTCAGCGCTGGAAGCAGGACGCGTGTCGGCAATGAGATTGGTCCGACTGCCATGCTCAATCTTGACTCCATTTCCTGGGAGTCCTCCGCTTTCGCCGTGTGAGATAGAGCGTTGCAGCTTTGCTGCGAACTCCAATTCCTGTTTGAGTGCTTTGAGATCAAGCAGCATGTCCTTGATTGTCTGATATCGCTCGTCGCGATTTTTCGTCAATGCTTTGCCAATGATGCGCTGTAACTCGACTGGTGGATCCGTAACATAGCGCGCGACCGGGGCGGGTTCACGATCTAGAATCTGGGCGACGACTTCTGCTGCTGAGCCGCCGATAAATGGCATTTGACCAGATAACATCTCGTAGACCATTACGCCGCAACTCCAGATGTCGGTGCGCGCATCAACTTTGAGCCCGCGCGCCTGCTCCGGCGACATATAAGAAGCCGTTCCGATTACGATGCCTTCCGCAGTCTCCACTCTTAGCCTCGTAGGTGCGTCGTTACTGACAACACCTTCAGAGTCTTCCATCAGCTTGGCGATTCCGAAGTCCAACACCTTCACATAGCCATCGCTGCGAATCATTACGTTTTCTGGCTTGACATCGCGATGCACGATCCCGGCGCCGTGGGCTGCCGAAAGAGCAGCTGCTACCTGGAGTACGATCTCGAGTGATTCGGGAATAGAGAGGCTCCTGCCCGACATGTGCGCGCGTAGTGTCATGCCCTCGACGTATTCGGCGGCGATGAAGTCGCGACCCATCCATCGGCCAACCTCGTACACTGTGAGAATGTTTGGGTGGTTAAGTCTGGAGGCGGCACGGGCCTCCTGGCGAAAGCGTTGGACTCGTTCCTCGCTAGCTGTGAAGGAAGCCGGTAGCAGTTTGAGCGCGACCTTACGACCCAGCCGCGAGTCTTCGGCCAGATAAATCTCGCCCATACCGCCGGCGCCGAGCGGTGAAAGAACCTTATAATCCCCGACCGTTTGGCCTGGGAGGTCCTGCTCACTTGAGAGTAATTCGGCCGCGACCTGCGCCGCTGAGTCTTCAATGAAGTCGCTGGCACGTTCGTCGGCGGCAACCAGGGACTCGACCTCGCTTCGTAACTCCGGATCGCCCTTGCAGGCTTCACGGATGAAAGCCGCTCGGTGCGCCGACTTCAGGTCTAACGCTGCTGCGAAGACTTCATCAATTTTCTCCAGACGTTCTCGGTTCATCGTTAATCAATGCCGCTCGAGCTCGCGGTAAAGCCAGGCTTTGGCGAACCTCCATTCGCGCTGAACTGTTGCCTCTGAGATAGCTAGCACTTCGGCCGCCTCACGGTTGTTCAAGCCGCCGAAATAACGCAACTCGACGACTTTGGCTCGACGCGGGTGAAGTTCTGTCAGAGCTTGCAGCGCTTCGTCGAGCGCGACCAACTGTTCGGCATGCTCTCTAAACTTCACGGCGCCTTCGTCGAGCGTCACCTTTTGTGCTCCGCCGCCACGCTTGGCCGAGCATTTTTGCCGTGCGTAGTCGACCATGATGTGGCGCATTGCCTGGGCGGAGACGGCGATGAAGTGCGCGCGTCCCTCCCACTCGATGTCCTGCTGGTCGATGAGGCGCAAGTAAGCCTCGTTGATGAGGGCACTGGTCTGCAGCGTGTGGCCCGGGCTCTGGCGACTCATGTAATTGTGGGCCAAGCGGCGGAGTTCGTCGTAGACCAGCGGCGTCAGCTTCTCCAGAGCTGTTTGGTCGCCGGCCCGCCACTGTTGGAGCAGCCGCGTTACTTCGTGTTGCGTGGGTGCCGACATCTGGCCGCCTTCAGACGGGAGCAAGGGTTTCGGGAGGCCAAATTTAACATACTTCCCCCGCTCCCGTGTTGTCGCCCCCCAGCTCCTCAAAAAAAGTGGCCCGCGTGACCAGATTCGTCTTTCGATTCCGTTTACTAGGGCGGAGCTTAAGGAAAGCGGTCGTCACAAACCAGTGGTCTGGCGGTGAAACATCAAGCCTGACAGTGACAAGTCATGATGTCGTGCCGCCAAGCCTTTTCTCAATACTTTTCACTTGAAAAGGAAAAACCATGAACAAACTCAAACGCTCGATTATTGCCTTTTGCGGTTTGCTTGCCCTCGTCAGCGCGACTAGCATCGACACGCGCATCGGCTTCGGACAAAACGGCAATCAAAGCGGCGAGATGAAGCTCAATTGCGACGAGCGGCCGTGTGACGCCGTAGCGCGCGGTCGTGTTGCCTTTAACGATGGTAACCTTAAGCAGCTCGGCGGCAACGGGCGCGCGTGCGCGGACTGTCACATGCCGTCGGAAGGCTTTCAGCTTTCACCTGCTGCAGCGCAAGCCCGTTTCGAAGCGTTGCTGGCAGCGCGGGCGCGGAATCCCAACGCCGACGACCCGCTCTTTCGGCCCGTGGATGCGGATGACTTCCGCGTGAACGGCGACAACGCGAGTGACTTTTCGAACCTCTTGGAGAATGGGCTTATCCGCGTGACGATGCCCCTGCCGCCCAATGTTAGACTCATTGATCGGGTCACCGGACAGCCAACGGGCGAGACCTCAGTGGACCTCTGGCGCGCGGTCATGCCCGTGTTCAACGTCGCCATCACTGGTCCAGACAGCGTCGCGCTATTCTGGCCTCCCGCACCGCGCATTCCCATTATGGGAGTCGACCCCAATGGTCCAAATTTGCAGGGCGGTTATCAGCACGACGCGCGCTTCGGCACGCTTCAGGAGCAGGCGCGAGGAGCGCTTTTTGCGCATGCACAGGTGTCGGCAGAGCCGCCCACACGCATGCTCGACGATCTCGCTGCCTTTCAGCGTACGCTTTTCTCGTCGCCCGGCGTGGAGCAATTGGCTGCTGCAATTTTATCTGGTTCCCCGAACTTTCCCGATCCGGATCCCGAGCTAAACGAGCTCGAGCAGCAAGGCAAGAATATCTTCAACCGCGCCTGCGCCACTTGCCACGGCAGCACGTTGCACCCCAGCACGTCCACGCCAGAGACAACATTGGGACCAATTACACGGTATCACCCTATCCGAACAGCCTGCCCGCGCCCACCTACGGATGGGTTTGCGCCCTGTCCCGCACGGCTCGAGCGAAACGCGCGGACGTACCGCATCACGCTGGCCGACGGCTCCTTCCAGTTTGTGACGACTTCAGATCCAGGTCGAATGCTCCTCACTGGACAACCTGCGGATGTCGGAATAATGGACGTTACGCAATTGCACGGCATCGGCAAGACGGCACCCTACTTTCACAACAACTCAGCGGCGACACTAGAGGAGGTGCTCGACCATTACGACGCCTTTTTCCGACGCGTGATACGGAACAATCCGCCACCCAACTTACCGGCTGTTGTGTCGTCTAACGGCCTCGTCGTCGATCGCGGATTTGTGAAGTCGGACGAGAGAGCAGCGCTACTGGCGTATCTTCGCAAGCTCTAAGGCACGGCCGCGCAGACCGCGTCAGTCATCCGACAGGGCCTCACCAGAAACATCATGGCGTCATGCAAAAGGGTTCTCATCTGCACTCGGGCCATAAATCGAGGGGATAGGTACGTCGAGCTCGCGCAGGTACACCGACAGTTGCCCGCGGTGGTGGTACCAGTGGTTTAGCATGATCGATCGCAACATTGCGACGCGCGGAACAGCAAACAATTCACGGTCGCCGTTCATCATGCGCCATGTCTCTGTCAGCGCCACGTCGTCCATGCCACCGAGCACTTTTTTCGCTTTAGCAATGCTCTCGTCTAGCGCCGGAATCAGCTCCGCAGCGCTCTTCGGTTTAGGATCTGTAAATTGGGGAGGCTGAACGGTAGATCGGGTGCCAACAAGTTCTGCGACCGCGCCGGGAACGATCGCTATATGGAGCGCAAGTTCTCCGAGCGTTCTTGCCTTCTCGTGCGGCCGCCAGTCTAGCTTGTCATCCGGAACGCGTTCGAGCACGCGTCGCGTCGTCTTTGCTTCCTGGTCGAGTTCCTGTAAGAGTCCATCGATTAATGCCATTAGCTTATTCCTTTCGGTTCTGACGTGCTGTCATTCGGTTTGCTCCGAGTCAGTCGGGTCCAGGATCCATTCAGAGTTCTATTGCTGTCTGGACAACGGCTTCGCTGACGCTTGACGGAAATTAGATCGAAGCCGATGAACGTCCCATTGGAGGCCGAAGTGTGTAGCCTCCGTTGATCGCAACTCTGGCTCAGGGAATTTTGCCATAAAAATATCCAAATACGCTTCTGTTCGAGTGGTGTCCTAATTTGAGCTTTTCTCTGCGCAGTCTCCGCGTCCTTTGCGTAGCAAGTTCGTAACTTCTTGTTTTTCTTTCTGAGAAGGTTTTCGTGTTCTGAACAAACAACCCGCTACCCCAGCGGAACTTCCTTGCTGAGTAGGGGTACAGCGGCAATCCTCTTTACGACCAAGCGCCTGATTGCGCTTATAAGCTGCGTGCAAGCTGGATTGCCTATGTGCTTCACGCGTGCTGCTTGGCCCAAACCATAAACATTCCACCCCTAACGGGGTGAAACCTGTTCTGCCACTAACGGGCTCGATTAACAGCCCAGGGAGAGTGCGCTTTCAGCCCAAATCTTGCTCAAAAAAACAAGAACTTACGAAATTGCTACACAGAGGTCGCAGAGATGGCGCAGAGACAAACTCAAATAGAACACTACGTCCGTTCGAACAGCGTTTGCTTTTGGCCTTCGATCAATTAGAATCAACCGCCCGTCTTACTGATTCTCGTCAGGACTCGCATCGTGTTTAAGGATAATCACTCATGTCCAAGTTGAATAACACAGTCGTTGCCCTGTTCATCGCGTCGCTGGCATTGACAAGGGCTGTCGCCGAAGACTGGTCACAGTTTCGCGGACCAAACGGGAGCGGTGTTTCGGCAACTACCGGTCTTCCCATCGAGTTCGGACCGAAAAAGAACGTAATTTGGAAGACCGCGCTTCCACCTGGCCATTCTTCACCAGTCCTAACAAGCAATCGGATCTTCGTCACCGCGCACAGCAAGGAAAAGGAGAATTACAAGCTATTAGTCATCTGTCTCGACCGCCAAACGGGAAGGCTTCTTTGGCAACGCGAAGTGCCGCGCTCGCATGTGGGTCGCTTGCAGAACGTCAACGGGCCTGCCTCGCCAAGCCCCGTCACCGACGGCTCGAATATCTACGTGTTCTTCCAAGAGTACGGGATGGTCTCTTACGACGGTGCGGGCAAGGAGCGATGGAGGCTTCCGCTCGGACCGTTCAACATGTTCTATGGCTTTGGGGCATCTCCGATCCTCGTTGACGACAAAGTAGTCCTGCCCGTCGACCAGGACAGCCCCAGCTCATACCTGATAGCAGTCGATAAGAACAGCGGACGGATGCGGTGGAAGGTTGACCGGCCCGTAGTCATTTCGGGCTACTCGACACCGATCATTTATCAACCAAAACGGGGCCCGAAACAGATCGTCATTCCTGAATCGTTCCAGCTCTCGGCTTACTCGGTGGAAGATGGCAAAAGAGTTTGGTGGGTTCGCGGTCTGGCATGTGAGATGAAATCGATTGCCAGCCACGATGCGGAGTATCTGTACATCAACGGGTGGGGCTTTCCCACCAATCAAGCCGGGCAGCAGGTCAAGACGATCCCCTTCGACGAGGCATTGCCCAGGTATGACAAGAATGGTGACCACCAGATCGCCAAGTCGGAGGTGTCCGGCACCGAGACGACAGACGCAATGGACAAGATGTTGAGCAGCGCATTTGAGGCCTTTGATACAGACCGCGATGAGAAGTTGAACGATAAAGATTGGGAAGTCTTCCGCGCCATGATGGCTTCTGAGAATGGGCTGTTGGCTATCAAGCTGGGAGGCGATGGAAGTGGTGGTGACCAAACCGCGACTGCAATCCGCTGGCGCTATCAGAAACCGGTGCCTCAGGTGCCATCCACCCTGCTCTACAAAGGCGTGCTGTACATGATCAACGATAGCGGAATTTTGATCTCGTTTGATCCCGCGACCGGCAATGTGATCAAACAAGGACGCCTGCATGGTGCGATCGACAAGTATTTCTCCTCTCCGGTTGCCGCCGACGACAAGGTTTTCCTGATCGGCGAGGCCGGTGCGGTGTCTGTATTAAAAGCTGCGGGCGACTGGCAGGTACTCGCGGTGAATGAATTGGATGACGAGTGCTTTGCGACACCGGCGATTGCAGACGGGCGGATTTACATCAGAACTCGAAGTGCGTTGTATTGTTTTGGCAAATAGCGCAATGCGGAATCGAGTGCGTGGCGGCGCGGGGTGAATTGTTTTGCTGGCAATCAAGCTCGGGCTGGCGCCAGCGTTTGCGAACAAACATTTCTTCTGGACGCCGCAAAGATCACACAAACCGTTGAAGAACCAGTCGAGCCTCACTTTATCTTCGTGTGATATGCTCACGAAACCATGCGGCTGTGGCTTTCACGAAGCAGCGAAGTTCCCTTACGCGAGCAACTCGTCACGCAGATTCGGCTGGGAATAATAAGCGGTGATCTAAAAGTAAAGCAAAAGCTGCCCAGCACGCGCGAGTTGGCCCATCGCTTTCACATCCATTTAAATACCGTCAGCGCCGCGTATCGCGAATTGGACCGGAGTGGCTGGGTAGAGTTTCGCAAAGGCAGCGGCGTTTATGTTCGCGGGCGCTCGGTCGATCAAACACTGGAAGACAGCCACGGATTAGACGAAATGATCGCGCGGTTCTTCAAGACAGCCCGCACCAAAGGGCATTCTCTTCGCGAAATCCAATCGCGTTTGCAGCACTGGCTCATGCTTCAGCCGCCGGATCACTTTCTGGTAATCGAAACTGATCCCCAGCTGCGTAGTATTCTAGTGACTGAGATTGAAGAAGCGACCAAAGTTCGTGCGGTGGGTGCCGGTCTTGATAGCTGTAATGATGTTGACATGTTAACGGGCGCGGCGCCTGTGGCGATGTACAACCAGATCGAAAAACTTCGTGCAGCGATGCCGGCTGCCACCGAGATCGTGGCCTTGCGTTCTCGTTCAATACCCGAATCATTACAGGGCCAGACCCGACCTGCAGCAGACGCGCTAATCGCAATCGTGTCTCGCTGGCCGGAATTTTTGCGTTGGGCGCGGGCAATTCTGGTTGCCGCTGGACTCGATCCAAATGTGCTCAGCCTTCGTGATGCTCGTGAGCGAAGTTGGCAGAGAGGCTTGAAGTCAGCGGCTCTCGTCGTAACCGACACACTGATGATTCAGGAGCTTCCGGCAGGTTGTGAGGTGCGGCTCTTTACTATTCTGTCCGATTCCTCGATAACCGAACTCCAACAGTTTGCCAGCAAATTCATTCAACACTAGCTTAGCTAGCGAGAGCCACAGTTTGGCTCATATTATCAGCAAAGCACCCAGAGATTGCGCAGCGCCGCCAGGCCGCAACCAAATCAGTCAACGGTCATAACGGCTTTGCCGCCCGATGTGAGGAAGCAGCTTTGCCCTTCCGTGAGGGGCCCTCAAGGTATCTGGGGCTGGGCCCCCGGGGCATAGCCCTGGGCATAGCCCTAATATTCAACGATACTGCTCACGGCGCGGCAAAGCCACCGCCTCACCTCAAGGGGCGCAGCCGTCACCAACCAGTAGCTCTAAAAGTCAAATCACTGAAAATTTTGCACAGAAAACAATAAGTTCGTCCTTTGCTACCGAGAGAAACCATTCCCCGATTCTTCCGCCTGTGACACTCGAAAAACTGTCATAACGATTAAAACGCGAACGGCAAAGGTCCGCTTATCTTAGCTTGAGGCATTTTGCTATGTATGGACCTTTTATTCATCGCATCGATCCCGTCGTCGGAGAGATTGCGGGAGTCTATCTGTGGTTCTATGGGTTGAGTTACTCACTCGGCTTTCTCTCGATCTTCATTTGGTTTCGGAGAGTCCGCCATCGTCTCACCCTCACGAGCGAAGCTGTCTACAGCTTGACGATCTGTCTCGCCGTCGGTCTTCTCCTTGGTGGTCGTCTCTTCGAAGTCATTTTCTACGAATGGCCGTATTACCGGGAGCATCTCTGGCAGATTTCCGCCGTCTGGTTGGGAGGGATGAGCACTCACGGTGTGCTCTTGGGCGCTATCGTTGGCATCTGGCTGTTCTGTTGGCGGCAAGGAAAAGACTTAATGACGATGATGGACCAACTGGTTATCCCGGGCAGCTATTTGATGGGTATGGGCCGAATCGGAAACTTCATCGACGGACAGATTGTTGGCAGCGTCTCGAATGTCTGGTGGGCGGTTCGGTTTCCCGATGCACCGGGCTTTCGCCATCCAGTGGTGCTCTACGATGGCGCAAAGAATTTCCTGGTTCTCGGGCTGCTCTTACTGCTACGAAAAACTAGCCCGGGTCGCGGTATGCTGACAGCACATTTCGTTTTCTGGTACGCATTTCTCAGAATGTTTGTCGATCTTTTTCGGGAGTATCCAACAAGTCTTTTCGGCTTGGCTACGGGCCAGGCTTTCAACCTGTTCATGTCGGTGCTGGGCGCCTTTCTGCTCTTTTGGTTTTCGCGAAGAGCACGGACCCCGGACGACAATACCGTCTCGGACAACGTGATTGTTTCCCAGCGCTCAGCAAGTTGGCTTCGCCTTTGGCCGAAGAGAATCGTTTTCGCGAGCGTGCTATTGACTCCCCTCACACTGCCCAGTGATTGGACACAGGATATTCCCGGTCGTTATGGAAAGCGCCACGCCAGAATGCATTACTCTCGGTTGTATCCGCACATCGAGGGAAATATTCCACCCAGCTCGAAGTGAAGAAGGTTCTCGTCTTAGTGTTTTGGTTAATTCGTGTTTGTCCATCGGTCACATTTCATCGTCGCGTTTCGTCATACTGATAACGGACGAAACCGGTGTGACAAATTGAATTGACAATCAATATAAGGAGGGTGCTTCATGAATCAAGGTATCCAAGCATTCATCTTTCTCGTTAAAGACATATGCAACTACTCCTGGACGCTGGCGCCCAGGTAGCGCCGGAGGTCAAAGATGTCGGTGGGGGTAAGGTGATTGCGTCTGTAAAAGATGCAGACGGTAACATCATCGGGCTTGTTCAGTCACCTTAATCAAGATAGTCTGAGGCTGGGCATGTTAGCCTGTCTCAGTGAAGATTGATGACACAGCCGAGGTTCTGTCAATCGAGGGACGTGATGTACGCGTGACTCATCCTGACAAGCCCTATTTTGCTAAGCCGCTACTCTCGAAACTCGATCTAGTACGCTACTATCTGGCGGTTGCGCCAGCTGCCCTTACTGGAATCCGAGATCGTCCGATAGTTCTCAAACGCTTCGTCGATGGGGCGGAAGGCCAGGCGTTCTATCAGAAACGCGCCCCCACCAATCGCCCTCCGTGGTTGAGAACCGTTAGGCTTTCATTTCCTTCGGGCCGCCAGGCGGAAGAGATCGTCATCGATGATGTCGCGGGGCTCGCCTGGATCGTGAACCTGGGCTGTATCGAGCTGCATCCGCACGCAGTGCGTTCCGGCGATCTCGAGCGCCCGGACGAGTTGCGGGTCGATCTTGATCCAGGTCCTGGAGTCAGCTGGGAGGACGTGCGCCGCGTTGCGCTTGAGGTGAAGTCACTGCTTGAGGAGATGGGACTTCGTGGTTGGCCAAAAACGAGCGGTTCGCGGGGAATGCACGTGAATGTTCGGATCGCACAGCGCTGGACGTTCGTCCAGGTGCGACGCGCCGCACTCGCGCTTTCGCGTGAAATCGAGCGGCGCACACCTACGATTGCAACCTCGAAGTGGTGGAAGGAGGAACGTCACGGCGTGTTTCTCGACTACAACCAGAACGCTAAGGATCGCACGACGTGCTCCGCATATTCCGTGCGTCCACTTCCTGACGCGCGCGTGTCCACGCCAATTCACTGGCATGAGGTCCCGGACTGCGATCCGGCCGATTTTACGGTGCTTACGATTCCCAAGCGGTTTGCGGAGTTCGGCGATCCGCACGCACTCATGGACGCCGAGCCAGGTTCGCTCGAGCGGCTGCTCGAACTCGCTGCACAAGACGAAAAGGTTGGTCTTGGCGATGCACCCTGGCCTCCACACTTTCGTAAGATGGCTGGCGAAGCCCCGCGCGTGGCCCCTTCACGCGCCCGCTCCGTCGTGAAGAAGACCAGCGAAAAGAGGGCGCGAACCAGAGCGCCGCTTTTGGTGATCGCGAACTCTCCCGACAAAGACGCGGCCCTCGCCGGTCTTGAGAGGTGGAAGAGCAAATATCCGGAAGTAAACAGGCTTCTCGCTGTTGACGACGTGCTAATCGACTCCATGCGAGGCAGGTCATCCACGTGGACTCGCATCCGAGTAAACCTTCGCAATGTGCCGGAAAGGTTGCGGCCACCTCAAGAGACTCCTGACCCTGATGACGATCCAACGCGTGAATGGCGTAAGCGGTAAATGGTGAATGGTAAATCCGGTCTTTGGCCTTTGGTCTTGAGCCTTTGGTCTTTGACCCTTGTACTTTGTACTTTGAACTTAGAACTTTGTGCTAAAGCCGAAGCTGTAACTCGCAACAAGTAAGAGAGCAAAGTACACAGTACAAAGCTCAAAGTTCAAAGACCAAAGGCCAAAAGCCAAAGACCGGATTTACCATTCACCATTTACCATTCACCATTCACTTCTTCAGCGACCGCTCACGAAGATCTCCGCCAGCTCCTGTGCCGGAACAACCTCGAGTTGAGCATAGGTGCAATCGCTCGGTTCCTTGTCGGTGCGCCACCTGCGAAACTGCGCTGTGTGACGGAAGCGGCTGCCTTGCATGTGGTCGTAAGCGACTTCAACTACCAGCTCGGGACGCAACGGTTCCCAGGACAGGTCCTTGCCGTGACTCCACCGGCTCTGCGCGCCCGGCCTGCGATGCTCGGCTTCATTCTTAGTTGCCTCATGCTCGGCCCAGTGTTTCCAGGGATGAGCGACCAGCGCGTCCTGGCGGAATGGTGCAAGATATGCAAGCAGCTCCCGTCGCCCCTTGTCCGTGAAGCTCGCGCAGACGCCGACGTGTTGCAGGTGGTGAGAGTTATCAAAAAGGCCAAGTAGGAGTGAACCGACAGCCGTGTGCTCACCCTTCTTGTGCCAGCGAAAGCCGGCAACGACACAATCACAATCGCGTTCGTGCTTGACCTTAAGCATCACGCGCTTATTAGGTTCATAGCTTCCTGAAATCGGCTTAGCGATGACGCCATCGAGGCCGGCGCCCTCGAAGCGACGAAACCAATCCGCAGCTACGCTTAAATCGTTTGTTGTGGGTGTGAGGTGTATCGGCGGCATTACGGATGAAAGCAACGATTCCAGCTTTTGGCGACGCTCCTGGAACGCCATGCTACGCAGATCCTGGTCTCCCTCACAGAGAAGGTCGAATAATACGATCGATGCGGGAATTTCCTGGGACAGAAGCTTCACGCGCGACGCGGCGGGATGAATGCGGAGCTGCAGCGCATCAAAGTCGAGCGCGCCATTCTTTGCGACGACGAGTTCACCGTCGAGCACGCAGCGAGCAGGCAACTGCGCCTTGAGCACCTCCAGCAGTTCAGGAAAGTAACGGTTCAGCGGTTTCGCATCGCGGCTTTGGATCAGGATCTCATCGCCGTCGCGAAAGACCAAGGCACGGAACCCATCCCACTTTGGTTCGAAAATCCATGTTCCACCTGACGGTAATTCGGACACCCGCTTAGCTAGCATCGGCAGAATTGGCGGATTCACAGGAAGAAGCACAGGCTAATCTTATCAGAATGCGTCGACGGAACATTGACCGATTTATTCAACACATGAAAATGTGCAGGTTGGGCAGGGCGGTTTACCCCGGCCCCGCCGATCCGCAAATCGGAATTGGGGAATTAGAGCTTGCCTCTGACAAAATTCGAAAGATTGTAAGGGTGGCTCCCCGTGACGACTCCTCGTTGCGTTTGCTACATTTTTTGAAGTTGCGAGGAATCGGAACGGGGGGCGGCCACGGAGTGCCGCCCCTACAGTTTCACCACGTTAAGTTGAGGTCCGCACTAAAGCGGAAGACGCTACTTTTCCTCGAGTACTGACAAAATATTGCCAGCGGGATCTTTGAACCAGGCAATTTTTGCACCCGGTCCTCGCATGATGCCCCTCTCGTCTGTCTTAAGATTAGGTTGGTCGTACTTTTCAAGTCGCACGCCAAGGCCTGTTAGTTCGTCCACAGCCTCATCAATGTTATTCACGCGAAAATTCAAAATGGTGAAGGAAGCCGGAGTATGGTTTGGCTTTGGATACAAGAAAACGGCATTACCGCCAGCAAGATTGAGTCCTAATCCCTCCGGCTGTTCAGAGATTTTAAGTCCCAAGGTTTGACCGTAAAACTCCTTGGCCCTCTCCAAATTGTTTACTGAAAAGCTTGAAAAAGCCTTTGCATCCTTAAACATGCTTGAAGTTTTTCGGGTTGGCATTGCTGCCCCTTTTGCTGTCATTGCTGAATCTCCTTTCATTTTCACTGACTCGCCCCCCAGTCACTTGATCATTTAAGAATCAAGGTTTCCTGACCTGGGGGTCTGTAGCAAACTTCCAAGGTTTTTCCTCACACTGTAAGCAATTAGAAGCCTGATAAGTCGCAGTCTCGTGGCGATTCTTCGATCTCCATGTGACGATTCTGCAGGGATTCAAGAAAACTTCGAGGTAGCGACCTGGACCCCACGTGGAACAGCCCTTGATCGCTGGCGTGTTGCATCGCATGAGAAGTCTTAACAGGTGGAGCAGTCTTCGGGAAGTTAGTAAGAGTTTCGGATGTAGACAAACTTTCCGCAAAAAGATCCCGAAGCTGTCGATCTCGCGCCCCCTGTTCGATTAATTTGGTGAGACCAGATAGATACCGTTTCATAAACGGTCGGTGCTGAAGCTCGGGCAACAATAAATCAATCAGAACATAATAAAAGGAGAGACACTATGGCAGCTATGAACGCGACTAGTACCGGGGCCGTCGCGACAAGAAAGCCACGCACGCAAAAAATCACTACATTCCTATGGTTCGACAATAACGCCGAAGAGGCAGTTAATTTCTATGTCTCCATTTTCAAGAACTCGAAGGTCTTGAACTCTATACGCTACGGTGACGTAGGACCTGGGCCAAAGGGAACGGTCATGACCATAGAGTTTCAACTCGACGGTCAGGAGTTCACAGCCCTAAACGGCGGGCCACAATTCAAGTTCACGGAGGCAGTGTCCCTTGTGGTTCACTGTCAAACGCAGGAGGAAGTAGATTACTTCTGGGAGAAACTCTCAGAAGGTGGCCGAAAAGTTGAATGCGGATGGCTGAAAGACAAGTTTGGTTTGTCGTGGCAGATCGTGCCCGATATTTTGCTAGCACTGCTTCAAGATAGCGACACGCAGAAATCGCAAAGAGTCATGCAGGCCATGCTGCAAATGAAAAAGCTCGACATTGAACGTCTGAAGCGAGCGACTGCAGGGCAATAGTTGTACAAGAGCTTGTAGGGGCGGCACTCCGTGGCCGCCCCTGCTTTCGATTCTCCAAACAAGTCGCTCGCAATACGGGGCGGCCACGGAGTGCCGCCCCTACAGATCTTACCGACAGATCTCATGACGTTGTCAAGACTACCTTGATGGCTCCGTCAGCACGATCAGCGAAGAGTGTAAATGCTTCCTGCGCCCGGCTGAACGGAAAACTGTGAGTAACCAACGGTGCCACATCAATTACTCCGTTCGCGATCATGTCTACCGCGAGGCGGAAATCATCGACCGTCGGACCGAGACTACAAATCAATCGTCCCTCATTCCAGAAGAATTCGTGAAAGGCGAAATCGTAGTTGTATTTGTGCGGTAGACCAAAGGCCAACAGCGTCCCATTCCGCCGCACGAGTTTCGCGGCCAGGTTCAACGTCTCAGCTTTGCCTATTGCCTCAACGGCCAGATCCGCACCCTTGCCGTCCGTTATAGTTTGGACTGCGTTTTTTACAGCTGTCGCGCTCCCGCAGAGAGTGTGCGTTGCGCCCATCCTGGTCGAAACGCCCAGCCGCTCAGGCAGGAGATCAATCGCAATTAAGCGAGCCACGCCCGCATCGCGTAACAACGCTGTGAACAGCTGACCAGTTGGGCCTTGACCTAACACTGCTGCGGTTTGTCCCACTACCTCCGGCAACTTCAAGCAAGCATGAACCACAGTTCCCAGGGGCTGGCCAACCACAAGGCGATTTGCCGGGCCCTCCGGAAGAGTGATGGCACGATCGTCGCTCGAAACAAAATACTCAGCGAGCCCTCTATGCGGAATAGTAGGCAGGGCGAGTACGCGATCGCCCTCCCTGAATCGTTCACTCCGAGAGTGCGCCACGCAACCCACTAACTCGTGAAGTGACAGCATGGGAGGCAGCGGAGCCGACACACCGCTAAGAGCAGGATGAGACGTATCAAACAAAAAGTAAGGTAGATCGCTGCCACAGATGGAGCCCAACTGAAGCTTGATCAGAATCTCACCTACCTCTATATCCGGTATCGGTATCTTAACCATCTCCAGACGCCGTTTACCTGCTATCTGTCCGGCAAGCATTTTAGTCATGGTTGGAATACTGCTGCGCTCAAGGAGAAGTCTCGCCCATTGGCCTGGCGGTGATGATACACTAAAGTTTAACCAGGCTCTGATACATATCGCGGGATGGACGATTTCTAAAGAAACGTTTGACGCGATTCCTCTATTAGAAGGGAGAACCGTGACCAACTCAAAGGACCAATTTATATCAAGGCGCAAGTGGTTGCGCCTCGCCTCAGCTACGTCGCTTGGTTCAGGTTTGCTTACCGCTACCGACGCGGCCCCGGAGTCGCGCGCGCGTTTAGTAATCACAGATCAGAATCTTGGCGCCCGTATTTACAACGTCCGTGACTTCGGCGCGAAAGGTGATGGGAACACGCTCGATACTGCTGCGGTTCAGGCCGCCATCGACGCGTGTAACAAGGACCAGGGTGGCACGGTGCTAGTTCCCGCGGGCGTGTTCGTCATCGGAACGATTGAAATGAAAAGCAATGTCACACTGCATATAGCGCAGAGCGGAAAGCTGTTGGGAAGTGACGACGGCAAGCAGTATCACGCGGCCGACGCGATCCCGCTCAGCGGAGATTCAACTCTCGGCGACGGGAATGTTGGTCTCATCTTCGCAGTCAATGCCCAGAATATTGTCATTGAAGGTCCCGGAATGATCGACGGCCAAGGCGGGCAATTTCGCAGCCCCAGCCGGGGAGTAATGCCGCCAGCCGGGATCAGCGGTAGTCACCGCCCATACCATCTGCTCTTCCATCGCTGCAAGAATCTGACGGTTCGCGACATCTTCCTTTTCCAGAGCGCATTTCATTCGGTTCGAATCATCCAAAGCAGCTATGTAAAACTGGACGGTATACACATCTACAACAGGGTGAACCGTAATAATGACGGTTTTCACTTCATCAGTAGCCAGTATGTTCACGTCAGCAACTGCGACGTTGAATGCCAGGATGACGCTTGTGCGCTATTCGGCAGTTGCAAATTCGTGACGGTGGCCAATTGCTCTTTCAGCACGCGCTGGTCGGTGTTTCGCTTCGGAGGTGGCGAGGCGGAAAATATCACGGTTTCCAATTGTCTCATTTACCAGACTTACGGTTGTCCAATCAAAATGAGGTGTGGACCCGGATCGCGTTTTGAGAACATCTCGTTCTCAAACCTGGTAATGAAGGACGTAACCGGGCCTATCTCTATAGGCCTGGGTCCGCAGCAACGCCGGCCCACCCAGCCCGCGCAGGCGCCGGGTGCGAATGCCACAGAGACGAACAAGACACCGGCACAGGGGGAAAAACCAGGCATTGTCCGCAATATTTCCTTCCACGGAATTCAAGTCACCGTCGCCAAGCCGGTCCAACTTTCCGATGTGCCTTTTGTCAGCGGCTATAACCCCGGCGAAGTCTTTTCGTGCATAGTGCTGAACGGCATGGCTGAAGGGTTTCTTGAAAACATTAATTTCCATGACGTACATGTCACTTTTCCGGGTGGCGGAACGGCGGAGCAGGCAGCCGTGCGTGACGTTCCGAAAGTTGCGGGTGAGTACTACGAAATAGGTGTTCCGCCAGCGTACGCGCTGTTCGCACGCAATGTGCGCGGACTCACGCTCCACAATGTACGATTCGAATTGACAGCAGACGATCTGCGTCCGGCAGTGGTGTTTGACCACGTGAAGGATGCCGCTGTGAACGGCTTGAGCGTGCAAGGCGTTGAAAGGGCAGAGTCGTTGCTGCGTTTCATCGAAACCAGCGACGTGTTGCTTAGCGGGTCACGTGTGCTGACTCCCAGCGCAGTCTTTCTGCAGGTCGAGGGTGCGGCCAGTAAGCAAATCGCTATCGACGGAGGTGATTTCTCAAGAGCCGCAGGGCCATTATCATTCAAAGCAGGTGCTCCCCGAGAGTCCGTGCGGCTGCGCACCTGAAGCAAACACTCGTGGTGCCTAAAAGTTAATGATTGTGATCCGCCGAGGAGGGATGAGAGCGGCTGGCGCAAGATTATGAGCCAATACGATTTGGTCGTGATCGGGGGAGGCTCGGCGGGACTGGTTGCTGCCGGTGGTGCTGCTCAACTCGGTGCGCGTGTGGCGCTTATTGAGAAGAAGGCGCTGGGCGGCGATTGCCTCTTCTCGGGTTGTGTTCCCTCGAAAGCGCTGATTCGTTCGGCTCGCTTCGCGTCGGATGTTCGGCGGGCAGAGGATTTTGGCTTTGCTCCCACCGCTATTCAATTCAGGAATGGTCACTTCGCCTCTCTAACGGATCGAGTAGCACGTGTCATTGACAGCGTCGGCGAACATGACAAAGCGGAGCGGTTTGAGGCATGGGGCGTGAAGGTTATCTTTGCGACGCCGAGTTTTCTTTCGCCAAATAATTTGGAGCTTACTTTTGAAGATGGCTCCACGAAGACAATTAAAGCAAAACGATTCTGCATCTCCACGGGCTCGCGTCCTGCGGTCCCGCCGATAGAAGGATTGAAAGAGACCGGCTTCATTACCAATGAAGAAGTCTTCAAACTAAAAAACCTGCCCGAAAACCTGGTTGTTCTGGGGGCTGGTCCAACCGCTCTCGAACTGGGCCAATCGTTTGCCCGTTTTGGTAGCGAAGTGACGCTCGTGGAGATGGAAAACCGCGTGTTGCCAAAAGAAGATGAAGAAGTGTCAGCGACTATAGAAGCGCTAATGCGCACCGAAGGTCTGGAAATTCTTCTCAATCGTCGGGGCGTGCGGGTGGCGGTGGAGAACGCTCAGAAGATCCTGACAGTCGAACAAAACGGTCGGCGCCAGGAGTTATATGCGGACGAGCTCCTCGTGGCTACTGGAAGGCGGCCCAATACTGATGGGCTGAATCTCGAAGCAGCAGGAGTGAAATATAACAAACAACGAATAGTTACGGATCAATTTCTACGAACGTCCGCGCGTCACATTTTCGCTGCGGGCGATGTGACAGGGCATTTCCCCTTCACTCATATAGCCGCTCATGAAGCATCGATCGTGATTCGCAATGCTCTCTTGTTCTGGCCGTTACTGCAAGAGACGGATTTTCGCGTGGTTCCGTGGACCACATTCACTGACCCGGAAGTCGCGCGCGTGGGTTTAACCTCAAGTCAGGCGCAGAAGAGATTTGGCGAAAGAAACGTGCACGTCTATCGCACTAACTTTGCCGACAACGACCGCGCGCACACTGAAGAGGAGACGAAAGGGTTTGCAAAGTTTATCTGCGTCGGGTGGAAAAACGAGATCGTCGGCGCGCACATCGTTGGCGCGCACGCGGGCGAGCTGATTCATGAGGTGGTATTGGCGATGAAGCTCCGACTTTCAATAAACGAGCTTGGTAACATGATTCATGTTTACCCAACATTGACGCAAGTTAACCAACAAGCGGGACTTGATGCAATACTCAAGAAACTCGCTGCCTATAAGAGGTGGCTGTCGTACTACTTCAGAATTTGGCGCTAGCGTAACCATTGACTGTAGGGGCGTCACTCCGTGGGCGCCCCGTCCTTCGCAACAAGCTCTTCGTTTGCGGCAAGGGCGCCCACGGAGGGACGCCCCTACAATTTCAAGACCTAACTGCGCCACCGCAGCTTGAGCCCGCACCTGCTGTGCAGCCGAAACAGTGCGACCCCGTCACGATGCGCCGGCGAGCAAAGCTTTCAGGATCGAAATCCGCAATTGTTTGCGGTAATTCAGGTGTGACGCCAAGCTCGAGCATTTGATTGAAGTCACAGTCGTATAGTCTGCCGGTCCAATCCACGCTTACAAGATTGCGACACATTAAGCCATCTACGGTTGAAGGATTGAAAGCATCAACCAGCTTCCGCATGTAGCGCTCTTCATTTCCGGAGCGACGCAGATAATCAAGAAAGCGATTGATGGGCATATTCGTGATCGTGTAGAGATGATTGAACCCGATGCCATAGCGATTCTTTAATTCGCGCTTGAAGTCGACCTCGATTGAAGACTGCTGCGGAGGCAGATAGGCGCCGACGGAGTTGTATACAAGGTTCAGAATTAGACCGCCTTCATTAATCCCGTAGCCAACTCTATTCAGGCGGCGCAAGGCTTCAATCGATCTATTAAAAACTCCATGTCCCCTTTGGGCGTCTGTCTGTTCTTGCATGAAGTAGGGCAAAGAGCTGACGATCTCGACTCCCTGGTCATGAAAGAATTCAGGGAGATCCTCTTGACCCGGTTCGAACATCACTGTCAAGTTGTGGCGTACGATCACCTGTGCGCCCGCAGCTCGCCCTTCGCTCACCAGATAGCGAAAGCAAGGATTGAGCTCGGGCGCCCCACCGGTGATGTCCAGTGTAGGAATCCGAAACCGACGCACTGCAACGACGACGGCTTCGGCAGTTTCTTGCATCATGATCTCTGTTCTTTTGGGACCCGCATCTACGTGGCAATGCTTGCAAGCCTGATTGCAGAGCTTGCCCACGTTAATCTGCAGAGTATCGACAATTGCCGCGCGCAGATCTATCCGATGTGCTGCTAATTTCTCGTGGAAATCAACCTGAATGCGCTGCGGATTTAGTGTAGGCTGAATGACCGGTAGAACACTGGACATTACATTGACACTTTCTCAACCGAGTTGTGTGCTTGCAAGCCGTGAATAAGCGCGGCCCCGCCTCGGATTGCTGACGCCATGTGAATTGCTTCCGTCATCTGTTCCATATTCGATCCCGCTTCCAGACAGGACTGCGAGAATGCATCGATGCAATAAGGACATTGCAAGGCGTGCGCAACCCCCAATCCTATGAGCGCCTTCTCGCGTCGCGAAAGCGCGCCCTCTTCCTGGCAGGCCTGATACCAGGCCGTGAATTTTTCAAACAGATCCGGACGGTGCTTTGCGATTTCAGAAAAACGTTGCAGGTCACCTTCTTCGTAATATGCCATTGTGCGATACTCCCGATTCTATGCGGCAGCCAGTCATTATAGTAATGGTCAAGGCGCCACGCGCAGGCGAGGTAAAGACTCGTCTTGTGCCGCCGCTGTCAAAAAGCGATGCTGCCTCACTCGCAGCCTGCTTCGCTCAGGACACAGTTCTTAATACCCAAAGTGTCGTTAGCAATGTGCTCGTCGCGTACTCTCCTAATGATGCGCGCCTCGTTCTCGAATCAATTCTGCCGCCAGGCCTACTCTGGTTTGAGCTGGTTGCAATGCTTCATTGTATGTCACGAACGGGCGCGTAAAAGCGCCCGAGCGTGCGCGGTTCAAAGCCTAACCAATAAAGCGCTTGCATGATCATCCATTTCACAAAAGTAAATGCAAAACCGCGGTCCTGGAAACGACGCGAAGAAGTAACAACCATAGCCGGCACGTGAACCATCCTACCCAACTTTCTTAATTCTCGCAGTAAGTCTAAATCTTCAAAGATTGGAAAAGCCTTAAATCCTCCAACCTGTTCGTACGCTTCGCGCCGTACGAAGATCGCCGAGTCGCCATAGCTGAGTCCCAGCTTGCGCAGGTTAGGGTATAGCCAGGTCATAAAGCGTGCAGTCATCCCGGGGCCATCGAAGCGAACGTTGAAGTTCCCCACTACAACGTGTGCGTCGTGCAATGCTTCAAGAATCAACTCCGGCGCTCTCGCGGGCACAATCGTGTCCGCGTGCAAGAACCACAGCACCCCACCGCGCGCAGCGCATGCGCCTTTATGCATTTGCAAGCCACGACCACGTGCCGAGGTAATGACCTTTGCGCCGCGCAACCTGGCAATTGTGGAGGTGTCGTCATCGCTCTCGCCATCCACTACTATGATTTCGATTCGCCCTATCAGCTTGGTAACAGCGTCAAGAGTCTCACCAATGAAGTTCGCTTCGTTGACGGCGGGAATGATGATCGAAATCTCCGGATACTGACTGTCGTGAGATGAGGTTTTCACATTTCAACCATAAACACAGGGCTGTGGACCCTTTCAAATAGGCTACCTCTATTCAATCCAATAACTGATCTTTCGCAGCCGCTGCAGCAAGTCGTCGAGGTTCACCATCCCCAGGTATTTGCCATGTGGGGAGTTGCTTGCCAAACGGCATTGAAAGAACTTTCAACAACTCGACGTCCTCGGGGTTACGGTAAGCGGGTACTCCGATCGTGATTATGTCTTGCGTGACATTTAGTTGTAGTGTGCCATGTAACCAATCCCAAATTGTCAGGCCGCTTGACCAGTTTGAGTTGGTCTCGCCGGGCACAATCGAATGGTGAATACCATGCATACGGGGCGTGACGATTAGGCGATTGAGCCAGCGCTCCGTTTCACTCCGTAGCCGAACGTTGGAATGATGAAAAACTATTGAGACCAGCAGCAGCGTCTGCCAGATGGAAAGAGAGAGTGGCGACACGCCGATGACAATTATCTGACCGGCGCGCCAGGGAACTGAAAGCACCAGTTCACCGAAATGAAAGCGCAGCGCAGTTGACGCGTCGAGATCCAGATCAACATGGTGGGGAAGATGAAAACGCCACAAAAACGGAACCTTATGGGTGAGGACATGCCAGACGTACAGCGTGTAATCCAGCAGCACAATCGCAAGCGCAGTTTCCAACCACACCGGCAGGCGCAGCAGTTTCAGCAATCCAAACTTGCGCCGTTGGACTAATGCAGTGAGACGGCTGGCAATCGGATTTTCCGTCAGCTGTAGCGCCACTGCTCCCAGGCCGGCCACCGCGAGATTCCGTGCGTCATGAATAAGCTTCGGCTCTACTTTGCGACGCAAAGGCCGACTTCGCTGAAACCATTGAAGCGCACCGAAGGCGCCGCAGACCAAAGGTATGCTCAGCCACCAGGGAATTTTCTGACCTTTCATTGCGCACATTAAACGTTTGAACAGTCGAGCGGGTTTCACTTTGAGATTTTGCAGCGGCTTTCTGAGATCTCTTGGCTGCAGAGGGAGTGACCCAGGTAAGAATTTGAAAGCAAGAATCGGAGTGTCCCAAACCAGCGTCGCTGGTATGCTCTTCCTAAACGCGCCCAGGGAGGAAGACCGATGAAAATTTCAGGAGAAAATGCCCACCACCCTGCCGCAATGGGAAAACAGTGTCGCCCATTGACCCAGCCAAAAGCATTTCTGAACGAGTCAGGTCGATTGGCTGGGAGCGAGTTTCGCAAGAAGTCGACGCGGAGGGTAACGCGATAATCCATGGGTTTCTTTCTGCGGACGAATGCCGAGCCATAGCCGGCCTTTATCTCAAGACGGGTATCTTCCGCAGTCACATTGTGATGGCCCGGCATGGCTTCGGGCGTGGAGAGTACAAGTACTTCAGTTATCCGCTACCCCGCCTTATCGCGGATCTGCGAACTACCGTCTACCCGCATCTTGTGCCGATTGCGAATCGTTGGAACCAATCGATGGGCATTGATGTTCGCTACCCGGAGAAGCACGCAGATTTCATCGACCGGTGTCATCATGCTGGCCAGGTCAGACCCACACCGCTTCTGTTCCGGTACGAAGTCGACGATTACAACTGCCTACATCAAGACCTTTATGGCGAACATGTTTTCCCGCTCCAACTCGCTATCCTGTTATCTGAACCCGGCAAAGACTTCACGGGCGGTGAATTTGTGATGACGGAGCAGCGGCCGCGTATGCAGTCGCGACCGATAGTCGTGCCGCTTCGTCAGGGGGACGGAGTCGTGTTCGCAGTTCGTAATCGTCCGGTGCAGGGTAACAGGGGTGTATATCGCGTGAATCTCCGGCACGGAATCAGCCGCATCCGGTCCGGACACCGTCACACGGTCGGCATCATTTTCCACGACGCGCAGTGAGATCGATCGAATCACTTGCCGTCTTTCGACCTATGGCCAAACGGGATTGGCTTTCATTCGGTTTCGATTTGAAACAGTGAACCATGGATAGAGAACAGCTTCTGAAACAACTTGAGAATAGGTGGACAGCCTTTAAAGAGTCTTACGCCAGTTTGTCAGAGTCACAGATGACGGAGTCCGGCGTCACGGGTAATTGGTCGGTGAAAGACATTATCGCGCATGTCACGTGGTGGGAGCAGGAGGCGCTAAAGCATCTGCCGCTCATCATTAAGGGGGGCAGACCGCCGCGGTACTCTGTCAAATATGGGGGGATCGACGCCTTTAATGCACTAATGACGCAAGAAAAAGAAGCGCTTTCGCTCTTAGATGTACTTCGAGAACAGGAGCAGACTCATCGCCGGCTCATCGCCTACATTCTCACCGTGCCCGAAGATCAGTTCACGCGCGAAACCCGCGCACGACGGCGCCTGCGACTAGATACTTACAATCATTATCCGAAGCATGCCAGGGCGATCGTGGCATGGCGCGACCGGTTCGGCCTGAGCCGCGTTACAGCAAGAACGGTCCGCAACGAGGAGGAGTCTTGATGACAGTTGCTCAGACTCCGGCCGCCCCAGTTCTCTCTCAGTCCATTACGTTGCCCAGCTTCAGGATCGGAAATTTGGCTAATTGATTGCCGGTTGATTTTGCAATTCCGCCAGCGCTGCCAGAACCTCTTCGCTGTGGCCTGAAGGTTTCACCTTCATAAAGACTTTTGCGATCTTGCCCTGAGGATTGATGATAAAGGTGTTGCGTGCCGAAAGCTTCGCCCCGTTGTATTCCATCACAGAACCGTACAGGTCAGAGACTTTCCCTTCCACGTCCGACAAGAGCTTAAAAGCGAGTCCCTCTTTGGCGCAAAAGTTCTTGTGTGATTCTGCGGTGTCAACACTAACGCCCAGAATCACTGTGTGTATGGCCTGGTACTTTGCCATATCGGTCTGAAAATTGTGCGCCTCGAGAGTGCAGCCGCTGGTGAAGTCTTTCGGATAAAAATAGAGCACGACCCACTGACCGCGAAAGTCCTTCAAACTCGCTTCTTTACCGTCGTTCGTGGTTAACATAAATTCTGGGGCGTTTGTGCCAACGGCCGGTGTATCTGTAACAGCGCCAATGGAAAATGCCGTGATTGCAGCGATCGCTAAAAGCGAAGAAAACCCCAAAAACTTTTTCATAGTGCTTTGACTCCCTTTGAGACGAAGTATGGCTTTGGCGACAATATACACCGTTCCGCTTGCGGACCGAAAAGCGCGTAGCGCCTGGAGACAAATGCATTTGAGATTTGTCCGCTACTCTCTTATAACTCGCGGAACGCGCTTGGTTTGGTGCGGAAGGAATTTTTTTCAGCAAGCGCAACGATGGCAACACAAAATCCAAAGCATCGGCATCGTTGGAATGAGAACCACAGAACCCGCGCATTATGAGTGGCAAGGCACGATTTAGAGTCGTCCTTACAACCGGAAGTTAACCAGGTGGAGTACCAGACCGTCGGCCCGTCAATTTTTTGAACGATTCGTCGGGTCACGCTGCGCTTCGCTAGTGAATTGCACAACTTCGGCTTTAATGGTCCCTTTGTCGCTCAAACTATTGACAGACAATCACCTACGCAATATGCTGGTATAGAGGTCTGCTGCTCTTTTCCTGCCAAACCCTTGCAATCCACAGCTCTTCCCCTGGAGGCCAGATGAATTCCTCGTGCCCGTCCCTATGGCTGCGGCTCCTAAAGCTAGCCAGTCTTAACTTATTTTTACTCAACTTCTGCTGGTCCCTCAGTTCCGCCCAAATACCGGTATCCCCGTCGCCATCGCCTGGTCCGACGCCGCCCGTCGCCGAAGCACGTCAGCTCCAACAGATCGAACAGCAGAAGGCGCTACCGGCAAAGGGAAAGAGATGGGCGCTGGTTGTTGGTGTGGACAAGTATGCCGACCCGCAAATCTCACCGTTGCGCGGCGCGGCAAACGACGCTCGCACTCTGGCCGAAGCGCTTGTGAGGTATTCAGGATTCCCTTCGGATCAAGTGATCCTGCTGGCAACGGACCAGCCGACAGAACGTCAGCCTACTCGCGTTAATCTTTTACGAAGACTTTCAAATTTGGTTAGTGCGGTGCCGAAAGATGGTTTGCTATTGATCTCCTTTTCGGGCCATGGAATGGAACGCGGTGGTCATGCGTTTCTCCTTCCTTCCGATGCGCAGATCAGCGACCAGATTTCATTTCTTGAGGACACGGCGGTCAATGTCAATAGGATGCGCGAACTCATTAGGGCGACTGGTGTGAGCCAGGTAATGGTGTTACTTGACGCCTGCCGTAACGATCCAGGGGGCCGGGCTGACGCACCAAATCCTTTGACCGAGGCATACGTGCAGGGTTTTAACTTCGATGTGCGCAATCGCGAGGTCCAGGCGTTTGCAACCATTTATGCGACTGGCGTAGGCCAACGCGCTTACGAATATACCGAAAGAAAACAAGGCTATTTTACCTGGGCCATAGTTGAGGGTTTAAAAGGAGCAGCGGCGAACAGTGCCGGAGAAGTGACGCTATCTGAGCTAGTGAAGTTTGTGCAAGACGCAGTGCCCAAGCGTATCGCTATCGATCTGGGCAGCGGTAAACAGCAACGTCCGTTCGCCACCATTGAAGGTTACAAAGCAGAAGAACTCATCCTCTCTGCGCCGGGCGCGACTGCTGCGACGCAAGCTGCAATTCCCTCGGGAAGTTTTGTCGATCCGGCAGCCATCGAACTAAGTTTCTGGGACACGATCAAAAGCAGCACAAATCCTGATGACTTCAAAGCTTATCTTGAGAAATATCCGGATGGGCAGTTTGCCGTGCTGGCGCGAAATCGACTAAACAGCGCGCAGAGCGCGAAAACGGAGGAGACCACTCGAGCGGTGAACCAGGCCGCAGATGCGCAGAATCAACTTGCTGAACTGACATTTTGGTCCTCCATCAAAGAAGGGGGCGGCCGTGATGAGATCAAGGCCTACCTGAAGAAGTATCCGAACGGAACCTTCGCCACAGCGGCGCGAAACCGTTTGCACGAACTTGATGATTCCCTGGACGACTCGGTTTGGGTTGGTACTTCACCGGGCGGTGATAAGTTTTACGAGTTGAGGTTTAACAGAGGCGGGGTTTTCTCGGGAAACTTCATAGGTGGCATGAGTCTCTTTGTGGCCGGCCAAAACAAGCTCGAGGGAACATGGAGTCAGGCAGGAAACTCAATAAACGTCGCCCTCTCGGGACGGCTTAAGGCGCAGGAGTTTAAGGCTGCTCGAAGCGGCAATATAATCAAGGGCTCCTGGGGGCAACTCACTTATTCATTTGAAGTCAGTCGAGTCTATTCGCTGCCTCTGGTAACAAATGATACGGACGAAACAGCTCCCTGCAATCTACGGGGAATGAAGATTACGGTTGTTTACCGCGACAAAGGTGGAGTAAACCTGGCGGACATTGCGGGCAAAGTCGCAGGTAAACTCCGAGGTACCAGCGCTCAGGTCGATGTACAAAAAGGAAATCTCAAAGATCATAGCGAACACGTTGTTTTCTACAACGGACAAAGCCAGATTGCCGCAAGGATCGCTGAATGCGTTGGTGATATCGCTTCCGTAACAGTGGCTGATGGCGGCGTAAACTACACGCTGCCTAATGCCTTTCAAATTTATCTGCAGACAACAAACTCTGGTTCCGCAAAGCTCAAGTAAGATTCAGTCTATTTTTTTTAGCACCTCAGGCGTGCTCACCAATGACGCCACCGCTCCACTCGCTGGCAGCCGAGCGTTTTGCCGGATCTCCTGGCCAGCAACACCGCTTTAAATCTATCCCACAACATGGCATCTGATTCTCAAAACAATTCTACAACACTGATGCATACGTCGGTTGCTGCAGTGTCGTTAACTCCTGGCAACACGCTCAACAATCGTTATTTTATTGAGAGGGAACTCAAGCGGGGCGGATTTGGCATTGTCTATGTCGCCCGTGATCTGCAGCTTCACTCGCGACTAGTTGTCATCAAAGTACTGCTCGAACATAACTACAAAAGCGAGTATGTCGTGCAGAAGTTTCACCAGGAGGTTGAGGCCTTAAGTCGCATCGATCATCCTGGCGTGGTTGGGATCATCGACTCGGGAGAACTAGCAGACGGCAAGCAGTTCATCGTAATGCAGTACGTCAATGGTACAACGCTACGCTCGGTGATGAGGCCTGAAGGAGTAGATCTCAGCAGGTCGGCCGACATAATTCGGCAAATCGGACGAGCATTGACTGCCGCTCACGAAAAGGGAATCTTCCACCGTGACCTGAAGCCTGAGAATGTGATGTTGCAAAATCTCGGGCACGGAGAAGAACAGGTAAAGGTGATTGACTTCGGCATTGCAAAGGTCAAAGACTCTGTTGTCGCGCCGAACTCCGATACAAATATTTCCGCGGGGACTGTGTCTTACATGGCCCCCGAACAGTTGTGCGGTCGGACCGTCTCAGCGTGTACGGATGTCTACGCGCTCGGACAGATTGCCTACGAAATGCTGACGGGCCGAAAGCCGTTTAATCCTCAGACAGGATTTGAATTGCTCGAGATGCAACGAGCGGGTGTACGAATCAACCCTCGAGATCTTCGACCCGGGTTACCCGCGGCCGCGCAAGCTTCGATTTTGAGAGCGCTTTCCTTTGCACCTGATAGTCGTTACGCCCGGGCGCGCGATTTCGGAGATGAACTTTCGCGAGCGTTAATAACCACTGCGCTAACCTCGGAATCCATTGACCGTACTGGCAAGCCGCAATTTGCTCCACCGCCCACCGAACTGATCCCCAAAAAAGACAATTCCGCCCTTACTCCTGCGAAGACTGTGATCGCGACTTTTCCGATGGTCCAGCTCGCAGCAGGCGCATCAAATAGGGCCAGCAAGCAGGCCAATGCCCACAGCAAGTTCGCTTTGGCGTTGGCGGGGATACTTCTCTTGTTTGGTCTGATGGGAACGTGGTACTGGTACAGAGAAGGCGCGATTACCTCAAAATCGACAAACACAACTAACTCTTCTCTCGCGGAACGCCACCTGAGCTATTGGCTTACGGTCCAAAAGATGCGCGAGGGCCAGCCATACCAAAATGAGTTTGATTCATCGGGCCAGGAGATATTTGAGAACGGATGGAAGTTTCGCCTGAACGTCTTCAGTCCGCAGGCAGGGTATCTGTATTTACTTAACGAAGGTCCCTCGGAACGAGGCGACACCACATTCAACCTGCTGTTTCCTGCCCCCTCCGCGAATTCTGGTTCACCCTATGTCCCGGCAAATCAGAAGACTCAAACGGGCTGGATGGTTTTCGATGAAAATCAGGGGACGGAAAAGTTCTGGATGGTTTGGAGTGCGGATGCCGTGTCTGAGCTCGAAGCAGTCAGACAAGTTGTGAACGAAAAAGATCGAGGAGCAATCAACGATAGAAACCAGGCCGATGCCGTGCAAAAGTTCCTGATGGTCCATCACTCTGCAGCGAAAGCGGAAAGTAACAAAGACAGCACGAAGAAGCAAACTAATGTGAAGGCTGGTAGCAACGTGTTAGTGGACCCCATCGAGTTGGAACATCACTGATGAGAACTCTAATCATTAAGCGCTGGCTTCACGGCATGCTTGAAGGTGGCTTAGCTTTGGAAACAAGACTCGTACGTTCGCTTATCTTGAGAGCCGGCCCGGTACTGCTCTGCTATGTCTGTTTTATCTCAACCACCGGCGCCCAGGCGCCAGCTGATGGCTCACGGCAGATCGTGCTGGAAGAGTTTATCCGCGCACGCCCGGCTGGATCGACATCCGTCAGCAAAACTTCAGCCGGCAACGCCCCAAGCGCAATGCCAAAAAATCCGCACTATCGTCGTGTAACTCGTCCTTTGTCGTCATCAGGAAAAGCCCCGCGGCTTCCAGAAACAGAAATCGGCATCACCATCTGGCGTCTACGGCCTTCCCGACCCGAAGACGAAGCGGACGCGCGGCTGCTGGTAATGCAGGCAGAAGCGAAAACGCAATGGACGCCGGAACGAATAGAGGCCGATACACCGCTGAAGGTCGGTGACCGAATACGAATCAGTATTGAAGCGCCGCGTAGTGGTTATCTTTATGTGGTCGACCGGGAACGATATGCCGACAGTTCACTTGGCGATGCTTATTTGATTTACCCTACGAAAAAAACGCGGGGCGGGGATAACAGGGTGGCACCGGGAAAGCTGATCGATATCCCGGCATTGGAAGACACCCCAAACCATTTCACATTGGTGCCGAGTCCTGCGCGAAACGATCAAATCGGCGAGGTGCTGAGCATTATTTTAACGCCACAACCAATCAACGGGCTCGCTATTACCGATAAACCTTTACAGATCCAGAGTGCTGAGGTGTTGCAGTGGGAACGATCGTGGGGTACAGCGTTCGAGCGGTTTGAGTTGGAAGGCGGCGCTGGTCTAGCGTGGACCAAAGAAGAGAGAGAAGCGGCCGTTGCAAAGAATAGTCGCTATCTGACTCAAACCGAACCTTCGCCGCAAACGGTCTATCGTATGACAGCAAAAGGGCAACGTTCTCTACTAGTGACCATCCGTTTGAATTATCGCAATAAGTGAGGTTCACCCTCTTCATACGCGACGTAAACTATCGTGTAAGGTGTTCAATCTGACCGTACCATCAGTTTGCCCCGCCAGTTTGATTCTCTCGTAAGTTTGCCTTTACAGAAGCCGGCGCTTTCCGAGGGTTTTTACTGTTCCAGATCGTGGCACAACGCTTGAGATGGAATGCATGGCGCGCTTGCAGGTGCGGCTCACGCGCTTACCGCTGGTGCATTAACTACCTGCCCCGCCTCTCTTAGAAGAGGTTCTCAATATCCCTGCCAAGGCGCTTGTTGTGACGTTGCGAGACGTTACCAGTAGAAGTTTGCTACAAACGAAAGGGGAGAGTCATGCCACCACCACTTACAGATGAGGATTATACCCGAGTGCAACTTGCGACAAAACGCGAAAGTTTCTCACATCGGAGCTGGGGTTATGAAGTAATCAAAGCCTTTGCCGGTGCGGATGTGATTACGCGCAGGGTCGCGCAAAGAGATCCCAAGCCGCGCACTGCCGCTCATCAATTGAAGAAGATACGTGCCCGTCTCCGCCGTACCAGATCAGGGCGGGCGTAAGGAATCGGGTAGCTTCGGCCTAATAGCGTCGAGGAGGGGAATAATGAAGGGGATTGTTATTCACCACGAGAATGGTATTAGTCGCGCGATCCATGGCAAGACCAAACGAGGTCGATTATCCGTGAGACTGATCCAAGCCGTTGTCGCTGCGCGAGAGAAGAGAACGGCTAGCCCAACTTTTGTTTTTTATAAAGACGATCGCGTAATTGCTCGATCATCCAGAGTGTTTGTTATGCACGGACGCAGGTATCCTGGTGTTGAGCATTGGTTCGTATTCTCTGAAAGCACCTTGCAGGCCGTGCCTCTTGATGCGCAACAGGTTTCAAATAATGTTTAGCAGGTACAGTTTATGGCTCGTTTAATTGAGTCTACAAAGAAATGAAGTTCCATGTCACTTTTATTAACACTACTGTTTGTTTTTAACTTCTATAGCAGGGTATCTCGCCTTGAACGCCGCACTTGCTATTAAGGCCCCGTTAACGCTGTTCGTTAACGCTGTTAAGGGTCACATTATTTGCTGCGTTTTCCTTGATCGCTCCTTTTGAGTCTGTCGGAATTAAAGCCGCGTAGCGGCGAAATATTTATAGCCCGTGTGCGCCTGCATTTTGTTATCTTCCGAATTGAGCGAAATGCTTAGCATTTCGCTCAATTCGGAAGAGCGTGAGATGAGAGGGCGCTTCTCGTCTATATACATTTCGTGCCTACGGCACTTTTTCAGACAGACTCTCTTAAGGTGCAACGGCGCTCTTCCCTGAGACCGCGGGTCTAAGGCGAGATGATGGTAAAATGGGCTCGAAAATTTGTGCAAGGATCAAAGGCGAATTCTTGGAGATGCCAAATCAAACGGAATGAATTTAGTCATGTCAGCACTCGTCTTCGTTTGCGCGCTAATGGGCGTTCTGACGGGCCCCGGCGATACGGTCGTCCCGACCCAGATAAAAGTCAAAATTGGTGAAGAGCAGCGACTGAAAACCGCAGGACTCAAAATCCGCTTTGCTTCAGTCGTTGAAGATTCTCGTTGTCCCAAGAATGTTAACTGCGTCTGGGCCGGAAATGGCAGGGTTCTGATAGAAATTGAACGGCGCGGGAAAAAATCCAGCTCGGTTGAACTTAATACAAATCTAGAACCCAAAGCTGTAACTTCTTACGGATATGAGATCAAGTTGTTACAGCTTGATCCCTATCCTGTCGCTAACGAGACCATCCCCCGCAATAAGTACGTTGCACTTTTAACGATTCGTAAATTGTGAGTTTGGGTCTCTGCGAACCAAGTTCGTAGTTTGAAACTAACGACTGCCCCCTATCCGACCTGCAATTTACTCAACTTGAAGTGTCCAAATCCTCAGCTTCAAAGCTCCAAGGCAGACTCAGAGTTTTCACCCCAGTCTTTTCCGCGCTCGGTTTTGTAGTTAGCGCTCACTTTTGGCGGCGCGTGCTTTCACTCCCGCGGGCTCTGCTGGTGGTCCGTAGATGCGCGCCGGTGCCCAGGGGAATACCTTCGTGCCGCCGCTGATCATTCCCTGCATTTCCGGATTAAAAAATATATACGGGTGGTCCAACTCCAGAGCACTCGTCTCCTGGAGCCGCGTTCTTAATTCGCCCGGAATGTCGAACTCACTGAACCCCAGGTTCTCCTGCAGCTGTTCCGGTTTCGACGCCCCTATTATTATCGAAGTGATACCAGGCTGCGTTGCTACCCAGTTCAGCGCGATTTGGGCAGCCGGTTTGTTGAGCTGCTTCCCAACTTCGAAAAGCACGTCGAGAATCCGCCAATTGCTTTCGGTAAATCTCTGGAAATTTGGGTTTGGTACGTCTTTCGTTATTTCCAACCGACCCTCTCCTTGGCCGGTATTTCCCTGACGCTTGTACTTGCCGGTAAGAAAGCCTCCTGCGAGAGGACTCCAGGGGCATATCCCCAGCCCCAGCTCCTGCGCCACCGGCACATGTTCACGTTCGATGCTCCGCTGCACCAGAGAATATTCAAGTTGCAGTCCAATGAGACGTTCCTTGCCTTCTTTCTCGGCGAGTGTTTGAGCGCGAGCTACGTACCACGCCGGCGTATCAGAGAAGCCATAGTGTCGAATCTTTCCCGCATGCACTAGATCGGCAAGTGTCGAGATCACTTCCTCGACCGGAGTTATCGTGTCCCAGGCATGCAACCAATAGAGGTCGATATAGTCCGTTTGCAACCTTCTTAACGAGCCTTCCAGAGCGCGAAAAATATTCTTGCGGCCATTGCCGCCGGCGTTTGGATTCCCAGGTTCGCCGTTGAAAGTGAACTTCGTCGCGAGCACGACTCGGTCTCGAAGATTGCGCTCGGCGATAAATCTCCCCAGCAACTCTTCGCTATGACCCTCGGTGTATCCATCAGCCGTATCGATAAAGTTTCCACCTGCCTCCAGATATTTATTGAAGACAGCCCGCGCAACATCCTCCTCCGAGCCCCAGCCCCATTCAGTTCCGAATGTCATTGTGCCGAGGCAGACTGGACTTATACGCAGTCCCGAACGTCCCAGCGTTACGTAATCAGTTAGTCCCTTGCTCATTGCATTTCCCCCTTTCGCTAGCCTCCTATTTTCTAAAGTCGTTGATACAAAATCCCTCACTGTTGCCAGCCGCCACCGAGAGCTTTGTAAAGTTGAACCATTGACAACAATTCGTTACGTTTCGTCTGAGCCAGGCTCAGTTCGGCGTCAAACAGATCGCGATCCGCATCAAGCGCATTAAGGAGCGAATCAACACCGCCCTGGTATCTCAGATACGCCAGGCGAGAACGGTCTCGCAGTGTTGTTACCAGTAGTTCCTGTTGGGCGCGAATCTCCTTCTCTTTACGGTATTGGACCAGCGCGTCAGAAACTTCTCGGAAGGCCGACTGAATCGCTTGTTGGTATTGTACAACCGCCAACTCCCGCTGTGCCTGAGCGAACTTCACATTCGATTTGAGTCGCCCGGCAGTAAATATGGGTTGGGTAATCTGGGGCACAAAACTCCAGCTCTTGTTTGGTCCAGTGAACAGGTTTGAGAGTTGGTTGCTTTGGAAACCAAACAATCCAGTCAAACTAATCCGGGGGAAGTAAGCGGCCTTTGCTGCGTACACCAGTGCATGCTGAGCCTCAAGGTTCTCCTCTGCGGAACGAATATCGGGACGACGCTCAAGCAGAGAAGAGGGCAATCCTGGAGGAACAGATGGCAACTCTTGTTGCTGAGAAAGAGGCTGACCACGACTTATAGATCCGGGGTTGTTTCCCAACAGTAGGCTGATTTGGTTCTCCGTCTGTTCGATTAGACGCTCGGTGTCAGGAATCCTTTGCGACGCCTGATAAACAAGCTCTTCAGCCTGGCGCACATCCAACATCGTCGCCACCCCACCTTGCTCCCGAAGCTTGATTAAATGCAAAGAATTCTCTCTAGTCGACAGAGTGTGCTTAGCGATATCAAGTTCACTGTCGAGTTCAAGAAGACTAAAGTATCCTGCCGCTACATCGCTTACAACTGTAGTCATCACGGCCTTGCGATCTTCTTCTGAGGCGCGCAACTCGGCGCGCGCCGCTTTGGTCTCCTGGCGCAGTCTTCCCCAAATATCCAACTCAAAAGTGAGTAGATTGAGAAACACGCGGCCAATCGATCGCGCCCGACCTCCCTGTGTCACGGTCAATCCCTGTCCGTCTCTGGAGGTGCGCGTGATAGTAGCGTCAGCCCCGGCCTCAAATTGAGGAAACTGATTGGACCGCGCAAGACCCAGGTTTGCCCGCTCCGCATTTATACGGGCAAGTGTCGCGCGCAGATCGTAATTCTGCACCATTGCCGTTCTAATCAGTTCTTGCAGCGCTTCATCTTTGAAGACTTCGAACCACTTGAGATCGCCCACTGAGTTGGTACCGGGCGGCAACACGGTATTTGCCCCACGAAAGACATCCGGTGTTTTGACGGCGGGACGTTCGTACTTCTTTTGGCCCATTCCGCTGCCGGTCAAAAGGCTAACGGCCATGACAATTGCTGTTAACATTTTCATGAATGTATTGTCGTAATACTCGCACCTTCTAATCGCCCACTGCTGGTTCCGGCTCGGGCTCGCTAGCCTTGGGGAGATTGCTGCCAGCTAACCTCATTGAAAACTTCTCAACCAGGTAGAAAGTCACTGGGATCAGAAAGATCGCGATCATGGTTGCCGCAAGCATTCCTACGATAACGACTGTACCAAGAATACGGCGTGCTCCTGCGCCTGCACCGGAGGCGACCCAAAGCGGCATGCATCCGAGGATGAAAGCGAACGATGTCATCAGAATAGGCCGTAGCCGCAAGCGCGCTCCTTCCAGGGCTGCATCGACTAGGCCACGTCCCTTCTCCAACTCGGCTTTTGCGAACTCCACAATCAGGATCGCGTTTTTCGCGGCCAATCCGATCAATACGATCAACCCAATCTGAGCGTACACGTCCAGGTCATAGTTTCTCAGCCATAGTCCCAGGAAGGCACCGAAGACTGCGACCGGAACTGAAAACAGAACGGAGAATGGCAGGGACCAACTCTCGTATAGAGCTGCTAGGATCAGGAAAACAAAGACTAGAGAAAGTGCGAAGATTCCGGCCCCGCTACCCGCGGCCTTTCGTTCCTGATACGAGAGATCACTCCAGTCGTAACTAATCTCGGAAGGTAACACCTCCTTCGCAACCTCTTCGAGAGCTGCCATGGCCTGACCAGAGCTGTAACCTGGTGCCGCCGAGCCAATGATCTGGGCCGCGCGGTAAACATTGAATCGATTCGTATATTCCGGGCCGAAGACTCTTCTCGTTGTCACCAGAGCGGATAAGGGCACCATATTGCCGTCGTTGTTCCGTACGTAATATTGACCAATGTCTTGATCGCTCAGGCGTTCTTCGCCTTCTGCTTGTAGGAATACGCGCCATTGTCTACCGAAACGATTGAATTGATTTAGAAATAGACCACCAAGATAGGCCTGCAGAGTCTGGTACACATCGCCCACAGCAACACCCTGCTTCAGAACCTTGTCACGGTCGACGTCGGCGTAGATTTGCGGTACTGATGCTGAGAACTGGGAACCCACGCCCGCAAGTTCCGGCCGTTTGCGAGCGGCCTCGAGAAATGTGCGCAGGTTCTGATCGAGAAAATCTACTGACGCGCCGCTGCGATCCTGCAGCCAGAAGGAGAAACCGCCGGAAGAGCCCAGGCCGGGAATTGCCGGTGGCATAAATGCAAAAGCCATGGCTTCCGGTACGTCGCTGGCGAGTCTACCGTTCAGGATCTGCAAGACCTGCCGCGCCTCGAGCTTTCTCTCGGCCCAGGGCTTCAGTGCTACGAAGAAGAAGCTGTTGTAGCTTGCGGAAACTCGATTCAACAGACTAAATCCGCAGATCGTGTTGTAATACTGAATTCCCTCCGTGCTGGCCAGAATCTGGTCGATCTTTCGGGATACCTGATCGGTTCTCTCAAGTGCTGCCGCCGCGGGAAGCTGGACATTCAGGAAGAGGTACCCGTAATCCTCTTCGGGAAGAAAACTTGTCGGGAGACTCCGCCCAACCAGACCATCCAAGACTGCAAAGCCGACAAGTAGTAACACTCCGACGCCGGCCTTTCGAATCAGTACCTGACTCCAACTGACATAGCCACGCGTCGCTTTAGTAAACCAACGGTTGAAGCCACCAAAAAACCGTCCGAGCGGACCCCTGGCTTCCTTTCGCGGGCGAAGCATCAACGCGGAGAGCGCAGGCGATAACGTCAGGGCGTTGAACGCCGAGATTAGAACGGAGATCGCAATCGTCACCGCGAATTGTTTGTTTAACCTACCCTGGATCCCACCCATGAAAGCTACGGGAATAAAAACCGCTGACAGAATGAGAGCGATACTAATCACCGGCCCGGTCACCTCCTCCATCGCTCTGAGCGTCGCCTCGCGCGGAGTCATGCCCTCTTCGATGTGATGCTCAACTGCCTCAACCACCACGATCGCATCGTCCACCACGAGTCCGATCGCTAGCACCAAAGCGAAAAGAGAAAGCGTGTTAATGGAGAAGCCAAGCAGCGGAAAAACGGCGAACGTGCCTATCAGCGACACGGGTACGGCAATCATTGGGATCAGCGTGGCGCGCCAGTTTTGCAGGAAGATGAAAACAACGAAGATGACCAGCACGATTGCGATTAGGAGTGTCTCGACGATCTCAGTTATCCCTTCAGTGACCGAACGCGTTGTATCAAGCGAAACTGCATAATCAAGATCCGCAGGAAAGCGATCCTTTAGCTGCGCCATCGTCTTCTTTACTCCGTCGGCAACTGCGAGAGCGTTTGAACCCGGAGCCTGAAAGACCGCGATGATGCCTGCGGGCTGTCCATTGAAGCGAGCAATTTGTTGATAATTGAGCGCTCCAAGTTCCGTACGGGCCACGTCCCTGAGGCGCACTACTGAGCCATCAGGATTGGACCGGACGACGATCTGGCCAAATTCTTCCGGAGTCTGGAGACGTCCTTGCGCTCGCAGCGTGTAGGTCATCTCTTTTCCCTTGGGCGCTGGTTCAGCACCTACTTGACCGGCCGGATTCACCGTGCTCTGTTGCTGTACCGCCCGGGCGAGGTCAGGAACCGTTAGGCCCAGCTTGGCCAGCAGATCGGGTTTCACCCAGATCCGCATTGCGTAATCGCTGGCCCCAAAGAGTCTGACCTCGCCCACCCCCGCCACGCGATAAAGCGCATCGTTGATATTGATGTTTGCGTAATTGGCCAGAAAGAGAGAGTCATGAGTCTGCTTGGGAGAATAGATGGAAATGACGAGCGTCGGCAGTCCTGTTGATTTGCGCATGTTCAGGCCAAACTGATTCACGTCAGAGGGAAGATTTGGCTGTGCTTGAGCCATCCGGTTCTGAACATTGACCTGATCAATGTTTGGATTTGTATCTACATCAAAGGTCACAGTGAGCGCCATCGACCCGTCGTTTGCATTGGTCGACTGCATATAAAGCATGTTGTCCACGCCACTCATTTGTTGCTCGAGCGGTGTGGCCACGGATTGCTCGATTGTCGTCGCGTCGGCACCCGTATAGGTCGTGTTGACAATAATTTGCGGTGGAATGATCTCGGGAAACTGAGCCACTGGCAGACCACGCATTGCCACCAGACCACCGATAATCGTGATAATGGCAATCACCATCGCGACAATTGGCCGATTGATAAATAGCTTCGAAATCATGGCTGGTCCTGATCTTTAATATTTAGTCGTCGCGATTACTCTGCGTTGGTGCGTTAGATGGTTTGGGATTCACGGTGACTCCTGATCTGACTTTTTGCGTGCCTTCGGTGACCACCCGTTCGCCGGCTTTGAGTCCCTCTTCAATAATCCATTGCGATGTAAGCCGGTCGCCCACTTTTACCGCTCGCAATTCGATCTTGTTGCCGTCGCCAACAACAGCGACCTGATAACTGCCCTGCAGTTCAGTGACGGCACGTTGTGGCACCAGCAACGCCCCCTCCTTTGTGCTGGTAACTGCGCGCACCCGACCATACTGGCCGGGACGAAGAGTGTTTCCCGGATTTGGAAACACGCCGGCGAGCCGAATTGCGCCGGTCTTTTGATCGACTTGCCGATCGGCGAGAAAGAAGCGTCCTTTCTCGGGATATGTGGTTCCGTCTGCCAGCACCAACTCCAGTTCCAGCTGCTCCACACTTGCGGTAGGTTCGGCGGCAATCAAATTGCGCTTGGAGTATCTGAGATAGTCCTGCTCACTCAGCGTGAAATAGACCCGGATAGGATCGACGTTGGAAATGGTGGCGAGAGTGCCACTGGTTGGACTAACCAGGTTACCAACCTGTGCCTGCGCGATGCCCGCTATACCATCAATGGGAGAAAGAATCCTGGTAAAACCGAGGTTTAGGGTGGCAGTCCTTACGGCCGACTGGGCGGACTCAACCTGAGCTTTGGCTGCAACAATCGCCGCCCTGGCATTTGCGACTCCGGCATTCGCCACCCGAACTTGGGCCTTGGCTGATTCAACACCGGCCTTGCTCGCCGCGACCTGGGCCTGGGCAGCTTGATTTGCCTGAACTGCATTATCAAGATCTTGTTGAGTGACTGCTTTTTGCTCCGCCAGCGGCGCGTACTTATTTACGTCGAGTTGGGTTTTTCGCTGATTGGCTTCCGCCTGAGCAAATTGCGCCTGCGCTTGCAGGAGTTGACTATTCGCCTGGGCCACTTGTGCCTCCGCCTGCGTAAACTGCGAGTCGGCTTGGCCCACTTGACCTTCTGCTTTTGCCAGATCGCCATTGGCCTGACCCAGCGCAGCTTCGAATGGTCGCGGATCAATCTGGAATAACAATTGACCCTTCTTTACCAATGCACCTTCTTTGTAGTCCTGCCGGAGCAAATAGCCGGCAACCTGCGCCCTTATCTCTGCATTCACCATGCCGTCGGTGGTGCCGATCCACTCGCTATAGATCGGAACATCTTTTTGTTCCACAGTCATCACTTCTACGTTTGGTAACTGAGGCGCGGCTTGCGTCGGTTTATTGGTCCGCCCCACCACGATAAATGCCAATAAGCTCGCAATGATTACACCAATCGTCATCGAGACCAGCAGTTTGTGTTTAAGCAAAGTGTTACGTGTTTTCGTTAACATGAAAGATTGTCCTTGTGCCTGCATAAGTCCCGGCGCGAACGGGCCATCGCAAGCAATGTCTCAACGAATTCGGAAAGCAAACTCTCTTGAACCTGGTGTTACTTGTTGGCGACGCAACATCCTTCTGGCTAAGCGATATTCAATCGCATCGAAGAACGCCTCAAGCGCTTTTGAAATGCCAAGCAGCAGTGCGTCTAAAATTGATATTGTCATAAAAATCTCGCCTCCGGCGTTTAAATCGGAACTGTTGATTTGGTTTTTGCTTTAAGCAACAGTCCTGCCACGCGGTTTCCGATTGGCGCGTTTTCGATTCCAGTCCCGGAAATACAGGAACAGCTGACAGAACGGAATTTGAGTCGAAGGTCACTGCTGTCAAGGGCGATGACGAAATGCGGTCAACTGGCGATTGGCGGTCACGAGATATAGTCGCCGGGGTCTGCTGCTTGGTAAGCAATTGTTTTTGTGAACAACCGCCAATGTGCTTCTTCTTTTATACAAAAGCCAATCTGCCCTCAAGTGATTCTCAGGATTGAGATTTATGGCAAGCGACTTGCCCTGGGCGAGCTACGATGAGGAGCACTGCTGAGAAAGAGTAATGCCGATGCTTAGGATATATGTTCGCGATGATACGCAGAGAACGAGCTTTATAGTTGAGGGAAAGTTGACGGCCGCCTCTGTCTGTGAGCTCGAGAAATGTTGGCACAAGACGGCGGGGGCACAGCCAGGCAGGTCAATTCTGGTGAATTTAACGAGCGTTACTTTTGCAGACGCAAACGCGCGCGAACTGCTAATGAAGATGCACCTGGAAGGAGCAGAGATATCAGGCTCAGGATTGCTGGTGGACTCTATTCTTGAAGAAATAGCAATCTGCCAACGTCTAGTGTGAAACTCTGAGGAATCTTGAATTGTCCAAATCCTCAGCTTCAAAGCTCCAAGGCCGCCTCAGCGTTTTCACACAGTCTCTACCGCCTGGTGGTACTGACCTTCTTGCCCCATTTCTTCAATTTATTCACAGCTTCTCCCGTGGGTGGAATTCGTGGTTGCCAGATGGGTCTCATTCTACGTTTATTTCAGCCGCTTTTGTGTCACGCCGGTCGCGTAATGCCGAGCTTGCGTAATCTGTTATTCAGAGTTGTGCGGTTAATACCGAGACGGGCTGCGGCGCCGGTGGGTCCGCCAATAACCCAACTCGAGTCACGCAATACTCGCAGGATGTGTTCGCGCTCTATATCCTCAAGGCTATCACCATTACCAGCGACTGCCGCACCGTTATGGTTTCCCGAGAAAACCCTGGTTGGCTGCTTCAATTCAGTCAAAGGAAGATCCAGGACGCGGCCACGCGAAAGAATTACACCCCGTTCGATCAGGTTTTGTAGCTCCCGGATATTACCTGGCCAGTGATAGTTCGTCAGCGCAGTCATTGTTTCTCGTGGAATCTCTTCGATCGGTTTCTTCATCTGTTGGGCAAACTTTTGCGCAAATGACTGAACCAATAGAGGGATATCTTCGCGGCGTTCACGAAGCGGTGGTAAGTTGATCGGGAAAACGTTCAGACGATAAAAGAGATCGCTGCGAAACTTCTTTTCCGCCACCAGCTGGGCCAAATCTGCATTGGTCGCAGCCACGAGACGAACATCGACCCTAATCGTACGCGAACTCCCCAGCCGTTCAAACTCTTTCTCTTGCAGAACCCGCAGTAGTTTCGATTGTAACTCAAGTGGAATATCTTCAACTTCGTCAAGAAAGATTGTGCCCTGATGGGCAGTCTCGAACCTTCCAATACGCCGCTCGATGGCGCCAGTAAAAGCTCCTTTCTCATGTCCGAACAATTCGCTTTCCAGCAGACCGGTGGGAATTGCAGCGCAATTCACCTTAACCAAAGTGCGTTCCCGCCGTGGGCTCAGATTGTGGATTGCATGCGCGATCAGTTCTTTACCGGTGCCAGTTTCGCCATAGATCAGTACATTCGAATCAGTAGCAGCAACCGTTTCAACGTCCTGCAACGCGCGCTTTAACGTGGGACTCCGGCCAACGATTTCTTCAAAATTGTATTCGTTCTGAATCTCTTCTTCGAGATAAAGCTTTTCTCCCTCCAACTTGTTTTTCAGCTCCTCGATTTGGCGGTACGCCAAGGCGTTTTCGACCGCAATGGCTACCTGTTTGGCGACTTGGGCCAGCAGTTCTGCGTCTTCCTGCGAAAACGCATTCTCGCGCACACTCTTAATGCTTAGAATGCCGAGTACCCGATCGCCTAAGAGAAGCGGTGCCGTACAGCCGGACTTCAAACCAGAGCTAACCGCTCGGACGGCCGTAGCATCTGCATTTCCACAATAGTTACTGATCACCGGTTCGCGCGAGGTGAAAGCAAGTCCTGCCGGTGTTCCTTCCAGCGGGATTACTTCGCCTGCCGCACAGGGCTCCTCATGCGCCGGAAAATCGAGAGCCGTCAGACGTAACTGATTGCTTGCAGAATCAAACAGTGCCAGTGCCGCGGCATTGTGAGGCACAACGGAGCTAAGGCAATGAGAGATAGCGGACAACAATTCGCGTAAATTCAGATTCGATACCAGCGTATTGTTGATTTCCAGCAGCAATTGCCAGCGATCGCGTTCGCGTGCTAGTTGTTGCTGATGACACTGGGCTTCGAGGGCTACTGCAATCTGCGAAGCCACTAATTGCGCGAAGCTGAGATCGAGTTCATCGTAAGCACCTATTTTGTCACTCCATAGATTCAGCGTTCCCAGTCGTTGATGAACAGTACTCAAAGGCAGACTGCAAACCGATTTCACTGCATGGTCCCGCAAAATCTTAGCGATGGGAAACTGCGTATCACTTTCCAGGTCACGAATTATCATGGGTTGCTGGTTCTGCCAGACCCACCCCGTAATGGAGCCTTCAATGGGAACCTCAGTTGGTGTTTCCCATAAGGAAGGCTCACAGGCTTCCAAAATGTGGGAACGCATGAGGTTTCGTTTAGCATCGTGCAGCATCACGCCAAGATCACGAAATTCGAAAAAATTGCTCAAGCGGCAAGCAAGGTCCTGAAAAAGGTCGGACAGTTTGCGGTGAGACGCGATTGCTTTCGACAATTCGATCAGCGTAAGAAATTGCTGTGATTGCATATCCGCAGCAGCTGCGGTGGCTGCGTTAGTCATCATGCTTAATACCCTCTTGGATCACTCTCAACCATGGCTAAATGCATTACGAAACATTGCGGAAAAATGTATTACGAAACCTCGGGGGAAAGGATTAATAAAGAATACTCGACGGATCGCGGACCCGCAAATTGGTCTCTTCCTGGCACGACATGTGCCCAGATCCTTGCAGAGTAGGTGTAACGAGGAGGCACGGAGCCTGATGCGGTTTCGTGACCAGGCGTTATGCCCCAGCCGGTGTGGCTTTCTGCCACAATCCAGGAACTCTTTATTTGTTAGTTCTCGCGTCAGGAACTAGGTTATTGGTTCTTTCCTTCGATGTGAAAGTAAAGCGAATTGGAAAACTACCCACATGAATAGCCTTCCAAGGTTATGGATTCGGAGTAAACAGACGCATTTTCTGCTCGCGTTGAGGCTCACATCATTAGCGGTGCTGGCCGTGTTGGCCCTAATGGCGAGCGGCTGTAGATACTCGTCCACAAAACAAGACCTACCAACATTGAATGAAGTGGAGGATGTCGCCAAACTCTCGCCGCAGGACGCCGGTCGCGGTTATCCGATTCGCCTCCACGCCGTTGTCACGTATTACGATCCCGAATGGCATCTCTTGTTTGTTCAGGATTCGACTGGCGGCATTTTCATTAATCTGCAGAATCAGCAACCAAAGCTTGAGGCTGGAGTTATGTTGGAAGTGCAGGGTCGCAGCGGACCCTCGAGTCAAGGCGTGTTGGACGTACAAGTAAAGGTTTTGGGCAGGGCCCCCATGCCCCCGTCCCGGGATGTGTCTGTCAAGAAAGCTACCAGCGACGGTGGTTTGCTCAACCAGTGGATCGAAGTCGCTGGTGTCGTGCGAACTGCCGGTATGGTAAACGGACGATTTGCTCTCAGCCTCTCCTCCGGTAACTCCACTCTGACGGCCATGCTATTCAATCGTGGGCAGCTCGACGCGAATGCCCTGATTGATGGTCGGATTCGTGTCCGAGGTGTTTGTGGTGCGCATATTAATGAACGCGGCGAAGTAGACGGCGCCACCCTGCTCATTCCAAATGCAGACCAATTGCGGATTGAGGAGCAGCCTCCAGCAGATCCTTTCTCGATTCGTTTGATCTCAATTGGGCAGGTTCTGGAATCAACAGTTATGAGGCATTCGAGTCATCGGGTGCATGTGGAAGGCCTGGTGCTGGTCCAGAAATTAGGGGAATCGGTATCGATTGGAAATGGCGGCGACGAGCTTTATGTAGAAACATCACAAATGCCCCCCCTTAAGCCCGGCACTCGCGTTGAAGTTGTAGGCTTTCCTGCGATCACTACGTCGGGCGTTCGGCTGCAAGCTGCTCTATGTCGCCTGCCAACGACCAACGCTTCGCTTTCCGGCGCCCTATCTGAAACTACCTCGCCACCGGGATCGGTTCTTACCAAAATTAAACAGGTGAGGCAGTTAACTGCTGAAGAAGCCAAGCAGGGATACCCAATCCGGCTCCGTGCTGTCGTGACCTATTACGATCCGGCGTGGGCTGCACTATTTGTGGAAGACTTAACAGACGGTATCTACATTGATGCACATGAGCGGACCCTAAACGTACAACCTGGCCAGGTTGTAGAGGTTGAGGGCGTTTCTGGACCAGGTGATTTTGCGCCGATTGTGACTAAGCCTCATATCCAGGTTTTGGCGAGTGGGAAACCGCCGGCGCCGCTTGAGGTTTCCAGTGAGCTGCTGGTTTCGGGAAAAGAGGATAGTAAATTGATCTGGGTTACTGGCGTGGTTCGCTCCCTCTCCAGTGAAAATGAGCATCTCTTCCTTAATATTGATGCCGATGGTGCCCAGCTGAAGGCGCAAATTCCGAATTTCAAAGGGCAAAAATCACCAGTTCACCTGATTGATTCTGAGGTTCGCATTCGGACCGTGTGCGGCACCATATTCAATAAGAAAAGACAGTTGATTGGGGTCCAGCTATTCATACCGAGCCTGGAAGATATAGTAGTGGAAAAGGCAGCACCTGCCGATCCCTTTTCAGTAACTGCGCGCCCGATTAACACACTGTTGCGGTTTACTCCCGGAGAAGGTCCTGCTCACCGCATAAAAGTCGGCGGGACCGTTACCTTTCAGGGTGCCAGTGGCGCCTTTGTTATCCAGGACGACACGGGTGGTCTGTATGTGCAGGCAGAAGGAAAAGCTTCGCTGCAACCAGGTAATGTGGTGGAAGTCCTCGGTTTCCCAGTAGTCTCGGGTTACACGCCAGTAATACAGAATGCCGTATTTCGTCAACATGGCAATGCACCATTACCGGCCCCCGTCGCGATCACCGCCGAAAAAGCTTTAACGGGAAATTATGATGCTGTCCTGGTGCAGCTTGAGGCTCGCGTGTTGCAGCAGTTGACTAGTTCAGCCGAGCAGATAGTCGTATTGCAGTCTGGACCAATCATCTTCAATGCACACTTGGACCAGACCCAAAAGACCCTGCTTCCTCTCCGACCGGGCAGCCTGGTGCAGGTGAGTGGCATCTGCAAAATCCAGGTAGATGACTCGGTTTTGGGGCGCGAGCCCAGATCGTTTCAGATTCTATTGCGTACTGCCTCAGATATAGTTGTGCTGGAGCGACCCTCCTGGTGGACGGTAAAGTATACGCTGGAAGCGTTGGGACTAATGACTGTCGTGATCCTGATCGCATTGGGTTGGGCAGTGGCGCTTAGGAGACGGGTGCGCGAGCAAACCGAGACAATTCGCCTTCGTTTGGAAAACGAAGCCGCTCTTGAAAAGCGTTATCGCGAACTCTTTGAGAATGCTCATGACATCGTTTACACGGTGGACCTGGAGGGTCGGTTCACCTCAGTCAACAAGGCGGCTGAAAGCGCCACCGGTTATAGCCGTGTCGCTCTGCTTAACATGAGCATCATGCAAATTATTGCCCCGGAGTACCGGAAACTGGCTCAGGATCAGGTGAATCGCGAGCTCAAGGGAGAAACGGGAAGTAGTTACGAGTTCAACATCATTGCTAAAGACGGCAACCCGCGTGTGTTGGAGACCAGTACTCGCCTTATTTACGAAGGAGAACGGCCGGCGTGGATCCAGGGAATTGCCCGGGATATCACGGAGCGAAAGCAGATTGAAGCAGCATTGGCCCAGGCTCGAGATGCAGCATTGGAATCTGCGCGTCTAAAGTCAGAATTCCTGGCTAACATGAGTCACGAGATCCGTACGCCAATGAATGGCATCATCGGTATGACGGAACTCGCGCTCGATACTCCGCTCAATTCTGAACAACGCGATTACCTCAACATGGTGAGAATTTCGGCCGACTCTCTGCTCGGTATCATCAACGATATTCTCGATTTCTCCAAGATTGAAGCAGGAAAGCTGGAATTGGATCTCATAACGTTTGACCTGCATGAGACCATGGCCGATGCACTTGGACCACTCGCACTGCGCGCCGAGCAGAAGGGCCTCGAGTTGGCGTTTCATATCGGTCCGGATATTCCCTCGGAACTGGTGGGCGACGCAAACCGCCTGCGCCAGGTTCTGGTAAATCTCGTTGGCAATGCGATCAAATTCACTACACGTGGCGAAGTATCGCTTCTGGTCGAGTTGGATAAGCAGACGCCAGACGACGTCTCTCTTCGTTTCCACGTCAGAGATACAGGCATAGGCGTGCCACTGGAAAAACAAGACGTTATCTTCGAGGCATTCGCTCAGGCTGACGGATCCACGACTCGCAATTTTGGCGGCACGGGCTTGGGTTTAGCAATCACTTCGCAATTAGTTCAACTTATGGGAGGGCGCATCTGGGTAGAGAGTCCGGCCCCCGCAATCCCTGAGGCTGGTCCGGGCAGCATATTTCACTTCACCCTACACGCAGGCGTTCCAAAAAGCAGAGAGAAGAGAAGCACGCCCGCCATGCCGGCTGAGCTCTGCGATTTGCGTGTGCTTGTGGTCGATGATAACGCCACCAATCAACGCATTCTGAAAGAGATACTCACAAATTGGCAGATGGTCGTGGTAGCTGTTGATAGCGGTCCTGCCGCCTTGAGCGAAATGAGCCATGCGGTCGCGGTCCATAACCCTTTCCGGCTCGTGCTGCTGGATGCCCAAATGCCCGGTATGGACGGCTTCGTCGTTGCTGAACGGATCAAGGAGAAACCAGAGTTCGCCGGCGCCACCGTGATGATGCTGTCCTCCAAAGATCAATCGATTCAGTCGGCTCGTTGTCGCGCGTTGGGATTGCAGATATATTTGACGAAGCCAGTGAGACAGTCCGAATTGCTCCGAGCGATCCTCTTGGCTTTAGGTTCATCTTCAGCGAACGATTTCCATACCGAAACGCAGTTAACACAACCTCTTGCTGTTGTCGCAGGTGGCTTGCAGATACTGCTGGCAGAAGACAATCTCATCAACCAAAGGCTGGCCACTCGCATTTTGGAAAAGCGTGGACACAGCGTTGCCGTTGCAACTGACGGAAGACAGGCAGTGGAAATGCTCGCCAGAAAACAGTTCGACGTTGTACTAATGGATGTGCAAATGCCGGAGTTGAACGGCTTCGATGCCACGGCGTTGATCCGCCATAGAGAACAGGCCAGCGGTAATCATATTCCAATCATCGCCATGACTGCTCATGCCATGAAGGGTGATCGAGAGCGCTGTCTCGCTGCCGGTATGGATTTTTACCTCTCCAAACCACTAAAAGCCGAGCTGCTATTACAGACGATTGACGAGCTGGTTCCCAGTTGCACGGAGTTGGTTGGAGCAGAACGTTAAGGTCCACGTCTGATTCCCACTCTCCTGACGTATCCGTGATAGAATGCAGCGGTCGTACTGTGCCTCTCCATCTTTATCGTCAAAAATCTCAGGCGGTCATCTCGCTGAACGCGACCCGTCAAAATGGCAAGTCACAAAGATAGCGCTGAAGACAAAGAATGCGCCAAAGATCTCCTGCTGGAGGACTACCAGTACTTTGCGGAATCCTTCTGGAATAACGAGCAGACGGGTGAGACACGAATAAATTTTTTTGTTGGTGTAGTCACTGTGGTGCTGGGAGGTTTGGCGGCTCTGATCGCGAAGGAAAACAGTTCGTTCAACGAGCCGGTTCGCCTTATTATCTTAGGTGCTCTTTCGTCGCTGCTAGTGTTGGGATTTCCCACTCTGGCAAGAATGTTAACGCGAAACGAGAATACCGATGGTTACAAGAAAAGCATGGATACCATCCGGCAGATCTTCAAGGATCAGTTTGATAGTGACGGTGTACTGCTCCAGTACTACCCGTTCGGGACTCCACGGATCAAGAATGACGATAGGTCTCTGAAGAAAGAGGGCAAGAATCGCACGCGAAAGAAGGATCGTGGTGGGAAAACCGGCTGGTGGCCCACATACAAGAAAGAGATACGCGTCCGGAAATTTGGCGGTTTGGCGCATACGGTAGCACTGATTAATAGTCTGCTTTTCGGAGCTTTGGCAGGAGTGGCTGTGTACCCAATCCCGTTTGATGCGGGTGAGCTACCGCGAGTCTATGGTTTTGCTATTGCCTCCTTCGTTTTAGGTCTTGCGCTGCAACTCTTTTATGTGGCTTCAAGAGAAAGACGTGCTGGTGAACGTCTTCGTCGGGGAACTTACACCCACTCTGGTGGCGTCGTCTACAAATTGGAAAATGGAATTGCTCAGTATTTACTTGTTGCACCCAAGGTCCCCAAAGATGAATGGCTGTTACCCAAAGGCCACATCGAGCCTGGGGAAGGACATGGAGAGGCTGCTCTGCGCGAAGTACGCGAGGAGACAGGGGCCGTTGGGCGTTTGATATGTCCTGTTGACGGCATTTGGTTCAGCACCGAAAAGGAGCGAGTATTTGCGAAATTTTATTTGATGGAATGTCTCGACGAAGGCGCCGCGCAGGAAGTCCGAATAAAGGATTGGTTTACGTTTGAGAAAGCCATCGAATCGCTCACCTTTGCCGAGCACAGGGAAGTGCTTCGCGCCGGTGAACGAAAACGCCTCAGCATGCAAGATGTGAGAAAGTCAGTTCTGACTTGAGTGCTTCGAAGCTGAGGATTTGGACAATTCAAGCTTAGTAAATTTGCAGGTTGGGAAGGGGGCAGTCGCTAATTTCAAGGTCCGGTAAATTCAAGGCGCCCCCGCTCAACCTTGAATGCCAGCGCTTATCCCTATCACTAAGCCTCAGCCAATTAAATTGACTGATTGATTCGACGATGAAGCCTCTGAGACTTGAGCGGGGGCGCCTTGAATTTACCGAACCTTGAAACTAACGACTGCCACCGTCCGACCTGCAAATTTATTCAGCTTGAATTGCCCCGTCGCAACTGAAAATTCCTCAGAATTTTCACGCTCTACTGGGAGGTGGTACTGACCTCATCCCATTGCAATTCGCGTTTTCACACATTCTCGGTAAGCGGGTGGGTTATGTGGCCGGCTGGTCGAGAATACAATTATTTAAGGAGGCGAATGGGTTTGCACCCAGTCTGTCGGAATAAAGAACTCTGCGTAGCAAGTTCGGAACTTCTGGTTTTTGAGCAACTTTTCTCATAAAGGCTTTGCCTCCTGATGTGAGGCGATGGCTCTGCCTCGCCGTTGCCATGCTTCTTACATTGGGGCTATGCGCGTGGTTCGGGTTTTGCCCTTTTAACCGCTGCTTACCGAAATCTTATCCGTAAGAACTTTAGGGGCGAAGCCCGAGCCAGGGGCCCAGCCCAGGAATGAGAGGCAGCACTGACGGCGAGGCAGAGCCATCGCCTCCCATCAGGCGGCAGAGCCGAGTTTTCTTCGCGCTGTTTACTTGCGGCGGAAGTCGCGCGGCGGGTCCTCTGTGTCCTAGGCGTCTCTGTGGTGAATTGCTTTTCGTTTGAATTCACAGCAGAGACGCTGAGCCCGCAGAGATTGCGCAGAGAAGCCCGTTTTTCCCGACAGACTAGGTTAGGGGTTGGATGTTTTACAGCCAGACCAAGAACAAACATCTGCACCTCAATCCTGCGGCGCGATCTGATATTGTTCTAGTTTGCCGTCCGCCATTTCGTAGGTCCAGGCACGCAGAGTCTTCGGTGCCAGTTTTATTCGGTACATCCGCAGCGTCATGCCTCCGCGTAATCCCTGATAGACCTGGCTAAACTCCTGCAGCATTCCCAAAGGTTCGAGGCCACTGGCGAAATCCCTCAATGCCTGTTCACTGAAGTAGCTGTTCGCATTTTCGGTAAAGAGCGAACGATCTATAGTGCCACGCTGCAAGCCCTCAAAAATCTTACGAGCTTGCTCTTGCTTTGCGGGAGTTGCCGGATCGTCTGTAGCAAGCAATAGCGGACCAATGCCATGAGCAATTTCCTCAGCGGCGTCTGACGCATCTTGATTAGTCAGTACAGCTACGGCAACTCGGTCGTCTGGGAACACAATGTTTTGGGAAGTGAATCCCGAAACTTCGCCTCCGTGTGACAAGGCGCGATGACCGCCCTCCCTTAGCACATCTACGCCGAGCCCATAATGCGTGCCAAGTCCGTTCTTAAGCAGGACCTCAGTTTCCAATTCGTGAAAAGACGCAGCTTTCATCAGCTTCCGATCAATCATTGCTACATCCCACCTGGCCAGATCTTGAGCGGTCATAGCTAGTTCGCCGGCCGCAAATAGCCAGCCCTTGCCCTCCTTTGGCGCGCGCCGAAGCGGGCCAAGCCCAAAGCGCATGTATCCGGTTGAATCAGTTTCGCCCAGCGTTTCCTGATCGGTATTAATAACACTCTTCATCTCAAGAGGAACGAAGACCTTCTCCCGCAGGAATTGAAGCAACGACATCCCACTGGCTTTTTCAAATATGACGCCGGCAATCACATAATTCGTGTTGCTATATTGCCATCTGGTTCCGGGCTCAAAATCCAGAGGCTTTCGGGCCCATTGGTCCAGAATTTTTTGAGCAGTGACAGGTTGTAGCATCATCGGCATGACGTAATCCTGAGGCCAAAAATCCTGATATCCTGACGTGTGTGATAGCAGCTGCCGAACAGTTACCTCGTTGGCTCGCGTAAGACCGGGAATGAATCGGGCAATCTTGTCCTCCAACGACAGTTTGCCTTGTTCCTGCAGCAGAAGGATCGCAACGGCGGTAAATTGTTTGCTAATTGAACCTATGCTGTAACGCATCTCGGGCGCAGCTGCGGTCCGCGGCTCGATTCGCGCATCTCCGTAGGCCCTGACGTAGCTGATTTGCCCGTTTTTTACAATCGCTAATGAGGCACTCGGAACACCGCTCTTAGTCAGAGCATCCGTCGCAACCTTATCAATCCGGGATTGCAGATCGGGAGGCAACTGAGCCTCTGCTGCATTGGGAACCCACATCAGCGCCAACAGCGCAGTAATCGCTAAACAATGAAGTGAGACAGGCATTTTACGCATACTTTGCTCCTTAGAAAATGAGACCTGAAGTGTGATTCCACACCTGTTGTGGCGAGGAAATTATGATCCCTGAAATCCGGCGCCTAAACAAGGAGAAAATTTGGAAGGTGGCGGTTTTGAAGAATCAGTACTGGAGATTAACCACCCGCTGCGGGTGGGTCTCTGGTTCCAGGACGTGTGCAAAGCAGCATTTCCCGTGCGGGTTTTTTCTCGCAGGTGCGAAAGTTTCCACAGAAAGACCGGCAGAAATCGACAAAACAGTTAAAACTAGCAAACATTTTGACCGAGCCCTCTCGGCATGTCTGTTGCCCTAGTAGAATGGGTTATGGTCATCTACGGAAGAAGGTGATGGTGAGTGACTGTCGACGATCGGAACAAGTTACACACCACTTAAGTAAGACCGATCCTTGAAAAGGAGTTGAGGAAGAGCATGAAAGTGCAGGAAATAATGACGAGCAATCCTAAAGCTTGTACCCTAACGACTACTTTGTCAGAAGCCGCCGGCCTTATGTGGGATGAAGACTGTGGAGTATTGCCGGTAGTTGCAGAGGGCGGCAAGGTTGTTGGGTTGATTACCGACAGAGACATCTGCATGGCGGCGGCAATCAAGAACCGTAAGCTGTCGAATATCGCCGTCGAAGAAGTCATCAGCGGAGAGGTTCATTCAACCACATCGGAAGCGGACGTTCATACAGCATTGGAGACTATGCGGGAACACAAAATCCGCAGGTTGGCCGTAGTTGGTGATGATCAGACACTAGAAGGCATTCTGTCGATGAACGACATAGTACTCAATGCACACGAGGCCAAAGGGAAGAAGTTTCCGGCCATCAGCTATGGAGACGTGGTGAATACTTATAAGGCGATTTCCGGGCATATACATCCTTTGCCAGAACCGGCGCAGGCAGTCGCCGCCGCAATTTGAACTCGCCCAGTTGACGAGCCAGAGGTGGCGCCTCCAAATGGAAACAGGGTTTCAATCTTTGTAAGGAGACACACAATGCGAGTCAGACCAGGATACCTGATGCTCCTACTCTTGATCGTGGCTGGGACCAGCTACGCCACTACGCCCGATATCTGCGTGAGTGAGACACTGAAGGTCGCTGCCTTGCACGGAAATGTGGTTTACCAAACGGATCAAACTGGCACAATGCCAGCGGCGAACTCATTGGTTGAGTTGCGCGAAGGGTTGCGGGGAGGCGTTATCGCTACAGTGGTGGCCGATAAGAATGGCTATTTTGACTTCGCCAACATCGCAGACGGCGATTATTGGATTTATGCTGAAGCTCCGCAACACGTGACCTTTTTTGCATTTCGAGTGCAGTTGAATCGCTCGCGAAATTTAAAGAGGCACGAGCCGCTAATTAATGTGATTCTAGGGTTTGAGATGGATGCTTGCCGCGGCAGCTTCGCCCAATATGGAACGTCAAGAACTTAGTCGTTGAACATTGATCTTCAAGGATTGGGAGCCGCTACTCGGCTTTTGCCCGTTGTCAAGCGCCCCTTTTTTGGTGGTGTCCTAGTTTCAACTCTCTGCGCCTGCAGCGTACTTTGCGTCTTCGGCGGTTATTGTTTTTTGAGGCATATCACCGCCGAGGCGCAGAGATCGCAAAGACTGCGCCGAGAAAAACCAAATTAGGGCACTCCTTTTTTGCGTTGGAGGAGGAGGAATAAACATTGGGGACATCTACCGTGAGACTCTTTCGCGCCATTCTGGCCGGAGGTGCCGCCGTTGCGGCATACGCATTGGTAGTTCGTCCCTGGCATCTTCGATGGGGGGCGACTGATGAAGAAGTCAAAATGCCTTTTCCCGGCGATGAATTCGTCGAGCAGCCAAAGCTGAATGCCACACACGCAATTACAATCAATGCCCCAGCGGCGAAGGTTTGGCCCTGGCTTGTGCAAATAGGCCAGCATCGAGGAGGATTTTACAGCTACACCTGGCTCGAAAATCTCGTTGGTTGCCAAATGCATAACGCGGATCGAATCGTGCCAGAGTGGCAGGAGTTGAAGGCCGGAGATGAAGTGTGGCTCCATCCAAAAGCGCCGCCGCTGCGCGTTTGGGCTATTGACCCGGGACGAGCAATCGTACTTGAGAAGTTTTGGACATTCTTTCTACGACCCATCGACGAACAGAGAACGCGCCTCATCGTTCGCGGTAGAGGCGACTTCAATCCGGACTTAAGAAACGCGCTCTTGAATTTCCTATACTGGCGAGTAATCTTTGAACCGGCACACTTCATTATGGAACGGAAGATGTTACTAGGCATAAAGAACAGAGTTGAAGAGAACGGTGACTCCCATGGCTATGCCGACGAGTCAGTAGACAAGAGGCACGGTCTAGAGGGCAGGAGCCGGGCCACAAAGACATGAGGCCAGGGGGGCTACCGCGTTCTCCTGCCGTCTGCCCCTGCCACCTGCCACCTGCCCTGACTCCCTCCTGACTTCTGCTGGTCCTGGTGAATCGAAGACGAAATTGACGCGAGAAAGCCCAGTGTCTCACGGCCAGGTGGAACGCGAGTTGAGCGTGCGCGTCTTTTTCGCCGGTTCGATAGTGACGTTTTTAAGCGACACCGAACCCACATTCTGCAGCACTTCGGTTGCCTCAACACCTCGAAACGTACAGTCAATAAATCTTATGTCCTCAATAACGGCGCCCGGAAAACTCACTATCCACATCACCCGGGGACTGGCGGCACTTTGGATTTTTTCGAGCTGTACATTTCGCACGATCGGTCGGTGAGGACCAACTGGACCAGTCTCGTAAAGAAAGTCAATGGTCAATACGGCCTCTGCTACGCGTCCAATTTCGATATTGCGCGCGAACACATTCTCAACAATGCCTCCGCGCCGCGCATTCGATTTGAAGCGAAAAGCACGATCCAGGTTCGGACTATCCATGTGACAGTTTTCGACGAAGACGTTGCGGCAGTTTCCGGAGATCTCACTGCCCATGACTACTCCGCCGTGACCGTCTTTCATTGTGCAGTTACGAACTATGATGTTTTCGGCCGGCGTAGCCACCCGACGACCGTCGTTGTCGCGACCAGACTTAATCGCAATACAGTCATCACCAGTGTCGAAAACGCAGTCCTCAATCAATACATCACGGCTTGATTCAGGATCACAGCCATCATTGTTGGGACCGTGGCTTGAAATTTTCACTCCCCGAACCGTAATGTTGCTACTCAACACTGGATGAATCTCCCACATGGGGGAGTTTCGAATCGTGATGCCTTCGATGAGGATATTACGGCAGCGACACGGTTGAATGAAATTTGGTCGCAGATAGTACCCTTCGCCGAACACCCGTTGCTCAACTGCTACGCCGCGTTCTCCAAAATCGAGCAAACGGCGAACACTGGGCCTCGCCGGGGCGTCGGCCCCGTTGGCGCCACGTCTGGCCCAGGCCCACCAGTTGCCGTCACTTGCGGAACCATCGAGGACGCCGTTTCCGGTGATCGCGATGTTTTGCTGCTCGAAAGCGTAAATGAGTGGCGAGTAGTTCAGGCACTCCGTGCCTTCAAACCGCGTAAATACGACGGGAAGGTACTTGGCAGGGTCAGCCTCAAACTTTAAAGTAGCTCCATCCGAAAGATGAAGATTGACGTTGCTCTTGAGGTGGATGGCTCCTGTTGAAAATATTCCCGGCGGCACGACGACACGACCACCGCCAGCGGCTCGACAGGCTTCAATAGCCTTACGAATGCTAGCGCTGGAATCCGTTGCGGCATTCGCAATGGCACCATAATCTGTGATTTGGAAATCACGCGCCGGAAATATCGGGTCCTTGATTCGGGCAAGGATTTCCGTTACCTGCGACCAGGGATCATTCGCTGTCCGGTATATTCCAGGCTCTGACCAGCTTTTCTTGTCCCGAAAAGAGTAACGCTGTTTTCCTACCTCAGGTGCGCCCGGGCGCGACAGTAAAAACGCACCAGCGCCACCCCTCAGCAAGCTCTTTATGAATTTGCGACGATCAGTCACGCTATTTCTCCAAAGCAAGCTCACCAGGCGCAGTTCCCAGGAGCCGTTCAGTGGCACTCTCGGGGCACAGCACTGCCACTCCCACCTACCAGGAAGTCAAGATCTGCTCCGCGATCAGCCTGCAAGACATGATCGTGATAGAGCCGGTAATAGCCACGAGCGGAAAGCGCGGCGGGAGGTTTCCAATTGGCCCGGCGCCGCTCTAATTCCCGTTCATCAATGTCCAGGTGAAGGTGGTGCGCAGCTACATCTAACTCTATCAAATCCCCGTTTTGGACCAGGGCCAGCACGCCGCCTGCGGCTGCTTCCGGCGCTACGTGCAACACTGCGGTCCCATAAGCGGTGCCGCTCATGCGAGCGTCCGATATACGGACCATATCCTTAATACCCTGTTGCAAGATTTTGGGAGGCAGCGGCATGTTGCCTACCTCCGGCATTCCCGGATATCCTCGTGGACCACAATGCTTGAGCACTAGTACACAGGTTTCGTCCACTTCGAGCTGAGGATCATCGATCCGACTATGGAAGTCATCAATGTTCTCAAACACGACGGCGCGACCGCGGTGTTTCATTAATTCCGGAGTCGCCGCGGAAGGTTTTATGATCGCCCCATCGGGACAAAGATTTCCGTGTAGCACTGTAATTCCTGCATCTGCCTTTAATGGATCGCTGAGCGGACGAATAACGTCAGTATTGAAACAGGGTGCGGCAGCCGAATTTTCTCCAATAGTGTGGCCATTTACCGTCAGCGCATCGCCATGAATCAGAGCGCCCAGCTCGCGGATTACCGCCGGCAGCCCTCCGGCGTAATAGAAGTCTTCCATAAGATACTTGCCTGAGGGCATCAAATTCACTAAACAGGGAACCCCGCGGCCCAGCTTGTCCCAATCCTCGAGACTGAGATCGACACCAATTCGCCCGGCAATTGCCAGCAGATGAATCACGGCATTGGTGGAGCCGCCGATGGCGCTCACAATGCGAATCGCATTCTCAAACGCTTTACGCGTGAGGATTTTAGACATTTTGAGATCTTCGTGGACCATCGCCACAACGCGCCGGCCCGCAAGGTGCGCAAGTTGATACCGGCGAGAGTCCACTGCTGGGATAGCCGCGTTGGCTGGCAGACCCATGCCTAGGGCTTCAACGACGCTCGCCATAGTCGAGGCTGTCCCCATAGTCATGCAGTGACCGGCCGAGCGGCTCATACAACTCTCCGCCGCGAGAAAGTCACACATGCTCATCGCGCCGCTACGCTGGTCTTCGCTAAACTGCCAAACAACTGTGCCTGAGCCGATGTCCTGTCCCCGGTACTTTCCGTTGAGCATTGGTCCGCCTGAGACCATGATTGCCGGCAGGTCGCAACTGGCGGCGCCCATTAAAAGTGCGGGCGTGGTTTTGTCACAGCCGGCAAGCAGCACAACCCCATCGATCGGGTTGGCGCGAATAGACTCTTCCACGTCCATGCTGACAAGATTGCGGAAAAGCATGGTCGTAGGTCGCATCAAGGTTTCGCCCAGCGACATCACCGGGAATTCGAGCGGAAAGCCGCCGGCTTCATAGACGCCGCGTTTCACGTGATCGGCAATGGTCCGAAAATGCGCATTACAGGGAGTGAGTTCGGACCAGGTATTGCAGATGCCAATTACCGGACGACCATCGAAAAGATCGTCGGGCGGTCCCTGGTTCTTCATCCAGCTTCGATGAATAAATCCGTCTCTGTCGGCCGTACCAAACCATGCTGAGCTGCGAAATTTCATAGCTAGTCTCCAAACGTCAACCTAATGCTTGCTCTCGCGGAACGCTGGCTGGATCGGTCTCGACAAACTCAACTGCGTCGGCCGGTCGTCTTTGCCTGGTGGCTCGCAACGAAAGGATCAGACCTGAAGCGATCAAAGCGGACAGCGATAGATAAAGCACGCCCCCAATGTAGGAACCAGTTACCCTGCTCAAATAACCGACAATGAATGGCCCGGCAAAACCTCCCAGATTGCCAAACGAATTGATTAGACCAATAGAAGCCGCCGCAGCCGTTCCGCTGAGAAAGCTTGTCGGCAGAGCCCAGAAACCAGGAAGGTAACCAGCCATTCCGGCCGCCGCCAGACAGAACATGGATACGGCAAGAGCGGTGTTATTACCCGCCACGACGCTTAACAAGAGCCCCACGCTGGCTGTCATCATTGAGAGCGCAGTATGCCAGCGCCGCTCTCTGGTCTTATCAGACGACCATCCCACCATGAGTATCGATGCAAGGCCAACACAGTAAGGAAGAGCTGATATCAGAGTCACGATCAAATTGCGTGACCCCGAAAGCCTTTTAATAATGGTCGGTAACCAGAAATTAAGACCATAGACCGCAGTCACCATAAAGAAGTAAGCGAGGGTTAAAAGAATGACCTCGCGATTGTGGAGAGCTTGCAGAATGCCATAAGAATGGATGCTTTGCTTCGCTTGTTTTTCCTGTTCCAGCTCGGCAACCAGCCAATCTCTTTCATCTGCCGGCAACCACTTTGCCTGATGCGGCCAATCGGTCAAATAAAAAATCGTAACAATGCCGAAGATGATCGCCGGTGCTCCTTCAATAATAAAGAGCCAGCGCCAGCCCGCAAGGCCGAGGTAATTGACTCCCAGCAGTAGGCCCGAAATTGGTGACCCGATAATGTTTGAGATGGAAATTGCCGCCATAAAAAGAGCGACCGCTTTGGCGCGATCCTGATAACGAAACCAGTGGCTCAGGTAAACAATTATGCCGGGAAAGAAGCCGGCTTCCGCCGCCCCTAGCAGGAAACGGACCAGATAGAATTGATTCTTCGTATGAATGAAGCCCATTAATATTGCTAGCAGACCCCAGGAAACCATAATGCGAGCGATCCACCCGCGTGCGGTCCATTTCTCAACGAGGATGCTGCCGGGAATTTCCAACACTACGTAGCCGATGAAGAAGATTCCGGCGCCAAAACCAATTACAAAATCGGTAAATCCCAGATCGCCTTTCATTTGCAGGGCAGCAAAACTGACGTTAACGCGATCAAGATAGGCGATGATGTACAGGATGAAGAGGTATGGCATGATGCGCCACATAATGCGACGCCGTGCCCTTTGCGCGACCGGACTGAGATCCAGGTTGTGGTTTGGAGTCACGCTTTGTCCCGCATCAATTTGCCTGGTGTTCTACTTTGCGCCGAGCGTAACAAGCAAACGCAATGTGTTTCAGTCCCGCCAACAACGCTTGCTCAACTTGATCTGTGGTCATGACCAGCGCACCTATGGAGATCTGCGCGAGAACGTCTCGCCAGGCTTCTGCCAGAGCCACATTTCCGCTGATCACAACTTGCGCACCTTCACACAGAAGTCCGTGAGCTACGAACAGGTCGAGATCAGCGGCGATAAATGCGCCGATCAGGAAAGCGAACCGATCCTCCGGAGTGCCGTCATTGCCAACTTCAAGGAGTCGCACGCAGTATAGAGCACGACTCAAACCTGAGCGACGCTGCTCGTTCATGCCTGCCTTTAACCACTGCCGGTTTAAGCTGGCAGGCCAATCCCGTGAAACCGAGCTTGCCAGAATTGTCTGCGCTTTGGATGTCTGGATTAACTCGCCTGCCAATGAGCTGATGCTCGCTACGATCCTTCTTTGAGAATCGAGTTCGATTGCCTTCCAATGTGATCCGAGATTCAGCACCACACCTGGAAGTTTAAGCAACCCGAGTAAGCTGAAGCCCAGAGCGAGGGTTTCCTCTCCGCGCATGATATCAGCGTTGTGTAGTGAGTCGAGAGTGACGGCCTGGGGACCGGAACGTACGCCGGGCACCAACAAAAACGGAAGCTCGGCGATTTCCGGGAACTTAAACCAACGCGAGGATGCTGTCAGCTCTTCAGTACCTGCCGGTGTGGCTATGTGTGGTAATTCCTGCAGCCCGAGGGGAGAGCTAATCATACCCACCGCACCCACGCATAGGGGTGCGCAAGAGTCACCACTTTGGCTCGCTTGACCAATTACTTCTGTAATTAATTCCTTTAAACCCGCCTCGATCCGTCTTGCTGATGTCTCTTGCGCGGTATCGCGCACACCAACGGCCTTTGCGGCGCGGCCTAAAATGTCGTTCCCCCGGATAAACCAAACACGAGTGTTGCTTGTTCCCATGTCGGCGAAAATGGCACAAGGATCTTCATCTGTAATTTCACGCATGAAAACCTATTAAGATATGTGCGCACCTTGGGTTTCGACATAGACGGCATAAAGTGACTGGCTTGCCGTCATGAACAATCGATTGCGCTTTGGCCCACCGAAACAGACGTTGGCGCAAATTTCCGGCAGCAGTATCTGTCCAATACGCTGACCATCGGCAGCGATTATGTGAACTCCATCATAACCCGCACCAACCCAACCGGCGCCCGCCCAAATATTGCCATCAACATCGGCGCGAATTCCATCTGCGCCGCCGGCAAAACTGCCGTCCGCCATTTTCTGTTTCATTGAGACAAACTCACGGCCTTTCTCGATCCTCTTCCCATCCATCACATCCCAAACAGTAATATTCCTGGGCGCCCCAGTGTCAGCCAGATAGAGTTTTTTGTAGTCAGGAGAGAAGCAAAGTCCGTTTGGTTTCGCCGCTTCATCGGTAACCATTTCAACACGAGCGGTCTTGGGATCGATGCGATAGACAGCCTCCTTAATCAGCAATTCGCCCTTGTTTCCTTCATAATTCGCCATGCTGCCGTAGCCGGGATCAGTAAACCAAATGCCACCGTCTGGATGAACGACAAGATCATTCGGCGCATTAAATGCTCTGCCTTGCCATTTATCGGCGAGGACGGTAATCGTTCCCTTGTGTTCACGACGAACCACACGTCGCGTCGCGTGTTCACATGAGAGCAATCGACCCTCCCAGTCAAAGGTGTTGCCGTTTGCATTATTGGAGGGCTTGCCGAATTCGCTGATATGCCCATCGTCAGCCAGCCAGCGATGCTGAACATCATTGGGAATATCGCTCCAGATTAAGAAACGACCGGCGCCGTTCCACGTCGGACCTTCGGCCCAGGACATTCCCGTGTACAGGCGTTGGATAGCTGTGTTGCCAATCTTGTACCTGGCAAATCTGTTATCAAGCACCAGGATGTCCGTGTCAGGATAGCGCACGGGTGAGGCATTCTGACTGTAATCCCGGGTCTGCGCCAAAGCTGTCGCGGCAAACGTCGCCGCGATTGTGTTACTGACAAACCCACGACGGCCCATTTTCCCGGATGAAGCCATTACTGTTTTTCTGCAGTTCAAATGTTAACCGTCCTTAGCACTGTTCGTATTCTGGACGAGGTCAATGATCGAGGCGGAGCGGCATTTAAGTAGTAGGTGCTTTAATCTCCAGTATCTGATTCCTCCAAAGCACCAAGCGCTACGGAACCGAGCGCGGTAGCGCCGTGTTAATCTCAGTCTGTAAGAGCCGAGTTGCCGAGATCGACCCGGCGCTACCGCGCTCGGTTCCGTAGTGCTTGGTGCTCCTGGCACTGGGAGCTAGAAGGAAAGCTTCAATGCGATTTGGCCAATCCGCGGATCCATTGCGGTCCGAAGAGTTGCAAAGCTCCCGTTACTGACCGTTGAGAAGTTGTTGACTGTTCCTTCGTCGCTGAGGAAGTTCACGTGGTTAAAAATGTTGAAGAACTCCCCGCGTAGCTGCAACTTAAAACGTTCCGTGAGGGACAAAGTCTTGGAGACTCCCATGTCCCAACCATAAAAGCCAGGAAATCGTAGGCTGCCCTTTCCGACATCACCGAATGTGTTCTTTATACTCGGGTCGTTTGATGCTTTAAAGGCCGCCGGATTAAGCCAGAGCCGGCAAGGGGCTGTGCTGGGACAGGGGCCCGAACTGTACGGGTTCGCGCCGGTGAACGTCGCTCGATCTTGTCCGATGGTGGTTCCGGAAATGTCCGAGCCCTGTGTAACCGTTATCGGTCGCCCGGAGTGGGCCTGGACCAATCCGCTCAGTTGCCAGTCGCCAAAGAGCGCTCGGAGGAGCCCATCTTGGCCCTTGAGACTCGGAAGTTGCCACACATAAGAAGCCACAAACCGGTGCTTATGATCGAACTCAGATGGCCCATAGTCAAACTGGTGTCGTCTTGGATCATCCCACGGTAGAGCTGAAGCAGTATCAAAACCTGTTACCCCGGCGCGCGGTGGAAGATCATCCAGACTTTTGGACCAGGTGTAGTTGGCCATAATCATCAGACCGCGCGACATGCGCTTCTCCGCGGTCAACTGAAGTGAATGGTAGCTGGCATTGATGTCCTGGAGGTCCTGCTGAACTGTACTGAACAGTGGACCGCCGGCAATAGCATTGAGACGTGTCGGCGTGGCTGCAGTAGTTCCCACTGGCCTAGGGTTCAGATTCAGCGCTTCGGTGAGATGGCTGCTATGCGAACCTACGTAAGCAGCGCGAACCAAAACGTCGGCAGGCAGCTGGCGCTCGATGACCAGATTCCAGTTGTACACGGTTGGAGGTTGGTATCTGTTGACAGGATCCCAACTGAGTACGAACGTCCCCAGGCCAAATGAGATATTTGGGGAGGGAGGATAGGTAAAAGGAAAAGGATATGCTGCAGATTGATTTGTGCATCCCTGCAACGCCTGCGTCGCTGCCAGCGTGCAAAGCGGGTCACTGAAAGTGCCGGGATTGACAACCCCTGTCTGAAGCACGAATTGCGGGCTGAAAGGCGTAAGGTCCGCAAAGCGATTATTGATAACTCCTTGTATGCGGGTGTCATAAAAGATGCCAAAACCACCGCGCACGCTGGTTTTGCTGTCACCGAATACATCATAGGCAAAACCTAAACGCGGCGCGAAGCTTGTGTAATTTGGGCGAATGCCGTCTCTGGGAACACCCGCGTCACCTGGGAAAAAGACTCCTGGAGGTGCGTTCGGAAATTGAGTGGAACGTTTTCCTGCTATCAGGTCCGGCAGACGAAATTGCTCCTGACGGCCCTTGATCTCGCGCCAGGGAAGTGCCGGTTCCCAACGCAGTCCAAGATTTAACGTGAGCCGCGGGCGCAAACGAAAATTATCCTGAATGTACACTCCCAGGAAGGTGTTGCGGTTGTTCTTGAATTCTCCGGCGCCCTGGCGGAAGGCGAGATTACCACTGTAATCGCCGAGCTTGCCTTGCAGGAACGCGGCCATAGAAGGAAAACTAAACTCGGCAGGTTGAAAAAACTGGTTAAGCAAATCGACCTTGCTCCGTTCAATCACACCGCCGAAGCGTAAGTCATGCTTGCCGCTAACCAGGCTGACATCATCGGCCCAAGTAAAGTTGCTTCTGATAAAACTTGCTTGTGGATTATCACCGAAGTTGAATGCCCCATTTACGCGAACCTGTTGAATTGCTTTTTCGGGCGACTGGAAAGGCAGTTTGACTCCCAGATCCTGCACGTTTAACGCACTTGGGTCTGGGCCCCGAGTAGCGTTTTCCGGAGCGTAGCTGAATCTGAAATCGTTTATCAGTGATGGTTTGAATACGTGAGTCCAGTGGCCCAGGTAATTCTGCGATTTAATGGTCGAACCATCCGAATAGGTAAGAAAGTTCTCGGGCTGAAACACGGCATTTCGCTTGAACCAGTCGAAGAAATAGCGAAACGTGAGCTGGTTCTTTTGCGAGAAGGAGTGATCGACTCTTGCGGTGACCTCTTGAAAATCCTGCTGGTCTGGCCGGGAGAAGCTTGTCCGGTTACTGGCGTCGCCGACGGGAATATGTTTTAGCAACTCGATAACCGCCGGATCAGTAGCTGTCGCTCTTTGCGCCGCGCTGGGTACAACCGTTGAATTACCCTGTAACACGTTCCGTTGGAAGGTCCGCTGATAGCCAGCAAAGAAGAAGGTGCGGTCGTGAACAATAGGACCACCGAAGGTGCCGCCAAACTGGTTACGTTTTAGCTGGTCCTTCTTTGCTGCGTGCCATGGTCTCGCGTTAAAAACAGAATTGCGTAAGAATTCAAAAGCATTACCGTGAAACTGGTTGGTACCTGACTTGGTGATGACATTCACTACACCACCCGCGTTCTGACCATACTGTGCGCTGTAGTTGCTTGTCTGCACACTGAACTCTTGCAGAGCATCGGGCATGGGAAATGGTTGGTTGACATTGGTGTACTCGTCAACGTTGTTGCCACCGTCAAGTTGATAGCTCACCTGGTTCTGGCGCGACCCATTGGTAACAAGCGCGACCGCCCCGGGAAAAGTCTTGGTGGCGCCCTGAAGGGAACCACCGCCAAAGCTTCCAGTGGGGTTGGCGGGGTTAGTTGGATAGCTGACGGTTCCTGCTACGAGCAAGCTGAGCTCTGCTGCATTGCGGCCGTTCAGGGGGAGCTCCGAGATGCTTCGCTGCTCGATAACCTGCTTTAGCGTCGAAGTTGTCGTATCTACCTGTTCAGTGCCGCTAGTGATCGAAACTGACTCCGAGACAGCACCTATCTGCATATTTACGTTCGCCGTCAGTGTTTGATCAGCCAATAGAGTAATTGCCTTTTGACCGAAGGCGTGAAAACCTGGCGCCTGGACATTCAAATCGTACTGCGACGGACGCAGGGAATCGAGGACGTAATATCCTGACGAATCTGAAGTGGCGGTACGCGCGAAGCCTTTTCCCGCTTCCGTCGCCGTAACCTTGGCGTTAGCAATAACGGCCCCAGAGGGATCAGTGACGGTACCGACAATGCGACCGAAGCCCTGCCCCATTACTTGGCCGGAACAGGCGAACAGAAAAAGTACCAATAGCGTAAGCAGTTTCGCATTAACCCTTTTGCCGAATTCTATGAAGATAACGTTCACAGAGGTTAGGCTGCGGCTCTCAGCACTGAGCCATGACGCATCGCTATGCTTTTGAGAACGAGAATCGAGTGGAGTACAAGCAAGAGTTCTATGAGTGATCTGACCTTTAGTGAATCGCATTTGTCGTTCTCCTTTGTGCTGAGCGTTATTCGAACTCGTACGAATACTTAAAAATAAGCAAGGTGGTCTGACCAAATGCAGGATGGGAGCACCTTTTATCACGCCCTCGTGTGTGCGGTCAAGAATTTTTGTCCGAAGACAGAACAAAACATATCTCCGAATATATTCGCAGAATTGAGAGGGTTGTGTAGATCTTTGTTGACAGCTGAGCGCCGACAGTGGTAGACGAAGCTAAGACTTGTTTATTGACAGAAATCGCGAAGTGGTATGACCTCTATAAAATTGACTAAGTTCCGCCGAGTTAGAACGGCAGCCAACGGCTTAAGAAGAGAGCAGGTAGTGGATCAGATCCGCGTGCTCATCCAACAGGGAAAACTGAAGCCCGGAGATCGCATTCCTCCGGAACGGGAACTGGCGAGGCAATTGGGTGTGAGCAGAGCCAGTGTGCGTGGTGGCTTGCGTTTCCTTGGTGCAATCGGCGTTCTTACGTCCCGACATGGTTCTGGTACTTATGTAGCAGACGGTCCGCCCGCGCTCGACAGTGAACCACTAAAAATGCTCGCTGCCTTGCACGGATTTACGGCCGAAAAGATCTTTGAGGCCAGACGTGTCATCGAAATAGCGGTAGCCGGCCTGGCGGCGGAGCAAGCGACGGACGCACACCTCAGCAAACTCGCAGAAGAAGTGACCGAGACTTACGCAGCGCTTCAGGATCCACCAGAATACCTCCTCCATGACTTTGGTTTTCACCGTGCGGTGGCGGCTGCCTCGGGAAATCCTATTCTGGCGACGATTATGGAAATGATTTCGGAGGTTCTCTACCAGCGGCGACGAAAGACCTTGAATCAGGCACGCGATCTCAAAGACTCCGCCGACATGCATCGACAAATCTACCGGGCCATTCGCGCTCGTGATGCGGCGGCCGCGCGAACCGCAATGAGCGAACATCTAATGCTGGCAGAACGCGATTTTGTGGCAGAGGAAACTGACAAGGTCGAGGAGATTACGAAAGGACCTCCCGGGGGCAGGAAAACGTTCGTGGTTAATCCCGCGGTTGAGAATGGTAACCGGAAATGATTGATCCTTCCTTCAGCTAGATCTTGTACCTCAATAAGGCGCCGACACCTCCTACATCTTTGAGCAAAGCTGGATCCTCTATAAAGCTGACCTTGGCTGAAGAAATCCGTTGGGCCCGACTCACCAGTTCGTCAGCCATCATCCGCGGCTCGGCAGCGCTGGCGGGCCGGCTATTGGCTGAGGCATAGGCTGCCAGCACTTTTTGCGCCTGCTCCTCATTATAAACTATGCTCTGAAGCGAGCCACTGATTATTAGTTCTTCCACCTGACCGTTCGAAAGAGCAGCGAGGGTGTCGGGCACTCCCACTACAGCCAGACCGTCAGCTCGGTATTCATTCAAAAGTTGCTGGACCTTCTCTGCATCAGCGGTAGCGTCATAAGCCAGAAAAGCGTCTAAAGATGCTTGCAGAATCTTTTTTTCGGGAGTGTCGATTGGCAGGCCAAGAACGTCGATTACTTTGTGGCTAAGTCTTTCCGGCATCTGCTCATGAAGTATCGGTATGATGCCAGATTCATTTCCCGCAAGAACGATCCTGTCAATATGCTCCTGATCCACAAGCCTTTCGAGCATCTCAACTATCTCTTGGGCGTGATGGAGATGATAGTTTTCTGTGTGTCGCTGGTAACGCATTTGGGTCCAGCCGCCGATTTGGGCGCGCTTGGTTTTTACCCCTTCGATCTTCTTTCTGACGGTGGTTTCACCCGCGGCGAAAACAAAGATCCGCGCTGCATTCGTATCTGCCACCAATACCGCGTAGCGCGCATAGCGATCACTTAGTCGGGCCAGCGGATAGAGATGTGGTCTATCATAGACAAAGAGTTGATTTGCCTTGAAAGGCACTTCAACCTGGGCTGCCTGAAAAAAATCATGCGAACCAGAACAGGCAAAGACGGCGATGCCCTGCGTTGATGCGGTCACCTCATTTTCCAAATACTTGGTGATCCGTGCGATATCCGTGTCGAAACTCTCCCTTGTCGCTGAGTTCGCTTCATAGGTGTTTGCCCGCTCTGGTAACGCCTTGCGAACAAAAGTGAAATAGTTGTGCTTTCCGTGTTCGTCTGCCTCAGCATTCAGGTACAAGCTTATGACCGGTAAGTCCGCGGGCTCAAATTGTTCAAGTTGCTGTATGAGTTTTTCGAGTAGCATATTCTTTAAGCCTCATTAAAAGAGCCAGAGAAAAACTAAAATTAGGACACTACCAGACGCCGAGTCTTTAAATGTAGCAAGATAAGGCTCGACTGTATTCCTACATTACAACTACTTCTTTTCCGCGTTTAAATATCAACCACCATTTCTCGTTCTCGACCCTACCCTTTAGCGCGGCAACCAACATGCCACCTTCGTTCAAGAATCTTCAATGGGGTTTGTTTTCGACCGTTTTTTGCTTGAGCAAATAGTTTTTTCTCGGTAGGGAGCGTGAATTGCATGGCGTCAAGCGCGATGGACTGACGACAATCCCCGGCGGCTGATCCGATACCCCATGAAAGGCTCGACCAATTGAAAGGGGGATCCAAATGGGTCTAATTCTATTGATTTTATTGGTGTTGTTGCTGATTGGCGCGGTGCCGACTTGGCCCCATAGTAGAAACTGGGGATATTGGCCCAGCGGCGGCCTAGGCCTCATTCTGTTAATCGTCCTGATTCTCCTGTTGGTGCGTGGTTTCTAACGCCCAGTACGTTGTCAGCGAAGATGAGCGAACAAACTAGAGCAGTGTTTTTAGCGACTCTCTGTGGGTCCATTCTTTTGAAATCACTATCCGGCTCCTCGGCGGCCTGCTCTCAAGTTATGAGCTGTCAGGTGACTCAGTGGATGAGGTGGTACTGTGGGCGTATGTCTGTTCTATCCTCCGATTGGCGGATCAGTAGTGGTGGCTGGAGCTGCAGCGTTAACGTGAATCGTATTTGCATCGGAGTCCAGATAATAATGGTTTTTCCCGGTTGCCCCTATTCCTTCGGTAACTTGAGGATCCGCATTTACGATGTAGCCGGCCTGTTGCGTCGTTGATTTTGCCGTCACTTTCATCGTGAAAACGTATCCCTCTACGACGGGGGTACTCCCACTGAACCTGGTATCCAGCAAGTTTTCTTTCAACATTTCATCAAATGTTCCGAAGGAACTACGCTGATGCGAGTTGTAGTAAAGCATTTGCTGCTCGGCGATGGTCCGGAGGGTCTTAACTGCTGCCGCTTCGTTGGCGGATTTTACAGCCGCTTTCCAGCCCGTCACGCCCACGGCAATCAAGATCCCAATAATTGCAATCACGATCATTAACTCAATAAGAGAAAAGCCTCTCTCACTTCGACCGTGCTCATAATGATTTTCCATAAACATCTCCTCAGTCGTGATTACACGAAAAGGGCGCCTGCAGGTTCCATAGTTAAGATGGAATAGCGCCTGGTGCAATCAAGCCAGACGCTAGTCTACTACAGGATGCGCGCAACCTCATACTAGCTGGTCGCTGTCGATCTTCGGAGTTTTTTGCCCAATGGGCTTAAAAAGTGACCTCCCTAAGCCAACCAAAACCAGCCCAAATTACTCGAAAGGTGGACCGTGAAATCGCTTGTCCAGCACTCTGGCTGAACAACTTTAACGTGCGGCAGTCACTCTTAGCATGTAGAATGAGACCACCTATTTGGGCCGCTGGGAAGTCAATTTAATGCGACGTCTTGAGACAGTAAAAGGGCAGTCAACGTCGATCGCAACCGATGCTATCGAGAAGATTGAGCAGTTACAGCGAACGATCGAAACGGTTATTAAAGGCAAGCCGGAGGCGGTTCGCTTAAGCATTGTCACCTTAATCGCCGGAGGGCACCTCTTAATTGAGGACGTTCCCGGTGTGGGCAAAACAACTCTGGCCCATGCCCTGGCCCGGGCGCTTCAATGCAGTTTTCAGAGGATTCAGTTCACCTCCGATCTGTTGCCCTCGGATGTGATTGGGCTCTCTGTATACAATCAACATGCCGGAGTATTCGAATGGAAGCCTGGTCCTATTTTTGCCAACGTCATCCTGGCCGACGAGATTAACCGTACCACACCAAAGACCCAGTCAGCGCTACTCGAGGCCATGGCGGAACGACATGTTACCGTGGAGGGTATTACACATAGATTGGAACCGCCCTTTATTGTGGTAGCAACGCAAAATCCGATAGAGCACCATGGGACCTATCCACTCCCGGAATCCCAGCTTGATCGTTTTATGCTGCGTCTGCGTATTGGATATCCCAATACGGAAGATGAAAAACAGATCCTGCGTGATCGAGAATATAGCGATCCCCTCGACGAACTTGCACCGGTCATGACGGCGGCGGAAGTGGTGGAACTGCAGCGGAATGTTTCAGAAGTCTCAGTAGACGAGGCTCTCGTGGAATATCTGATGCGTATTGTTTCCGCCACTAGAGATTCTGAGATGCTCGACCTCGGTGTTAGCCCCAGGGGTACTCTCGCGCTCTTCCGGGCGGCGCAGGCACTGGCACTTACGGAAGAGCGCAGCTATTGCCTTCCGGACGATATCAAACGTTTGGTACTGCCTATATTTGCGCACCGCATTCTTGTCAGCTCGCGTTTCTCGTCATCTCTTCGCCGCAGTGAAGAAGCTGAGGCGGTTTTAGCAGAGATAATGAAATCAGTCAGTGTGCCACTGTAAGGCGAGACGCGGTGTGAGGAAAACGGAGACGCGGGGATGCGGAGACACGGGGACGCGGGACGCGGAGACACGGGGACGCGGAGACACTGAGCCCTTGAACGTATTTAATGAACGAATCGGAAGCAGAGCCACGATCGAGTAAACTCAATCATCGTCACAGCGCGTCTCCCACCAGTTTCCCCGCGTCTCCGCGTCCCCGTGTCTCCGCGTCACCAACTTCCGCGTCACCAACTTCCGCGTCTCTCAGTTCCTCAACCCAAGGTCCCACCCCCCACAAACCCCAACCTCGAGCGCGCACAAATCGTCATAACGTAATTCTCGCGATCCTTCTCGTGCTCACAGGTCTGGCCGCAGCCCTCTTGACAGTCTTTGCGCGACGCGCCAATGACAACTTAATGGCGACCGCTGGCTCTCTATTATCGTTGCTCATTGCAACGCTGATGCTGGTGTTCATAGTGCCGCCGCTGGCTCGCTCTGCCCGCTTAGAGTTCATGCGCCTCGATCTGCCGCTTGAAGTAACTACTGGCGGCGGAATCTTCCTGGCTATTCTGGTGGTAGTCGCCTTCGCCGCATGGAACACCGGAAATAATCTTCTGTTTCTTGTATTCTCGTTGCTCTGCTCAACTGCGTTTGTTGGCTGGGTAGCGGCCCGAGCTTCATTGCGCGATCTGGTGGTCTCGGCCCGTTTTCCAGATCACATTTTTGCCGGTGAAGCAGCGCCCGTCATTGTAACCTTGCGAAATGCGAAGTGGTTGTTGCCTTCGTTTTCCGTGCTGGTGGAAGCGCGTGGTCCGCTCGCGGAAAAAAAAGGCAGAAGCCGAAGAACCCTCTATCATAAAAGGCTCCTTGCTTATTTTACTTATGTGCCTCATCTTGCGGCCGCGGAACAACGCGTCGAACAAATGTTTCCGCAACGGGGCCACGTGCTGATTAATGGATTTGAGCTTTCGACACGCTTTCCGTTTGGCTTCTTCCGGCGGAGACGGCGATTGAAGGCCCGTAACGTGGACATCCTGGTCTATCCCAAGCCGGAGCCGATCGGAGATGAACTGCATCTCCTACCGATGTACGCCGGTCGAATATCTTCCCTGCGGCGTGGTGCCGGTCATGATCTCTTTTCATTACGGGACTATCAACCGCATGATGATCTGCGTCACATTGACTGGAAGGCAACTGCTCGTACCCGGCGCTTGACGGTTCGGGAATTTACTTCAGAGGACGAGCGGCGCGTCACTATCGCATTGGATTTGAGGCCAGGGCCCAGTTCAGATGGCCCTATTTCCGACGAACGGTTTGAGCGCGGTGTGGTTCAAGCCGCCTCGCTATTAAAACATTTCGTCGATGAACGCGCTGACGTACGGTTGGTTTTGGGAAACGACGTCGGTCGCTATGGCTCTGGGTTAGAGCATCTGTACGAGTGTCTGCGCCGGCTGGCACTGGTTGCTCCCGAATGGCAGACGACCGAAGCGGTTCGATTTTCAGCAACAATGCAGCTGCCGGTTGCGGATGAGCCCATCTTCACCGACGATTACGGCATCTTGCTTACAGCTGCGCCGCCCGGTTCGATTCCGACAAGAGTCTGGCGAACATCCCATGTTATCTACTACTAAATTGAGTGATCCGCTCAGGAAATATGCTATATTGCCGATCTCAGGTCCCACCTCAACTTAGATCGCTTCACCTGGAGATACTCGCCATATGTCAACCCTGACAACGGTTGAGAATAATGCTGCGCTCCAGAGCTCTTCGCTCCGCAGTTTCCGGGTCATTAGCGTTTGCTTTGTCCTTTCGGGCGCAACAGGTCTGATATACGAAGTTCTTTGGGCGCGAATGCTAGGTTTGGTCTTCGGAGCCACAACCCTCGCAGTCAGCACCGTCCTCGCTGCCTTCATGGCCGGTCTCGCCTTAGGGAGTGCGCTCGCCGGGCGAGTTGGAGCCAAAATCCGTAGACCGCTCAGGTTATATGGGCTGCTGGAAATTGGGATAGCTGTTTGTGCTATCGCCGTACCACCATTGTTCAGCTGGGTAGACAAGCTCTATCTATTTATTTGGCAGCAGCTGCATCCCGGCTTTGTGACCTTCAGCTTATGGCGCTTCGCCCTTTCTTGCGTCTTGTTGTTGCCGCCGACCACTTTGATGGGTGCGACTCTGCCCGTTCTTGCTGCGGCGCTCGTCCGATCTCCTAACTTCAAAGCAACTTCGGTAGCGCGGCTATACACCTTGAATCTCATCGGCGCTATTGCTGGAACGATAGCAGCGGGATTCTTCTTCCTACCGATGTTGGGGGTGAGGGCTACGATTCACACGGCAGTCGCCGTCAATCTAATCATTGGCATTGCCGCTCTTTTAGCAGACCGATTAAACCAGGAGGCAAACTCTGCTGAAAGAAAGACTCTGGTGGGCACATCGCGTTCAGATCTGATTTTGGCAATCAGCACCGAATTGGAAGATCGGCGCTTCTGGCTTTTTTGCGCCTTCATTTCCGGATTTGTGACCATCAGTACTCAGGTCGCGTGGACACGAGTATTGACCATGATAATTGGCTCAAGCACTTATGCTTTTAGCATTGTCGTGGCTCTGTTTCTCGCTGGCCTCTCTTATGGCGCATACATGGTCGGGCGCAAACAATATTCAGGTAGACTCCGGCACACTCTGGTCAAAGTTGAGTCGATGACCGCATTGAGTCTCTTTCTCAGCCTCAGCACTGTCACATGGCTTCCTGAACTCCTGGTGCGTGCGGGACTCGGTCTAAAAATCTCAAGCTGGGTTGGTCTCCTGGCGCTACAAATCGCGGCAGGGGCGTTGATTGTGTTACTGCCAGCCTTCCTGATGGGAACAGTGATGCCACTGGTGTTAGTTTGGGCAAGCGAGCATGATCCTGCGAACTCAATTCAGTTGGTGGGGCGCAGTTATGCCGTAAACACGATTGGGGCGATAGCAGGAGCGTTTGCCGCGGGCTTTCTTCTGGTTCCTCACGGTAGTACCCGTTTCACCATCCTTTTCGGCGCCGCGCTCTGCACAATAGTTGCAGGCTTTGCTTACCTTCCCGGCAACTCGGTTCGAGACGCGGATGTCCGGCGGGCCCTGGTAATTGGGCTTAGCTTCACGTTGGCTGTCGTGATCGGCTTTGTGGCTCCTGCCTTTAACATTCCCCGGATGAACCTGAGTGACCTCTCGATTGGGGCCTTCGACAGCTTAATACGAGAGCTGGCCCACTCTCGGGAGATTGGCGATGACACCTATAAGAAAGGACCGGTGGTGCATAAGTTATTGCTCTACGAGGAGGGGCAGACTTCTACAGTTTCAGTGCGCAAAGACTGGAACACGATCTCGATGGCTATAAACGGTCGCACCAATGCATCAGATCTGGGAGACATGCCTACTCAGGTGATGTTGGGCCAATTACCTTTACTCTTAGCGCCCAGCATCAACAACGGGTTGGTCGTCGGCTTTGCTTCGGGAGTCAGCGTGGGAGCGGTCCTGCAATCACCGATAGAGTCGCTTGAATGCGTAGAGCTCGAGCATGCGACGATCCGGGGCTCACGCTTTTTTGAACATGTCAACAATCATCCGTTAGACGATCCTCGTCTTCACCTGATAATTGATGATGCTCGCAGCCACTTGCGTGTAGTCTCCACACGCTACGACATGATAATCAGCGAGCCCAGTCATCCCTGGGTACCTGGTGTTGCTAACCTTTTTACCAAAGAATTCTTTGAATTGGGTCGCGACCGGCTCGCCGCCCATGGCGTTTTTGTGCAATGGGTCCAGATATACCAGCTCTCTACCGAAAGCCTGAGATCTGTCCTGGCCACCTACCACACGGTCTTTCCTCATCTGATGCTCTTTCGGGTAGGAGGATTGGCCAAAGGCAAAGACCTGATTCTGGTGGGAAGCAAAGTGCCGCTTAGTCTCTCTCTCATTGGTGAGCGAATGAGAAATGTTCAAATTGCGGCGGAGTTACACCGCGTAGCAATGAACAGCGAAGCCGATGTAAGGGCCTGGTACGTTTGTGATGAAGGAAAATTGGGACCGGCAGTGGCGGGCGCTGTGATCAATACCGACGATAATATGCACATCGAGACCACGGTTCCGCGCGAAGCGTTCTTACCTCTCATGCAAAGCAACAGCAGCTGGGTTGAGGCACTCACGAAATAGCCGGCATTGGTTAGATAGGACATGCTTGAACGGCTACCAATTGCCAGATTTCATTGCGTTGGGAATAAACATGAATGATCTTATATTGAGCGATGAACTCTCGTCCCTTGTAGTTCCATTTAGCTGAATCTCGCCCAGTGAGCACTGCGGTTGGTCCCCAGATCCGCACAGTGATGTTTTCTCGATTCAGGTATTCCACAAACAAATCTCCAGAAACTACATCGTTGATGAACTGGACCTTGTCATCTCCCTCCAATGGATAAGCAAAGACAAAATCATCAGCCATAATGCGCCCAAGAGTTTCCGCATCCCGTCGCACCAGCGCCTTTACCCATTCATCATTTAGCTCTCGCAGTTGCTGCTCGACCTTTATTTTCGACACTGCCTTTGCTTCTTGTTGACCCGGCATGGTATTGCTCCTTCGTTTACAAAACCAGTTTGTTTACATATTCGAAATCGCGCGGGGCGTCAACGGGTTGGCTCGAGGTTGGGGGGAAAACATTAACCAATTCGTCTGCGGTAACTTCGCCAGTGCGAATACAATCCGGCAGACCGGCGCCGCTGTAGCCATTACCAGCCAGCTTTAAATTTGGCAACTGGATAAGCTGATCTTGAATTGACCTCACCCGATCCAGATGGCCCACATAATATTGCGGCATTGAGTTGTGCCATTTTGTTACTTCTGAAAACACTGGATCGGTACGAACACCCAGCAGTTCCTCAAGATCCAGTTTCACACGCTTGATCATTTCAGGTTCCTCGAGTGCAAACATTTCGGGTTGCAAAGCTCCACCGACAAAGGCTCGCAAAAGCACGTAACCCTTCGGCGCCCGTCCCGAGAATTTTACACTGCTGAAGGTACAGGCAATTATTGATCGGCCTTCGATAATCGGTACGACAAACCCGAAACCATCGAGCCGATGTGGAATCTCCTCTCGTTTATAGGCCAGATTAACAGTTGCCGTCGATTCGTAAGTAATCGATTCAAGTTCTCTCGCGAGAACGGGATACGAGAGTTTTAAGAGCGATGCTGACGCGAAGGCGGGTAAGGCCAGGCATACCGCATCAGCCGAAAGACATTCACGTGAGGAAAGCTCCAAAGTCCAGCGGCCTAACGAGTGGTCCCGCCGCAGGCTGGTAACCCTCGTCTGCAAGCAGATGGAATCGGAGGGCATCTGTGACGAGAGCTGATCGACCAGGAGCTGCATGCCGCGATCGAAAGAGAGAAATAGGCTATAACGAGCGCCGCTGGTGCCGCCGGCTACACCAGCGCGCTTGCCTTCTGGGTTGTTAACTGTTTTGCGCAGCCCCCGAATCACACTGCCATAATTTTGTTCCATTTCCAAAAAACGGGGGAATGTCGCACGGAGGCTAAGCTGCTCAGGATCGGCCGTGTAAATTCCTCCCACCATTGGTTGGGCCATGCGCTCGAGTGCCTCTCGGCCAAATCGGCGACGCACAAAACTCGCGAGACTCTCATCGCCACCGTGATTACGCCGTTTCGGCAACAGCAGATCCATAGCCATTCTCGCCTTGCCGGGCCAGCTAAATATGTCGGTGGCAATGAATGACCAGACGCGCGCCGGTGCCAACAACTGAAAGCCTTCCGGCACCGGACGAAGCTTTCCCTTGCGAACAATAAAGCTCCGGCGATGGTCAGGGGAAGTTTCTATCAAGTGGGATTCAATTCCAATTCGTTTGGCGAGAGCGATGGCCTGCGGTTTTTCAGAGATAAATGAATCGGGACCAAGCTCGAGAAGAAATTCATCACGGTGTCGCGTCTGGATTATGCCGCCCAATCGAGAGCTCGCTTCCAACAGCAGGATATTGAAATTCTGCTTTGTTTGTTCTCTCAGCTCCAGCAAGTGGTGCGCCGCAGCCAAACCAGTGATACCACCACCAATGACTACCACTTGCTGCTGGTTTGAGGAGTTATGTTCCACGTTTATGATACTAACTCTTACTGCAATCCCGTATTGTCTCGGGTCCTGAGCATTTGCGGCCCGACTTTCAACGTCTCGGAAGACAACAATCCGACCGGCGAGGCTCGCCTGCAAGACCGCATTGGTCAAGGAGATCCGGCTCGCCATTCATTCTCTCCAAGATCATGTGCCGCACCATCTTTATAAAAAGCGGGTGAGTCCCAACTGCAGGGACCCTAACCATATTTAATCCCAACTCCTCACAGACCCTTCGTGCCTCCGTGTCGAGATCGTAAATAATCTCCATGTGATCTGAAACGAAGCCGATTGGGGCGATCACGACATCGGATATACCCGAGCTCTTTAATCCCTTCAAACAGTCGAGAACATCAGGTCCGAGCCAGGGCTGTGCAGGTGGGCCGCTGCGACTCTGATATACCAGGTGCCAACCTTGGTAACCGAGAGCGTCCGCGATGAGTCGGCTTGCTTCCTGAAGTTGAGCCCGGTACCTGCAATTCTCAGCCATCGATTGTGGAATGCTGTGGGCAGTGAAAACGAGTTGCGCAGTGTCACGGCGAGCCAATGGTACTCTTCCCAGGGCGGTCTTTAGGTTTTCAATATTTGCTTCTATGAATAGAGGATGATTGTAAAAAGCCCTGATCTTTTCGATATAAGGCGCACTTTCGCCCACGCTTTCCCGTGCCTGCGCAATGTCCTCCAGATATTGACGGCAGCTTGAAAAGGAGCTGTATGCGGAGGTCACAAAAGCCAGGGCTCTTTTGATCCCGGCATCGCGCATCCGTCGCATCGTGTCGGTGAGCAGGGGATGCCAGTTGCGATTCCCCCAGTAGATCGGCAAATCGGGCCCCTTTGTCTCCAATTCCTGTTTTAACGCCGCGATTAGTTGTCGATTCTGCTCATTGATCGGGCTCACTCCACCAAATAGTTCGTAGTGACTGGCAACCTGGAGGAGGCGCTCGCGCGGCACGCTTCGTCCACGAAGCACATTTTCGAGGAAGGGAATTATGTCTGCTCTGCCTTCTGGTCCGCCGAAGGAGACGATCAGCAGGGCATCATGTTTTGGACGACTGGAATTTATGGTTTGGAGATCCATATTGTTAGCGACAGACATTCCCTTCAGTCTGTTTGAGCATCTCTTTGAGTTGTTGCGTGCGCTGAACCGTCAGTTGAGTTTGCGCCATGCAATAACACATCGGATACACGGAACCGTACTGCTCCCGTGGATCAGAGCCAGTGGTGGGATAGAGAGCTTCAAGTTGGGCATCACGAAAAGCAAGCCAGGCTCGCTCTGCAGCCTTTAGTTTTTCGGTGAGTTGGCCCTCGCCGGCATTAGCCGATAGGACCTGTTGATATACCTTGTTTAATTCAGCATCTGCTTTTCCATATTCATTGCAATAACACTGATTGAGTGCCATCTGACTTTGCACGCCCTGACAAGGCGATCCTTTAGCGTTCTTGTTTTGTCTTTTTTGGGAAAAGGCCAGAGAAACCAGAACGCAAAAAAAACCCAGAGTGAGGACGATGATTCTTAAGCGCATTAATGACCCCTCTGTCGTAAGCTGCGCACAGGCACGATGTGTTCGTGATCTACCTCTGGCTGAACTCATGAACCGCTTCTACCAACGCGATAACATTGTGGACTGACGTCTCAGGCAAAATCCCATGGCCGAGATTAAAAATGTGGCCGGCCTTGCCGTCGGCCTGCTCGAGGATATTCTTGGCTTCCTGGCGAATTCGGTCTGGCCGCGCAAAAAGCATGACCGGATCCATATTTCCCATTATGCCAACACTCTCTCCAATCCGTCGCCACGCCTCATCAAGCCGAACACGCCAGTCAATGCCAATCACATTGCCACCGGCCTCGCGCATCAATTCGAGCAAGGCAGCTGTGCCGGTGCCGAAGTGAATAACGGGAACTCCGGGTGTGAGGTTTCGAATGACGTGTTGCGTGTGCGGTAGCACGAACTCTCTGTAATCATCTGGATTGAGACATCCCACCCAGGAATCAAACAGCTGAACAGCCTGAGCGCCGGAAGCAATTTGCGCATTCAGGTATTTTGCAAGTGCCCGTGAGATTAGCGCCATCATCGCGTGCCAAGCGCCGTCGTCGTTGTATATCAGCGATTTCGTGTGGACATAATTTTTTGAGCCGCCGCCTTCCACTATGTAAGAAGCCAGCGTAAAAGGCGCGCCGGAGAAGCCAATCAATGGCAGGTCACCAGATAACTCGCGTCGAGTTTCGCGGATTGCTTGAAAAACGAACTCCAGAGATCCAATATCTTCGACCTCTCTGAGTCGTCTAACGTCTCCCGCACTTCGCACGGGGTTATGTATTTCTGGTCCTTCGCCCTTGGCGAACTCTAAATGGATTCCCATCGGTTCGATAATCAGGAGTATGTCGGCAAAAATAATGGCGGCATCAACACCAAGTCGCTTCGTTGCGGTGACGGTTACTTCGGCGGCCAGGGACGGATTTTTGCATAATTCCAGAAAACCATAACGCGACCGCACTTCGCGATATTCAGGCATGTATCTGCCAGCCTGCCGCATTAGCCAAATTGGAGTGTAGGGGACTGGTTCGCGGCGACAAGCCCGCATGAAAGGACTGTTGTGCAGCGCCTCGGCAAGGTTTTCGTTAGTCAAAATAGGTTCCTCAGCGGGGTAAAGCAAGAGTGCTTAGCTTCTCTGTTAAATGTAAACCGAGGCTTACGTGTCTAAGCGATCTCCTGCCAAACAAAACACTACATTTCCGAACTTTCATCGACCCGCCGGCGTTAAAGTCCCTGTTTACCCTTGAAATTCGTTACACAATTTCCGCGCATTTTGGCGCAATTCAGGATTCAGACTACAATAAACAGCTGAAAACCGGTAGCAGGCCTCGGCCTCCGAAAGTTGTCACAAATCAGCAGTTTGCGGTGTTTGTATCTTGAGAGCGGTGATAAATGAGCGGACAAGTTAGAGCCTTGATAGACTCCATGGCTAATGACATCGCGACTGAAGCGCCTTCGCTCAGCTTCGATGAAGCCTTTACTCTTCATCACCGCGCAGTCTTCCGGACTGCTCGAGCAGTCGTGCGTGATTCGGCGCTGGCGGAGGATATTACCCAGGAAGTCTTTCTCAGGCTTTATCGCAATCTCGACTCCACACCCGGCGAGGAACTTTTGCGCGCCTGGCTTTTGAGAGTCACTTTGAATGTGGCGCGAAATACTTTGCGTGGCCAGAGCCGTTCTATGGCTCGTGACAATGAATACCATAAGGTCAACACGAGCGGTGGCTGGTTTGGCTCGGCGCCGGAAGAAGATTACGAGCGCCGGACGGCAATTGAGGAGGCGCGCCGCGCTCTCGAGAAGATTAAAGAGCCGATGCGAAGTTGCTTGTTGCTGAAACAGCAGGGACTTTCGTATCGAGAGATCGCTACCACGTTGTCTCTCAAGGAGACAAATGTTGGCAGCTTGATCGCGCGAGGGCGGAAAGAGTTTGCGCGAGTGTACGGCAAAATCGGAGGTAAACGATGACGGAGTGTTTGGATGAAGGAATCCTGCAGGGCTATTTTGACCGTGAACTTTCCCGTGAACATATGGAGAATGTCACTTCTCATTTGGCCTCCTGCTTGACTTGCGCTGCGGCGGCCCGCGAGCTGGAGAATGAAGCCATTTTGCTTGCGGATGCCCTGGCTCCTGAATTTGAAACGAGCGTACCGACCGAACGACTACGACGCAGAATTGATGCGGCAGTTGCTGGTCTGCAAGTGGTCCATCCCAGCGGTGAGAGTCGAGCAGTGGGGACGGTCAATCGATGGTTTCAATCGGTATCCGAACTCTTTGTGGTTACTCCTCGTCGGCGGTTCGCTTATGCGAGTTTAGCCGTAGTGCTGGCATTTGCGGCCGTAATTGCCGTGATTGAATTAAAACGCACGCAGATTGCTAATCTTCCTGCCGTGGCGTTGAAGAACACAAACTCCAACCCACCGGCTAATCCGATTAGCAGGGATACACGAGATGTTTCCTCAAAGCAGTCGGATACTGTGCCCGTCTACAAGAGGAAGCCTAAGACGATGCCACGGCTCAGTTCCCCAGAACAGACCGTTGCTAGGGTAAAACTATTGCCGGGTGAGCGCACCTATTTAAAGACTATTGCAGCGCTGGATTCGACTATCAAAAGCGGCAGCCGGCCAATGCGACCTGCGCTGCAAGCCGAGTATGAGAGAAACCTGGCCTTTGTAGACCGGGCCCTGGCGGCCGCAAGGACGGCGGCAAAGAACAATCCCAATGATCCAGACGCGACTGAATTTGTGTTTGCTGCTTATCAAAGCAAAGTGGATCTTTTGAATACCGTTGCTGATGCTCGACTTTCTAATCGTGAGCATTGATCGGATCGCCGGAAAGAAATGACTGTTTTTATATGAAGCTTAAGGCCCTGCTTATAAGTCTGATTCTGTTTTCCCCATCCCCCATTCTCGCTCGCTCTGGCGATCATAAGTACAAGGACCAAAAGGTCGAGCGCAAAGTGCCGGCGGATCCGGGCGTGGCGGTGTCGATCTGTATCGCATCTGGCAACGTGGACGTGCGCGGCTGGGACAAGAATGAAGTGTTGGCAAGCTCCGACGGGGCTGCGCAGATACAGATGAAACGCAAAGATTCAAGCAGTCAGTCAAGTCAGGCTAGCAGACTCGAAGTCCTGATTGGAGACAAAGCCGATGGAACCGGCGCCAACTGCCAGGGATATAGCAACGTAGTACTGAATGTGCCTAAGGGAGCCACAGTGCAGGTGCAAACTCGTGATGGCGACATCAATATTGTGGCAGTCGCTTCGGCTTATGCGGCAACCCAAAACGGCGATGTTAATTTTGAACACGTAACCAGGTCTATTGAAGCGTGCAGCCTTGGTGGGAATGTTTCGCTAAAAGACTCGACTGGTCGGGTAAATCTTAGCTCGGCAGGCGGTGGCTTGGAAGCAACCAATATTCGTCCGGCGGAGAGTGGAGACACGTTTGAAGCCGTCAGTATTAGTGGTGACATTACTCTGCGGGAAGTCAGCCATGCTGAATTGAATGCGCGGACCGTTAATGGAAACGTAAATCTTGCTGGACCGCTTGCACTTCATGGTCGTTACGGTTTTAAGACGATGTCCGGCGATGTGACCCTAAGCTTGCCGGCAGATGCATCCTTCAGACTCGTTGCCACAGTTGCTCAAAATGGAGAAATTGTTACAGATTTTCCTTTGACCTTAATCTCCTCGACAACATCTCCTCCACGATCGCCGAAGGGAAAGACACTAGCAGCTCCGAAAGAGGCACCCGCTGCTATTCCGCCGGTGGCTCCAAGCCCGGAATCACCTGAACCTGCACCTGCACCCGCGCCAACTATCATGCCTGAAGGTCAGACCGTGGTAGTGAAAGTCACACCCAAGGTGAAGATTGTGAGAGTTGATCCCGTGATAGCTATGGCTCCTTTTGCTTCACGTCGCGTGAACGCTATCCATGGTTCTGGTGACGCCAGCATCACAGTTGCTTCCTTCAGCGGCACGGTGCATCTCCAGAAGGACTGAAACGTCTCCTCGGATCCTTTTCCGGTCTCAACCCGATCAAATTTGTTGCCACAAAGAAATTCAGTCCGGTGTTCTGTTGATAGAGCAACGCAGACGGGCCGGGAATGGTAGAGAAGTAAACCTCCAAGGTCGCCGTTCTCGGCCCGAAAATCCCTGCCAAAACACAAGGCAGTGACCAGGATGAAAAGCGAAATAAATACAGAACAGAGAGGGTATACATCGATACTTATTCTCGTGATCATGCTCGCCACGCTTTCGAGCGCAATTAGAGATTTCAAGCAGCTTGAAAAATTCACGAGTAACTTACGAGAGGTCGCCTGTTCGTGGCTTGATGACGGCCTGGTTACAGTCAGCGCCAAGTCGGTGTCGACCGTTTCCTGTTTTGAGCGCATTTCAGCGGACCGTGATTCTGCTGATCAATTTCATTGGAGCGGACACATTGCTTCCGGTAAGGCTATAGAGATTAAGGGCCTGAACGGAGATATAACTGCTGAGCCAGCAGCGGGACCTGACGTGGAAGTTGTAGCAAATAAGAGGGCACATCGCAGTGATCCTAATACAGTGAGAATACAGGTTGTGGAGCACGCCGGCGGAGTAACGATCTGCGCGGTGTACTTGCGCGATGATGGACAGTCGGACGCCTGCGAGCCGGGAGACATGAAGCCCGGTCAGTCTTCCGCCAAAAGCAAAGTTCGCAATAACGATGTAAGCGTGGACTTCTCGGTGCGAATTCCAGCAAACGTGGATCTTATTGGGCGCACTGTCAATGGCGGCATTAACGCGAAGTCTTTGAGTGGTAATGTCGAATCACATACTGTCAATGGCAGTATTGACATTTCGACCACGGGCTATGCTCAGGCAAAAACTGTTAATGGCGGCATATCGGCCAGACTGGGTAATGCAAGCTGGCCTGGTGAATTGGAGTTTATGACCATAAACGGCGGCATCAACCTGGACCTGCCCACAACGGTTAGTACCGAGATCACTGCTGAGACTCTCAATGGCGAAATCTCTTCTGATTTTCCTTTGACTCTGCTTGGCAGTTTTAGTCGCAAACATGTCGAAGGCACCATTGGAATTGGCGGGCGAAAACTAATTTTGAAAACGCTCAACGGCAGCATAAATCTCCGCCGAGCCAACTAACAGAATATATTTCTAGAGGCAAATAAATACGAGGATGAGAGAAGCAATCAGGACATCAAGAATCGGTCTTATCATTCCCATCATTTTGCTTGCGGTCGTGGTTCTGCTGCAGGCCGGAAGTCTGCGAGCGGTCCAGGCACAAATTGCTGCCGCTGCCGGCGTCGTTAACGAAAAGAACTTCTTCTCCTTCTCGGGATTGAACGATGAATTACGCGAAGAGTTTCACCAATCCAATCCGCTTTCACCGGAAGGACGCGTCAGTCTTGAGAACATCAACGGTGCAGTAAAAATAAAGGTTTGGGACCGCAACGAGGTTCAGGTTGATGCGGTCAAGCACGCTTATAGAAAAGAGCGTCTGGTGGAAGTAAGAATCGAGATAGATGCCACGCCCGACTTTGTGAGAATTAGAACCAGGTATCCGGAGCATAATGAGAACTCTGGTGACGACGAGAGAGGCCGTTATAACAATCCTGCGAGCGTCGAGTATTCAGTGACCGTCCCGCGTAGGGCCCGACTTGAGTCCGTAGACCTCGTAAATGGAGCATTGGATGTGGACAGTGTCGAGGGTGGCGTTAAGGCCTCCTGTGTAAACGGCCGCCTTACGGCGCGTGGTCTCACGGGTGAGGCAAAGCTGTCAACGGTTAATGGTCCTCTGGAAGCATTGTTTGCCAGGCTCGATGAGACAAAAGCGATTTCGCTGGGATCGGTAAATGGTCCAGTCAGCTTGACGATCCCTTCGAATTCTAACGCCACCATAAAAGCAAATACTGTGCATGGCCCTATCAGTAACGATTTTGGACTGGAGGTGCAAGATGGTGAGTATGTGGGCCACGATCTTCACGGACAATTGGGAACGGGAGGACCCCGCATAAAGGTGGGAAATGTAAACGGAGGCATTTCCATAAAGCGTGCCCAGGATGGGCAGAGTGTTAGCTCAGCTACATCGTTGTTACAGAAGGACAAGCAGAAGCAAAAAGTTTTGACTGAAGATGAGGTTGCCAGTGTGAGTGAGAGTGCTCGGGCGAGCGCGGCGCAAGCGAGCCAGGAAGCAGTTGCCAGAGTCGATGCCGCCCGCATCGCGAGAGAAGCGCGAGCAGAAACCCAGCGCGAAGTTGAAAGGGCCATCAGAGAAGCTCAGCATGAGATTCAGCGGGCGCAGATCGAAGTACAAAGAGAGACCCGGCGACAGATTCGCGACGAAGTGCGCGGCCGCGCTGAAGCAGGCGACAAAGCCAGGGGTGAAGGCCGGGGCGGCAATAGGTTCGTGGAACGCGAGTCACAGAGCTTCGCTGTCACTGGTAACCCCAGCGTAAATATTGTCACCTATGATGGCTTCATCACGGTTCACGGTTGGGACAAATCAGTAGTGAAGTATGATGTCAGTAAACGTGCCGGAGAAGAGCAAGACGTGAAACAGATCAAGGTAGAGGCGAAACAGGATGGATCAACCATCTCTATCGTAGCCAGAGCGCCTCAAGCAGAGGGCTCCGCCAGTCTTGACGTCTATGTTCCCAAGAACGCCAACTTGCACGTTTCGTCGAACGATGGGCGCTTAAGTCTTGAGGGAGTATCGGGTGATCTCACTCTGCGGACCGGCGATGGATCGATCGATGTAACTGATGGTCGCGGGCAACTGCAAGTAAACACGGGTGATGGTCGGATTCACGTGACAAAGTTTGAGGGGCAGGTCGACGCCCGAACCGGCGATGGCTCAATTGTGCTGGAGGGTGCGTTCAGCGGTCTTGCCGCTCGCACTGGTGATGGAACCATATCACTCGCAGTGCCGGCTGATTCACATTTCACAATCGAAACAAATGCAGACTCGATTAGTAACGAGGGATTAACAGTTTCCGAAGACATTGCTCCCTCAAAGCGTGTTAAGCGTTGGAAGGTCGGGCGCGGCGGCAATGTGTTCGTCCTCAGTACCGGCGAAGGTAAGATAGTTCTTCGCCCGCGTTAACCGATTCAGGAAGGGCGAGCTTCGGGAACCACGGCGGGTGGTGATTGTCCTGGGCTACTCGTTTCACGCCTCGGCAAAATTTCATAGATTCTGCCTCGCAGGGTTCTGGCAGGGGGACGGTTTTGATGAGGACTGGTTTGCTGAGCGTCGCCGTAGTCTTCCTCTGCTTAAACCAGATTTATTCACAGGAAGCATCGTCCACTGCATCACCATCCCCTTCGCCATCACCGTCGGTTTCGGCCGCACCTTCTCAACAAACGACAGAAATCCTTAAGAACTCTGCCTCTAAGCTCACGCCGTCTCCAGATAAAGCCAGTAACGGAAAATTCGGTAAGGCTGCATTGGTCTTGCCACCGGAGAAGGCCCAGCCGGTGAAACTTCCACGTTTTGACCGGCTACCGGTAATTGACGGGAAACTCGATGACGAGGTTTGGAAAAATGCTGCGGTGCTGAAGGATTTTTATCAAGTTCAGCCTGGCGACAATATTGCACCAGCAAATCCCACTGAGGTACTGCTTGGCTACGATGCCAAATCTTTCTACATAGCTTTTCACTGTTATGACGAACCGGGGAAGGTGCGAGCAAATATTCCCAAACGAGACAATATTTGGGACGACGATTATGTAGGCATTCTGTTTGATACGTTCAACGACCATCGCAAGGCATATGAGTTTGACTTCAATCCGTTGGGCGTGCAGGCCGACGGCATCTGGAGCGAGGGACAGAACGAAGATTTCAGTCTCGACATTGTTATGGAGTCGAAAGGGCTTGTGACCAATGATGGATATACAATTGAAATTGCTATTCCCTTTAAGTCTTTGCGTTATCTGGCGGGAAAGGATAAGCAGTGGGGAGTACATTTCTGGCGGCGAACCAAGCGTTTCAATAACGAACTGGACATGTGGATGCCGCTCGATCGTGACAAGTCGAGCTGGCTGGCCCAAGCGGGTCATATAACTGGTCTGGAAGGCGTATCTACCGAGCGTACTCTGGAACTAATTCCCAGTTTGACCTTGTCGGAGTCCGGGAAGCGAAAGCCGACGCTAACTACAGCCCAGCGGAATGCCGGGTTGTTGGATCCCGGTCATTTTGTTAATGAAGGGATCAAATTCGATCCGGGGTTGAATGGTAAATACAGTATTACCCCCACCGTAACACTTGACTTCGCCTTGAATCCGGATTTCGCACAGGTTGAATCGGACCAGCTGGTAGTCAGGGCCAATCAAAGATTTCCCATCTTTTTTGCGGAGAAAAGACCATTCTTTCTGGAAGGAATTGATATATTCCAGACGCAGATTAGTGCTGTGCATACGCGGGCCATAGTTGACCCCGATGTGGCCATTAAATTAACAGGAAAGCTTGACCGTAACACGTTTGGACTGATGGTAGCGTCCGATAACAATCCCGGGAATCCGGATAACTTCACTGACGATGAACGATTGGATCCTGCGAATGCCAGAATCCTGGAAAAGAATGCGAAGATCGGGGTCTTACGTCTCAAACGAGACATCGGTAAGAACGACTCGTTCCTGGGGCTGTTGGCCACTTCTTACAATTTCATCGATCGCTACAATCAACTTGCTGGCCTGGATGGACGCTTTCGGATAAACAAGCAGACAACCTTCAGTTTTCAGGCACTGGGTACAGCCTCACGCAGTGACTTCTTCTCTCCAGAAGTGGGCGAGACTCTAAACCGCAAGAAAAATGGTTTCGCTTACGCGTATGATTACAACAAGGATGGCCGCCACTTTGGCTATGAAATCTCTGCTGTCGGTCGAACTCAATTTTTCCGCTCCGACGTCGGCTTTAATCGTCGCGTGGACACCAACAATCAGAATTGGTTCATTCGCTACAATTCAGAGCCGAGGCCGAAGGCAAAGTTGATCTCCTGGAGAGTCTATACCGATTTTTCTGCCAACTTTAATTGGCGGGCCCAGTCTCAGAACTTCAATGAAGAGACGCAAGTCCAACTTAGCTTAAGGCGGCAGACGTTTTTGGGCGGCGGATTCGATAAAGGCTATGAACGAGTCTTCGAGAGCGAGTTTGGGGCGATTAGACAGCCAGCGTCAAATTGCGTGGTCCAAAATAACTGCACGTTCTTTGGAAACGACAATGAGAGGTCCGCCTACAATAAGGGCATGTACGTCTTTGGTGGCTCTACGCCGAGCAAAAAATATAACTTCAACTTCTTCATCAATCGCGTATGGGGGCAACTGGACTTCGATTTCGGCGGTGGACCAAGATACCCCCGGGTCAGTCCTTCAGCTTTAGCGGCACGAAACGCAGAAGCCGCGGGCTTATGCAACGGAACAACACCACCTGCCGTATGTAATTCCCCACAGGATCCTGGAGCCGGCGATTTCCTCCACATTGATGGGAGTGTCGCTTACCAGCCCACGACGGCCTTGCGACTTACGCTGGATTTTACGAAAGAACGGTTGAAACGGTACGACACTCGTCTTCTTGCTTTTGACGAAAATATAGCTTCTCTACGGGGGACATATCAGTTCTCGCGGTTTACTTTTGCGCGCGCGCGTGTGGATTTTGATTCTCTTGCCTCCAATTTGAAAGGGCAATTCTTGTTCGGTTGGACACCAAATCCTGGCACCGCATTTTACATAGGTTACAACGACGATATTAATCGGCGCGGATTCAATCCCTTCTCAGGACAGCTTGAGCCCGGTTTACGACGCAATGGCAGGACATTTTTCATTAAAATGTCCTATTTGTTCCGCCGAAGCTTTTAGATGTCCTCTCCTTAACTCCTTTATCAGGTGGCAACTGCACCGCTTCCTTCAGACACCCATCATTAAGAAATTGCCTTCTTAGCGTGTTAAACTAACTGTCTCCAGGCGGCAACAAATGGCGCCGATGTACAATGCGCTAATTTGACCGGCCTAACATTATTATTTGTACCCACTTAAAGTATGTTGAAGGTTCCCGAATGCGTGTTGATTTTTGCAGAGGCGGCACTCTGTGTCCGCCCCTGCGTTCAACGGAATAAATCCCGATTTCAACACGCGGGGCGGCCACAGAGTGCCGCCGCTACAAAATCCCCTCTTTCGGGGAATAGCGTCTATAAGCTGATGATTTATCTGGCGCCACTGCTTGTTTTGGCAGGTTGCACCAGCGGCTATCCGGCGGCAACCGGTCAAAGTCGTTCCGCTGAGGTTAAATCTGCTCGGCAGGTTAAGACCGCTCGCGTTGCGGAAACGCCTTTTGATGAGAGCGTGACAGCCAATGGCACTCTGGCTGCTTATGACCAGACAACAGTAAGCCTTAAAGTACCAGGTCGTTTAAGGTTTATTTCGGTTGACCTTGGGACAGTAGTGCGTCGCGGACAGCTGATCGCCCAGATCGAACCGGGAGACTACAAGCTGCGAGCACAGCAGGCTGAAGCCGCCCTCGCACAGGCCCGGGCTCGTCTTGGTCTGACACCTGAGGGCACAGACGACCGTGTCGACTTTGAGCAGACGGCGACGGTACGCCAGGCCAGGGCAGTGCTTGACGAAGCTCGTTTCAATCGTGACCGCGCATCAAGATTGGTCGAAACTGGCGTCATCGCTCGAGCCGAATTCGATTCAATCGATGCCGCCTACAAGGTGGCCCAGAGCCGCTATCAGGATGCGATCGAAGAGATTCGCAATCGACAGGCAATCCTGGCCCAACGCCGGTCGGAACTGTCGCTCGCCCGACAGCTGTTGGCAGATACATCTGTTTATTCGCCTCTGGATGGGATCGTGCAGGAAAAGCGGGCCAGCGTAGGAGAATACCTGGCCGCCGGAACCGCAGTAGTGAGCATTGTGCGAATGGATCCTTTGCGCCTCAAAGCCGATGTTCCTGAGCGAGATGCTCATGTGATTCGGCTGGGTCAAAACGTGAGAGTGACTGTCGCAGGCGATCCCAATGTCTATTTGGGGCAGGTAAAGCGACTTAGTCCAGTGATCGCGGAGCAGAATCGTATGCTCCTGGTTGAAGCGGACGTGAGAAATGACGGTAGGCTTCGCGCCGGATCATTTGCTCATGCCGAAATCGTGACCAATGATGCCAAGATGGCTGTGACTGTTCCCAACAAGGCAATTGTAACTTTTGCCGGTATTGAGAAAGTTATTGTGATCCAGAGCGGCAAGGCTCTGGAAAAGCCCGTTACAAGTGGCCGGCGAAACGGCGATTGGACCGAGATTGTCGCTGGCGTAAATGTCGGCGAAGAGGTCGTCATCGATCCCGGCAACATGCAATCGGGCCAAACAGTAGAAGTGATGAATTTTTAGATCTGAAACTCTCTTGCAAAAACTAGCTGAAATCTGTATTCGCCGTCCGGTTTTCGCCACGATGATTGTTTTGTCACTGGTTGTGGTCGGAGCGGCTAGCTATTTTAAACTCGGAGTCGATCGTTTCCCCTCAGTTGATCTTCCCACCGTAAGCGTTCGCACAAACCTGCCGGGCGCCTCTCCCGAAGAGGTGGAGACACTCGTTTCTCAACGAATTGAAGAAGTGGTCAACACGGTTGATGGCATTGATCAATTGCGATCGGTCTCTGGGCAGGGGACCTCGATTGTCCTGGCTACTTTCAAACTCAATCGCGACGTCGACGCAGCCTCCCAGGATGTCCGTGACCGCGTTAACACCGTGCTGCGCGATCTTCCTCCCGATGCCAAGGCTCCCATCGTCCAAAAATTCGACAACGATTCCACTCCCGTCATGACCGTGGCGCTGTATGCCGATAGGTCTTTGCGCGAGCTGACCGAATTCGCGAATTTCACTGTCAAACTCCAAGTTGAGCGGGCCGGTGGTGTGGGCGAAGTTAATGTGGTTGGCGATCTTCAACGGGCCATCAACGTCTGGATCGACGCGGAACGTCTGGCTGCCTATCACCTCCCCATCACTCAGGTGAGGGAAGCGCTGCAACGGCAAAACGCAGACGTGCCGGGTGGCAATGTGGAAGCGGGAAGACGTGAGTTAGTTCTCAGAACGTTGGGCCGGTACACGGATCCCCGAGAAATGAATAACCTGGTGGTGACCAATATCAATGGCTCACCAGTTCATATTAGCGACATCGGCCGTGTGGAGGACGGCACTAAAGAACAGCGGTCGCTTTCTCGTCTTAATGGGCTGCCTACGGTCACGCTGGAGATTCGCAGACAATCGGGCGCTAATACGGTCGAGGTTATTAATAATGTTAAGCAGGAATTAGCGCGCATCAGCACTCAATTGCCTGCCGATGTGCACATGGAAGTGATCCGCGACCAATCTCGATACATCGAGTCGGCACTTCATGAGATCAAGCAGCATCTGTTGATGGGCAGTATTCTGGCGAGCCTGGTGGTGTTGGTCTTCATGCGCTCGTGGCGGTCAACTGCCATCGCCGCTATTGCCATACCGTGTTCGGTGATTTCTGCCTTCGGCATGATGCGTGCACTTAATTTCACGCTGAACAGCGTAACGATGCTCGCGCTTGTCTTGATGGTCGGCGTTGTTATAGATGATGCGATTGTGGTCCTGGAGAACATCTTTCGTTTTGTGGAAGAGAAGAAGATTAATGCCATGCGCGCCGCAAGAGAGGCGACCGCGGATATAGGCTTGGCGGTGATGGCTACTACTTTCTCGCTGGTAGTTATCTTTCTGCCGGTTTCTTTCATGTCCTCAATCTCGGGACGTTTTCTCTATCAGTTTGGCATCACCGCGGCAGTGGCAATCATGGTATCGCTGTTGGTTTCCTTTACCCTCACGCCAATGATGAGTGCCAGGCTGCTGCGAGCGGAAGATGCGGCGTCCGGCAATAGCAGTCCCGGCGAAGGTGAGAAGGCAGCATCGCGGCGAGGTTTTTACGCGAGGCTCGATCGTGGATACGCGCGGTTACTGGCGCTGGCAATGCGGCACCGCCTTATTGTTGCGTCATTCGCGCTCATGGTCATCGCTGCAAACGTTCCGCTGTATCGGCTGGTGAAGCAAGAATACATACCTACTGATGTTGATGAAGCGGAATTTGACGTCAACGTGAATGCCCCGGAAGGCACTGGCCTGGCGGCGATGAACGAGGGCATGCTTGCCATCGAAAAGGAGTTGCAGACAACGCCAGGCGTGCGACTCATCCTCTCTTCGGCCGGTGGCTCTTTTCTTGGCGGCATAAACCAGGGCAGCATCTACGTACGCATCGCACCGCATGAGGAGCGAAAATTCTCGGTATCGAGGCTTTGCAGCAGCATCATCCACGGCCATCCCCTAGATGCGTTTCGCGCTAATTATTCCCAGAGAGACGTGATGCAGGAAGTGCGCCGCCGTCTATCGCGGTTTGCCCCACTCCGTTTCTCCGTACGTAACGCGCCATCGTTTAACATTGGTGGCGGCAACTTTGATATCGATTTTGCCATCCGTGGTCCAGAACTTCAGCGTCTCTCGCGCTATGCCGAGCAGCTGCGGGAAAAGTCTAAAGAGCTAGGTGGAATTGTTGACGCGGACGCTACTTTGAAACTTGATAAGCCTGAGTTGCGAGTGGAAATTGATCGAGCCCGCGCGGCGGATCTGGGGGTTGACACTGCGGATATCGCTACCGGGTTGCAGCTTATGGTTGGAGGAGACGATCAGGTCACTCGTTTCCGAGATGCCTCGGTCAATGAAGACTACGACGTTGAGTTGCGTTTAAGCGATCGAGACCGCAGCGATGCAGCAACAATCTCTCGATTGTACGTTCGCTCATCGCGCGGCGGGCTGATTAGGCTTGATAACCTCGTCAGTATTAAAGAGCAAACAAGTCCCTCGAGAGTGGATCGGCTGGATCGTCAGCGCGTGGTCTCTTTGCGAGCCGCAGTTGCTCCGGGATATGCGCTAGCCGATCGCCTGAACGTCCTACGGAAGGCGGCTGCTGAGATGAACATGCCCGCCGCTTATTCCACAATGGTCTCCGGCAAGGGACGCGAAATGGAAAGGACACTCGTGGAGTTTATTTGGGCTTTCCTGCTTTCCATCGCTTTCATGTACATGATTCTGGCTTCACAATTCGAAAGCACAGTCCATCCCTTGACCATTCTTTTAAGTCTTCCTCTCTCTGTTCCCTTTGCACTGCTGTCGCTATGGGGAACCGGCGACACCTTGAATCTCTATTCCGCGCTGGGCGTGCTGGTCCTCTTTGGTGTGGTGAAGAAAAATTCGATCCTGCAGATTGATCACATGAACAATTTACGGGCTGAAGGAATGGAGCGTTACGAAGCTATCATGCAGGGTAACCGCGATCGTTTGCGCCCGATTCTGATGACCACCCTGGCTCTCGTGGCTGGCATGTTACCGCTGGCGGTGGGCACCGGGCCCGGATCGGAAGAGCGTCGGTCGATCGCGGTGGTCGTCATCGGCGGCCAGACACTTTCCCTCCTGCTTACGCTGATCGCAACGCCGGTAGCCTATTCACTCTTTGATGATTTAATAACAACTGTGAAATGGCGTCGGCTGACCGCTGCGACTGCGAGCGTTTACAAAAGAGTTAATGGTAGAAGCGGAAAGCCGGCACGGGAAATTCCACTTGAGGAAATCCTGGAAGCGTCGGGGGCGCCCGAAAAGCAACAAGAGCACGTTGGAGCCAGCGCCAGTGGGGATTAACACATCATCTGCGTTAATCTGCGGCCTTTTTTGCTGTTCAGAGCGGGCTGCTCTATTGAAATACCTGGTCTACCGGCACTACTACCACATCTGACGGCTTCAGCTTTAGTTTGTAGACTTGAATCACCTTATCTTCTTCCAATACCTCTGGTGGTTTTGGAGAGTTGTACTTGATCGGTGAGGGTTGATCACTTAGAAGTGCGGCCTTGAGACCTGGTGCATCCTTAGTAACAATGGCAATCCGCATTGAGTCTGATTTCAAGTACTTTCGAATCGCTGCGTTTACATCTTCCAGAGTCAAACTTGCGAGCGCCTCACGCATATGAGAAGTGAATGTTGAGATCCGGTAGTAGTCACTATCCAATGCATAGCCTAGCTGTGCATCCTGGGTTTTTGTGAGCACATTTACATACTTCATGAGAAACGTTCGCGTCGCTTCAAAGGCTTCTTTTGAAAGACCTTCGCGCACCAGCTTTTCATATTCATAGAGTGCAGCCCGCAAGGTAAAGAGTCCGTTTTGAGGCTCGACCGGCCGAATCCAAATCTGGAAAATTTGCTGCTGACGGCCGAGGTTCGGATCCGGCACAAATTGGAACATCCCGCGAGGAAAGTATTCGATGTAAGCATAGTCGCCGTAATTCAGACCACGGGCTTCGCGTAGGCGCTGATAAAGATGACTATTGCTGGACCGGTGTTCACCGAAGTAAGAGGTCACGAGGGCCAACGCCGGCCAGTCCTTGTGCGAACGGTTAATGGCCAGGGGGAAACCTAAAGACATTGCGGTGGACCGGGTCTCACGCTGGATGATCTGAATCTTAATTCCCGGATCAAGTTCGGCTTGAGGGAATCCCGCTGTCATAGGCCTTCCCGGCGGCAATTTGTGAAAATCACTCCCCATTTTTGCGGGAAACGAACTTGGATAACTGCCGGCCAGACCGATAACTAGCTTCGCTTGCGTGAAGTTCGTTCGGTAAAACTCCCGCACATCATTAACTGTCAACGCCTCAAGCGAGCTTACGTCACCGCGATTTTGATGACCATACGGATGTGCGTCATTGTAGATCATCCTGTATAGCACCTCTTTACCGAGTTCTTCGTCATTTCCTCCACGCAATGTCACCTTCAAATAGTTGACGGCATCGGTTCTAAGCCGTTTGAAATCATCCTCACGGAAGCCGGGTTCGAGTAACATTTGACTGATTAGTGAATAATACTTATCCAGATTATCGAGATGTGTGGTGCCGGTAAAAACTGTCATCTCCTTATCAACCTGCCAGTCAAAGGAAGTAGCCAGAGGATACATCTCATTAACGATCTGGTCGTAAGACAGCTGCCTTGTGCCACCTTGGGCGAGCATGGCCGCAGTCAAAGTGGCAACACCTTCCTTGCCCTGCGGATCATAAGCAGAGCCGCTCATGAAGAGGAGGCGGAAAGTAATCAGCGGGGATTTATTCGGCAAGAGAACGTTTCGGATCAGAGCAGTTTGCATGGTTGTGCGAGGTCGGGCCAACAGGGGCAGGGCGACGATAGACAGCAGCAGAAGCTGGGCGAGAATTCTGAATCCCATTATTCGTCCTCCTCGCCAGACTGCCCGGCCTGCTTCGGTGTCAGCGTGACGATGGTGCGATTCTTATTCAGAAAATAGTGACTGGCAATCTCGCGTACATGTTGCGGTGTAATCGTATCGTATAGACCGAACAACTTATCCACCGTTTCTGGCGTACGTTTGAGCGCTATATATTCAGCTAAGGCAGCAGCAATCGCTTCAGAGCTATCGAGTGACAAAGCAAAGCCATAACGAAGACGTGAGCGCGTCAGATTCAGTTTGTCCGCTGAAATCAGTTCCTCTGTATAGCGTTTAAAGGTATTTAGAATTTGTTGCCGCACATAATCCAAATCTTTAGGTTCTTTCACACGGGCGGAAACGACAAAAAGTTCTGGATCGAGCCGATTCGAAAACGAAACGTCAAGCGAATCAATCTTCTGTTCCTTTAAGACCAGCTTCTGATAAATGTCTGAATTTTCCCCAAAAGCCACCGCTTCGAGCAGGTCAAGAGCGGCCTTGTCTTTCCTTTCGTCGGAGTAAGAGGGTCCGCGAAATGCGACGCTGAGCAGTGGCAAGGTATCCGAGGGCCAATCAACATGAGACTCGTGCGGCTCCGTCTGCTCAGGTTCGAGAGGAATCTTCGGTACATAGTCGCCTCGGTTCCACGCCCCAAAATACTTCTTTACCAGGCTGATGCTTTTCTGGCTGTCTATGTCGCCGGCAATCACTATAGTCGTGTATTCGGGTCGATAATACCTGCGATAGAAGTCCCAGCTGTAATCAAATTGATTGGGCATGTCTTCGATGTCTTCAATGAAGCCCATTGTCGTATGTGTATAGGTGTGGTGCTTATAGGCAGTTGCTCGTAAGACTTCAAACAACTTCTGCGTGGGATCGGCGGAGTTCTTGTTGAACTCGCCCAGCACGGCGCGAGTTTCAGTTTTGTAAGCGTCAAGCGAATACTTTAAGCCCTGAAATCGGTCCGCTTCGAGCTCTATTATCTTTTCGAGATCATCTTTAGAGAATAGTTCGTGGTAAACGGTGCGGTCATCCGACGTGTAGGCATTCGCGTCAGCTCCTGCAAGTTTCAAAATATCATCGCGCTGTTGACCGGTATAGTGCTCGCTGCCAAGAAACATCAAATGCTCGAAAAGATGAGCATAACCGCTCTTGCCAACTTCGATTTCGTTGCGTGAACCGGTAGTGACCACAATGTACAGTGCTACAAGATTTGGATAATCCGTTGGCACGGTGATGACCCTCAGCCCATTCGGCAGATCGTCAATGGAATAATTGTAAGGAAAAAGCTTGCGCGATTTCTGCTGCGTCATTACTACAAAGGGAAGACAGATCGATAACAAGAGAACCATCATCGGCTTCATTTTTATTCCCCCGGGAGATAGAAAACTGGTCTGCGTAAAAGTATACAGTCTGAGTTGGTGACTCCAGAAGAGGGGCAACTCGATAGGAGCGCGAAATGCCAAGGGTCGCTTTCACACTGGGACCGCTGGCGGGACGCGGTCAAGCAAAGACAACTCTGAAATTACTTGACTTGCGCGGGTTTCCCCACATTCCTCTTGCTACCCAACATTCCTCTTGTATGTCCCTCCGTACGTGTCATATACTCACGGTTGCGGAAGTAGTTTGTTGGATCCGCCCCAAAGCACCAACACCTCAACCGACAATCGCCTGTCCCGAACTCCTCGCAAATACGGTATCTATAGAGCAAGATCGCTATTCTTCCGCAGCCCTAACACACCAGGGGTTGATTAAGCCCCGTTGCGCGGGTGCTTCTGATCTCGCTCTTGTTGCTACCGCAAGAGCCGCACGCTCTCAGCCGTGCTGGCCTCAGCAATCCAAATTGGAGCAACCCTTGTCGACCTCATTTGACTCAGAGTCAAGTCCTACCCCATCCGCGCTGGCTCCCGAAACCCTTCTGCAAGATCGATATCGTATCGTGAGGCAACTGGGAAAAGGGGGTATGGGGGCAGTTTACGAGGCCATTGATCAACGTCTTTCGGTTTCCGTAGCAATCAAGGAGACCTTCTCCCGTGATCATCGGCTGCGTAAGCAGTTTGAGCGTGAAGCTTGCTTGTTGGCGCAATTGAATCATCCAGCATTACCGCGCGTAAGCGATTACTTTAATGAAAGAAATCGGGCCTTTCTGGTGATGCAGTTCATCTCGGGCGTCGATCTAGCCCAAATCATTGTGCAGCAGCCGGGGCCATTTCCGCTTGAACAAGTTATTGCCTGGGCCGACCAATTGCTCGACGCTCTTATATATCTACACACGTGTGACCGCCAGATTATTCATCGTGACATTAAGCCACACAATCTGAAGCTCACCGCGAGTGGGCAAATTGCTTTGCTTGATTTTGGCCTGGCGAAGGCAGAAGCGCCCGATTCACAGGGTGCCGAGACTGCATCAAGCTTCTTTGGATTTACGCCTCGCTATGCGCCTCTCGAGCAAATTCAGGACGAAGGTACCAGTCCCCAAAGTGATATCTATGCCCTCGGCGCTACCCTCTATCAGCTGTTCACCGGTGTCAAACCTTCAGATGCTCTAACGAGGGCTGCGGCCGTGGTGAACTCGCAACCAGATCCACTGACGCCCGCTAATCAACTTCACGGAGCTGTGAGCCCGGAGTTGGCCGCGATATTAAATCGCGCAATGGCTCAAAATCCCGAAGAACGATACGCCAGTGCGAGCGAGTTCCGTGAAGCATTAAGGCGATTGGGACGCAGCGAAGCTATCGCCGAAACGAATTCTTCGGGAAACGAAATATGGCGACGAAGGCCGACGATTTCCGAGGTTTCGAGTACTCTCCGGGCTTTGGAGACGGCAGACTCTCAGTCCTCAGGACCTCATGTGATTGCCTGAAGGGCATGTCAAATCCCTTTGGGACGTCAAACGCTTGTGTCTTGCAATCAGTACAATATTTAGAGCGAAAGTTGTTGGAACGCGTTCGATGGCCCTTCCCACCGGCACAGACTGGGATGGATCAGGTGGGCCAACAGTTCCGTGCCGTTCACCACTCTTGGGCCAGGTCGTGCAAAGTAAGAGTTCGCGTCGACTGCATATACCCGACCGTTGCTTACGGCAGGTAGATTGGACCAGCCGGGATAGTTAGCTAGTTGGGCAGACCGTTCCAGCACCTGTGCAAGATTGAATCCGCAGGGGGCAATTATCAGAATTTCAGGCGCCCACTGCAGGACGTCATCCCATGACACGCGGATGGAATCTGCTTCTCTTTGCGCTAGCCCATCCACTCCTCCGGCAATCTCTACCATCCGCGGCACCCAGTGGCCGCTCGCGTAAATCGGATCGAGCCATTCCATGCAAAATACTCTTGGTCGAGAAGCAGCAGAGCTTGTGCGACGAGCTATTGTGGCGAGTTTGTCTCGGGCAGGGGCGGTCACTTCTTCAGCTTCTGTGGTGCGATCGGTAGCCGCGCCCAGCTGGAGCAAATTAGCGAAGATCTCGTCCAGCGATTGTGGGCTCAACCAAAGGATCTGCGGCACGCGTCGCAATAGTTTCAGAGCCAGAGAAACCTCGTTTCCCGAGGGCGCACATACTTGACATAAGTTTTGGGTGAGTATTAGGTCAGGTGCGAGTTCCTGCAGGAGTCGCTCATCTACCTGGTAGAGACTGAGCCCTTCACGAATTCTTTGTGACACTGAGAGATCTATTTCTTCCTGGCTCATGTTCTCAATGGGAAGCACGTTTCGAATAACTATTGGCTTGCCTGCAACTTCTGGTGGATAGTCACATTCATGTGTGATGCCCACCAACTGATCAAAGAGGCCGAGAGCGCACACCATCTCAGTCGCAGAGGGCAGAAAGGAGACGATTCGTGGTCCCGGCATAATTATTCTCGTTTATCCGAAACAACGGCAAAGGCTCGCACCGGAAATGAGCCGACTTGTCGCATCTTTGGTGGGACCGCGAAGAAGCGGAACCCGCTTTCGGGAAGTGCACCGAGCCCACACAGATGTTCCACTATTGGTATCGCCTGGGCCAGCAAAATTGAATGCGCCGGCCGTTGGCCATCGTCGGTATTGTCAATGTTGTAAGAGTCGATACCAACCAGCGCGGCCTTGGCGTACGCTAGATACTCTGCGGCGGCGCCCGTGAGAAAGGGATGCCTGCCAGAAGAGTATGCTTCAGTTCTCCAGTGGGCATCCCACCCCGTGTGAAAAAGGACCGCCTTGCCGGTTACGTTTACCTTTTCAACTGCGGTAGCTGTAATGACGCGGACTCCGGGCGCACAATGCACTACGACTCCTTCGAGGTTTGCGAGTGAGCGAAGGTCCAGAGCTGCCAGATCCGAACCTGCCGCATAACGATGAAAGGGACTGTCGATATAAGTACCGGTATTTGCCACCATTTCAATTTTGCCGATCTGAAATTCTGTGCCCCGTTCATAGAATGATTTTGATTTTTCCCGACTGAGATGCTCCCCGATTATGGGAGCTGGCAGCCCTTTGTAAGTGATCATTCCGTGCTCAATCGTATGGCTAAGGTCAATGAAGGTGGACATGATGTGCGCGGTGTCAATTAGGCAGCAAGACGATATAATTAGAAAGAAAACATCATAACCTGCGATCGTCCACCTCCAAAATGAGGCAACTCGCATTTATTAACTACTAAGGAAGAATGATAAAATATTTTCATTATGAGAAGACGAATATGGCGTATTGCGTTCGGCGTAGTTCTGATTCTTACCTGTGTAATTGAACCTCATACAATCACGGCGCTTGGTCAGGCATACCGTCTTAATGATAAGGAGCTCGAGAAGCTTATTAGCCGCATCGAAAAACAGTCGGACAAATTTCGTTCCAGTCTCGACTCAGCGCTTGATAAGAGCCGCTTCAACGGCACCAGACGAGAGGATGACATCAACGCCTTTGTTAAAGATTATTATCTGGCCAGTAAGCGTTTACATGACAACGTCAAGAGTCATAAATCGACAAGCTCTGATGTAGAAGCTGTGCTCGATCAGGCGGGCCGGATCGATGGTTTTATGTCTCGGTATCCGATTACCGGCCGGGCTCAAAGCGATTGGTCGGCATTGCGAAACAATCTAAATGAACTGGCTGAGGCTTACAATGTGAGCTGGCATTGGGGCGGGTATCCGTCCGGCGCTCGAATCGATTCAGGCATACCTTACCGTCTAAGCGATAAAGAGGTAGAAGAGATCATACACCGCATTGAGAAGCAGTCAGACAGGTTTCGTTCCAGTCTCGATTCGGCGCTCGACAAGAGCCACTTTAATGGTACCAGACGCGAGGACGACATCAATGCCTTTGTGAAGGAATTTTACAGCGAAACGAAGCGCCTGCACGATCGATTTGACAGCCATAAGTCTACGGGGAGTGACGTGCAAACTGTACTGGATCGCGCCATGAGAATAGACGACTTTATGCGACATCACCGCCTCTCTGGCAAGGCCCAGACCGAATGGTCTGCACTTAAAAGCAATCTTGACGAATTGGCAAGAGTCTACAACGTTAGTTGGCAGTGGTGGCGTTCGTAGGCGCAGCAATCATTAGTGGGTCAACCATCTTCCCGGCGTCATCCATTTATTAACCTAGCCGGTGGAAATATCCCGTTACAATAAAAAACACGTCCGACCCACCTAAAGTAGAAGCCGCAAAAGTCTAACGGTTTTCAAGGTGCTCTTCGCTGGGACCTTACGAAGGAGTCAGAGATGATTGCAAGTCCCAGGGTTCTGTTTTGTTTCTCCATACTCTTATTCTTGACCGTCGCTCATAGCAATGTGCCAGCACAAAAGATCGGACCTGAGCTCTACCAGGAAATGAGATGGCGCATGATTGGGCCATTTCGCGGTGGACGAACCGTTGGTGCTACCGGAGTTCCTGGCCAACCAGGTGTCTTTTATATTGGTGTCAATAACGGCGGCGTGTGGAAGACCAGTGACTACGGTCACACCTGGCGACCGATCTTTGATGATCAGCCAACCGGATCGATCGGTGCGCTGGCAGTTGCCCCGTCCAGTCCCGAAACTATCTATGTTGGGAGTGGCGAAGGATTGCAACGGCCTGACCTCTCGACGGGCGATGGTATTTACAAATCGATTAACGGCGGGCAGACGTGGCAACACCTGGGATTACGAGACGGGCAACAGATTAGCGCCATTACAGTAGATCCTCGCGATCCGGGTAGGGTTTTCGTCGCGCTGCTGGGCCATCCCTATGGACCAAATGAAGAGCGTGGGGTATTTCGCTCAACCGACGGTGGCCAGACGTGGCAGAAGGTGCTCTATAAGGACGAAAACACTGGTGCTGTAGCAGTCGTGCTTGACCCGGCAAACTCGCAAATAGTTTATGCAGATCTGTGGTCTTCCCGACAAGGACCATGGGAGAACGGAGCTTGGCAGGGGCCGGGCAGCGGTTTGTATAAATCAACCGACGGCGGCACTAGTTGGCGACAGCTCACTAAAGGTTTACCGACTTTTGACCAGAGCCTGGGGCGAATTGGAATCACTGTCGCACCAAGTGATGCAAACCGACTTTATGCCACCGTTGACGCTCCGCAACTCGGCGGCATTTATCGGTCAGACGACGCGGGGGAAACGTGGCGTCGCGTCAATTCAGAGCGAAGAGTCTGGGGACGCGGAAGCGACTTTGCCGAAGTTAAAGTTGATCCTAAAAATCCGGACACTGTCTATTCAGCCAATACCTCCACCTATCGTTCCACAGATGGCGGCCAGACCTTCACCGCTTTCAAAGGTTCGCCCGGAGGGGATGATTACCACACCATCTGGATCAATCCCGCTAATCCAAGAATCATGCTTTTGGCGGCGGATCAGGGGGCGGTAATTACTGTCAACGGCGGCGATACCTGGAGTTCGTGGTACAACCAGCCCACCGCGCAGTTCTATCACGTAATTACCGACAATCAGTTTCCCTACTGGGTCTACGGAGGACAACAAGAGAGTGGCTCGGTAGGCATTAGTAGTCGAGGCGATAACGGAGCGATCACTTTTCGTGATTGGCGCACGGTTGGTGTAGAGGAGTATGGGTATGTTGCTCCGGATCCGTTGAACCCTAATATTATCTATGGCAGCAAGGCTTCGCGATTCGATAAGAGCACGGGTCAGGTGCAAAACATTGCTCCGGAAACGCTGCGCAGCAAGTATCGGTTTCTGCGGACAGCCCCGGTAATCTTTTCACCAGTTGATCCGCACATTCTTTATGTTGCGGGTAATGTGCTGTTCAAGACCACGAATGGCGGTCAAAGCTGGCAAACCATCAGTCCGGACCTGTCACGTGAAACTCCGGAGGTGCCGGCGAGCATAGGCGTCTTTCGTAAACCGGAGCTGGCCAGGCAGGCACGCCGCGGAGTGATCTATACCGTGGCACCGTCGCCCAGGGATTTAAACACCATCTGGGCCGGAACTGATGATGGTTTGATTCACCTCACCACCGATGGCGGTCGGACCTGGCACAACGTGACTCCACCGGAGATCACTTCCTGGAGCAAAGTGTCTTTGATGGACGCAAGTCATTTCGACTCCGGAACGGCGTATGCAGCCGTAAATCGAATAAGGCTTGACGACCAACGTCCACACATATATCGCACACGCGACAGCGGTAAAACCTGGAAAGAGATTGTTGTTGGCCTGCCCGAGAATGCTCCGGTTAATGTGGTTCGAGAAGATCCGTTGCGACGGGGTCTGCTATTTGCGGGCACCGAGCGCGCGGTCTATGTATCGCTTGATGATGGCGACGAATGGTTGCCCTTGAGGCTTAACATGCCGGCCACCTCCATTCGGGATCTCGTGGTCCATAACGATGATCTCGTGGTGGGCACCCACGGTCGTTCCTTCTGGATACTTGATGACATTACTCCTCTGCGGCAAATCAACCGAGATGTAGCCGTGGCCGACCGTTATCTTTTCCAACCTCAAATTGCTTATCGCATTAAGCGTGACGTGAATACGGACACGCCTTTGCCTCCTGAGGAGCCGGCCGGCAAAAATCCTCCTGATGGAGCAATCCTTAATTATTATTTGCAGAAGAATTCCTCGGGACCGGTCATACTCCAGATATTTGACAAGAGCAACAAACTTGTCCGAGAGTTTTCGAGTACCGATCAACCACCTAAGATAGAAGAAAAAGATTACACGGTTATGACGCAGTGGTTTCGGCCGCCGCAGTTGCTTTCTGCAAAAGCGGGCATGCACAGATTCGTCTGGGACCTGAATTATGCGCCGCCTCCAGCACTTCGATACGATTATCCGATTTCGGCAATCTACGGTGATACACCGCCTTATCCTCTTGGACCGGCAGTTATGCCGGGGGACTACACGGTAAAATTCACCATCGAAGAGAAGACTTATACTCAGCCGTTAATAGTAAAGCTGGATCCAAGAGTTAAGGTGAGCACACAGGAACTGGAACAACAGTTTTTGTTGTCCTTTCAAGCCTATCAGGGAATGCAGCAAAGCTTCGCTGGCATTGAACAGATTAAAAAATTGAGAGCACAGATTAATGACCTTAATGTCCGTATGGGAAACAGTGCAATCGTTGAGACCCTCGCCACGTTGGACCAAAAAGCGGCCGCCATTGAAGGAGAAGGACGAGCGGATCCCTCGGCGCCTGGGGCTCCCGGTGGATCGATTGACGTAGGTGATCCCAATCTGACGAAATTGAGTACCGGGTTTGCCTCTTTATTGGAGCTATTGCAATCCGCAGATATGGCACCGACAACTCAGGCTAGTGCAGCAGTAGATGAACTTCTGCAAACGCTGGCCTCTTTCTTAGGCCGCTGGCGTGAACTCAAGAATACTGATGTAAAGCTGGCAAACGATCGGTTACGCCAGGCGCGCTTGCCGGTTCTGGAATGATCAACCGCTTATCTGCGCAAGTCTTCGGCTAACTGTACTCCCAACACTTCTTCCCAACCGGAATTATCTGCGCGCATTTGTCGCGTGAGATCATCCCTTAATTTCTCCAATCGGTTACTTATTAAACACGGATAATTGCCCATATCCGGGAAACGCATACGCTGGTCCTCTACAATCGCCTTCTGCTTTTCAATTGAAGGAATCGCTTCATGCTGACAGTTTTCCCAGAAGGCGACCAGGAGAGGTTCGACGTGGCTGGCACCCGGAATTTCCACGACCTCATCGACGAGACCAGTTACATCCGCCACGAATCTACCTTGCGCATCGATACCGCGAAAGAGTTGTAGTCGGCCGGGAAGTGTAGTTTTGTCGAGTGAGTTTGAAGCTTTAAGAGTTGGATGATCGTCGATCATGCACTGTTTGAAAATTACTCCCGCTACGGCCGGTACTTCGCTGGCTAACTTTGTACCGATACCAAAGCCGGCCACTTCCGGAAATTCTCGAACGATCCGTTTAACCCTTTCCGCATCGAGATCGCCGGTCAGATTGGCTCGCAAACCAATCAGTCCGTTTGCCTTGAAGAATTGCAGACACCAGGCCCCAAGTTCGGCCAGGTCTCCTGAATCCACGCGAAAGCCCTTAAAGGCGCGTCGACGTGCTTCGTTCGAAGTTGCGGCCATCGCCGCATGCACGGCGCCCAAATAGACATCGATAGTGTCGAGCAGGAGAGTGGTTCCGTTCGGATTTGCATCAAGCCATCGCTCAAAAGCTACCTGTTCAAAATGTTTCGGCCGTCCCGTGCGCGGCTCGATCTCCGGCTCATACAAATACTCAATATAGGACTGTTGCCAGTAATGAGCTTCGGTGCCAACTGCCGGGATATCCAGACGATGAGCGGCTTCCATATTTGAAGTGTCATTGAATCCGCCGATAAAGGCGTAAGTGGCAATATCAACGGCGCGCTCGATATCTCCATTACGACGCAACGAAAAGTCTGAGAGCCAACGCCGCTCACCTGCGGCCATGCGAAATGCCATCGCAGTGCTGGCGGTTGTCATCGGTAGATCGAAAGCATGTTCAAATTTAATTTCCTGTGCCTGAGTCAAGCCAAAGGCGCCGGTGATGTCCGCAAACGGTTGATTTGCAAAGACGATTGTTCCTGGCTTGACCGCGCGAATTGCACCAACAAAATGCATGTCTTCAATGGCTTTAGAGAAGAGCTTTAGTCCGCCGCGGTCTTGCTCGAGAAATCTAAGCCGGGGCCGGTCGATCCCGCTATCGATTAAAAGTCGCACCAGGCGTTCATGGCCCAGACAGGGGGCAAATGGCAGCTTGCGCTGTGTGACGTAAAAGGTCGCACTTGCGTCACTCAAACTACGGTCGTGGAGACGCGTGGCAGCTTTATAGGACGCATCTCCCATTGCCGCGTGATAACGATCGAAATTGAGTGTACCCATAAGGGGACCAATGATATCACGCCAGAGAGTGCTGTAGCGCTAGGGCGTCTCTCAGCGAAACTCAGAAATGCATCACACGACAGAGCTGTGCAAAAAATCGATGCGCGGCCCGATTCTTAAAAGTGAACACTAACTACAGAGCCGAGCGCGGTAGCGCCGGGTCAATCTCGGCAACTTGGCTCTTGACAGCTGAGAGAGACCCGGCGCTACCGAGGATAGGTGAAAACCGGTGCTGGATGCCCCCGGCTTGTCCGGGGGAGATTCACGCTCGCTGCTAAAACGTCGAGCAGTCTTTCTGAGTTTTCGAGACGGCCTTACGATTGTTGGCCCACCGTCCGTTCGTCTACAATCTCCGCACCAGCCTTGCGCATCTCTTCAATTGCTCGAACGCCGTCGCCTGGCTCCAGATCGACTGCACGAACGGCGTCCTGCAAGACTTTGACTCTGAGTCCGTACTTCAAAGCATCGAGCACCGTGTTCTTCACACAGTAATCTGTCGCCAGGCCGCCAACCCATACCTCTTTGACATTTAACCTTTCAAGCTGGAGCGCCAGATCAGTACCGTCAAAGGCAGAATAAGAGTCTTCGTCTCCGAGCCCTTTTGAAATGATCCGGATATGAATGTCATCGATTAAATCGGGGTGGAACTGCGCCCCTTTAGTACCTTGTATGCAATGAATGGGCCAAGTACCACCGTAAGCGGCAAAATGCCTGGTCTTGGCTGGATGCCAGTCGCGGCTTTTGAAGACTGGCTCTCCCTTTCCTAGAAAATCTTCTATTAATCTGTTGAGCGGTGGTATTACTTCATCGCCGTCAGGCACCGGCAATGCGCCGCCAGGGCAGAAGTCGTTTTGCACGTCGACAACGACAAGTGCGCGTCCGTTGCTGGCCATGAGACATCCCCTTATCGCGAAATCTAATTATATGGACGATGAAAAATTAGAAGCCAAAGTTGCCACATGTTGATAATAACAGAGCTGAATCCACTTGCCCGCCTTCGGCTACTCAGGTCCGCACATAAGCCGTGGTACACTAATCGCCATCGAATCAAAAACAGTTTCATAGTCGGTGATATGGGAAAAATGTTACCCGATGATCTGAAGGCTTCTCTTGGCAAGCACGACCGTTTGGCAGAGGCAGCACTTCGCGAAGCGTCACAAGCGAGTGTCGTAGGTCGCATTTGGCGCCAGGATCCATCCGTTTGGAAAGATTCACCAGAGCATCAGAAAATCATCAGTAATGCGCTCGGTTGGCTCACTGTTCCCCAGGAAATGCGGGCGGTTGTTGCCGATCTGAGGGCGTTCGTTGACGAGCTGCTTGCGCAGCGAAATTTTCACTATGTCCTTCTCTGTGGGATGGGCGGCTCCTCACTGTGTCCGGAAGTCCTCACTCAAACCTTCGGGCAATGCCCCGGTTTTCCACGTCTATTAGTATTAGACTCGACAGACCCTGATGTCCTGGCCTCTCTGGCAAAGCAAATAGATCTGCAAGAGACGCTCTTCATTATTGCTTCTAAATCCGGGACCACAACCGAGCCTTTGGTGTTTTATAAATATTGGTACGATCAGGTTTCCGAAAAAACCTCAACGCCAGGGGACTCGTTTATTGCGATTACCGACCCGGACAGCCCCATGGCGGCTACGGCAAGGGATCGGCGGTTCCGAAGAGTCTTTCTGAACCAACCCAACATTGGCGGACGTTATTCTGCCCTTTCCTATTTTGGCATCGTCCCAGCAGTACTCATGGGCCTGGATATAGACAAGCTGCTCTCTCGGGCTGAGGAGATGGCGCATTTGTGTTCGCGGGAGACTAACAGCGGTGACAATCCAGGAGCTTATCTGGGAGCCATATTGGGCGAGCTGGCGAGGATTGGTCGCGACAAGCTCACAATCGTCACCGATCGAAAGATTGCCTCGTTCGGATTATGGATAGAACAGTTGATTGCGGAGAGTACAGGCAAGGAGGGGAAGGGAATTCTTCCGGTAGCCGGCGAACAGTTAGGGCCACCTTCCGTCTACAGCACAGATCGCATTTTTGCTTCCCTCGCCGTCGGCGGGCTGGAGTCTGAAACCGCTGCGAAACTAAAAGAGCTGGAGGCGGCAGGCCACCCGGTTATCTATCGCACTCTCACTGATCTTTACGATCTGGGCAAAGAGTTCTTCCTCTGGGAATTTGCTACTGCATTCGCTGGCTGGAGGCTGGAAATAAATCCATTCGATCAACCTAACGTGCAGGAATCGAAGGATGCTACCAAACATCTTCTGGAACATTTTGTCCGCCACGGCCGGTTGGAAGAGCAGGCAGTCCTGGTAGCAGACAGTACTCTGACTATTTACACGGACGACCGAACACGTGAACTGCTCAATGCAGAATCGTTAGTAGAGGCTCTCAGTAAACACTTTGCCCGGCTAAGAGATCGCGATTATATCGCTTTGCTTGATTACATCGAAGAAACGCCTCCTGTTGAAGCGACTCTTCAGGCCATTGCCAGACACCTCCGCGATGCTACTCGCTGTGCTACCACAACTGGTTATGGTCCACGATTTCTGCATTCCACAGGACAGTTTCACAAGGGCGGTCCGGATTCAGGTCTTTTCGTCCAGATTACTGCCCCGGATTTGGTAGATCTTATCATCCCGGGTGCTCCTTACACATTTAGTACGTTAAAACAGGCGCAGGCCCTTGGTGATTTTCAATCCTTGTCATCCCGCGGCCGCAGAATCATTCGCGTAGACCTCGGCGCAGACGCATTAGCGAGCCTCATCAAATTGCAAGAACTCCTTATGGAAATATTGCCGCTTCCTGCGACTGCCTACATGCAGCATAAGTAAGTTAGTGCAAACAGCCAGGAACTGTTCGAAATACATAAAAAAAGAGATGTCATCTCAAATTCAAGCCGCTGCCAACATAGGAATGATTGGTCTTGGGGTAATGGGCCAAAATCTTACGCTGAATATTGAGCGAAATGGTTACTCTGTTGCGGTCTATGACCGGGAGCCGCCGGTACGAGAGAAATTCATAGCCGATAACCAGGGAAAAAAGATAATTGCCGCTTCGTCCCCGCAGGAGTTCGTACTTTCTCTGCAAAGACCGCGCAAAATAATCCTGTTGGTTAAAGCGGGCGATCCTGTGGATTGGACAATCAATCTTATTAAACCTCATCTTGAAGCCGGCGACATAATCATTGATGCAGGCAACTCCTACTTCAAAGATACAGAGAGACGACAAGAAGAATTGCGAGCTGACAACCTATTGCTGCTCGGCTCAGGCACGTCAGGTGGAGAGACTGGCGCTTTACTTGGACCCAGTTTGATGCCGGGCGGTGACCGCGCTGCGTACGAGCAAATTCGCCCCATCTGGGAGGCGATCGCCGCAAAAGTCCTGGACGGTCCTTGCGTCACCTACATTGGACCAGGTGGCGCCGGTCATTTCGTGAAAATGGTTCATAACGGAATTGAATACGGGGACATGCAGTTGATTGCCGAGACTTACGATTTCATGCAGCGAGTTTTACGCCTGGATGCCGAGCAGATGGCTGATATATTCGACGAGTGGAATAGAGGTGACCTCGAGTCTTACCTCATCGAAATCACGGCGAAGATCTTGCGCATTAAAGACCCGGACACTGGAAAACCGTTAGTAGATCTGGTGTTGGATAAAGCTGGGCAAAAGGGTACCGGGAAATGGACCAGTCAGATAGCCCTCGATCTGGGAATAGCAATTCCCACCATTGATGCCGCAATCGTCGCACGTACTCTGTCCGCACAAAGAGAGGCGCGCCTTCAGGCTAGTAAAGAGATTCGAGGGCCTGGCCTGCCAGGTCTAAGTGGCTCTACCCGACAATTCATAGTTGCGATCCATGACGCTCTGTATGCCTCGAAGATTTGCTCGTATGCACAGGGCATGCGCCTGATCCAGGCGGGCTCAACGGAGTTCAATTGGAACATCGATTTGAGTGAAGTCGCTCGTATTTGGCAGGGAGGTTGTATTATCAGGGCCCGCTTCCTGGCAAAAATTAAAGAGGCCTATCGGCGTCGCTCCGATCTCTCTAACCTGATACTCGATATCGACTTCAAACAATGTATGGAAGAGGCTCAGGACAACTGGCGACTGGTCATTGCTACAGCCGTGCAACAGGGCATGCCCGTGCTTGCCATGGCTTCGAGCCTGGGCTATTTCGACTTGCAGCGTTCGGAAAAACTGCCACTGAACCTCACCCAGGCTCAGCGCGACTTTTTTGGTTCGCATACGTACGAACGGGTGGATAAGCCAGAACTCGGATTTATTCACACCGAATGGGAAAAGCTTGTACCACAATAATTTAGAAATTAGCACCTATATAGCCGAGCCGCCAGAACCTAATCCCTCGCGTCGACTCATTAGTGTCGCGGCCAAAATTATTGAATAGCGCTGCGCTTCAGAAATTTGAGGAGCGAGTCTTCGGCAGGATGCAGCTTTCTGCCACTGTAGCTAATCAACTCTTCAAGAGTTTCAAAATAGTTGTCAATGATTTTGCCCTTTTCGAAGTTGCTGATGATTTCAGGGCAAATGTATGAGCCTCGGCATACTGCCGGCGTGTTACCTAAGACTTCCGCTGTCTCCCTGATTGCCGCAATCAGCTTTCGCTTGCGTAAGCTGTTCTTTCCCAGCATTTCTGTTCCAGCACGGGCCAGCGCACAGGCGCACACGAGGGTGCCGGCCCACGTGCGAAAATCTTTGGCACTAAAATTCTCCCCCATCACTTCTTTGATGTATTCATTGATGTGCCGACTCTTAACATCGATGAATTCGCCAGTCTCGTTGCGGAACTTAAAGACCTCTTTTGCCCGCTGTTTAAGCAGAGCTCTGACAACTTTTGCTACTTGAGCATCTTTCACTTGTCGCTTCTGACGTACGCCCGATTTTCCTGGAAAATCAAAGTCCACTACCTCACCTTTAACTTTCACGTGCTCCGGAAGTAGCGTAGCTAATCCGTAACTACCATTTTCACTGGCATACACTTCACTCCCGGGTCTCATAAAACAGGTGGAGAGGATCCTCAAAATGCAGGACATCACACGTTCTCTTCCCAGTCCCGTTTGTCTCAGGTGACGACTGACATTTAGCCGCAGCTTAGGTAGCGCTTCCGCAAATTTGATCAGTCGCCTGAACTTTCTTATCTCACGCCGGCGAATATGATGCTCGTGGTAGAGGTATTGCCAGCGACCGGCCGCATCTCTACCAATCGCCTGCAACTTCGCGTTCGGTGCCGAATTAATAGAGACATGGGTCCATGCCGGGGGAATCTTCAGATTCTGAATCCGCGTCATGTCCCTGCCGTTGCTACGCTGACCATTCGCGCTTTTGTACCTGAACCCCTTTTGGGGGGAACCGTGGCGACGTATGCCGGTTCGCTGAAGATGCTCAATTTCAGTCATCGAGATGGTCTATCGGCTTGATTCGCAGAATTCAAATCCGAATTTCCGGAATCTGCTTCATGGTAGAAACAGCCGACAAAATGAATGTCGACTGAATAGGCGAGCGCAAGGAAAACCATGAAAGATAATCTTCGACTGCACAATGGTTTTACCGATCGCGCTCAGTTCAATAGCGTATCGAGAGTATTGCTCGCGCACTATCTATTTGCGTCGTTGGTCGCCGCGATCGCCCTGCCCCGCTGGCACCTTCTTTTTTGCCGCTCGCTTAACATCCTGAGCCAGAGACCGGCCCACATCGACCGACTCTTGAAATCGACCTTGATCATCTCGTCTAACGAAACGCTTGTCTCTGCCGGTATCAATCAATTCACGACTACCCTTTGGCTGTTTCCTTGGCATATCAATCTCCTCTGACAATGTAGGCTTCCTGTACATGATTGATCTCTGGTTGTTTAGTTACAGATCACTATCCGTTCTTCAACAAAGGTTTCCGCGTTCCCGGCGGCAATCAGAATGCCACCGTTTCCTGCGCCCATGAATTCTTCCTGCGATTCAAGCAATGCGTAGGGTATTGAGGTAATTCTTGTGGATGTGGGTGTTACCGTACGCGTTTTAACTGAGAAATTACAATGGTCTGAATAATAAGAGCCGCAACTTTCGATGAATACCAGTGTGTCTGACTCTCGACGACCACTTAGTAGCTTCATTAAAGAGTCTGGCCCCGGGGATTGAGGCGTGGCATTTGCATCCTAGGTCACCAAAGTCGATGAAGCGCTGATGATCAGGAAAGTTGAAACGCTGGAGTGATGGAACCTGCTAAAGCGATGAACGAAGCAATCGCGGCGGAGGCCGAATCCGTCGAAGGAGTGAACGCTGCCGAGGCAGAACAGACGCGCGGCCAGACGGCGGTATCAATTGATCTGTTAGTGCAGGCGATCGAAAGAGAGAGAGATAGCCTTGACTTGCTGGAGCAGGGAATGGAAACGCTCCGTCAGTCGCTTGAAGATCGCCGAAAAGCGCTGCAGCAGCAGGAAGAAATCCTCAATCAGCTCGTTGACCAGCTGAAATCACGAGCATAAGTAAAGGAGTCAATGATATGCCGAGAGAAGAGAAGTCCAGCTATTCAGACAAGCAGAAACGCAAAGCAGAGCATATTGCTGAAGGTTATGAGGATCGCGGCGTTTCGAAAAAGGAAGCGAAAGGCCGGGCTTGGGCGACAGTAAACAAAGAGTCTGGCGGCGGTGAAAAGAGTGGAAGCGGACGTGGCAAAAAAGAGAGCCACAGCTCCTCGCGAAAAGGGGGAAAGAAAGGAGGAAGCTAATATAGAAAAGACTTATGGCCAGCACAGGAAAAAAGTCGCATAAGCTAAGAACACAACGCAATGGGTCCGCCTCTGAGAAGGGGCGGACTCGTGGCAATGGCAACTCCGCTAGGATCACGAAGCTGTCCTAACGCTACTGGCGGAGAGACAACTGCCGGATGACCTTGTGGGCCAACTCAGGAGAAAAACAATGGCAGATAATGATGGAGCTGGCAGTACGGGAGTAGTTGCCGTGGTGGTGATTTTCCTAATCGTGGTGCTGGCGGTTCTGTTGGTATTTGGCGGCAGGATTTTCAGCGGTAGTAAGAGGATTGACATAAACATCAGTACCCCGTCCAAGCAATAAGAGCAGCCTGCAGTGGAGCGGTGCAGCATAGTTTGTGACTGACCGCCGGGAGTGTCTTAATACATAGACTTTTGTGTTAAGGGGAGAAGCGAAGCCTCATATGCAGGAATGGTTCCGCAGATTTTCCGTGGGAGCAGCTTCGATTCTTGGCTCTTCCTGGATGTTTTTTGTAAACCTGTTATTGATCTTCATGTGGCTAGTCTCGGGACCAATATTCAGGTTCTCGGATACGTGGCAGTTAGTAGTCAATACCGCTACCACAGTCATCACTTACCTGGCGGTATTCTTGATTCAGAATACTCAGAACCGCGACACCAGAGCCATTCAACTGAAGCTCGATGAATTGATAAAGGGCGTCGAGGGAGCACGTACACATCTTGTAAACCTGGAAAATCTGACCGACGAAGAACTGGATAATTTACAAAAAGAGTTTGCCAGAATTCGAAAGAGGAAAGGCAAGAAGCAGAGTAAGAGCGATCTTGTAACAGAAACGAATTGAACTTCCAGTGGCTGGCATTAACCGGGTCCCTCCGTGCCAACCGTTAGCCCGACCGCAAGCTCGGGGCGGTCGGTAACTGGTCAGCGCCTCCTTAACCCTTCCTCCAGTCCCAGGCCAGCTCCAGGGGCAACTTAGCCTGGCCAACCCGCACGCAGTCAGTTGCAAACAATTTTCAGACTTGCTCTCCCAAATTTCTGGAATTCCTCTCCTATTAGCACTTCTTTGACATTATTCAGGTGCAACGTGAAAGATTTAGCTAAAAAAAAAACGAGTTGGCCTCTCTCTCTGGTTTCTCCTCCAAACAGGATGAACCCAGGCTTCGAGGTAAGCCTGCATTTGCTTAATAGCTCATTTCAGGGGTGGGTACGTGGAGTTGGGCCTAATGGTCATTGGCACAACTTTCAAGCGCTCACTACTGAAGAGTTCTCGCAAGTGAATCTGGCAACCGTGCGCGAGAGTAGTAGCCATCGATACTGGCCTCAAGAGGTTGTGACGAAGTTTCTTGCTGCTGAAGTGATCACTCGCAGATCCGAGATAGACCCGTAGTAGCAAAAAGCTGTGCGTTCAATGACTGACTGACTTGATGGCTTGGCCATCGAGCATCCGTGGCTAACTGTGTCGGTGTGTCTTTGGGTCTCGCGCGGGATTCAAACTCTGCCAGGAACTTACCATTACGCATCATCACTGCACGATCTCGTGTTGTTCGATACGCGCGAAGTCCTCTTTTCCTCATAAATCCGCGAATAGCCTCCATCCAAATAGTCCGGCACAGCGGTTGTTATATGCGGCCTCAAAGGGAGGCTAAACCATGAAGTCAGAAAAGAAAGGCAAGCTCGGTACTTTGGTGCTGGCACTTTTCGTACTCTTAGGAGTGGTGGGCCTGAGTAGCACAACTGCCCAGGCACAATGGGGTCGTGATCGTGACCGCGACTGGGGACGCGACCGTGATGACCGCTATCGCCGAAATGATCGGAACGGACGCTACGGTGGCTATAATGATATTTATCAGATGGCCCAAAGGAGCGGTTTCCAGGACGGAGTATACACCGGGTCAAACGACGCCCAGCGGCGGCAAAGCTACAACCCCCAGCGCTCACATTATTACAGGGATGCGTCGGATGGCTATAACTCCTCCTATGGAAACAGAGGTGGTTATAAACAGGCTTATCGAGATGGTTTCCTGAGAGGCTATGAAGAAGGTTACCGTCGTTATGGTGGCTATAATCGGGGCCGCAACAATGGATCCTGGGGTCGCTGGTTTCCCCGGTGATCGAAGCCTTTAGGCCTCAGCGCCAAAGGCAGGAAATACAATGGCCCAGGGCAACGATGGTATGTCAAAACCCATTGCTCTCGGTCTGCGGCTTTGCGGCCACCTTTGCGGAAAGCCTCCAGCTTTCTGGCCTGGCCAATAAGTTACTAGCCGAGGCTGTGCCTCGCCGTCACCTCGCAAATCGGCGAGGCACAGCCTCGGCTACAAATCAGTTAGAACGCCCGGAAAGCTTTAGCGCTCGTGTCTCCATCAGTGACAGCCCCTGTATGGTTTCCTTCCTCACCTACTAACAAGGTTTGCATTTACCTTGCATTTGCCTTCAGCGATAAGCTCGGGAACCGCTTCTTTGGGAACTAGCCCAAGCCGGTAGTGTGCCAATCTGACAACTCTATTTAGTCTTTACTCCCAAAGCTCAGCCTTTTTGTCAAAACAAACGGGATCAAACCACAGACAGGAAAATTGGAACGCGCCTTGTCTCTACTTGTTTGAGGGAGGATCGTTCATTCCGAGGCATCTGACGCTTAGAGCTGAACGAACTCATTCTCAAGAGGGAGGACATTTCATATGAGAACACAGCTAAAACTGGGTTTGTTGGTGTCGGCGCTTCTTTTGGCGGCCGCGTGTTCAAAGGAACCAAAACAAACTCAGCCCGTAACCAGCAAAACTGATGCTGGCACTTCCACGGCGCCTCCGGCCCGGGAAGTTGAGCAGCGCAACAACGCCTTAGTTCGCGTGATTAATACGGTTCCCGGGAACACCTCGTTTGACATATATGCTGATGATCAGAAGGTCTTCGACAAGGTCAATTTCAAGAGTGTCACGCCCTATAAGGAACTGTCCAATACTCGCCATACGTTTCGCATCCGGCAGGCCGGTCAAGACAAAGCTGAACCAGTGGCTGAGAATAGTGAAGGCCTAAGTGGTGGCAGGCACTACACGGTCATTGTAATGCCAGGCACTAACGACAAGACCACAATGTCCGTTATCAATGACAACATAACTCCGCCTCCAGCCGACAAGGCCCAGGTGCGAGTCATTCAGGCTTCCCCCGATGTTGGGCAGGTAGACATAGTTGACAAACAGGGTAACAAGAAACTCTTTTCGGGAGTCAATTTCGAAAAAGGGACTAGTTACATGAACGTTGATCCCGCCAAAACTACTCTCGAAGTTCGATCTGAGGGGCAGGATAAACCTATTCTGACGGTGCCCAACGCGAACTTCGAAAAGGGCAAGTTCTACACTATCGTTGTCGCTGGACATACGAAGGGAAATCAGAAACTACAGGCAGTTATGGTGGAAGATCAGCTGGGTACTGGAGCCACTGCTTCAACACAGCAGAATCCGACCGCTCCAGCCGAAAATGGGAAGATGCTAAAAACAAAATCTTCCGCGTACTAGACTCGCTAGCAGTGCGGGTCTTTATTTCTAAGCAAGCCGCGTCCGGAGGTTCGGCCTGGGGAATTATTAATCCGCAGGTCGGCCCCGGGCTCAAAACAAAATTAGAGCAAGGGGGTATGAGTAAGGAGGAAGTAATAATGGCAAGAAAAGAGAATGATGAAGCTCTGCAGAGCGAGCGGAGAACTAGCTCAAGTTCCGCTCTGCGTCCTAACGAACCTTACGCTCGCAGTTCATGGCTGGAACGGCCATCAGAGTTGGTGCAGCGTTTTCGTGATGAAATAGATCGCGTCTTTGGTGAATTCGGATTCGGCGGAAATCTCAAGCGGCCCTTTGGTGAAGGTGAATGGGGATCATTATGGTCACCCCAGGTTGAAGTTTTCGAAAGAGAGGGGCAGTTGATTGTCCGCGCCGATCTTCCCGGCTTGGAGCGGGACGACATCAAAGTCGATATTGATGAGGACAACATTAGTATCAAGGGTGAGCGAAAACAGGAGCACGAAGAGAATCGTGAAGGCTTCTACCGAAGCGAAAGGAGCTACGGCCGCTTCTATCGAAACATTCCGCTTCCCGAGGGAGTAGATCCCGAATCGTGTACTGCCAATTTTAATAATGGTGTCCTCGAGATAAAGATGGCGGCACCCGAGCGTCAGAAACGGAGTCGGCGGACAATTGAGATCGCCGGCGAGTCCACACGGGCAAAACGTGCCGGTGCGTAAGTCAGACAGCTAGCTGAGAATTGTGGCACCCTCACGTCACAATCTCTCAGTGGAAACCTCTAACGTCCCGCGTGAGTCTGAAGGTTCCAGACCGCTTTTCACTACGAGCGTTATGAACAGAGACCCCAGGGAGAGTGCGCTTTCAGCCCAAATCTTGCTCAAACAAAAAACAAGAACTTACGAAATTGCTACGAAGAGAGTTGAAACTGGGACCAGCCCGCGTTAACACTCGCGTGCGGCGGCGCGGGTGTGGTATTAAATCCGGGAAATCAATCTGCTAAATTCGAGACGAAGGGTTTTCCGATCATGGAGGGAAAGATGAGAAAATTGTCGATAACTATCGCCGAAGTATTGGTCCTTGCGGTGGCCGCACTAGCTCAGGCACCCGTTACGATGCAGCATCAACATACACCTGAACCCAGTCTAGTAGCAGGTGGGCAGGATTGGGCCAAGCGGCGGCTCGAGAAATCACCGCGGCATGGAGAATGGGTGCAGGTGAAGAATGGTAGTCGCACCGTCAATTCATTCATTGTCTATCCGGAGGTAAAAAATAGAGCTACGGCGATACTAGTTATTCATGAGATCTTCGGATTGACGGATTGGGCGCGGAGTGTCGCGGATCAACTTGCCCAGGCAGGCTACATCGCCATAGCGCCTGATCTTCTTTCCGGCGCGGGTCCAAATGGTGGCGGCTCCAGTGAATTTACAGATCGCGGTAGCGTTGGCCAGGCCATCGGTAAGCTTCCTCCTGAACAGATCACCGCAGATTTAAATGCCGTGGCCGACTACGTTGCCAAACTTCCCGCCAGCAATGGAAAGGTCGCAGTTGCGGGATTCTGTTGGGGCGGCGGCCAATCTTTTCGCTTTGCTACTAATCGTCCGGGTCTGGCGGCGGCCTTCGTATTCTACGGCCCGGGCCCGGACAGCGCGGACGCCGTGGCGAAGATCAAGGCGCCGGTGTACGGCTTCTACGGTGGCAATGACGCTCGCATCGGGGCCACGATACCCAAAACTCAGGAGTTGATGAAAGCCGCAAATAAATTCTACGAACCGGTGAATTACGAAGGTGCGGGGCATGGTTTTATGCGGGCCGGGGAAGACCCAACCAATACTGTTGAAGCCAACAAAAAGGCTCATGATGAAGCATGGACCCGTTGGCTGGGACTGCTCAAGAAGCTGTAAGAGTTGCCACTGAAGGATGAAGGATGAAGGCGGAAGGATGAAGTGTGAAGGATGAAGGCGGAAGGATGAAGTGTGAAGGATGAAGGCGGAAGGGAAACTTCCGCAATGGTGCCTATCCCTTATCCTTCATCCTTCATCCTTCCGCCTTCATCCTTTCCTATTGAGGCTGGCGTGCGAAACCGAAATTTTGCCCGAAAGGCCGTGGACCGAATCCGAGATCCGCAGGGACATCCGATTGCATACCCAGCATTCCTCTGACAATGGCCAACTTAGCGACAATCCTGGCTTCAGTGAGTTGAAACTTATTCGCCACTGTCTGGGCCCTTTCAGAATCCATTGGTGCAAGACGTCCTAACTCCTGTCCAAACCGACTTACCGTGTTGTTCAGAACACTACCGCCTTCCAGGGGCAGTTCTCCATCCTTAAACACGTTGAGCTCAAAACCACTGAGGGTTGCGGCTGCTGAGAGTAATTCGTTAAGTTGAAGAATTCCTCCTTCAAGGACTTCGAAACCACGCGCCGGTTCGAGAGTCTTGTAAGCGTCAGCAACCTTGAGTTGTTGCTCGAACTGCTGGTAGCTGGTTGCCCGACGATTAACGAACTGGCGAGCTTCCCCTAAGATTTGCAGCGCCAGTTTGGGATTATTTTGTTGGGCACCACTTGCCAATTGGACCAGTAGGCTGATCCGCTCATCATCCGAGCGAAGTTGCGACAGTGTCTGGCGCAATTCATCGATTTTGCTACTATCAGCCTTTTCCGCAACCTGGCGAAACTCCAACGTTTGTAAGACAGCATCCCGAGCAGATGGCTCAAGATGATCGTTAGCGATCTGCCGCGCGCGATCAGGATTACCTTCATCCAGCGCTTTAAGAGCTGCCTGTTGATAGATTCTTGATTGCATCTGGGGCGGGGCCGCAGGCGCGGCTGCCAGCAGACTATCAGCTGTACCTTGTTGCATGGCGCTGAACACTTGCCCTAAAGCAGCACGCGGACTATTGCCAATTCCCAACTCAGTGATTTTTTGCCGCACAGCGGTCGCTCGTGAGGGCAAACTCTGCTCAATCTGGGGCAACAACGGTAATAAACCACCAAGCAATCGGCGTGCGTTTGCCTGTTCATTCTGAGCGTCAGTTGGCACGCCTGCACCGGTAACCTGTGCGCCATTTCCACCCCTGCCGCGGAAGTTTGCTCCTCCCCGCTGATTCCCGCCTGCCTGCGGTGTGGCCCTCAGCGCAGCATCAATAACGGTGCCCATCACATCCTGATAAGCGGACTGGGACAGCACCTGTGTATTCTGACTAGCAACGGTAGCGGAAATATTGTCCGGTCTTGGTCCGCGCTGAAGCAGACTGAGCGCCAAAGTTGCAGCATCTGAATTGGCAAGCATATTTGCAGACTGCAATTTCTTGACCATCTTATCTGTTAGCTTGGCCGCGGCCTCTTTATCCTTCAGCTGGAGTTGAGCGAGCACACTGGTGAGAGCACGGGGAAATTGGCCCTTATCGAGAAGTTGATCGGCATTTTGCATGGCCATCTTCGGGTCCAGTGCGGCCACCTGGGCCAAAAGGCGTTGTTCTAAATTATCTTCCAAGTCTGGTCCCCGGAAATTGTTTCCGTCCGCTGAAGGCGCTGAATTCCTTGTAGCGGCTAATAACTGATAAGCGAGCGCGGCGTCGTGACGCGCCGCGCTGAGCACAAGTTCCTGTCGCAGTTGAACCGATGAGCGAGTTTGATTGACGCGACGTCTCTGTTCACTGGCGTCGGCATTGCTGCGCATCAACTCACCCACGCCATCGGACGCTAGAGAGAAGAGTGAGCGGGCGCGACCCTCGTTGTGCTTCCAGAGAAGGTCAGCTGCCGTGATCTCCAGCCGTATCCTATTTTCCGGCAACTTGAGAAACTGCGCTTCATCGATGGTCTGTTCCAACAAGGCGTAAGCCCTCTTCTCTTTGGCCTCATCATCTTTCTGCTGTTCATCAGTTACCGCGGGCGGAGTAGAGTTATCTTGAGCTACGACCGGTATGGCAGATCCATACAGAAGCAGAACACCTAGCAAAAATATTGTAATGCGACACTCAGTATTCATTTTTCACCTCTACTGCAGGGCTAACAACCTCAAAATTGGGGATCATCTTGCACCAAGAACTGTCCCACGCCTAAACTGTTATGAAAATCCATTCCTTTGTGCAAGTTAAAAGATATTAGACGAGAACTGACCAACATTGGCCGGGTAAGATTAAGGTGCAACCAGACCTTTCTTGATGTTGCGTTGCCAGGCTTCGTAATTTCTGACCCGTCGTTTTGCCTGCTTACGCGTCAACTTCAGCTCCTGAGCCACAAAATCTATGCGCGCAGTGCGATCATTCTTCTTATCGAACCGATCTCCTGGTGCTTTCAAGTAAATCTGATAGGCACGAGTCCACTCTGATTTGACTTCATCAGTTGCCTGCTTGCCACGTTGCTCTGGCATGTTTCACCTCGAATCCATAAAATTATGCCGCAAAAGTCTAACAGTAGTTTGCCGTATTTGGGGAGGGACGATGGACCCGGATGGTGTCCTAGTTTGTTTCATCTCTCTACGTTTCCAGAGACTGCGCAGCGCGGCTGACGCCGCAACCAAATAGTCCAGGCTTCCCGGCTCAGCCGCCGCCTCTCATCGGGCGGCAGAGCCGTTACGAGAGTGTTGCGCTTGTACGGCCAGTCAGTACCGTCGACACGCGGGAAATCTTGCTAGAAAGAAAAACAAGAACTTAGCGGTTTGCTGTGCAGAGAAAAACTCAAATTACGACACTACCCCGCACCCGAGGCGGGCGAACCAGGCTTATGGCGATCGCATCGCCTCTATAACCCGATCCGTTTGGCAACACCTGGTATATGGCGACTCAGATTAGAGACGTGTAGAATTAAGGAAACATTTTTTCAGAAGGCCGGTGCGCAGCTCCTGTTTCTAAGGAATCATCTGGCTATGTCGATAAACACCAGAACGCTGCGCGCGATCTCGAAACAAAGAATCGCTCATCAACAAATGGGTGCCATGGAATCCCACAGCAAGCAAGGAGGAACTTATGTCCACGACTGTAAGACCTATACCCGAGGGTTACCACACTGTAACGCCATATCTGATTATAGATGGCGCGGCCGAGGCGATCGATTTCTATAAGAAAGCTTTCGGAGCAACGGAGCTGTTTCGGATGGCCCAGCCGGATGGAAAAATCGGTCACGCGGAGATCAAAATTGGTGATTCGCCGATCATGTTGGCCGATGAATTTCCACAGATGGGTTATCGCAGCCCCAAATCACTTGGAGGATCTCCGGTAAGTATCATGGTTTATGTTGAGAATGTGGATGAGGTAGTCAGTCAGGCAACCACAGCCGGCGCGAGGCTTGATAGGCCAGTCGAAGACAAGTTTTACGGCGATCGCGGAGGCAGTTTGACAGATCCTTTCGGCCATATTTGGCACATTGCCACACATAAGGAAGACGTGTCGCCGGAGGAAATGAAAAAGCGTGCTGCCGCTGCCGCCGGTGGCGCGTGAAGGAGGGGACTTTGGCAGGCGCGTTCAAGGCGCGTGAGTGATTCGGGCGTGCCTGCTGATCTGCATGAAAATCCGCCGCTTCCGTTACTTCTTCATGCGGAGCTGCGTGGTTGCAGCTCAATCGCACGAGAGAGTACGGCTGACCGATATCTGGGACATCCAGCGGGCTGCGCGCAAAAAGACACACACTTATGATGCCTTACCGTGTGAACGTCGATTTTCCCGTGAGCTTTAGTTCCCATGTTTCGCCAATCAGGCCGTGACCAAACTTCGTGTGTGCCGCTTCATGAGTTATCCGGAAGCCCGCCCCTTGATAAATATGTCGCGCCGCTCGGAGCACGTCATTGGTCCACAGAGTAATCTTTTTATAGCCGGCACGTTGGGCAAAGCGAATGCATTCGTCTACGAGGCGTTTGCCAATGCCCTGCCCGCGAGCACTTGGCTCAACTAACAGGAGACGTAATTTCGCCACCGTCTTCGATTTTTTTACAAGAAAGACAGAGCCAAGAATCTCGCCGTACCTTTCAGCTATCCAACATCGCTCCCGCTTTGGATCGAAGTTCTGAATGAAATCAGCGACTACTTCTGCCACGAGCGCCTCAAAGCGTTCATCCCATCCGTACTCTTTTGCATAGAGTACCCCATGGCGATGGACAACCCAGCCCATATCACCCGGCTGATGAGTTCTAAGAATATAGGGATCTGCACCACTGCGTTCACCACTGAACAGCTGTTCGATAGTTTGCATCGCGGCTGTTAAGCGGTTCTGTTCGGCGGCGGATAACTTTCCAAGAAGCGTGGCGATCTCCTCCCGAGAATTTGTATCTAGTGAAGCAAAGGCCTTTTGGCCACTCCTGGTTAGCGACAGATAGCTTTGGCGACCGTCATTGCCCGATCGCTTTTTGGAAAGGAAGCCGCGTTTTTCAAAGTTCAAGAGAATACGACTGAGATAGCCTGCGTCCAGCCCCAGCTCTCCCAGGAGATCAGTTGCCGTTGGATCCTGCCGCTGCGCCAGCTCATAGAGTACTCGCACTTCGGTAAGAGAAAATGGGCTGCTTAGAATGCCTTCGTGAAGTACGCCGATTGTTTTCGTATACAGCCTATTAAAGCGGCGAACTGAGGCGACTCGCTGTTCGGTCTCATTTTCGGCTTGCATAACCAAAGTTTAGACTAATAAGTTGACATGAGTCAATCTATTAATTGACAGCAGTCAAGTATTTTAGTGCCGCAACCATTTCAGTAGCGAGAAAAAACTCCCCACCGCCGCGACAACAATGAAGGCATAAACCAAATACGCGACGATCTCTGAGTTCATGTACTGTAAAAATGTCCGGCCGAAATAGATTGCCAACAGCGCTTCCAGACTGAATCTGACCAGCCGACCCAGGAAAACTGTTCCCAATAATTTCTTGCGTGCTACTTGTAATACAGCGGCTGTCATGATCACAGACGTAAATGGAAAAGGCGGCGGGATTACTGTAGCCAGGAAAAGGGCCCAGCCGGCATTGTGCTCCATCCTGGTCTTCAGTTTCGCGCTGCGCTTCGTGCTTGCAAATCTTTTCAAGCCATTCTCGCCGGCCCTGCGCATTACCAGATCTACCAGCAACGTGCCAATCACTGAGCCCAGCGCCGACATCGCCACAAACAAAACCCATTCGCCCCGGCGCCCGCTCGAACTAACAAGCGCGATTAGCAGTAAATCATTGCCAAACGGCAGGAAAAGGAAGGAAGAATCGAGTGTGCTGAAGAGTAGTAGACCCAGTGGACCTAAGCGATGGAAAAAGCGAAAGATTAAATGCGCCCAGGGACCCGCAAGAAGAGCCAATTGTATTGTAGTCACCTGTATGTGGCCGATGATTGGGGGAACAGGATTAGCGTGGGCAAACGTCAAAGCGGAGGATTGCTCGCTAGTATCTATAATACAATACCGCCGCGCCGCAAATCCCCCGCCGGGTCCAACCCCCCGAGCAACCCACAAGTTGAATATGCGTGAATATAGTGTGAGTCATGAGCGCGCGTCAAATTTTCACCTGTTTTTTAATCGTTAGGATACGGGATGTTTGCGCTAGTATTTTGCTTGACAAAAAGCGTTACTGTAACTATTATTGTTACAAATACGACGGGGAATATTGGAGAAGTAGCTTTCAGCATGCCTTCGAGTAGCCGTTTCGCAGTAGCCGTTCATATTTTGACGTTGATGGCGTGGTCCGAAGATGAGCCGCTTAAATCTGAGCAGGTAGCGGAGAGTGTAAATACGAACCCCGTAGTCATCAGAAGAATGTTATGTGAGTTGGCCGAGGCTGGGCTAGTGGTTTCCCAGACGGGTTCGGCAGGTGGCTCTCGCTTAGCCCACAAAGCCGAAGATATAACGTTGCTCGACGTCTATAGCGCCGTGGAATGCCGAGGCGTTTTTTCCTTGCATCGGCAGCCACCCAGCCGCCACTGTCCGGTGGGTGTTAACATCGAAACCGTTCTAGGCCAAGTACTTAAAGAGGTTGATGCCGCTGTTGAGCGTGTGCTGGCGAAAATGACTATTAGAGATATTATCTCGCGTCTTCGACCATGCACCAGCACTTCCGGAAACAGAAAAAAGAGTCTGCACGTAAAAAGAATTCAGTCTCCTCAATTAGTTAGCGAGAAGGATCAACAGGGTTAGGCAATAAAGGCAATGACAAACAGAATTGAACTGTTAGGACAGGACGGCCGTGACGGTGAGGAGTCGCTTCCGGCGATGCCTTTCGCGGGTTTAAGTGCTGAAGAAGAGGAACTGATGGACGCGTATTCGCGTTCGGTGATTTCGGCCGCCGAAAGGGTGAGCCCTTCCGTCGTTTACATAGGAGTACGGCAGCAAATCCAGACCAGGCGGAGAGGTTCAAATGGACCTTCACAGGAAGCTCGCGCAGGTGGTTCGGGTTTCATCTTTACTCCTGACGGCTTTATTTTGACGAACAGCCACGTTGTGCACGGAGCAACAAACATTGAGGTGACCGTTTCCGATGGTCGACGATCCCAGGCAGACCTGGTGGGAGACGATCCAGATACGGATCTGGCGGTAATCAGAATTGATTCTCCGAATCTTTTGCCGGCGCAAATGGGGGATTCGCAAAAGATTCGGGTCGGTCAGCTAGTGATAGCGATCGGTAATCCCTACGGGTTCCAATATACAGTGACGGCAGGAGTCGTGAGTGCTCTCGGGCGTTCGCTTCGCGCTCAATCCGGCAGGTTGATGGATGACGTGATCCAAACCGATGCCGCGCTTAATCCGGGGAATTCCGGTGGCCCGCTGGTTAACTCCCGCGGCGAGGTGATTGGCGTGAATACGGCAATGATTTTGCCTGCCCAGGGTATTTGCTTCGCCACGTCGATAGATACGGCCAAATTTGTTGCCAGCCGGTTGATTCGGGATGGCAAGGTCAGCCGGAGCTACATAGGAGTAGCGGGACAAAATGTTCCGCTGCCCAGGCGCTTAGTACGTTATTACAATTTGCCAGCCGAAAGCGGAATTCTGGTTGTTTCATTGGAGCAAAACAGCCCAGCAAGAAAAGCTGGCGTCCTCGAGGGGGACATCATCCTAGGCCTCGATGATCATCCAATTGCTGGAATTGATGAACTCCATAAGCTCTTGACGGAGGATCGTATCGGAATTAAATCAACCCTGGTTGTTATGAGGCGTACAGAAAGGCTGTCTCTGACAGTAATTCCGGCAGAATCGCAAACCGGATTCTGATAAATCGGGTTAAACGAGCAGGAGCAGCGGAGATCAGGGAAATCGTGGGATTCAGGGAGAGCTGAAGGCGCGAGATGCTCTCCCAAAGAATAGTAAGAAAATCGCGTACGAAAGGTAGGTCTCTATTGAATAAGCTTGAGAGAGAACAGAGTGAGCCAGGGTTTGTGGATTCGCCGAAGAGTGGCTTTGCAGGGGCCAGTGAGGAGCTCATGGAAGATGCTATCTCGCTCGACGACATAGACGAAGTGCTGCAAAAACTCGAAAGAGCCACTACCGCGGGAGGAGAAGCCGACGAGCCGCTAATTGAACAGGACTCATCTCCGGCAGTAGTACCCGATGAAGACGATGCCGCATTGGCTGAAGATGTGGAACTGGATCTGTCGGCGGGAGAACTCGACAAAACGTCAGATCCGATCCGAGTGTACATGCGTGAGATGGGCGTGGTGCCGCTTCTCACGCGAGAGCAGGAAGTTTCCATCGCAAAAAGAATCGAGAGAGGGCAAAAACGTGCGCAAAAGGCCATTGCTCGTTCTCCTATAGCAATCGCCGAGGTCTTGAAGATTGGTGATGGACTAGAGGCTGGCGAGCTCAATATTCGCGAAGTGGTTACGTTTTCGGATCAGATGGAGGCCGAGGAGCACGAGGATCGAAGCGAGGAATATCTCCAGTGGACCACCGAAGGTATTCAAAATATTCGCCGGCTCTATCGGCGCGGACTGAAAGAGTTGGAAAAGGTACGTGCCGAACAGAAGGTTGCGCGAGGAAAGAATTCAAAAAAACTCATTCGCCTGGCGCACAAGTTGGCTCGCACGCGTCTGGAAGTCGCCCATGAGATCGGGGGCCTTCACCTAAAAGAGGCAGCTCGGCAGCGCTTAATCAATGTAATCAGCGCCGTCTATAAAGAGTCCCGGATGCTGGAGCGTCAGATTGAGAATTATACGGAAAAGCTTGGACGAAAACGATTGGGTGCGGAAGACAGAAAAGAATTTAAGCGACACATTGCGGCGGCAAAACGTCGACTCAAAGAGTTGGAAGAACAGCATCACGTTTCCCCTCTGGAGGTCAAGCGCTCTTATCAAATGATTGTGGCCAGTGAGGCAGAAACGGCAGAAGCAAAGCATGAGCTTACTGAGGCTAATCTGCGGCTGGTGGTGTCTATTGCCAAGAAGTATCAGAACCGCGGCCTGCAGTTTCTGGATCTGATCCAGGAGGGCAATCTCGGTTTGATGAAGGGTGTCGACAAGTTTGACTGGAGACGTGGTTATAAATTCTCGACTTATGCGACCTGGTGGATTCGTCAGGCAATCACGAGAGCTATAGCGGACCAGGCGCGTACTATTCGCATTCCGGTCCATATGATTGAGGTAATCAACAAGCTGAAGAATACCACTCGAGAACTAGTGCGTGAACTTAGCCGCGAACCTACTCCTGAGGAGATTGCCAAGAAGATGGATACTTCCGTGGACAAGGTACGTAAGGCACTTAAGTTAATGCAAAATCCCATTTCTCTGGAGACGCCAATCGGCGAGAACGGCGATTCACAGCTCGGAGATTTGATAGAGGATAAGTCAAGCAAGAGTCCGGCGGAGCGAGTGATCACCTCAAACCTGCGGGAGATTACTGGCGATGTGTTGCAGACTCTGAGTCCTCGTGAGGAGACAGTAATCCGATTGCGTTTTGGTTTGGATAACGAAGGCCACGAACGTACCCTGGAGGAAGTCGGACAGAATTTCAATGTCACCCGTGAGCGTATTCGTCAAATCGAAGCTAAAGCCCTGAGAAAACTTCGTCACCCTTCGCGAGCGCGTCTTCTGAAGAACTTCATCGAAGGTCAGGGGCAGTGAATTCAAGGCGGTTTAGAAATACAAGCGAATTAGGAGAAAGCATGAGCGAGAAACTGAGGGAAGTAACCGACAGCTCTTTTGAGAACGAAGTTTTGCAGTCTACGAAGCCGGTATTGGTGGATTTTTGGGCTGAATGGTGCGCTCCCTGCCGAATGTTGACACCGGTTGTTGAAGCTGTGGCAATGCAGTACACCGAGAATGCCCAAGTTGTAAAGTTGAATGTCGATAACAATCCTGGCACTGCCGGGGTGTACGGGATCAAGGGCATACCGACTCTGATTCTTTTCAAAAATGGCAAAGAGGTTGAACGTGTAGTTGGCGCCACCAGTAAGGAATCGATTTCACGCATTATCGAAAAGCATCTAAGCTTTGCGACTGCTTAATAACGTCCGTCAAGCACGGCTAGCGTAAAAGTGATGACGGCGCCTGTCCCGGAAGATAGGCAAGTGCCAGGTGGGATCCGCCATTGTTAGATCGGGCGGCTCTATGATTAAAGCTCTAGAGCCGCCTTTCATTTTTACTCTAGCGGTATGCGGTTGGCCTAATTGCAGAGTCAGTGGGCCAGGTTTCGGTGATGGACTTCGACGATCAAGGTGTAGGGACAATGACCAGGGAGATCCGAATTCTTTTACAGACAACCATTCGAAAGACCGAAGACGATTGGCATATTGCGCGGTTCTCATTGTTGCGCCATCACCTTAATTCGATAATCGATGATGGCGCGCAAGCATCTATAGAAGTCACAGGTCGCAATCGTGAACCCAATTCAGCCGGTGACGATGACCTGCTAAGTCAACTGGACAGATCAGACTTTGACGAGTTGTGGCTTTTTGCAGTTGATGTCGGCGGTGGACTCTCAAAAAAGGACTGCGAGGGGATCACCCGTTTTCGTCAGCGAGGGGGTGGAATTTTAGTAACACGAGATCATCAAGATCTTGGCTCGTCGATCTGTAGTATCGGCGGGGTGGGCGCTGCCCATTTTTTTCACACACATCATACGGATCCAGACTTGTCGCGGCATACACGTGACGATCAGGATACTGAGTCGATCTCTTGGCCCAACTATCATTCCGGAAGCAATGGAGATTATCAGAGGGTCAACCCGGTTGAGCCAATACATGAATTGTTGTATCGTGGAGACCGGCCTTCCCGTTTAATCCAATTCTTTCCCGCTCATCCACACGAAGGAGGTGTCGGAGTGCCTCCTGGCGAGAACCATGCCCGGATCGTTGCTAGCGGGACAAGTAAGACTACGGGTCGACCATTTAATCTTGCGGTTGCATTTGAGAGAACTCCGGACCAGCACGGGAACACTTTGGGACGGGCTGTGGCGGAATCGAGTTTCCATCACTTTGCCGATTACAACTGGGACACTGAGCAGGGGTGTCCGAGTTTTCTGGCAGAACCTCCCGGCACCGGTATCAAGCGGGAGCCCGAAAAGTTGGAAGACATAAAGGCTTACGTACGCAATCTGGCACTTTGGCTTGCTCCGAACACATAAGGGCAGTGATGAGATCATCAGACTTGCGCGTTTTTTAGCGGGATCTATTTTTTTGCATGTTGGGGAGGAAGCGCTAATGGCAGGATGGGATGGCGACGCTCTCGCCGGTCAACTGGAAGACGCTATCGAGCGGCAGCAGGCGGCGGCAGAAGCCCGCGCGCACAAAAGTAGTTCGACACCCGGGGAGAGAGAGCGCCAGACCCGACTTGAATCGCTGAGACTCTCGAGAGCCCGTGTGTTGGAACAACTCACTCGGACCACTAACGCAAACCGACGTGCCACACTTGAACACGCGCTTCATTCTCTGGAAAGCCAGTTGGAAAACTCGTAAGAAGCAAAGGAACTACAGAACCGAGCGCGGTAGCGCCGGGTCGATCTTAGATGTCAGGAGCCAAGTTGCGGAGATTGACCCGGCGCTACCGCGCTCGGTTCTGTAGTTAATGCTCACTTTTAAAGAATCTGTCGAACTACAGCCATTAACCACGTTTCCACGCATCGCTAAATTACATTTCCTCGGAATTCAGAACGTCATTTCATTCATCGCTGACTAAAAGTAGAACTAGAAATAATAAACATTTGCGGTTAAGCCGAACGAGGTGGATAATGTTTGTCCCCGAACTGCATCATTATTAATTACGAGGAGAAAAGCACAATGATTCCGCGTAGACATCGCTACACTTTCGCCTTCGCACTGTTGACACTCGTCTTAGGCGTTTCGCAGTACACGTGGGCACAGGCAACATCAGTTCGCCTGCCGCGACCGAGTCAGAAGGCCAGTATTTTTCAGACGATCGGAGTTACAGATATTTCCATTACGTACAGTCGCCCGGCAGTGAAGGGGCGAGCGATCTGGGGGGATCCTCCAGCAGCCGCTTCTACCGGTACAGCAACATTGGACGATGCCAACGCGCGGTTAAAGGACGCGCCTATCGTTCCTTATGGCCATGTCTGGCGCACGGGCGCGAACGAGGCCACGACTTTTGCTGTAACTGATGACGTTCTTATAAACGGACAAAAACTACCGGCTGGCAAGTATAGCCTGCACACTATCCCGGGAAAGGACGAATGGACCATCATCTTTAACGGCACTGCAGATCAATGGGGAAGCTTCAGTTATGATGAGAAGAAAGACGTTCTGCGGGTTAAGGCGAAACCACAGATGCTGACGGAAAACCAGGAGTGGCTGCTCTATAGCATTCCCGTTGTTACACCGAAGTCCGCGGAGGTACTGATTCGTTGGGAAAAGGTAGCTGTGCCATTCACAGTCGAAGTGCCCAATGTCGAAGCGCTCTGGCGAGCGAAGATCGATGCGGCGATCGCCGCGAACCCCACGGACTGGAGAATTCCTCTTCAGGTAGCTAGACAGTATGCCGGAGACGATAAGTGGGATGAGGCATTGAAGTGGGCCGATCAGTCCATCAAGGTAAAGGAGACCTTCCAGAATCTGTCCACCAAGGCGCAGCTACTATATCAATCTGGCAAGAAGAGTGAAGCCCTCACACTTGCCGAGCAGGCCCTGCAGCGCGGGAAAGAAGATAAAGTCGATACCGCCCCATTTGAAAAACGCGTCGCAGATTGGAAGACCAAGATGTGATCTTTTTTCGATGAGACAGCCGGCCGGTGCCCGAAGGGATGACCGATTCTATAACCGCCAACAGGCAACTCGCTTTCCTGTTTGACCTGGACGGCACACTGGTAGACAGCGTCTATCAGCATGTTCTGGCTTGGCGGGAGGCGCTCGAGGCCGGTGGTATTCGATTGGCGGTCTGGCGCATTCATCGTCAGATTGGTATGAGCGGCGGCTTATTCGTCAACGCTCTCTTGCGTGAAACGGGCCATCGCGTCTCTTCCGAAGAGGCGATTCGCTTGCAGCGGATTCATGCTGAGGCTTATGCACGTTATGTCGGACAAGTGCGACCGCTGCCTGGTGCGCAGGACCTGTTGTCCTTTTTAACGAAGGCACGAGTTCCCTGGGCTATCGCTACCAGTGGCCGTATGGAGAGTGCCAGACTCTCTTTAGAGCTGCTGGGTGTGGACCCCGGCACAACGATTGTGACGCGCGACCAGGTGTTACACGCCAAACCTGACCCGGATCTTTTTCTGGCAGCAGCCGAGAGACTTAGAGTCGATATCAGCCAATCAGTAGTTGTTGGCGACAGCGTTTGGGACCTGCTGGCGTCACAGCGTGCACGAGCGCTGGGAGTTGGCTTGCTCTCGGGTGGGTACGGGCGAGAAGAACTGGAGCGAGCCGGTGCGTATCGCGTGTACCATGATCCGGCCGACCTGTTGCGGCATCTTGATGAGGTCGGTGTCAGGAATTCCGAATGAGTATGCTTACTTGCCACGTTGACAGTAAGGCAGTCGACCGGTTTTGAACCGGAACGCCCGCTAATTATGGTGACAAGAAGGATTGCGAGAGTAAAACCGCTGCAGCAGTCGACAATACAGGCTGTCGAAGTTGCTTCAGGTTTCACGTCCTGAGGGTACTGATAGTCATCAGGAAAGACATCGACCAGTTTCACTATAAAATCAGAATCAGTTCCGCTGGAAGAAACGAAGAGTTGTGGATTTATGTCACCTGCAATTGTGAGATCGTCGGTCAGGGGTTCCGTTTTGTAAACCAAAACATCCGGCCGTCCGGCAACAAACCGCTGATCTTCTGTCATGAAATCTTTAGGGTAATTGAGCGTGATCTTCTCCGTATAGGGAACGGGATTCATCGGATCGCTAAGATATTCGTCATACTCTGGATCTTTAGCGTCGTTTGGCGGTTTTGCAAACGACAGTTTACCGTTCACACCGAGATAGAGACTTGTTTGTGTGATAGCTGTCGGAGACCAGTTGTTGAAATCGCGCCAGACATTCGCGCCGGTATCGAAAACATTTACTTCCTTAATCTTGGAAATGTCACCCTTGTCCTTTAGGAAATGGTTGAAAAAGGGGAGTTCAAGATTCTGTTAATAATAAATACTTGTTTTTCCCCCGAAATACGCGGTGCCCAGCCAATCGCCATCTGAACGTACCCAGCCTCCATGAAACCAGGGACCGATGACAACCACGTTGAAGATCCCCGGGTTCTGGCGCTCAATGTACTGATAGGTATTTAGTGCGCCGAACAGATCTTCATCGTCATACCAGCCGCCGACAGTCATAATCGCCGTTTTGATATTTCGCAATTTTGGCAAGATGTTGCGTGCTTTCCAGAACTCATCGTAGTTCGGATGGGCCATCATGTCGTCCCAGAACTGGATGCGCATGCCCAGCTGCTTCTGATAGAGATCGCCGGCATTTAAGAGTCCTCCCAATTCCAGATAAAACTTGTAACCATCAGTGGTGGGCCATTTGAATTGTTTGACGTACTCAAAACCTCCAGTTGGGGATTGGCGCTGTTGACCGAAGAAAGCAAAGAAATTGTAGTTTTGCGCAAGAAACAACGCCCCGTTATGATGCATGTCGTCGCCATGGAACCAGTCGGAAACAGGAGCTTGCGGCGACATCGCTTTGATGGCTGGATGATTGTCAATGCCGGCCATGGAAGTGTAAAACCCTGGATATGAGATGCCGTAGACTCCGATCCGTCCGTTGCTGTTCGCGATGTTCTTGATAAGCCACTCGACGGTGTCGTAAGTGTCGGAACTTTCATCAATCTGCTTTCCGGTCTTGTTCGAAATATAAGGACGCACGTCGATAAAGTCGCCTTCGCTCATGAATCGACCACGCACGTCCTGATAAACAAAGATGTAGCCTTCCTGAGCAAAAAGATCGTCCGGTCCCAGAGAGGTTTTGTATTTGCCGGCGCCATACGGAGCAACGGTGTAAGGCGTGCGATCCAGCAGGATGGGATACTGTTGCGATCCATCCTTTGGCTCATAGATGGAGGTAAAAAGTTTTATACCGTCGCGCGTCGGGATCATCACTTCGCGCTTGTTATAATTCGCTTTGATGTAATCGGCGAGTTGCTGTTGCGTAAGGCGTCCCTGGCTTACTCCCGAAGCAAGTATGTTCTGTTGTTCAGGTACAATTACCAGGAGACAGAAAAGCAACGAACTATACAGTTTCATATTCCCCCACAATTAAGAAGTGATTTGGTTGAAATAAACCTTATACCACAAAGCCAGCTGCCGTGACGGGGGGTCCGACTCACGCATCAAACGTGCAGACATCTGCTCGTACTGCAGACGACTTGGAGAACACGCCTGATGAAGCTGAAGATAATTCAAGCCGGTGATCCCGTCCTTCGTCAGCAGGGCCGGCCGCTCACGCCCGACGAGATCAAGAGCCAATGGATCCAGCAATTGATCGAACTGATGCGAGAGACCATGCGAGACGCACCCGGAGTAGGACTAGCAGCACCACAGATCGGTCTTCCTTTGCAACTTGCGGTCATTGAGGACCGGGCAGAGTATGTTTCAGATGCATCGACAGAACAACTCGCCGAACGCCAGCGATCGCCGGTACCTTTTCATGTAATTATCAATCCTGGAATCTCCCCCCTTGGCAGTTCCGCGGTGGAATTCTTCGAAGGATGTTTGAGTGTGACGGGATTCGTTGCTTTAGTTCGGCGAGCGAACGATGTTCGTGTCGATTGTCTTGATGAACACGGCGAGGCCGTGACCATCGAAGCTCAGGGTTGGTACGCGCGAATCCTGCAGCACGAAATCGATCACCTAAACGGCACGTTATACATCGACCGAATGGAAACTCGTTCTTTTGCTACCGTTGAGAACGCAAACAAGCACTGGAAGAATCTGACAATAGAAAAAATACGTGCTGAGCTCGGCCTTCAATCATGAAATCCCGAATCTTACACCAGGTAAGCTTAGACCACTTCTACAATCTGGGCCTGCCAACCGAACTGCACTTTGCGAAGATTCTCCTGGGGTAAGAGCATTGGCACACCAGCAACCACGTCGGCGGAGCCGCGCTGATAATAGCCAGCGAGTCTCCAAATGACGTCCTGACCTGGGCTTGGTGCGGCTGGGCGAAGCAGGTATCCGCTGAATAGGACGACAAGAATAGTAGCGTTTGCCGTTCCCGCTCGGATGGAAAAGTTGATTTCTTGTCCGCTCTCGTTCCAGAAACCAAAACTGTCCATTGGGGACGCCGGTAATCCGATGTTTGCGAGCGCTGTAACGGTTCCAATGTCAGCCACACATGAGAAACGGCCCGAGGCGTCGAGCCCACTCAGGCTGAGCGTTCCTACGCCTGCGTCATAGAAGAAGGTCCAATCTCCCATCAAAAGTGGCATGTGATATTCCTCCTGTGCCGTTGTTGACGAACTAGCGGCACCTTACCACCATCCACGCATTTCTCTCAAATTGGAAAATAGCACAGTTTCAATCCCACCTTCTAGGGACCATCTCGCGCAGTTAGCTGCAAGAAATGGCGAGTCCACAGCAAATCTGCAGGTGATCACTGCTGAGTAAATTTGCCGGTCGGGAAGGGGGCAGTCATGTCCGTTTGCACAGGGGCCTTTCAGCTGGCGCCTGCGGGGTTACTGTCAGGAAAGTCAGCAACCACGCATCACGATTTTACAGACCGCCTGGCAAAACGCTTTCCGAATATTGATGTGAAGCACGGTTTGCGATTTTGTGGAACACGAAAAGATCTCCACTGCGGGAGGACTCACCTTCTGAAAATGTCCAAACTCGGCGACAAACTGAAAGTTTGTCGGACATTTGCCTCGAACTGACCCGGCTTCGGTTTTTGATTTTTGTTTTCGTTTCAGTTAGGATTTTGGACATCTCCCAAGAACGTTCATTAGTCCCCCTTTTAAGCTGATACTCCCTCAAGTCAGCTGCCCATTCAACTTACGTCAATAAGGCAAGATTAGCCGAATGCTCTGTGCTATTCCTAATCTGTGTCGATGGAGCTGAAGCATGAGGATTAACAAAATGAAGATATCTCGATCGTTTGGGTTGATCTGTGGGTTGACGCTTATTGTCGCCGCAACACCGCTGATGTTTGGCCAGAACTCAGCCAGTCAAAATACCACTGGTCAGGACTCAACCAGTCAAATTTCCAAAAGCTCAACCACCACCAATGTTCGCCCTATTCCTAGTGGTTCGAACATGAAGTTCAAGGGGGTGGTTATCAGACGTGACGCTGACACCTTCATGATTCGTGATAGGAACCGAGTGGACTATCAGGTGCTCTTAACAGATAACACCAGCATCAAGACTTATCGCCGAGGGATTTTTCATGGTGGTAAGAAATATGCTGTAACTGACATTTTGCGGGGGCTGATAGTTGAAGTAGAGGGACGAGGCGATCCTCAGGGTCAGTTGGTTGCCGAAAAGATCAGATTCAATGACTCAGACATGAGGGCCGCGATCACGACTGAATCACGCGTCACTCCGGTTGAGGAGAACCAGCAGCGTCTGATTGGGCAGATGGACGAGTTGTCTGCTATTGCTGCTGAGGCGAAGAGTGAAGCGAATGTAGCCAACGAGCGGATTTCCGCTCTTGATGATTATGATGTGCAGGATAGTGTTGTAGTTAACTTCAAAGTAAACAGCGCGGTGCTTTCGCCAGAGGCGAAGCAACAACTCGACACGCTGGCAGAAAAAGCGACCAGTGCGAAAGGGTTCGTTATTGAGGTCGCGGGACACACGGATTCGAGCGGCAGCGTAGCGAAGAATTTTCAACTGAGCCAGCAGCGTGCTGAAGCCGTGGTCCAGTACCTTGCAGTCACCCATAAAATCCCGCTGCGGCGGTTCATTACACCAATGGGTTACGGCAAGACAGAAGCGGTGGCGGACAATACGACCGCCTCGGGCCGCGCCCAGAATCGGCGGGTTGAGGTTAAGATGCTGATCAATCGGGGCATGAGTCCATCAGCTCGTTCGCGGTAAGGCGGTTAATTTGGCGAGGCGCTTATCGCACTAGCCAAGCCGCGAACTGCATCCAGGCTCCAGTGCCGGCCAGCATTAAACGGAGAGGCTGCGATACGATAATCAACGGCGCGGCCCAGGCAAATGCCGGGTGAAGGCGGCGGTTCTTGATCGTGTCGAAAGTGATGCAAGCGAGTATGCACAAGTCGGTCAAGCCGAAGAATGCCAGCGCGCCGCCTGAAACGATGAACTGCAGCGGGATACGCGCGATGGCTGGTGCCAGCAAATTCAGCGCGGCCAGCAGCATCAGCCGTTTGTGCGTATCCATTCGCCTGCGAAAATAAAGCGCCGTTCCTACCAGCATGGCGAATAGCAGCATATCTCCCAGCGGAATCACTAAAAACTGAAGAGCTGGCGGACCCGGGGAAGAGCCGCGCGCGGCTGCGGAAATTGCAGTCATAACACCCACCAGCAGCACCAATCCGGCCAAACAGGCGCCCAATACTCCCAAACGTTGGTGCAGTCTGGTGCGACGCGCGGCGACCAGACCAATCTGTACGACAAACAGGACCACCCAGGAGGTCATCACAGCGCCGTGCAGATGTACCAGAAATCCCGGTAGGGCGGGAGCCCCGAACAATGCCTTTAGATAATAAGTTCGGGCGAATCCCACGAGGACTATGAGCGGAAATAGAGCGGCAACCCAGAGGTACAAGTGGTGGTCTCTATCAGTACGGTGAAGGGTCGAGTTAATGGCCATAGGGGATCTCCACGCAAAGTTATATCACGGCCCAAGTGCTCTGCTGTTTGCCGCACGTGCCGCCTTTGTAGGGGCGTCCCTCCGTGTGGGTGCCCCCCTTTTTTGTTCGCAAAAGGCCCTGCGTGCTCTGCAGGGGCTGAGAAAACTGCGGCTGGATGCCCCCGGCTTGTCCGGGGGAGTCTCACGTTTGTGGCTACTAACAGAGCTGACGATGCTGGTTTGGATGCCACGGGCTCGCCCCGTGGAGGTTCACGCTTGCTGCTAGCATGAAGCTGATAACAAGGAACGTGACGCCGCCACCGCGCAAGGCGGTGTCATCCGCAAAAATTGACTGTCCGACGTTTTAGCGGCGAGCGTGAGTCTCCCCCGGACAAGGGGGAGTTTTCACACATCCTCGGTAGCTCCGGGTCAATCTAAGCGCTTGGTCATGGATAGCTGGGATCGACCCGGCGCTACCGCGCTCAGTTCTGAGTGTTTGGGCTCACTTTTAAAGAAACATTTCGTGCCTACGGCACTTTTTCAACAGACTCCGAAGGGGAGGGCCGGGGCGGCCCCGCAACTGAAATATTAAGGCCGATTAGACAGTGAATGGAAGTTTGGAGTTAGATTGCAGAAGACTGCCATGCAGCACTAGAATGTCGCGGGGGAAATCGGTGTCCCCGAGTTTTATTCGCAGAGGAGGAGACATGAAAGCAAAAACTATTCTATTGACTCTGGCGCTCTATTTTGTCGCAGCCACAGTAGGCTTAGCCAGCGACGGACAAACGGGCACCTGGAAATTGAATGAGGCCAAATCAAAACTCGACCCTGGCGTGGCAAAGAACATCACAGTTGTGGTAGAGGCAGCGGGTGATGCCCTGAAGGTTACGGTTGAGGGTGTCGACCGTGACGGCAAGCCCACGCACAACGAGTGGACGGGAAAGTTTGACGGGAAAGATTACCCCGTAACCGGCGATCCCAGTTCAGACATGCGGTCCTACAAGACGGTTGATGAACGCACTTTGGAATTAACTGTCAAGAAAGACGGAAAGGTTACTGTCACCGGGCGAATTGTTATGTCAGAGGATGGTAAGAGCCGCACTGTAACCTTGAGTGGGACCGATCCGCAGGGCAAAAAGTTCACACAAACTGCAGTGTACGACAAGCAGTAGTGGACCAGCCTTGGTGGTGTGTCTTGCTGGATACGATGCAAACTAACTTCCAAAGTGAAAAGCCCCGGCAGGGTTTCGGGGCTTCCACCAGTCACAGTCAATTACGTCTTTACTATCCCCCCTGGTTACCGGGTTGACCTTCATACCCACTTAAGCCAGGGTTCGAGTTCCCATTGTTATTATTGTTATTGTTGGAGCTGTCCTGGTTCCCTGGTTGGCCTTCATAACCAGTATTGTTCGAAGTGCTCGAAGTCGCTCCTACCGCCAAAGCCGCAGCAAGAAGCAATTCAAGTAAGATTGTCATGGCTGTTCCTCCTTCTCCGATCGGGGAGTGATCGGCCGTGGCGAGGTACGGCGGGTCGCTCGGGGTTGTAAGAAATGGGGCTTTGGATCGTTCAAGATCGAGATAGTACGCCCCGGTGACCGGTCGGTTTGTCGAGTTCAAATACCGCCCGTGAGCAAGAACGAGATAAGAACCAGAAAAGTATTTGTGGCGCGGGACAATATAGCAGCCCCAAAGCGGTGTCAATGGTTATGTGGGAGGATGGTCAGTGAGGCTTGATGACCCTTTAGCTAAGGCGTATGCAGTCGCAGTGAATAATTTCAACTCTTCGTGATAATGTTTCCCGCATAGCCGACCAAATCGTCTATCTACATTATGCTCGGGCGAGAGTTACTCCATTATCGTGTCGCCGAGAAAATCGGTGAAGGTGGACAGGGAACTGTTTACAAAGCTATCGACACCACACTCGATCGCCTTGTGGTGATCAAGGTTCTGCCACCCGAAGTAAACGACCGACCGGCCAAGCTGGCGCGTTTTGAACGCGAAGCTAAGCTTGCTTCCTCACTAGACCATCCAAATATCTGTACCATCTTCGGCTTTCACAAGGCCGACGGTCTCCAATTCATTGCGATGCAGTATGTCGAAGGCCGCAATGTGCGCCAGCTGGTCGCCGGTCGGCCACTCGAACTGCGTAGTGCGCTTTCAATAGCCATTCAGGTAGCCGATGCCTTAGCCGCGGCGCACACGCGCGGGATTATCCATCGCGATATCAAGGCCGGCAATGTGATGGTTACCGAATCGGGAACGGTAAAGGTTCTCGATTTCGGACTGGCGAAATTGATCGAGGGGCCAGATCAAGTCTCAACAGACCCCGAGCTCACAGAGGTCGGCGTGCCTTACGGAACTTCGACATATGCGGCTCCTGAGCAAGCGCAGGGCCTGGAGGTCGATCATCGCGCTGATATCTTCTCGACGGGTGTGCTGCTTTACGAAATGCTGACCGGTACTTGGCCCTTCAAAGGCACGAGCGTTGTGGACGTGCGTTATGCGGTGGTGCATTACACGCCGGTGCCAATAGCCGGGGCCGGATGTGAACAGTCTTCTTCTCTGCCGCGCTTACAACAAATTTTGGACCGCGCACTCGCCAAAGATCCCGCCCATCGATATCAGAAGGTCGAAGATCTGCGTGATGATCTACGCGGCGTACTGCGTGAAATTGAGGGCGACGATAGCGCCTCGACCCACTCCAGTGGCAGCATCACCCGAATTCCGCCACGTCACATCTCGCCGAACATTGGTCAATCCAGCATTTCCCTGCTCCGGAAGATTTCGTTGCACCAGAAGATCGTTATTGCTGTCGTGATCGTACTGTCCCTGGGACTCGCGGTTCTTACTTATAACTTAATTACACGCAGGCGAACGACAGCGGCCATCGATTCCTTAGCGGTGCTGCCTTTTACAAATAGCAGTACCGATCCAAACAGCGAATACCTCTCTGATGGCATTACCGAAAGCCTTATCAACAGTCTCTCTCAGTTGCCATATCTTAAAGTGAAGTCCCGGAACACCGTATTTCATTACAAGGGACGCGAAACTGATGTTGCGAAGATTGGCCGGGAGTTAGGCGTTCGCGCCTTGCTGTCGGGTAGAGTGGTGCAACGAGGTGATGAGTTGGCCGTCAGTGTTGAGCTCATTGATACGAAAGACGACAGCCAAATTTGGGGAGAACAGTACGGCCGCTCGCTGTCGGACGTGGTTGCGCTGCCGCAGGAAATTTCGCGTGATGTCTCGGAGAGGCTGCGGCCCTGGCGGTCGGGCACTGAGGAACGAAAGCAGTTAGGTACAGACTACATTCCGAGCTCTGAGGCGTACCGTCTATATCTTCAAGGCCGTTACAATTGGAATAAACGAACGGCCGCGGGTTTGCAAAAAGGGATCGAATATTTCGATAAGGCCATCGCCCAGGATTGGGATTACGCCCTCGCTTACGCGGGACTTGCGGATTGCTATGCTTTGCTAAATGTCTACAACGTGGCGTCCGCACGCGAAACCTACCCGAAAGCTAAAGCAGCAGCAAATAAAGCGTTGAGTCTTAACGAAAAGCTAGGTGAGTCCCATGCCTCGCTCGCGTTCGTCATTTATCGCTATGATTGGAACTGGGCCGAAGCCGAGCAACACTTCCGGCGGGCGATTGAACTCAAGCCCGACTACGCCACGGCGCATCAATGGTATTCCGCCTATCTGGCGGCGATGGGACGACACGATGAAGCGATTGCCGAGGCGAAGCGAGCGCGTGAACTTGAACCGTTTTCGCTGCTTATCTATGCCGACCTGGTACGACATCTGTATTACGCGCGCAAGTACGATGAGGCAAATAAGGAATGTTTGAAGCTGCTCGAGATGGATCAGCATTTCCCACGAGGACACTATGAGCTAGGGCAGATACTAGAGCAAAAAGGAATGCATGACGCGGCCATTCTGGAGTTTAATGAAGCACTCGGTATTTCCAACAACGACATTGCGACGCTGGGCAGACTGGGGCACGCGCAGGCTGAGGCGGGAAGACGAAGCGAGGCTTTGAAACTACTTGAAAGGCTGAACGAACTTTCGCAGCATCAGTATGTCTCGCCTTATCACACGGCAGTTATTTATGCTGGCCTCGGTGAGAACAGAGAGGCTATTGCCTGGTTAGAAAAGTCACGTGACGAGAAGTTTAACTGGGTTCCTTTCATCCAGGTTGATCCCACATTCGATAGCCTGCGATCTGACGCTAAGTTCGGCGAACTAGTGAAAAGCATCAGTTTGAACCGCTGAATTGAGCGATTAAAACGGCTTGCGACCCTTTTTACCCGGAGGCTCTCGTTGCAGGATTTTGGACTCCGCACTGCTCACGGAAATCCTCGCACCAACGGTAAAAGCTCTGAACAAATTCGAGAATGGGGCAAGAAAGTTAGTGGCACCATGCGGTAGCAGGTGGGTGTCTGGGCTGCCAAGGGCGCGTGTAATGAAGACAGACCACCCGCTACCGAGACTCTTGTGAAAACGCTGAGTCTGCCCTGGAGCTTTGAAGCTGAGGATTTGGACAATTCAAGCTCAGTAAATTTGCAGGTGGGGAAGGGGGCAGTCATTATTTTGAAGGTTGGGTAAATTCAAGGCGCCCCCGCTCAATTCTCAGAGGCTTCATCGTCGAATCAATCAGTCAATGTAATTTACGGCTGAGGCCTGAGTGATATGGATAAGCGCTGGCATTCAAGGTTGAGCGGGGGCGCGTTGAATTTACCCAACGTTGAAAACTAACGACTGCCCCCTTCCCGACCTGCAAATTTACTGAGCTTGAATTGTCCAAATTCTCAGCTTCAAAGCTCCAAGGCAGACTCGGAGTCTTCACACAACCTGCCGTTGGAGGTATTGTGGACCATGTCATGCTTCAATTTATTCATGTAGTGAGGAGCCTCCGCACGCCTCCCCACATGTGATTGCTTATCTGCCAGGACCTTTTAGAGACTGTTGGGAAAATTGCCGCGTTAACGGCAAAATGCTTATAGCCCGCCCGCAATCATTTTTGTGTGAACTGAGGAGCGCCTCTCCTCTATAAAACATTTCGTGCCTACAGCACTTTTTCCGACGAGACTCTTTAGTGGATCTGGATATTGCCTCCGATCAACGTGCTGGGGTGCCCAATTTTTACTTGATCCATTGTGAGCCTATCCTGAAATCCCGCAGCCAGGCGCTAAAAACGTCAACGAGGAAATACAAACCCAAGGCTACGAGGAAGATGGCAAACAGGAGAATGAAATAGGACGACGTACCGCGAGATTTATAGGTCCTAATCGCGACCCACGCCGCCCCACCTAACAGAATTATGCCTGCCACTAACTTTAGTATCCTCATAGCTACATGCCACGTTTTAGCTTGTCTTGTTTTCCTTTCCGCGGCCGTCCAGGCTTGCGGTGTTTTACCAGGGCGAGATCTCTGTGATCGATTAGATACACACCACCGATTGACTGCGCCGGAATACGGCCTTGTTTCACTAGTTCCTGAACTCGCCGAACGCTAAGTTTCAGCCGTACCGCAGCATCTCTCGTTGAAATCAGGGTCATTGACAAAGCACATTTTATCCTGTCAAAAAACTACGCGTCAATGCGCGGTCCCCCGTGTAATAACTCCGCGTTTATGCGTACACTTTCTTGCAAGCGCAGCCATAATGACATAAGGTCAGACCGCGTGACGGTACCGACCTTATGGCTCGTGTACTGCTTGACCTTAAGGAGAACTGTCAAATCGCACCAACGTGCTCGTTGGTGGATTCTTCGTAAACGGTCGGACAATTCGCCTACCACTCCGCGCCGATCACCGTAGAAACAGTCTCATGAATAGCATCTGAGCAAGGTTGGAACATCTTGCCCATTCCGCACGTAACTCACGCATATGTCGACCATTAAACATATCTTCACGCCGAACTACGTAAAATACGAGGGCGTTCGCCCGATAAACATTTACCTCCTGAGAGTGCTCTATTTCCTTATGTTCGTTGGCGTGGGTTTGCAGAATTGGTCAACGATCATCAACCACCAGGGGCCGTGGGATCACACCAAGGCCGTGGCATTCTGCGTTTGGGCGGCATACCCGACATTGTCTATCTTTGGGCTGATAAGGCCTCTAAGGTGGCTGCCGATCGTGATCTTTATGATCTTTTATAAGTCGCTCTGGGTTATCGTGGTCGCTTATCCGTTGTGGCGGGCCGGCGCACTTGCGGGCTCACCCGCCGAAGAAATGGCCCACATCTTCATCTGGGCTCCCGTGATAGGCATCTTCGTGCCATGGGTGTATGTATTTAAGAATTATGTTTTGTGGTCGAAGCCTAAAGTAAGTCAATAGCTCTCCTCCTGCGGAGGAGTGGCCGCCGCTTCGGTAGATGGGGCGGTGGAACTCATTTCAGAATCACCTGTGTTAGATACTCTTATAAAAAAAGCGAATGATGGAATTAGATTGACAGTGTAGTTTCTTTTTCATTCGCAGCGGTGAATCGAGATTCGTTACTTACTGTGTGAAAAAGATGAGCAACAGGTCAATACCGCTACGGGGTAGCGGGTGCGTCTCGATCACCGCATTCTTGCCGCGGTCGCATGAAGTCAGTACCACCAGGCGGTAAGCGGTGAGGTCTCTGTTCATTACATGCGGCTTGGCAATCCAGCGACCCATCGCTATCCCCTGGCGCGCTTACGCAGAATGACATGCGTGGCGCGAGCACCCTCGATGCGCTCCACACATTCGTATCCTAGCGCAGGCAGATTCAAACCACCAAGCAAGTGCTCCCCACCACCGAGCAAGACTGGCACCATGGCCAGATGTAACTCGTCAATGAGCCCTGCACTCAGGTATTGCCGAATCGTAGAGACGCCACCTCCCAATCGAACATCCTGCTCGCCCGCTGCATCCTTTGCCTGGTTGAGGGCTGAATGAATGCCCTCAGTAACGAACCGAAACTTCGTGCCTCCCTTCATCTCCACCGGCGTCCGCTGGTAATGGGTGAGCACAAAGACTGGCGTGTGATACGGCGGCTCGTCACCCCACCAGCCTTTCCAACTTTCATCAGGCCAGGGGCCTCGGACCGGGCCAAACATATTCCGCCCGAGAATATAAGCGCCGACACTAACGAAGCCCTGCGCCGCTATATCGTTGTCGACACCGGTCTCGCCATCTTCATTGCCATGCATCCGCTGCCAGGTGCGCGTTGGAAAGAACCAATCAAACACTTTGAGCCCGCCAACTCCGAGCGGATTCTGAAGATCCTGGGCTGGCCCAGCGCCGTAACCATCGATTGAGATAGAGAAACTGTGGACACGAAGTCTCGACATAAGATTCCTTTCTGATCATCTAGCGGCTTTCTGGTAAGCTCGCGGTCAGAACGCGGAGCTGTAGCGACGGGGTCGCGCGATCCAAGTAAGGATAATTTGCGAGTGCTCATTATTCAACCCAAGCCCTTCGGCCAAATGCTCTAGCGGGAAGGCTGGCGCCCACGAGCAACGTAATGGCGGCAGAATTCAGTCTGCAACTGGCGAGCGCAGCGACGCGTAACGCCCGGTTGAGTTTTCCCTCCAGATTAGATTCGCTTTGGAGGGCGACACAAAGGAGCGACGATACATTCGCATTGAATCTAGCCGTGTAAGACACTCAGATAACTGTATAATGCCGAAAAAGGCAAAAGCGATCGTTCTGGACTCCTGGGCAGTCATTGCTTATCTCGAAGATGAACCCGCGGCAGAGAAAGTCGCGGACATTATTTCCGACGCGCATGAACAGAAAATTCCCCTGCTAGTGACGGTCGTAAACGCGGGCGAAGTTTGGTACATCGTCGCCCGCGCAACCTCCGGTTCTGATGCCGACGCGAGTATCAAGCAGCTTCGCGATCTTGGAATCGAATTCATTGATGCCGATTGGAACCTCGCGAAAGACGCCAGCCATTTCAAATCCAAGAATAAAATGTCATTTGCCGATTGCTTCGCAGCAGCCCTAGCGAAACAGCGAAAAGGCGAACTCGTCACTGGTGAGTCAGAGTTTGGGCAGCTTGAGAGCGAAATCAAAATACTTTGGCTCAAGTGAGGGGATGAATGTCACAAGGACCTCAGGCCACAGCTGGAATGCCAAGCTCGGTAAGGTAGTTGAAAGTTGGATCGTAGAATTCTGGAGAGGTTTGGTCTAGTATTTGCCTTTGAAGGAACGAATCTCCTGAATATGGCTTTCGATATAATCGCAAGGAAATGATTCGCCGTGAAGACGCATTCATAATGCCCAACGTCAGGTGGCTGAAAACCGAAACGCTGCTGTTACGCCGTTCAGTTTTCATCTGGCAGTTTTTATTTTAAGTTTTTAAATGTCTTCTGACGAGATCGGAATCCGAATTATTGCTCTTGACTTTCCGCCTAACCTGCAATATTAGGTTGGCATCTTTCTCTCTCTCTTTCGGCTTTTTACCGCATCTTTGGAAGGAGTCTCCTAATGAAACGAACTCTCATTACCACAATGTTCATTATTGCGGCTGCGACTTTGGCACTGGGACAAACGAAGAGCACGAATAGCGCCAGCATGAATGCCTCAGAAAAAGAAGCGCTCATTGCCCTGGAAAAGCAAGCGTGGGAAGCATGGAAAACGAGGGACGGCAAGTTCTTCCAAGGCTTGTTGTCAGAAGAAAGTATCGGCGTTGGGGATTCAGGTGTAAGCAAGAAAGCCACGATAGTCAAAGACATTGCTAGCTCCGACTGTGACGTCAGAAGCTACTCGCTCGATATTTACGAGTTGGTGATGCTCGACCCGAACACCGCTATCCTGACGTACAAGGCAGATCAGGACGCCACCTGTAAGGGGAAAGCTGTGCCAGCTAAAGTGTGGGCCTCATCAGTCTATGTCAAGCGAGGCGGGAAATGGCTGAGTGCTTTCCATCAAGAGACCCCGGTCACCTCACAATGAACTGAAGAGGCAAGTCTTGAATTTGCTTCGAAAAGGGGTCTTCGATCACACGGCACAACTGATTGATCGCGTGAGAGTTATTGGAGGCGGCGGTCAGAATCGAACTAACGAATAAAGGTTTTGCAGTTCGATTAGGCTATCTGTCACTGAGTGGCATGGAGTGTCATCGCCGCGTAAACATTGAGTTCTATCGGTAGCGTTGTTACTCGGTGACACTCAGTAGCAGCGCAGAGTCCCCACAAAAGTCCCCACAGTGAAAATGATCACCTTCAAGAGGGCCTAGACACTTGTCTGCGCAGAATCCTGAGCTTCTTGATTTTCCCTTCGCTGTATACAACCAGTGGAGTGCCAGTCTTCGCCGCCAGCTCGCGAGCTCTCCGTCCAGCCCGCCGCAGCGCCGCTTCCACACCGGTAAGTCGTCCGTTGCTGTTGGTGTCTTTCTTCTGCTTCACGACTTTCATCCTTCCTCGATCAGCTGCGCCTGTTCACCCGAATTGTCATACAACTGCCATGAGTCTACAAGTCCGCGATAGATGTTCTCGAAGTTCCGCCAGCTTTGTTTGAATCGACGGCGAATAACCTCTTCCGGGACGGAGTGTCCTCCCTGGCTGACCCTCGTGGCTACCCGCTCAATGGCCAACAATTCGTTTTGAAGTTTCAGGAAAATCAGTGGACACGGTATCCACTCCGCTGCCAGCGCGGAATGAGTTGGGCATAGCGCCGTCCGGCAAGGGTCGTTTCGAAACTGAAGCTCGCACCGCTACGAGCGTGACGATCAATCTCTTTGAGCATTAGGCGGCCCGCCTGAACCGCAACTCCGCTGGGGTCAAATGGAGAAAGGCCGTCAGCGATCAAGTCGGCATTGACAAACAACGGACAGCCAGCTTCATTAGGCAGGAACTCTAGCGCGAAAGTGGTTTTGCCGGCGCCGTTCGGTCCGGCAATGATGATTATCCGTTTGTCCGAGGGGTCAGGCATCTACGATTGCCAAGGATCGGGGCCGTTGTGTCAAGCCGCTCTTGGCGTCGGGACTCGTTTGATCTTTTCGTATTCCTTGCGTCGAGCGTGATGCGTATCCCAGAGATCAACGTCCTGCTGTAAACCTAGCCACATCTCCGGCGAGGTACCAAACGCGCGAGCCAGCCGGTGCGCCATATCAGTAGTAACGGGCCTGCGCTCGTGTAGGATCTCGCTAATAGTCCGTCGCGAGACGCCCAGCAGCCGCGCAAGCTTATCCTGAGTCAATCCCGCTGACGGCAGGACATCCTCGCGCAGAATCTCGCCGGGATGCGTTGGTCGCCTCTTTCGATTGTTTAGCCAGTTATTCGGCATCGCTTCAAATCCTTAGTGATAATCTTCAAGGTCAACATCGAAAGCGTCTTGGCCTTCGAATGTAAACGTGACGCGCCAGTTGCCGCTAACCGAAACACTCCAGGTGCCAGCCCGATCGCCTTTCAGCCGATGCAAGCGATAACCGGGCAAGTTCATGTCGGCTGTAGTACCAGCGCGGTTAAGCACATCCAACTGTCTTCGCAAACGATCGGCAAGGTCGGCGGCTACTCCGCGCCGCTCACCAGTTTCAAAGAGCCGCTTCAGTCCCTTGTGCCGAAAGCTCTTTATCACGTGTGTTGATTGTAACGTGCCGGGTTACATCCGGCAAGGGTTCAAAAGTGGCGGCAGTCGTCAAGCACAACGAGATTGGGTTGGTGCGTACCAAAGAAGCCTTTCATTTCAAGATCATTTAGAACCAGGCGTTTCGTTTGCTCATCGGGTAATACGATCAGTTTGACATCGCTAGGATGAAACTCGACTCTATGAACTCGTTGTCCGACGCTCTTAAACGTTCCGCTAAGATCCAAGCTCTCCCCGTGAACGAGGCGCCATTCCATTTCCTTTCCTTTGCGTGAGAAAGATATTGCGGAAGCGGCTCGATCAGAAGGCGTAGATCCAAAGACGTTCTTTGAAGAGGTGCACGGAAAGAATGTCGGACCTCTCGCAATAAAGCCAGTCACACTGAAGTTCCTACTGACGTTATTTCAAAAACACGCAACTCTTCCTCGTACGCAGGCACAATTATACGCCGAGGGCTGTCGCTATTTGTGCGAGGAGATAAATCTCAGCCGAATAGCGGCGGGCAGGCGTGGTCACCTCAGTACGGTTCAAAGACTCTCGGTCGCGAAACGGATTGCCGCGATCTCGATCGACAGCTAATAGAGTCGGTGGCTGGAAGCGTTTATATACGGCGGACCTCGATAGCTGAGAGACTTAACGAGGGGCAACTGGCTGACCTGTTTGTCTGGTTGGCGCAGGAATATCCACATAACACGGACCCGCATCACGAAGGCGTGTTCTCTATGGGGCCGGACGATCATGCGAGAACTTTTCGGGATGCGATTCTAAATCACCTCAAACAACGCGGAACCGAACAATCAATTGCAGCGCTCGAAAAAATCATTCACGAGTTACCGCAATTGGAATGGCTAAAATGGATTCTGGTTGAAGCTCGTGAAACAAACCGTTGCCGTAGTTGGGTGCCAGTTCAACCGTCAGAGGTCATTAAGATCGCTCACGATAACGATGCTCGTTTCGTACAGAGCGGCGAACAATTGCTCCGCGTCGTTCTCGAATCACTAAAACGGTTGCAAGAAAAACTTCATGGCGAGACCGCCGCGGCCGTTGATTTATGGAACGAAGTGCAGCCGGGTATCTACCGTCCAAAAGATGAGAATCATTTATCTAACTACGTAAAGCGGCATTTGGAAGACGACCTAACAACGAGGGGAATAATTGCCAATCGGGAAGTGCAAATCCGCCAGGGTGAAGGAAGCTTCAAAGGTCAGCATACCGACATTCACGTCGATGCGGTTACGCGAAACCCTATTGGCGAGGTTTACGACACAATAACTGTAATAGTGGAGACGAAGGGATGTTGGAACCCTGGTCTCGATGACGCGATGGAGATTCAGCTTAAGGAGAGATACCTCAAGAATAACCGATGCAGGTTCGGGCTGTACTTGGTCGGATGGTTCAACTGTCCCCAATGGGACGTTAGCGATCTCCGACAGCAACGGTCGCCGAAGCTAACTCGAAACAATGCACAGGAAAAGTTCGATCACCAAGCTGAATCGCTTTCAAGAGAAGGCTTAATCCTTAAAGCTCTGGTTATTGACACGGGACTCTCAAGTTGACTAGTTTTCCCGTCAAAGCCTCCCCACAAAAGTCCCCATCTAGTTGAGGTTGCTGATTGCCTGTAAGTTATTGATTGAGTTGGAGGCGGCGGTCAGAATCGAACTGACGAATAAAGGTTTTGCAGACCTCTGCCTTACCACTTGGCTACGCCGCCTTGAAAGAGAAGGATGAAGGATGAAGGCGGAAGGATGAAGCTAAGATTGGCGGGGAAAGCGCGGGCTTTCATCCTTCATCCTTCCGCCTTCATCCTCAAACTCTGGAGCGGGAGACGGGATTTGAACCCGCGACTTCGACCTTGGCAAGGTCGCACTCTACCACTGAGTTACTCCCGCTTCGAACTTTCGATTCTACGTATACCTTATCTGTTGTCAAGCGAACGAACGAAAACGAAACGTCAGGTACTGGTTCAGTTTGGTTGTTTCTCTGCGCAACCTCAGCGTCCTCTGCGTCTGCGGTGACATTGCCCAACCTAAAAACACACCGCAGAGCCTCCCGGCTTGTCTTCGACAAGCAGATAATGGGATGAAACTTTGGAGGTGTGCGATCTGCAGGTAAGATGTAGTGACTTGCAGGTCGAGAAGGCCGTGGCGTCACTGGTGCGAAAGTGCCCGTCGCA